>SL_5KL_010_SEDDRAFT_10000613_pt1 | contig 22883 bp, 23 predicted proteins | sample SodLakKL_010_SED_FD_9118 | JGI IMG/M metagenome (IMG submission 9118) | reverse complement strand
CTTTAGTATCCCAGTAGTTCCAGAAGCCGTGACGGGTCCGAATGCTGAAGGGACTGGAGTCGATCCTACAGCTATGCCCATAAAGATAGCTGCGATAAAGGCCAGCACCAGGATGATATCAACCATCAATTATCGACTCTTTGCTCAAGATTCTTTTTTAATTCCCTTCTAAATTTTTCATCGTTATTGTTTAGAGTTAGTTTGTATCTTTTATCCCCGATGATGCTCTTGTTTTTTTCCAAACTTACTGAGAAATCCTCTGTATCGAAATAGTAGGGATTGAATTTTAACATGATATGTTCGTAAATCAATTTTTCTATTTTTCGGATAGAGCTCACAGATTTTACACCTATTACTTTACCGATTATCTTTGAGGCATTCTTCAATCCATCCTTAGGATTTTTTCTATGGTAAATATCATCCATAGATTTTTTGATGTTTTTCCCGGCTTTTTCAAGTTCTCCTTCTGTTCCATCGAAGTCCCGTTCTATCTGTTTTTCATTGATACAGGCTTTTTCAGCTGTTTTCTCAGCGATCTCTTTTTCAGTATCTGTTTCCCTAGGTCTCCATCCGTTGAAATTATCAACTGACTTTTTGTTGTCAGAAAATCTCTGTATAACTTCTTCCATTGTTTTAGAACCGTTGCAAATATCGTCCCAATTCCCTGTTAATTGGATACCCGAGTTGACTTTTTTGACCTTAGCTTTGGTCATATCGGAAGCGTAGTTTTGATGGTGTTATTTATAACTTATGGGCAAAACTTGGATTTATCAAAGTTCTAGATCTATTATGATATACCAACATAAAATATATATGTACAAACAAAATGTGCCAGTTATCAAATCATAAGACATCACATATCACGATAATTCCTCCTCATTTTTTATCCTTTTTAGATTCAAATAAATTACATTCAGAGAATAATTTTTAAATATAAATCAGGATATTATATTTTGAAAATATTGTTTGTTGACGATGATCAAGGTCTATTAGATCAGGCTAAATATGTTCTAGAAAAGGAAAATGATGAAAGACAAAATCAAAAAGATACACGACCTACGGAACAAAAATGAGAAAATGGCTAAAAAAGGCCATAATTTCAAATTAGTCGATAAATATGGAGAACGTAGGAAATGCTATGCCATTTTCACTCACATCCCAGAAAGTTAAGAATCACTGATATATATCTTAGATCTGTTACTGGTGTCTTGAAGAAATACTGGTCATGTTGATCGATAACCAAGGAGGAGCTAGTGGGAAAGAATTGATGACACTTCTTAATGAGACCTTTATCGTAGAATTAAGCTCAAGGACTGTTTATCCAAAACTACATGAGCTGGAAGAGAGGTGTACTCAAGGTTCATAAATATGTTTGGGCATAGGAATACTCCATAAAAGATGAAGATAGTGTTAATGATATGATACAGTTTATGATTTAGCAATTATACGGAATATATCTTAACTTTAGATTATTGAAGTTAAAAAGGGATGAATAAACATCTAAGATGTACATTTATGTAGAATATAAGGGAAAAGGTTTATTAGGGAGCTAATAGAATATAGTGTTTGAGAAGTGGGGTTCATAGAAAGTGTTTGACGGTTTAAAAGCTATCAGACATTAATGATATCTAAATCATCGAATCAAAATATCACGATAATTTCCTCCTCTTTTTTTCTCTTTTCTCTAATGTTCGTTTTTCTTCCAGTACACTTTTCACTGTCCTTATCTCCATCATATTAGTAACACCGGATATCGGAGCTGGTATTCCAGCTGTCAAGATCAATAGATCATCATCTAATACCATGTCTTTATTTTTCAACATTTCCACAGAATTGCATACCATCTCGTCAACGTGTTCAGGAAATTCCATATGAAATGCCTTGATACCCCATACTAATTTTAATTGTCTTCTTACTATTTTTGAATTTGTAAACACAATGATATTCGTATCAGGTCTGAGCTTTGCTATTTTTTTACCAGTATATCCAGAAGATGTATGTGCTATGATATATCTTGCATCGGTATCTTTCGAGGCCTGCCAAACGTTCTTCGAGATTATCTCGGCAATTTCTTTACTTTTTTGACTGACAGTATGATGTACTCTACCTTTTAGGTAATCCTCCATCTTTTCTATGATCTCAGACATGAATTGAATAGATTTTACTGGAAACTGACCTACAGCAGTCTCTTCAGATAACATCACAGCGTCCGTACCATCCATAACAGCATTAGCAACATCTGAAACTTCAGCTCTAGTTGCTCTAGGACTTTCGGTCATAGATTTCAGCATCTGGGTGGCAGTTATTACAGGTCTTTCCATAGTATTGCATTTTTCTATTATCTTTTTCTGTAACATCGGTACGTCCGATGCTGGTACCTCGACTCCTAAATCTCCTCTTGCGATCATTATACCATCAGCTTCTTTCAAGATCGAATCCAGATTTTCAACTGCTCTAAGATGCTCGATCTTAGCGATGATCTCCATTTCTGAATCTTCCACATCAAGAAGTTCTCTTATCTTGATCACATCTTCAGCACTTTTGACGAAGGAAGCTGAGACGAAGTCGAAATCGTTCTTTATACCAAATTTTATGTCTTCCTCATCCTTTTTAGTCGGTGTTTTCAATCCGACTTCTTTACCAGGGATGTTAACAGATTTTTTTGAAAGCACATTCCCGCCATGAACTACTGTTCCATTTATTTCGTCATCTACTGAATCAACCCTGATTTCGATCTGTCCGTCATCGATAAGTATGATATCACCTGTTTCAATATAATCAATGATCATAGGATAATCGACCGATAGTGTTCTTTCATCCCCGGTGATGTCTTCAGTGACAATTCTAATTTCTTTACCATTTTGTAATTTTGTTCCTTCTTCTACATCTTTTAATCTTATTTCAGGACCTTGAGTATCTACCATCACACCGACTTCATCGGACAAAGAGCGAATATCTTCGAATATCTTTTTGTGTTCTTTGTGATAACCATGGGAAAAGTTTTGACGAGCTATATCCATACCGTTATCTATCATCTTTTTTAAAGTATCTTTAGATTTGGAAGCAGGACCGATAGTTGCAACTATCTTTGTTTTTCTCATATTATGCCTTGATATTGTGATTAATTAGTGAGTAAATAAATATTTTCTTTTGATGAAAACAATTATTTTACTAATTTTTAAAAACGTAAGCTTTATATAGAACCGCTGTTTAATTACTAAATGCAAACATTACAACATGAAGTTGTTAAAAAGAGGTGAAGAAGATGGGAGAAGATAAAGAAATCAAAGAAAGAAAAGATGAAGAAAAGAGGTTAGCTGAACGTGAATCTGATTGGTTCTACAGACCGTTAGAAGAGATGGACAGGATGTTCGATGATATAGACAGGACCTTCCAGAGGTTCTTTGGTGAACCATTGATGAGAAGGTACAGAAAGAAATTTACTCCATCATTCGGGACAGACTTAAGATCCCCAGCTTTAGATATAAGGGATCTAGGCGATAGATACAGTATACAGGCTGAGATGCCGGGGATAGATAAAGATGATATAGAACTGGAGATCAGCGATGATAAATTAATCATCAACGCAAAGAAGGAACAAGAAACAAAAGAAGAAGGTGAAGACTACATAAAAAGGGAAAGAGGTTACAGATCATTCTATAGAGAACTTCCACTCACCGATGAAGTAATTTCAGAGGAAACTAAGGCATCATACAAGAACGGTATACTGGATATTTCGATACCAAAGAAAGAAAAAGAGAAAAAAGAGGGAATAAAGGTTGACATCGACTAAAAACAACCCCTTTCCAAACCCATTTATTTATGAGGTATTATGAACACAAAAGATGAATTCGACAAGATCATACGCATCCTCCAAAATCCTACAAGGAGAAAGATACTTGAAAGACTGTCTAGGGAGGAACACTATCCTTTACAGATCTCAGAGACGTTGAACACTAGTCAACAAGCTATTTCCAAGCATCTTAAGACCATGGAGAAAGCCGGTCTTGTGGTTTCAAAAGTAGGAAAAAGCAACCGTGGAGGACCACCCACCAAGATATATATGGTAAACAGCGAATTCTCCTTGAGGATAGATCTAGGTCCAGCATTATTCCGAACAGAAGTCGATGAAATAGAGATCGAAGAGGTCAAAGGTTATGAGGATATCGAAAATAAAATTGATCTAGACCAGAAGGAAGGGTTTTTGAAAATAAAGAGAGAAGTTATAAAAGAAATTGAAGACGAGATAGAAGATTTAAAAAAGAAACGTCAATATCTATTAAAATTGAAGGAAAAAGCCCTTTCCAAGGGATATGAATATATATACGATAATTTTGACGATTACATGGAAAGATTCGTATTGTATTACATACTAGATACGGGTCATATTGACCCTCAAAAGCTCGCAAAGGATTTCGAAATCAGGGAAGATAGGATGAAAGAAATAATTGATAATTTAAAAGAAAAAACCGAACTATGGTGATATGAATGAATTATGAAGATGATGAAGATGAAGATGAGAAAAAACGAAGAGACCCTTTTAGAGACATATTTGGCATACCAGATATCGATAAAGAATTCGAAAGGATGCAGCGATTGATGGATGAAATGATCAGTAGAGGATTCAGCAGACAAGATAAAGATCCATTCGTCTATGGTTTTTCAATGAGAACAGGACCTAACGGTAAACCTAAAATCCAAGAATTCGGTAATGCAAAAGATTACTTCTTACATAAACAGGATGATTCCGAAAAATCAGAATGGACACCTTTGACAGATGTACAGGAAGTCGAAGATAAAGTCATGGTGACTATCGATATACCTGGAGTTGAAAAAGAAGACATAGATATCGAAGTAAAAGACAGTAAGATGGTGTTGAATGTTGAAGGTAAGCGAAGGTATAAAACTACAATCGATCTACCATGTATGGTTGATGTGAATGATTCTGAAGCTAGCTACAATAATGGAGTCCTAGAAGTAAAGCTGAAAAAGAAACAGGAATCTCATGGGAAATCTATCGAGATAAATTAGCGTGGTAACATGAGTGAAAAGGAATGTAAACCTGATGAAGATGGAGAAGAACTTGAAGAGGTTCAACAAGATATCGAACAGGAAGAGATATACGATGAGGAATTAGAGGAACTCACCAAAGAACAATTAGAAGAAGAAGTGGACGAACTAGAAAAGTCTTTGAAAAAGGTTATGGCAGATTTCGATAATTATAGAAAAAGGACTTTAAGAGAAAAGAAAAGGATTATCGAAAGAGCTACAGAAAACTTGATGATTGATTTATTGGGTATACTAGATGACTTTGAAAGGGCTTTAAATTCAGACGATGAATTGAATCTCGACGGTATCGAGATGATATATAAGAAATTCTACAAAGCTTTGAAAGAGCACGGATTAGAAGAATTTGATGCAGAAGGTGAAGAATTCGACCCAAAATTTCATGAATGCGTCATGTCTGTGGATGCTGAAAACGATGATGACAAAGATAAAGTCATAAAACAGTTTGAAAAAGGTTATAAATTGAATTCAAAGGTCATAAGACCTGCTAAAGTAAAAGTTGCAAATTAAAGATAGGTGATAATATGTCTAAGATATTAGGAATAGATTTAGGAACGACAAACTCGGCGATGGCTGTTATGGAAGGCGGAGAACCTACGATAATCACCAATTCAGAAGGTGAAAGGACAACCCCCTCCGTAGTGGCTTTCAAAGACGATGGAGAAAGATTAGTTGGAGAGTTAGCTAAACGACAAGCAGTGAAGAATCCAGATAGAACTATAGCTTCTATCAAAAGGAAGATGGGTACGGACCACAAAGTGAACATAGAAGGTAAAAATTACACCCCTGAAGAGATCTCTGCTATGATCCTTCAGAAAATGAAGAAGGATGCTGAAGATTATTTAGGTGAGAAGATTGAAAGGGCGGTTATTACCGTTCCAGCTTACTTCAATGAGCCGCAGAGAGAGGCTACAAAAAATGCAGGAGAGATAGCTGGCTTTAAAGTGGATCGGGTTTTAAACGAACCAACCGCTTCTTCCATGGCTTACAGATTGGAAGAGAAGGATAAAGCTGAAACTATACTAGTATACGATCTAGGTGGAGGAACCTTCGATGTTTCGATACTTGAAGTTGGAGACGGAGTTTATGAGGTATTATCTACTTCAGGTAACACACAACTAGGTGGAGATGATTGGACTCAGAAGATCGTGGATTGGTGCTTAGAGCGATTCGAAAAAGAGAACGGAATAGACCTTAGTGATAACAGGGAAGCCCTTCAGAGGGTCACGGAAGCTTCAGAGAAAGCAAAAAAAGAACTATCGACAAGGGAGAAAACCGAGATCAACCTACCCTACATAACTGCCGATGAAAGTGGACCAAAACATCTTGACTTAGAACTTACACGAGGTAAATTCCAGAACATGACCCGTGAACTAGTCGATAAGACCAAAAAACCAATGCAGATAGCTATGGATGATGCTGGCTTAGATATCGGTGATATCGATGAAGTTATCATGGTCGGCGGTTCAACTAGATTACCGGCTATCAAGGATCTAGTTAAAGATTATTTCAAAAAGGATCCACATATGAAGATCAATCCTGACGAATGCGTTGCTATCGGTGCTGCCATCCAAGCCGGTGTCATATCCGGAGATGTTACAGATGATATTGTATTACTCGATGTAACACCGCTCTCTTTAGGTGTTGAAACACTCGGAGGTGTAACAACCCAGTTGATCGAACGCAATACCACAATACCCACAGAAGAGAGTAAGATATTCACCACAGCCCAAGACAACCAGACAACCGTTGAGATACACGTTGTACAGGGTGAAAGAGCCATGGCAAAAGATAATCACAGTTTGGGTAGATTTACTTTAACAGGGATACCCCCTTCACCCAAAGGGATCCCCCAGATTGAGGTATCTTTCCAGATGGACGAAAACGGTATATTGAACGTATCTGCTGAGGATAAAGCATCTGGAAAACAGGAGAGTATCACTGTTGAATCAACTAGCCAACTTTCAGAGGACGAGATCAAGCGGATGAAACAGGAAGCTGAACAGCATGCACAAGAAGACAAAGAAAAGAAAGAAGAGATCCGGGATAGGAACGAAGCTATGACACTTGTGGATTCAACGGAAAGGACTCTAGAAGAAGTTGGAGATAATGTCGATGAATCTATAAAAAAGGAGATTCAGGAAAAGGTCGATGAACTCAAGGAAGCTTTAGAAGAAGACGATATCGATAAAATACGAAAAAAGAAAGAAGAACTGTCCAAAAAAGTTCAGGAGATCGGTAAACAGATGTATCAAGCACAACAAGCAGCACAACAGCAGGCTGCTCAACAACAAGCAGCACAGCAGCAGGCCCAACAGCAATCTTCTTCAGATGAAGATGAGGACGTAGTCGATGCAGATTACGAAGTCGTCAACGAAGAAGATTAAATTCAAACCCCTTTCTTTTTATATTATGGACCTATCTGAAGTGACAATATGGCAAAAGATTATTACGATATATTAGGTGTCAGCAAGGATGCATCTAAAAGCGAAATAAAGAAGGCGTATCGTAAAAAAGCTAAGAAGTATCACCCCGATAAAAATCCCGATGACCCGGATAAGGCAAGGGAGAAGTTTAAAGAGATATCCGAAGCTTATGAGGTATTAGCTGACGATGATAAAAGGAAGCTTTATGATAGATATGGAGAGGCTGGTGTAAAGGACCAGTTCAGTCAAGGTGACTTTACTTGGCAGGATTTTTCACATAGAGACGATTTAGAGGATATATTTTCAGATTTTTTTGGAGGTAGAAGATCAGGTGGGTTCGAAGATATATTTAGCGATTTTTTCGGCAGGCGTAGCAGCAGACGGACAACGCAAAGAGAAAAGCAAGGTAGTAATTTAAGGGCTACTTTAGAAGTCACTTTAGAAGATATAAACAAAGGAACTGAGAAGACGATACACCTTACCAGAAAATCTTCCTGTGATTCATGTAATGGTTCTGGTAGTGTTTCAGGTGGAACGAATACATGCCATGAATGTGAAGGTAGGGGTGAGGTTAGGCAAGTTCAAAGAAGAGGTATCCAACAACTTATTAGTATCTCTCAATGTTCAAAATGTGGGGGAACTGGTGAGATCGTTGAAAACCCATGCAGTAAATGTAATGGAAGAGGTAGGATAGATAAAAGAGAGGTAATCAATGTGAAAGTACCTCCTGGTGCTGAGGACGGAAGCAGACTAAGAGTACCAGGGAAAGGAGATGTTGGACTCCGTAACGCTAGACCAGGTGATCTTTATCTAATCATCAGGGTAAAACCTCATGAGATATTTGAAAGGAGGAGACAGAATATCTACTTAGAAGCCCCTATAACAATGACACAGGCTGCCCTAGGGGATAAGATAAAAGTCCCTACCCTTAATGGAAATGTCAATCTGAATATCCCTCCTGGAACTCAACATGGAACCAATCTTAGATTAGAGGGAAAAGGTCTTCAAACTGGCCGAGGGACAAAAGGAGATCAAATAGTCCGTATAAAAGTAAAAGTTCCAGAAAAGCTTACTGAGGAACAAAGAGAACTATTAGAAAGATTTGAAAATATCGAAAAAGAGAAAGAAAAGAGTTGGTTCGATAAAATAAAAAAGAAATGGAAGTCAGATTAATTCTACTTCTTTCAAATCCTTTCCCTTTTTACAGTCTATCTTTTTCCCGACACTTTTAACATCATATTTCTGTTTCTTTTCTATCCCGACAGGATTACATAATCTGTAATACTGACATTCGAATTCTTTACATTTACTTTTTTTAAATGTAACAACAGATCCTTCGATGACCGTTCTACCCGATACAGCTGTTTTAACAGGTATCTTCTCTACCTCGACTACTTTAACGTCACCATGATGGACCTTACAGCTGTGTTTTTTATCCCTTACTCCTACTATCTTATACCAGCGATCCTTTTCCAATCCACAGCATGAATTCTTTATTTCACAACTTTTACATTTTGACAAACATCCTCCAAAAATAAATTCCATTCCTTCTTTTGCTAAATGCTCACCTATCAAAGTCACTTCTGTCATTTTTTTCACCTCTTTTAGATAACTCCAGTTTCTTTCGCAGCCTCTTCAGCTGCGTCTCTGTTCATCCTCCTATTCCCCAATATCGTATATCTCTCAGATCGGATCTCAGGCGCGTGCATAAGTGCTTGAATGACTTCCTCTTCGGTCAAATCTAATCCTCTAGCCGTTGTAGGAGCTCCGACCTTTTCAAGAGCATTCTTGATTCTCCTCCAATCGCCTCCATGCAGGTACATCATTATGATCGTACCTACTCCACATTGTTCTCCGTGTAGGGCAGGCTTATCAACCATCTCATCTAATGCATGACTGAACTTATGTTCACTTCCGCTAGCAGGCCTCGAAGATCCAGCAATACTCATGGCAACACTTGAACTTACCAATGCTTTTACCACTAACCATGCACTCTCCTCTAATCCTGGTTTAATACTATCTGCATTATCTATCAATGACGAAGCTGTCATTTTAGAAAGATTGGCGGCATAGTGTGAATACGGCACATTTCTCAACCTTTTAGCTAATTGCCAATCAAGTACAGCTGTTTCATTTGAAATTATGTCAGCACATCCCGAAGCCATCAAACGATAAGGTCCATCGGCAATTATTTTTGTATCTGCTACTACAGCTAAAGGGGAATGGGCAGCCACAGATTTTTTGTTTCCTTCTCTATCTATGGAAGCTCTACCAGAAGCTATACCGTCATGTGATGCAGCTGTTGGGATACTAATGAATGAAACATCCAAAAGATGAGACGCACATTTTGCTACGTCGATTGATCTTCCACCTCCAACTCCTAAAAAGAAGTCATATTCCTTTTCAGACCCTTCTGTGACATCGTCTACAGTTTTTTGAGATGCGTCTTCTATCTCGTATATATTTGTTTCGAGTCCCTTCTCGTCCAATAATTCAGAAACTCTATCTCCAGCTATCTCTCTAGTAGTACCATCACAGATTATCAGAGATTTACCTCTAAGTTTTAGAGATTTGATGGTTTCAGGAAGCTTTTCTAATGCATTGTTTCCAACGACTACTGTTCTGGGAAACTGCATGCTCTTCAATTTTTTGAATTGGTTCATGTCAACTTGTTCTATCCCATTATATTCAGTAGCCATATTTCAAACACAACGTAGATTAGAATTTGCTTTCATATATTACTTTCGCTACTCGCTTAATTTTTTATCAATTAGCTCTGCTACTTTTTTTCCAGAAAGAAGCATACCTCCAAATATGGGTCCCATCCTTGGAGCACCTAATACTGCGTTAGAGCACATCCCTGTTACATATAATCCGGGAAATACTTCTTGGGTGTTCTCGACTACCGTTTTCTCTCCGAGCTCTGCACACATGGATTTTTCACCGATTATCTTTCCTTCATCGGTATCTAATGAACCTACTTTTCTTTGTACAATATTGCAAACTTCTGCATCATGTCCCGTAGCATCTATACAAGCCTTGGCCCTTATGGTGATCGGATCTACGTGAAGTCCAGCTACTTGTATAGCAGATGAGTTGATAACGAAACCGTTCACTTTCTCTTTTTCATATAGGACATCTTCTACAGTTATGAGGTTGAATAATCTTGCTCCAGCATCTACAGCTGCTGACAATAGTTTCCCTACGGTTTCTATAGAATCAGCTGTATGATAACCCTCACCTTCTTCTCTGGTATTAACGCCTACCTTTTGTAATTCTTCTACGGATACGTCCTGTACTACGATCACTGGATAACCCATACCTCCTCCCCACATTCCTCCTCCAGGGGACAGTTTTCTTTCAAAGATGGCGACCTTATGTCCTTTTTCTGCTAGATATCTTCCAGCAACTAAGCCAGCTGGACCTGCGCCAGCTATCGCAATATCCACGTCGGTAAATTCTGAGAACTCTTCAAAATATCTTTCCGTTATATGTCTGGTTACTTTGATGTCGTCTATCATGTTTCAAGCTAAAATAGGGGACATATAAAAAAGTTGATGTTAATCAGGATTAATAATATTGTATATCCTCTTCCGGTTCCTCTATTTCAGATTCTTTTTGATATAAAAAATATTCAAAACCATAGTATGAACCTCTTATAGCTGCCCCGATGAGGGACAAAATAATTATTCCGGGGAAGGTTATCGAGTAAGTATATTCATCACCTTCAAATCCCAATACCACACTATTTAGTACCATATATAAATAAAGCATGAGCACACCTGTACTAACAATACCTGAAATCAACCTCTTTTTATCTCCCTTACTGAAAAAATTGCTCAGTCCAATAGTAATAACTAAAGGGATACCGATCAAAACTGCATAAAATGATGTATTTTGAAATACGTGTTCTATCTCAGGTACTTCTGTTGTTATCATATCAACACCGTACCAAACTAAAACCACAAAAAATACTAAAGCTAAGACAGCTGTTACTGCAGCCTTTACGGGATGATAATCTTTATCCATCTATACCCACCTTCCTTTCAAATTTCATTTCCGTGTTAGCATCTTCAAAAATTATTATCGTATGTGTTGGTTCTCTATCTATCTCAATTTCGAAAGTTTCTTCAAATTCCTCATTTGATTCCACTATATAGTCTGGATCATCTTCATAAGATAAAGATTTTTTTTCAATCAATTCATTGTCATCAAAGATCTCGATTAGAATATCTGTATGGATATCCCATGGACTTTCATTTCTGAAATATATGTCAGCTGATGCGATTTCTGTTATAGGGTTGAAGCTAATATCTATTGTTTCAAATTCGTTCAAAGGTGCTCCCCAGTCATGTTCCTCGTAAAATTTAAAATCTATGTCCTCTTCCAACAGGCTAACCTCTATTTCGAATAATATCGTCTGACTGTTTATTATCAATTGTTCCATATATTCATCGCTTATGGGGAATCTTAAAGTCTCTTCCCAAGTTCTACCTAGGGGTATGTATTGATGATCTTCTGAATATTTTTGTTCCTCCTCTTCATCCCACATATATATGGTCAAAGATGCAGTATCAGTCAATCCTTTAGTGCTTACTTCGTATGGTAAGGTCAGTTTTGTTTCACCATCTTCATGTTCAACATCAGCTTCGTTATAAAATAGTTCGAAATTCTCAATTGGTGCCTCCCAGAAGTAACTTTCTCTATGTTCTACTTCAAAATCAAAATCTGTAAATGTTATTGTTGAAGATATAGTCATATAACTATCTTCAAACAGTAGTTCTTCGATCATATCTTCTTCTATAAAAAAATCGATGTTTCCAGAATCATAAACCCCTAATTGTACAGTAAGATCTGAATCAGATATTACTTCATTTTCATCATTTATTAATTGGATATATACTTCACAAAAACCAGTTAAGTAATCGCTTGTTTCAACTACGTAAGGTACGGATATAATTGCACCTTCGTCTGTCGTTGATATCTCGATATCATCCTCATAGTATTCAAGATTTTTAACCAATCCTTTCCAATTGTATATAGTCTCATAATCTAAATGAAAACCTAGTATGGAAAAGGGATAGCTAGAAGTCATCTCTGAAACGATATCAAGTGAGGTCCCATCAAAAGTTAATTTCTCTAACTCCTCTTCGGAGAAATCATCTAGAGATGTAACAAATTCGAGATCTATTCTTCTATTTTCTCCACTAGCAACTGTTGAGATACTTCTAGTTTCACTAAATAATGTCCTATTAAAACCGATGATATCTACAGAGATCGTTATATCCTGCAAATCATAATATCCTGAATTGTTAACCCACATATCACCTCTAAGATAAAGGTCATCATTATGTATCTCCCATTCGATTTCATCTTCTTCAGGAATATCAACGTGTATGTCCCCAGTCATCGCGGGAAATACACTAGTCATAGATATTATTATGACTACTACTGTAAAAATTGCTAATAGAACCTTAACAGCAGCTAATTTGATTCTCATACTATTGTAATAAATTCGCTACAAAATAAACCTTATGTAAGTAGCTTTTTCCATCACAATTTTATACAAGTTATAAATTAAACGCACTATGTATTGCAGCCAATGCAAAGATAAAGCAGTAACTTATATCCGATATAGTGGTCAGCATCTATGTAAAAGACATTTCAACGATTTCTTCGAAACTAGAGTTTTTAAAGAATTCAGGAAACAGATCGATCTTAATGAAGTCGATCGGATAGCAGTCGCTGTTTCAGGAGGTAAGGATAGTATAGTCGCTCTCAGGATGATACACAAGATAGTACACGATCGCCGGGACTGTGATATTTTCGGTGTAACCATCGATGAGGGTATAAAGGACTATCGAGCAAGCAGTGTTGAAATAGCTGTAAGAGAATATGAAAATTTAGATATAGATTATGAGATTTGCTCCTTCAAAGATTCATATGGAGAACCTTTAGATAAGATGATGGAAGATAAAGATCTGAAAAATCCTTGTTCTATTTGTGGTGTTCTAAGAAGATGGTTGATGAACAAGATGGCAAAAGATGTCGGTGCAGATATACTCGCTACTGGGTTGAACCTCGATGATACTTCTCAATCACTGTTGATGAACTTCTGCCGTGGTGATATGGAAAAGATGGCTAGAATGGGACCACATGAGATCGTTAAAGAAGGACTCGTTCCTAGAGTAGCTCCACTCAGGCGAACACCAGAAAAAGAAGCTTATCTTTATGCATTGGTGAATGGAATGGATATACATGAGCATGAATGTCCTTATGCAGTTTTTGCTCTTAGAGGGCTGTACCGGGATGTTTTGGGTGACCTAGAAGACAACACCCCTGGAACAAAATTTGCCATACTTAGCTCATACGACAAGATCAAGGACGAACTTTTAGAGAAGTATGGAGGAGGAGACCTAGAGAGATGCACTGAATGTGGTGAGCCTACCATAGAAGGTCGATGTAAAACTTGTGAGATGCTGGATGAACTAGATCTGGAACAAGCAAATAAAAATTGAAAGGATTTATCAGATTTCAGAAGCATTAAATACTCTTAATACCTTATGGATACCGATGCTCTGGCGGATGATGACAGCTTTGATATTGATATCGATTAATATCATAACTTTACTTGTATTCAACAGATATCAGCAGGAAACAAGTTCTTACGCCCCAGATATCCTTTGGTTTGTAATGCTTGTTCTAGGGATAGGCATAGCCTCTGCCGGCTACCTATATGGTTTGTTAGACCAAAACTGGCTATTCATCTTATCAGGATTCCATATCGGTTTCATCTTGTCAATCAGATTGATAATCGGTAAGGAAGCCGAAAGAGAAGTTGTGAAGGATATGACTGAGGATGAAAAAGTTGAATGGAGAGAATCTTTATTCGATTACAAAGATAGTAAAAAAGACTGAGCGACTTTATAAGAGTATTGACACTATCCCAGCAATCATTGAGAGGCATACGTAGAGCTCTAGGGGAAATCAGATATTATAGTTGAAGACATGCAGGATTAACATCCTTTTGTAATCCGTTTTTGTCATCCACCTTTAGTAAAAGATACTGAAAAATTCACTAAAAGTTGTCCTTTGATTATAGTCGGGAAGAATGAAAGTAGAGGGAATTAAGTATTAGAGAATAATGAACATTTAATAAAAGGAAAGATTTTTATCGTTTCAAGTATTAACATTCTTTAGGGTGAAAACATCACCGGTAAGAGGAAGGGAAGTTATAAGAAAGGAGACCAAGTCCACTTCATAATCACGGAGGATTTTGCTAGCACCTATGAAGAATTTATTGAATACTGTAGCGAAAATTCGATGAATGCTTCGAGTGCAATAAGAAAAGCTATAAGCAATTGGCTAGAAGATAGAAAAAAAGAAGAGAAACAATTTAATTCCTGGAAAAAATCAAATTATAGGAAAAGAAAATAAGACTTACAATAAAAATCTATTCCTCTTCCATATATCTCATCAATCGAGCCACCGCTCTACCCCGATGACTTATCTCGTTCTTCTCCCTCGTTTTCATTTGGGCAAATGTTCGATCCCTGCTTTCAGGTCTGAATATAGGGTCATAGCCGAATCCTTTATCCCCTTTCTTTTTCTTGGTTATATAGCCCTTCGAGATCCCTTTAAATAATTCAATATCCTCTCCAACAAATCCGATAACACATTCAAATCTGGCCTTTCTACGTTCAATATTTTGCATGAGTGAAAGGATGCCATTGCATCCCAATGTTCTCATAACATACGATGAATATACGCCTGGAAAATCTTTAAGTTCTTCAATAAAAAGTCCACTATCATCTATTATTAAAGGTGAATGAGGTTCTAATTCTTCTAAAGCATATTCTACTACATCCTCTAAAAAATCGGCTTGTATCTCAGGGTAATCTATATCGAGCATCTCTACGTCAAAAAAGTTCCCTAATTTTTCCTTGTATTCCTTGTATTTTCCTTCATTAGATGTTATTATATTCAATTTTTTCATTGATATCTACCTCTTGATTCTATCTTTTCGACCCTTTTGATGGTCTCCTCAGCTTTATCAAATATTTCTTTATAGCCTTTCAAGACCATATCATAGTGTTGAAGTGGTTTATCATGCACGCTTATAAGAGCCTCTCTCATAAGGTGTAAATCTACTCCCATATCTTCGATGGAAGATTCCCTTTCACCCAAACTGAGATCGATGAAACAAAATTTCTTACTTTTTGGTGAAAATAAAATATTCGATGTTGTCAGATCTCCGTGAGTTATACCGGCTCTGTGTAATCTACCGATATATTTCCCGATGATTTTCATATCTACGTCGTATCCTTGATTTATAGCATCCATCACCCTTAAGCCGTCAAAATACTGAATTATCAATATGTTTTCTTCTGTCCTTAGATCGTATATTATGGGGACAGGTACACCCTGACTTCTAGCTAAAGTCATCAATCTTGCCTCTTTTTTGATCCTTTGTTTACGTATGGTCTCATCTAGTTCCCGGTGTCGATAACCTTTTTTTACCCTTTTTTTAACCACGGCGTCTTTGCCAAACCACTGAACTCTCCAGATCTCGGCTTCGGCTCCCCTACTTATTAGTCCATTTACCTCGATATCTATCAAGTGGGATTCTATTTTTAATGATGGATCGTCTTTCATACGAATGTCAAAACGTTTTTTTAAATATAGACCTTTTCCTTCTTATACCCAAGTTTTAAATCGATGTACACAATTTTTTGGGTAGGTGTACGTATGGAAGAACAAGATAGAAGTGATGATCAAATTCGAAAAACGAAGATAACTCCGGATTATTTGGAGAATCCAACCGGGTCCGTTCTCATAGAAACTGGAAAAACAAAAGTTATATGTACAGCAATGGTGGAAGAAAGTCTTCCCCCTTGGATAGAACATAACGATGAGATGGAACAGGGATGGTTGACAGCTAGATATGGTATGTTGCCTGGCAGTGGTGAAAGTAGGATAAGACGAGAAAGAAGAGGTGCAAAGGGTAGGACCAAAGAGATCCAAAGGTTGATTGGTAGGTGTTTAAGGACCAGTATCGACCTTGAAAAACTCGGTCCTCGAACGATATGGATCGATTGTGATGTGATACAGGCTGACGGAGGTACACGTACCGCTTCTATCACTGGTAGTTGGATAGCTCTTCGATTGGCAATAGATAGATTACTCAAAGATGATATCCTAGATGAAGATCCTATTATCCGTCAAATTGCAGCAACTAGTGTTGGACTAGTAGATAACAAGATATTATTGGATTTGGCATATAAAGAAGATTTTTCAGCCCAAGTAGATATGAACGTTGTTATGGATTCAGATGGCAATTATGTAGAGATACAGGCCTCTGGTGAGGAATCCGTATTCGATAGAAAACAACATTATAAGATGCTCGATTATGCTGAAAAAGGTGTAAAAGAACTTATAAATATTCAGAAAAATGCATTAAGTTGATAACTATGTCAAAGTCCCCAAATAGATTTGAAGGTATATTTCCAGCAGCGATAACACCCTTCGATGAAAACGAGGATATCGATGAGTCAAAGCTGACAGAATTTCTCGATTTCTTGATAGATAGGGGTGTTCATGGCATATATCTACTAGGGACTAATGGAGAGGCTCCATTACTTGATATAGAAGAGAAGAAAAAAGTTATCGAGATAGCCATAGAACATGTGGATGGTAAAGTACCGATAGTAGCTGGTACCATGTGTAACAGCAGTAAAAAAACTATCGAAGTTGCATCCTGGGCTGAAAAGAAAGGAGCCGATGCAGTTCATATTGTGATACCCTATTATTTCCCTTCTCCACATAAAGTTATCCTTAATCACTTTGAACGTATATCAAAGGAGATAGATCTCCCGATCTTCGTATATTCAATACCTCAAAGGACTGGTAACGAACTTACTATGGGAACTTTAAAAGCCTTATCAAATATCGACAACGTTGTTGCTCTTAAAGATAGTTCAGGAGATATCGAATTCTTTTACAGGTGTCTCCACGAGATAGATGAACTATGTCTCTTTGGAGGTAATGACTCATTGATCAATACATATCTTACACTGGGAGGAGATGGTAGCGTTACAGCTGTAGGAAACGCATTTCCAGAACTTGTTTCTTCTATATACGATGACTATATTGAAGGAAAAATTGAGGATGTTACAATAGCTCAAAATAAGGTTCTGAAGATCAAAAATATGCTGCGGAAAGGACCATATCTATCCGGGATAAAAGCAGCACTGAAGGTGAGGGGTTACGACTTCGGCGAAGTAAGAAAACCTCTCAAACCCTATTCTGATTATCAGATGAAAGAATTAAAAAAATCCCTAGATGATCTGGGATTATTGAGGTGATATCTATGAGTAGAAACAAGGATCTTGCAGGTAAAGTCGCTTTGATCACAGGTGGAAGTTCTGGTATAGGAAAGGCTACCGCTAAAAAGTTTGCTAAGGAAGGCTGTGATGTAGTGTTGTCCGCTAGGAACATCGATAAGTTAGAGGAGGCTAGGATCGAGATATCAGGCGAAGTGAGTGATGCTGATATAGTTACTATAACAACAGATATCAGGGATGAAGAACAGGTAAAAAGTATGGTGAAGAAGTGTACAGATAAGATGGGGCACCTAGATATATTAATAAACAACGCCGGCATAATAAGATACGGGGAACTAGAGAATTTCTCGAGCAAGGATTTCAAAGATGTTATGGAAACAAACGTATATGGAACATTTTTTACGACTAAAGCCGCTTTACCACACCTAAAAGAATCTGAAGGTAATCTGATATTTATAGGTAGTTTTGATGCGAACAATCCAAGATCATTCAACCCCATATATTGTTCTAGTAAATGGTGGGTCAAAGGTTTCGCTCACAGTGTTGAATCGATAGTTGGAAAACATGGTGTAGCAGTCACGCTTATAAATCCATCTGAAGTACGTACAGATATCCCAGATGAAGATGGGGTACCTTACAAAGAAATATACGAAAAAGGGGATGTAAGCGAACCGGATGAAGTAGCGGAAGCAGTTTTATTCGCTGCTAAACAGAGTAAAACAACAACTGTGAGTCAACTAGACATATACAGAAGGAACAAATTATCAGACTTCTTCTAGGTCACATCTTAACTTTAACATACTTGCCAACTTCTTCTATATAATCGAACAAAGAGTCATAAATTGGATGTTCAGATAGTGTCGAAGAATCACCGACTATTATCAATTTCCTTTTAGCTCTAGTTATACTTACATTCAACCTTCTGAGATCTTTTAGAAAACCTATGTTTTTTGACCGGTTGCTTCTAGTGAGTGATACAATAATCACTTCTTTTTCCCTGCCCTGAAAACCATCTACTGTATCGACCTCTAAATTTTCAAAATCGATCTTAGATGCGATCCGGTCCTTCTGATCATGATACGGAGTGATAACGCCGATATCTACTTCTTGAACTCCACACCCGATCAATTCTTCAACAATATTGGTAACCAGTACAGATTCTCCAGGATTCTCTTTTGAAGTCGATCCGTTCCGAGAGCGCTCTCTCATGTTCCCCAGAGTATCCATGAGGACTATCGGGTAATTTGGTTCGATCACCTTAGAGAATTTACTTTCAGGGTGTTTTTTCAAGATATCATTTAACGTGTGAGATCTTACTGAAGCATGGGCTTTCAATCTACTATCATAGAAAGTTTCATCTGAAAAGTGCATGATATCTTCATGCATCCTGTATTGGACCATGAGGAGTGTTTTTATCTTTGAACCATAAAGTCCTATCAAACGCTCGAACATCGTATCAGCTAATCCCTCTTCCTTGGCTGTCCGGTTTTTAATCGTTGGCGGAAGCTGTTTATGATCACCCGCCATTATCACTTTTTCAGATCGGGTAATAGGTATCAAGCAAGAAGGTTCTGTAGACTGGGTAGCCTCATCGATGACACACAAGTCGAATTTTTTTTCTTTCAGTATCTCGCTACCGGCAGAAGAATTTGTCGTGCAAACGACGTCTGAATTATTTAGTATCTCTTCGACAGCCTTATCTTCTAGTCGATCAACTTTCTTAAATAATTCATCTATCTTATCCTGCAATTCTAAAGATTTAGACATCTCTTTTATCTTATTTGGCGGGATACCTCTAGAACCCTTGCCTTTCTCAGCAAGTGAGCGGATAGCTTCATTGTTCAACCCCCTCCTCCAACGTCCGCTGGGGTAAGTATAATTATCCTGTTCTTCCTTCAACTCTAGAGCTTCTTCTCTCAATTCAACGGCTTTTAGAAAAGTACTGTTATTTTCTAATAGATAATCCAAAGTGTGTTCCCTGAGTATCGGTGTGACCCTAGCAGGGTGCCCTACCCTTACGACGTTTCTACCTTGATCTACTAGATGTTCAACTAGATTATCAACAGCAGTATTAGAGTCTGCACAAGCTAGTACAGTATTTCCCTTCTCTACCTCTTGTTGTATAACTTCGATACAGGTTCTAGTTTTCCCAGTTCCAGGGGGGCCATGTATAATATGGAAATCTTCAGATTCTAATGCATTGACTACAGCTTTTCTTTGACTTTCATTCAACCCCTGATCGATAAAATGTACTTTTTGGATCTCTTCTTTTTCCAACTCTTCTTTATTTAACAATTTATTCATCAACTTTCTTCTTTTTCCTTCTAGACCAGGTAAAGAGTTGATGGCATCTAACATCCTCTGATAAGTTATGTCGTTAACATATAGATCGATCCTTACCTTATCGAAGACCCACTCGGGAGGTTTTTCATCGAAAACCGCTTTCATGGAATAGCCGGTTTTCTCGATAACGGTACCTGTTGGATTATCGTCTGCAAAAGGTTCATTTTTACTAACTCTGATAAGATCTCCTACACTTATCTCGGTTTCCGGCATACCGTCCTTTCTCACGAACTTGATGATATGTTTATTCGCAAGACCTGTTCCATCGTCTCTTGCACGGGCACCTAGGATCGCTCTACCCTTCTGCTCTCTCTCCCAACCGCTAAGGTGCTTAATCTCTCTTTCATGCTGCTGCATCTCTTCTTTTCTTTCCATTTCTACGAGGCGTGAGAAATGTTCTAAATATCTTTCCTGAGAAAATTCAGTATGTTTCAAAGATTTGATATCTCCGGGTTCAAGGATCGTAAAGTCCTCAGACATAGTGGACCACCAAAGAATAGTTAAAAGAAAAAAAGTTTTTATTTTATGTACTTTCTATTCTAGGAGCTAAAAGATACATGACCTTTCCGTATCCGTCAGCAAACTCAAATCGCATCTTAACCGGATAATCCGCGCCCAAGTCCATATTTATAGGAGTGTTACTTCCTACACATTTTATCATATTAGAGAAGTAATCTAAGGCAAACAAAGATTTGACCTTTTCTTTTGCTTCTAGTTCTTCAAGTTCGTCTTCAGAAAGTGCTAATCTGACCATGTCTTCATCTTCTTCCGATATTATCTCGAATCCATCTGGACTTGCCGTGATGGAAATGTGGTCGGATATATTCTGTGAGGCTTTTATACCTTTCAACAAATGTTTTCCCTTGAGTGTCAGATTGATAGGTAGATCTAGTTGTGGAACGTTGGGATCTGTCATCCCTGCTGTGTCGAGCAGCGGCATCTTCTGAGTGATATTGTCCACTTCCATAACCAATCTGTTTTCATCTTCGATATGCTCAAGAGAAACAATATCTCCGGATCCAGCCAGTTTTAAAAACTGATCGATCTTAGAAAGATTTATACCTAATTCAGTTTCATTGGCTTCGTAACTCTCAAAAGCGTCCTTGTTAAGTTCGAGATCTACCATAGCTACATGGGCAGGATCAACGGCCTTCAAAGAGATCCCCTCTTTACTCAAATTTAATTTGACTTCATCGACTATCGTTTCGACTATTTCAACCAAGTCTTTTAATATCTCTGATTTTATTTCAGCGTTTAACATAGTAATCCCCTTAGGGAAAACAGTATTCAATCTCAGCATATAAGGATTATGGTTGTGATTAATGTAGTTCGATGGTTGTGTATAGTAGTTGTATGATATATTCTAAAAAGGTTTATAAATCATAACAGTGTAAATTATTACGGATATGGATATAGATATCGATCTTGATCTCAGGTGGGGTGGTTTCCACACACCCACTAAACGATTTAGTAGATATGGGCAAATCAATAAGGTTGTTAGTGACCTAAACACAGCTCAGCTTAGGCAACATCAGAGAACTAAAATACTAAAAAACGGAGTTTATATCGAAAAAAGTATCCAAAAAAAGTATGCCGATAAAACAACTATCTTTGATAGGATAAAGAGATATCTAAATCCTTATATCGACAAAGCTTTCGGATGTTTACAAAATAAGATCAACCCTCCCTCAGGGGAAGTAATAGAAGATGTGACAACTTCATACGTTCTGAATACTACAATTAAGGACTTTGAATATCTAGATGAAACCGTGATGAGATATTATTCAGATGAACCTGAACCGGCTTATGCCGTTTGCTATTCTTTTAAAAGAGATCCGAAAGAAGACCTTAAAAATACCTATGAAATATTAAATCAAAATTATATAAAGAGTAGTGTCAAGGAACTTTCGGAAGATAATGTTGGATCAGGGATAACACATCTCATGTTAGTTTCCAACGGTGAAGAAAGAAGTTCTAGATCTTTGGAAGAATGTCATGTTGATTCATTATTTGCATGTAAAAATATCTCTAGAGATACCTTTTGGCTGACAGGACCTGTTTCTTACAAGTTGATGCTCAAAGATATAGTATGGAAAATCGATGTAAAAAAACGAGACCTATATAAAACACTCAAACTTATTGAATCTTTTGATCATAAGATAGATTACTGGGATAAGCTCCATCTTAAAGGAAATGAAAAAGCCGGTAAGGTTTTAAAAAATATCGGTAAGTTCTCTTATGAAAACCATAAAGACCCATATAATGTTGAATTCATGATAGACCTCTCCAGGATGTTCCCAGAAAAAGCCCACCACATAACAAATGACATCTACAGAGAATTATCAGGAAGATCTCTAGGCAAATTTACTTTTGAGAAACATGCTGAAGCTATCGTTGAGGGAAACTTGAACTAAATACCAGATCGATCCATGTGTCCACTAGACTTCAGTACCAGAAACTGATCACGCTGAATCTATGATTTTAGAACAAGATCAAGATATCACTTTAGAAGAGGGAATATATATAGCATATTTATCGTGATGATCATCATTTTGTCTTCAGTAATCGTATTTTTTATGATCGTTAAAAAACCACCTAAAGATGACTTCAAGCAACACTTTTGATATAAGCTATCAAATTTTTTAGATGTATCTCATCGTTAGATCCCTCAAGCATGTCATGATCAATATCCCCCATCTTCAAC
>SL_5KL_010_SEDDRAFT_10000611_pt1 | contig 22903 bp, 19 predicted proteins | sample SodLakKL_010_SED_FD_9118 | JGI IMG/M metagenome (IMG submission 9118) | reverse complement strand
GTCCAGTACTGAGGAAGACGGAGGGCTCTGCGTCGAAGGGCAGGGGGTGGCATTGGAGTACGCTGTCAAGATGAGGCAGCTGCCACAGGAGCGCATGCTGGACGTACTGTTACAGCGGAGCGCAGTAACCGACGGGATGATAGAGGCGATCGCCCGGAGGCTGGCTTCCTTTCACCACTCTGCCCGGACAGACCCCGAGATCGCTTCGTTTGGCGGTCTGGATGTCGTACGGCAGAACTGCGAGGAGAACTTCGCTCAGAGCGAGAAGTACATCGGCACATCTCTGACGACAGGGCAATACCACACGATCCGTCAGTACACCGACAGCTATGTGAACAGCAACACGGCGCTGTTTCAAAAGCGTGCCGAGGAAGGGAGAATACGTGATTGCCACGGCGACCTTCACGCCGCCCATATCTGCTTCACCGACGGTATCTGCATCTACGACTGCATAGAGTTCAACGACAGATTCCGATATGCCGACGTAGCTTCGGAGATCGCTTTTCTGGCCATGGACCTGGACCGTTACGGACAGACCGGACTATCCCAACGCCTGGTGGACTCCTATGTAGGATTAAGTGCCGACGAAGAACTCATGGATCTGCTGGACTTCTACAAATGCTACCGGGCGTACGTGAGGGGAAAGGTGGAGAGCTTCAAGCTCGACGATCCGCACATTCCCGACGAGGAGAAGGCGAAGGTCCTGATCGCGGCCCGCAGATACTTCGAACTGGCTGAATCCTACACTTGACGTGTGTAGTAGTTACTCAGGAGGGTCTCGGCTCGCCCTCTACCCTACGGGGAGCACCTAAGCAACAGTCCCATCTGACCGCACTTGTGACTGTGGGATGGTGGATGATCTACCCATCGTGAGACATCAGCGATGCTCGGGTCTGCGCCTAACCCTGCTTGTTCCCCATAGCCCCACCGTCACCGACAGGGCCGCAACTGCGGCTAACACCGCCATCTTCTGCGCAGCCGTGGTATGGACGGCCAAGCTGCTCAAGACTACAGCGGGCGCCAACCCCATTCTAACTGCCGGCTTGAAGACCGGATGCTCATCGATGAACTCCGCCATCGGGGGACTCACTCTGTAATAGAGGCCGACCAGGGCCTGCCCCACGGGGTTGGTTATCAAGTACCCATCCCTGAAGTCGCGGAGGACCTGCACTTCCTCTGCCATGGGAGTGCCATAGGCCGCAGTGGCTATGAAACAATCACGCCCTACCGGATAGAAACCGATACCGTCGAACCGCGCTTCGCCACCTTTCGCCCAGTCCTTGCCCATGAGACGGATCCTCACATAAGTCGCTTCAGCCGGAGCTCGCAAACCATCCTTCTCCTGTACATAAGCCCCCCGTGTGTCGGCGGTTGAGAGATTGGTTGTCGGACTCAGCTGTCTCTCACCTTTGTCCAGCCAGAAGTCAAGAGCGATCACACCGGTGACATTCCCCGAAACATAAATCCATCCCCAGGCTTCGTAGTTAGTCAGCCCGACGATACCTCCAATCCACTGGGTGAGCATGTCACCCTCGCCGGTCAATCGGGCACTCCAATTTCCTGAGTAGATCGGTGGTGTGTTCACGCGCCTCGCGTTTCCGGTCACATCCCAGTCTCTCGGGAAACCCTCTTCCCCGTGCTCGAAGTTCTGGTTGGCAACCCATCCCCCGGCTTCGGCATCGCCGGAAGGTACGAAGAGCAGAACCACGATCAGCAAAGCTGCCAGCGGGACACCGAGACGTTTACTCATATTCCACCTCCTCTTATAACAGGTACTAGCTCCGAAGCATCTGGCCCACAGATTATGCTATATCCCCCCAACACGCTGTCAAGTGGACACTGCCGGGTCTCTAATCCATTATAGCCCCAGCGAGACCAAAATGCTACGGTAGCCGACTTCATCGCAACCCCACACACCGTAACACACACGGTCTCAACAGCGGATATACTCTGAATCTCCGCCTCTCAACCCCGTCACACATGCTATCACCGCCAATGATAACAGGGTCAACAGACCGGCCGCGACCGCCTTCTCCGTCGTGGACGTGTTGACCACCACGCTGCTAATGGCCACAGCGGGCGTCAGGCCGGCTCTCACCATGGGCCTGAGGCCGGGATGATCGGTTATCAACTGCGCTATCGGCGGGCTGATCCTGTAGTAGAGATCTACGAACGCCATTCCAGGGAGACCGGTCATCAGATATCCGTCTCTGAAGTCACGCATGATCTGCAACTCCGCGGCCATCGGCGTACCGAAAGCGGCGGTGGCGACACAGCACCGGCCGGAAGCCCTCCCGAAGTCAGCCTTCACAGAGTAGGAACTGTCCATGATTATCGTGGTCGAGGCAGATTCGACATCGGCTATGGTGTCCGAATCGCTCGACCAGCCAACGAACCGGTAACCTTCGTCAGGTATCGCTGCCAGGCTTACCGCCGTACCCAGGGCAAAGTCGAATGAGCCTTCGCCAGGTTCCGCCACCGAGCCACCTTCGGTGCTCCGAGTCGTAAGCTGCACCTGGGGATCAGGTTCCCACGACTCGAACTCGGCGGTGATTGAGTAGGAGCTATCCATGGTGATGTCGGTCGATGCATCATACAGATCACCGATCGTACTCACATCACCGGTCCATTTAACGAACTGATAGCCTTCGTCGGGCTCGGCAACGAGGTCCAATATGGTTCCCTCCTCTCGGATGAATACCCCCTCACCGGGCACAATCACCGAACCGCCATCGGTGCTGGCGACTGTCAGGCTGTACCAACCTTCGTCCAGTTCGAAGCTGGCTGATATCGAGTAAGAGTCCTCCATGGTGATATTGGTCGATAGAGCACGGATATCGCCGACGGCATCCACGTCGCCCGTCCATCCTACAAAGCGATAGTGTTTATCGGCCTCGGCAACCAGGTTGAGGACCGTGCCGGTTTCTCTGATGAACCTCCCCTCGCCGGGTTCTGTTACCGAACCGCCATCGGTGCTGAAAACGTCCAGGCTGCTCCATCCTTCCTCAAGTTGGAACTCAGCGGTCACGGAGTAGGAACCCTCGACGGTGATGTTAGTCGCAGCGTTATAGACATCGCCGACAGTATCCACATCGCCCGTCCATCTCACAAACCGGTAGCGGAGGTCGGCCTCAGCAACAAGGTCCAGTACGGTTGCGGCTTCCCGGAGGAACACCCCCTCCCCGGGAACTGTCACCGAACCACCGGCTGTACTGGAGAGCGAAAGGCTGTACCATCCCTCGAGGGGTTCAACGGCGATGCCGAGCTCGCTGATGATGTGCTTCGCCTTGCTGATGACTGCATGCGTCTCCGAACCTCCAAACAGCAGCCCCACGAACTCTCCGTTCTTGTCGACGGCGGATCCCGAGTCGCCCCGGGCTGCGAAAGACCAGTTTGCCTGAGATATCACGATCTGGTCCACGAAATAGGCCGATTGGTCGCCGTACGTAACCCATACAGAGGCGTTGGTGTGCACCACCTGTCCCGTGGTCACGCCGGTCGACCGCCCGGATTTCCGCACGGTATCACCCCTGGAGACCTCAGACCACCCTCTGATCCAGTAGTTTCCTCCTTCGCCAAACTGCTCACCTGGTGAGGCACTGACCCCGATATCGATACTGGCTATCGCAGCATCGGCGTAGTTCTGAGCATTTGATCGGAAGTCAATAGGTATATAGGCCTCCAGTTCTCCCACCCTGTCCGCCAGTGTTCCTCCGTCGCGGCTTCCCGGTTGCACGATGGGTGTTCCGAGATCAAGGAAATCATCGGTGTCTCGACCCATAGCGATGACATGGGCATTGGAGAGGATCCTGTTGTCGTAGGTGACCATGCCCAGGGTTCCGGCATAAAGCACTGGCCGGGGCCCTTCCCTGATCCAGGCCGAAAGGCTCGTCCCTCCAACAAGGGGACTGATCTCGCCCTGCCTGTCCTGGCCGATGAAGACCCGGGTATCTACCGCAGGAGTACCGAGCGCCTCGATTCTGCCTGTAACCTCGACAGTCACCGGGTAGCCCTGAACGGAAGCAGGGACCCTGGACAAGACGTCCTCATCCTCAACAAAAACGATCAACTCGCGCCCGGCCTCTGAGTGGGCGACGCCGACAATGCCGGTGCCGGCAGTAGCGACAAGATCCTGTTCCAGAATCTCTCTCGCTGCGCTCAGAGGCCCGATCCTGCTGCGGCCGTCATCCGCCCAGGCTGCTACAGTGCCGAGAAACAATGCAGCAACAACAGCGATCGCCGCAAACAGCATAGCTCTGTCCGATCTGATCATCTGTTCTCGTCTCCCGGATCGCGGATCGCTTTCGCGAATATTATAGCAGCCTCGAGCCTGTAAGACAGGTCATGGCGTGTCCCTCCCGGTTCGCATTGCACAGGCAGAGCAGGATATGCCTCCTGCGTATCATTCGACTCGAGTACCCGTCTGTGCTAGTATGAACGGCCCTGAGAGCGCGTGGCCAATAGCTGAAGCTACAGGAGATGAACAGCAGATGTCCGTAGATAAGAAGAAGAGGACGATCAACCGACTGGACTCTATGCGGCCGCTCAGAGCCAAGGTGAACGAGACATATCTGAAGAGCGTTGAAGCAATACAGGCAGGAAAGCCCGCAGTCTGGAGCATGCTCAACTTCTACTATGGCGACCCCATCTTGAAGGCCATGGATATCGAGGTGGTCTACCCCGAGAACTACGGCGCTATCGCCGCGGCCACAGGAGTTGCCCAGCAATACCTTGATCGTGCTAACGCCGACGGCTTCCCCACTCATCTCTGCGGCTACAGCCTGACCACTCTCGGCTATGCCTCCAGGATGATGAGAGAGATGGCGGGCGAGATACCGCCGGAAGCGCCCTTGGGCGGCATGCCCAGGCCCCTGTTCCTGATGTCATCGGCCGCGATCTGCGATGCTAGGTACAAGTGGTTCCAGTCCCTCGGGCGCTACATGGATGCCCCGGTGTGGACGCTTGAAGCGCCGACACCCGGGGTCAAGGAGTACTTCATCGACGGGTACTACGACAGGATGGTGGACATGGGGGTGAAGCACCTGAAGGATTTCGTCGCCTTTGTGGAGGGCATGGTGGGCAGGAAGATGGACTGGGACAAGCTGGACAGAACGACGAACCTGATGATAGAGGTCAATCGCATATGGCACGAGGTCAACGAGTTGCGCAAGTCGCGCCCGTGCCCGATGCATAGCCGCGACTTCTGGAGTGCCATGCCCGCAGCCCTCTTTCTCGCAGGGGACCTGGATGACTCGCTCAGGCTCTACCAGGACATGTACAAAGAGGTCAAGTACAGGGTCGACAACCGGATAGGTGCTATACCCGAGGAGAAGTACCGACTGGTATTCGCAGAGCTCCCCCCGTGGCACAGCTTGAACTTCTTCGACAAGCTGGCCGACAGAGGATGGAATTTCGTTATCGAGAGCTTCGGCTATCGCCCGCCTATTCCGATGGACCTGAGCGGCGTCAGCGACCCACTGGAGCGCATAGCAAAGTTCAGCCTCCAGTTCTTCTCCGGCTATTACGAGGACGCTCGGAAACAGAATGTGCTGGGCGGGGCGTTCGCCTATCCCTATCTCAAGTATGCCCGAGAATGGAAGTGCGACGGGGCGGTTCTTCATCCTCTTATCAGCTGTCGTAGCGCCTCAACTCATCTCCCATACGTATCCAACATGCTGATGGAAGAGCTCAATGTGCCTTCACTGAGCATAGAAGGCGATATCGTAGACCTCCGCCTGTTCGATCCCGAGGACGCTCTGGCGAGGGCAGAGCCGTTCGAGGAGACGATGGAGCACTACAGGAGAATACGGCAACAGAAGGGACTCGATTGGTGAGACGACTCCCTGTTCGCGCATAGCGAGGAGAATGCCATGTCAGAAGACAGCAGAGGCATCAGCAGAGCCCGGCAGATCTACCTGAACCGTTCTAAACGGGCGAGAGAGCTTAAGGCAGAGGGCAAGAAGATCATAGGCTATCCGTGTGTCTATGTCCCGATCGAGATGCTGACGGCCCTTGGTCTCATGCCATACAGAACATGCGGCGATATCAGGGAACCGGTCACTGAAGCCGATAGGGCGCTCCCCGGTTCGTTCTGTCCCATAATGCGCAATTGCCTGGATTGCGCCCTGAAGAACAAGAACGACTTCCTTGACGGAATGGTAACGATCCACTCCAGCGATCCCCAGGAGAAGACGGCCCGGGTCTGGCAGTCCTACACAGATCACCCCTACTTTCACTTCATAGACATGCCGGTGACAACGCGTCCTGAGGCTGTGCAGTACTTCACGAGCCAGTTGAACGATTTCAAGAAGACTCTGGAGGAGTTCAGCGGACAAGCTCTAACGGAGGACAGGCTTGCATCCGCCATCAATTCACATAACCGACAGAGGGGGCTGGTAAGGCAGTTGCACGAACTCACGAAGCCGTCTCCGCCTCTGATCTCAGGAACCGAACTGGTACAGGTCGTAAAGGCCCTCATGAGCCTACCGGTAGCCGAGGGCAACGACCTGTTGATCGAGATCATCGGCGAAGCGAAGAACCGTACAGATGGACCGGAGAAAAAGGCGACACGTCTGATCACCTGGGGCAGCACCCTTGACAGCATCGAGATCATGCAGCTCTTTGAAGCTAATGCCAACGTTGTCATGGACGAAAGCTGCGGCGGCATAAGGGCCTACAGAGCCGAGGTAGAGAGCCCGGGTGACCCGCTGCAAGGACTCGCCAACTACTATCTCAAGGAGATCACGTGCGCCCGCACCTTCAGGCAGGCGAAACCGGGCGAGGCGAGAAAGGACTATGCCAGAGATCTGCAGACCCGCTTTGGCTACCTCGAGGGCATTGTTCGAGAATGGAGGGCGGACGGCGCCATAATGCTCCTGGTCAGATACTGCGACCCGTTCGCTTTCGAGATGCCTTCTCTTAAGGACTACTTCGACAGCATCGGTGTTCCGAGCACCTACATAGAATACGATTACACGATAGGAGCCCTGGCCCCGCTGAGGACCAGGGTCGAAGCCTTCGTTGAGACGATTAGCTAACAACAGCCCTTCAGGAGGCCCGTTTGCACTTCGCCGGCGTTGACATAGGCTCCACCATGACCAAGGTGGTGCTCATTGACGAGACTGATAATCTGCTGTCGGCCATCAAGGGGCCTACAGGCCCGGAGCATCGTCAGCTTGCTAACAGGGTCATGGCGCAGGCTCTTGAGCAGGCAAGCCTCAAGATTGACGATGTTGACTTCATCGTAGCCACAGGCTACGGGCGGGTCAACGTTCCCTTCGCAGATCGCCAACTGACTGAGCTATCCTGTCATGCCAGGGGTGTCTTCAGCCTCTTTCCAGATGCCAGGACTGTCATCGACATAGGAGGCCAGGACGCGAAGTGCATGAAGATCGACAACGGAAGGCTGATCGACTTCGTCATGAACGACAAGTGTGCAGCCGGGACCGGCAGGTTCCTCGAGGTAACTGCGGCTGCACTGGGCATCAGGCTGGAGGACATGGGCGAGATATCTATGAGAGCCACGACGCAGGTCCAGATCAGCAGCCTGTGTACGGTTTTCGCCCAGCAAGAAGTGGCAGCGCTTTTGTCCAGAGGCGAGGCGATGGAGAACATCATCGCCGGCATTCACAACGCCCTGGCCATCCGTATAGGGGCGCTGGCGCAGAGACTGCGCATTGAGCCTCGTGTGGTGGTTACCGGGGGCGGAGCCAAGAACACCGGCATGGTCCAGGCCATGAAGAACAAGCTGGACTGTGATGTATCCGTTCCGGAGGAACCACTGATCACCGGGGCACTCGGCGCTGCCGTACTGGCCAGAGAGGTCTACTCCAAGACGGCCGGCGAGCACGGTAAGCCATCCACAGGGCCGCGGCGGTTGGAGCAAGCCACGTTCTTCAGCGAGGAGCGTCCATGAGCTGGTTCATGGGTATCGACCTGGGCTCGGCCTACACGAAGGGAGTGCTGCTCAAGGACTCTGAGATCGTCGGTTCACACGTAATCACCTCGGGGGCCGATTATCGTGCGTCTGCCGATGCAGTGACGATCGAGTTGACCGGACGGGCTAACCTCAAGCTGGAAGATGTCCTCCGCATTGTGGCAACCGGTTCGGGTGCTGACAGTGTCAGCTTCGCAGGACAGAAGGCAGGCGATATTGTATGCACTGCCAGGGGCATCCACAGCATCTTCCCGAAGGCGAGAACCGTAATCGATGTGGGCAGTCTGTCGACCAGGGTGATCCGCGTGGGTGCAGAGGGCACGGTGACTAACTTCGCGGTCAGCGAAAAGTGTGCCGCGGGTGGCGGCCGATTCATCGAGGTGATCGCCAACATCCTGCGCGTGGACCTGGTCGACTTCGGGCCGCTGGCCGCGAGGTCTAAGAGTCCCATCGAGTTCGGCACAGGGTGCGCCGTCTTCGGCGAATCTGAGGCGATCACCAGGGTGAGCGAAGGTGTTCCAAAGGAGGACATAGCGGCTGGCGTCAACAGGGCCCTTGCCAGTAAGGTGTCTTCTCTGGTCAGCAAGATCAGGCTGGAGGAGCCATGCGCCATCTGTGGCGGAGGGGCCCACAGCGCGACTCTCATACAGACCATAGAAGGCGAACTGAATGTCGGACTTCTGATACCGACGAACCCACAATTGGTTACCGCCCTTGGCGCAGCCGTCACCGCAAGGACGTCGGCAACAGAAGAGACGGCCAGAGGGCATACATAACTGATGAGGGGTTTGACCTGGCAGCGAGCGGCAGGGACAACCCAGGGTCAGCCGGGCGCACCTCAGGCCATCCAGCCGTGCCCCATCGTATTATGGATCAGCATCGGTGATACCACTCCAGGGCCACATTCAGGAGAGCGCCAGTATCACGGGCAGACTGTGAGCAGTCACTTCGACAAGTCACCCAGAGATACCCTCCTGGGCTCCATGTCCCCGATGTCCCTGTAAACCTCGTCGAAGTCAAGGCTGTAGTCGAAATCCTCCTTCGCCTGGTGCCTCATATGTCCGCGTATCTCAAGATTTCGCACTACGATCAGTTCCTCTTCCTCGTGGGAGGCATGCACCAAGGGAATCCCCGAGGGACTCCAGACGCCGCTCTCGCCACAGAAGCGCCCTCCGGTCTTCTCGAAAACCCCAACGCAGTTAGCCCCTATGCTCCATACCTGATTATGTGCTGCCAGAGCCGAGTTCATCAGCCTCCATATGAACTGGTAGTAGTTGCTCAGCCGGATACCGAGCAAAGAATACTCGCGAACCGCCTCTGTTCTCCAGGCAGCTGTAGTGATCATGACATCCACCTCATCATGGAAGGCATAGAGCTTCCCCATCTCGACGAAGCAGAGATCATAACACATCATCACGCCCATACTGCCACAATCAGCGTCCAGCACCAGTCGCTGGTCGCTACCCCTGTCAAAGAAGAGCTTCTCCAGAGGAGTCAGGAATATCTTATCGTAGAAGACCGAATTGTAATCGGCACCGGGCGCCATAACGAACGTGCTGTCGTGTGCATGTGTCTTTCCATGGCTCCTGTCTATTCTCACGTTTCCAAAGAAGACCATGTTCAGCCCCCTGTCACCGGCAACCAGCCCGGCGCTGATCCGGTCCAGCACTTTCCGCACCTCTGGCTGGCGATTGTCGCTGGCTTTGATCTGCTCCTTGACCTCTGCCTTATGGTCGGCATCCCAGACGTAGCCGGAGACGCATAACTCTGGCAACACGAGTATGCCAGCTCCCACCTCATGGGCAACTTGAACGATGCTCTCCATGCGCGACAGGTTGTGGCCGATGTCGAACCTGGGGTTGATGTTGGCTAGCATGAACGTAGGGCAACCCTCTCTCTCCGAGAAGGTCACATCGGTCACCCGGTAACCGCCGATCACAGTGTTACGGGCGCCGCCGCTGCGCTCTTCGCTCGGCCAGGAGTTGGGATCCAGGCTCCCCTGCCTCTCGCTCATCGACAGATACTACTCCAACCACTCTAACCCGGGACACTCCGAAGATCATCCATGGGCGTCGAATGGAATGAGACCGGCGTCCGGCCTTAGAATATACAATCGGGGCGAGAGGACTTGAACCTCCGACCTCAGCGTCCCGAACGCTGCGCGCTACCAACTGCGCTACGCCCCGTTTCTCTGTGCTATTATATGATGCTTCACACTGCGAGGCAACAATGAAGTACTGCGTACTCATAATCGACGGAGGGTCAGGCTGGCCGATGGCCGACCGCGGAGGAAGGACCTGTCTGGAGCTGGCGTACACGCCCAACCTGGATGTCATGGCGAAGAGCGGCATTGTCGGTCTGGTTCGCAACATCCCGGAGGGGGTGGAGGCCAGCAGCGCCTGCGCCTGCATGTCCGTATTGGGATACGACCCCAGAGTTCACTATCGAGGCAGGAGCGCGGTTGAAGCCGAAGGCATGCGTATTCCGATGACCGAAGGTGACGTCGTGTTCCGCTGCAACCTGGTGACTGTTCGCGGCGGGAAGATGTGGAGTTACAGCTGCGGGCTTATCGGTACCGCCGAGGCTCGCCTTCTCATCGATAGTCTGAACGAGACACTCGGCGGAGACGGTGTGCAGTTCTTCCCCGGGGTGAGCTACAGGCACATATGCAGGATAAGAGGACGAGAGGAAGCTCTTCTGGCCCGGTGCACGCCACCACACGACATCCCGAACAGGGAGATCTCGCAATTCCTGCCTCATGGACCGGGTAGCGACCTGTTGCGAGGTCTTATGCGGGAATCTGAACCTGTACTCCACAGTCATCCAGTGAACGTAGAGCGCGCAAAGAGGGGCGAGCTACCTGCCAGTATGATCTGGCTCTTCTGGAGCAGTGCCAGGTTGCCCGCCTTGCCTTCTTTCAAAGAGGCCCGCGGTTTGGATGCTGCCATGACGTCAGGAGTCGACGTTATGCGCGGGCTGGCCCATATGATCGGCATGCAGGTGCTTGACATCCCCGGTGTCACCGGCGGGCCGGACAACGATTACGCCGCTCAGGCGACCGGTGCGCTGGAGGCGCTCAAGAAGCATGATCTGGTCGTGATCCATGTAGAGGCAACCGATGATGCAGCCCACGCCGGCCTGGCGGACGAGAAGATCCAGGCCATTGAGACAGTGGACAGGGAGATTGCGGGGCGCTTGCTTGGCTGGAGCAACGACGATCTCAGGGTGCTGGTTCTGCCCGATCACGCAACGCCGATCGAGGTTCAGACCCACGTCGATGACCCGGTTCCCTTTGTTCTCTGGGGCCCGGGGTTTTCACCGTCAAGCAGCCAGGGCGCCGGGAGGTTCACAGAGACCGCTGCCAGGGGAACAGGAGTCTTCATACACGAGGGCCACGACATCATGGGCAGGCTGGTCGATGCACAAGCGGACTTGACAATCCAGCCGTGAAGGCTTAGGTTTATAGACATGGAAATGTTCGCAGGGGCATACCAACAGCAGGAGGAGGAGAAGGCTCGACTCAGACAGCGACTGAGCAAGGAGGCCATAGACCTGGCTCTACAGGGCAGGTGGGAAGAGGCCGAGGCCATGAACAGGAGCATAGTTGAGCAGTTTCCTGCTGATGCCGAGACCTATAATCGTCTCGGTCGGGCCCTGACGGAACTGGGTGACCTGGATGGAGCCAAGGAGGCGTACCTCAGGGCCCTGGAACTGGCCCCCGAGAATCCGATCGCCAGGAAGAACATCGCCCGTCTCTCGAGCCTGTCGGACTCCATGGTGGCCCTGAATGAGGACTCGCATAAGCCCCCAACGTCGAGAGGCCCTTCCAGAAGAGTTGCCCTCGACCTGTTCATGACTGAGATGGGCAAGGCGGGAGTGGTTGATCTGCATAACATAGCTTCGGGCAAGGTACTGGCGAAGATGGCCTTCGGCGACCAGGTAACCCTGGAGATCAAAGGGCAGAGATTGCTGGTAAACAGCGAGGACGGCGAGTACCTTGGCGAGGTGGAACAGAAGCAGGGCATGCGCCTCGTGCAGTTGATGAAGGGCGGCAACAGGTACGATGCCGCGATCCTCAACGCAGATCAGGACAGGGCCCAGGTAGTTATCAAGGAGACGTACCAGCACCCCGGCCAGGTCGGACGCCCCTCTTTTCCGGTTAAGGCTGAAGAGCATCTCCGCAGTCGCATCAAGGAAAGCCTGCTCAAGCGGGGAGCCTATGCCGAGGAGACCGAGGCCTTAATGGAGATGGTCGATGACGAGGAGGAAGAGGATACCGGCCGCGACGAGGAGGCCTTGCCGGAGGGGTTCACAGTCGTCGGGGAAGACAGCGAGAGAGGAATCTGAGTTTTGACGGAAGCAACACTTATCAAACCTATAGACATCGAAGAGGAGATGAAGAGCTCCTACTTGGACTACGCCATGAGCGTAATCGTCTCACGAGCCCTGCCGGATGCTCGCGACGGGTTGAAGCCGGTGCAGCGGCGCGTACTATACGCCATGGATGGATTGAGCCTGCGCCATAACAGCGCCTACAAGAAGAGTGCCCGTATAGTAGGTGAGGTGCTGGGCAAGTATCATCCCCACGGAGATGCTCCTGTCTATGAGGCTATGGTGCGCATGGCTCAGGACTTCTCGCTGAGATATCCCCTGGTCGATGGGCAGGGCAACTTCGGCAGTATCGACAACGATCCTCCGGCTGCCATGAGATATACCGAGGCCCGACTCTCCGAAATCGCCGAGGAGATGCTGGTCGATATAGACAAGAACACCGTTGACTTCGCTCCTAACTTCGATGGATCTCTGCAGGAGCCGTCCGTCCTGCCCGCCAGGATGCCTAACCTCCTCGTAGGGGGCTCCTCGGGCATCGCCGTGGGCATGACGACCAACATCCCGCCGCACAATCTGGGTGAGATCTGCGATGCGATTGTCTACCTCATCGAGAACCCCGAGGCCACAGTGGAGGAGTTGATGGAGTTCGTCACTGGCCCGGATTTCCCCACAGCCGGGATCATCCGGGGCAGAGAGGGCATAGACAATGCCTATACGACGGGACAGGGCAGGATCGTGCTACGTGCCCGGGCCGGCGAGGTGAGCACCAAGGCAGGCAAGAGACAGATAGTCGTCACGGAACTCCCCTACCAGGTGAACAAGGCAGCTCTGGTAGAGAGAATAGCCGAACTGGTCAAGGTGAAGAGGATCTCCGGCATTTCCGAGGTACGTGATGAATCGGACAGGGAAGGGCTGCGCGTCGTCATAGAACTTAGAAGAGAGGCTCAGACCAGGCAGGTGCTTAACAACCTCTACAAGCATACTGCAATGCAGTCGGCCTTCTTCATCAACATGGTCGCCCTGCTTGAGGGGCAACCCAAGGTCATAAGCCTCAAGGAGGCGCTGACCTCCTACATCGACTTCCGCGTTCAGGTCATCACCCGAAGGTCTCAGTTCGAACTGGATAAGGCGAGGGACAGGGCCCACATCCTTGAAGGCTTCAGGATTGCCCTCAACAACCTTGAGCAGGTAATCAAGATCATCCGACAGTCGCAGACCGTGGAGTCGGCCCGCACTGAGTTGATGACGGCCTTTGCACTATCGCAGATTCAGGCGCAGGCCATCCTTGATATGCCTCTTCGCAGGTTTGCCAAGATGGAGCAGGACAAGATAACCGATGAGTACGCGGCTGTGATAAAGAACATCTCCTATCTTGAGGACCTGTTGGGCAACCCGAGAAAGGTGCTCTCCGTCATCTCCCAGGACGTCCAGGAACTGAAGTCCAAGTATGGCGATCCGCGGCGAACCGTCGTGGAAGACGAGGAGGTCGAGGAGTTCCGTACCGAAGACCTTGTTCCCCACGAGGCGATGGTGGTTACTCTGACCAGCAAGGGGTTCATCAAGAGGATTTCCGCGGCCACCTATCGGCTGCAGCGCCGCGGCGGAAAGGGAGTCATCGGAATGGTAGTCCGGGATCGTGATACGGTCAACCACATCCTGGTTGCCGACACTCACGACAACCTGCTGTTCTTCACCAGCACCGGCAAAGTCTACTGCCTGAAGTGCTACGAGATTCCCGAGGATTCGTCGCGCACGGCAAAAGGCATAGCCCTGGTCAACCTTCTGCCCATCGACCTGGAGGACGAGGTAACTGTGGTGCTGTCCATACGGGGCTACCCTGCGGACAAGTTCTTGTTGATGGCCACCAGGGACGGTGTGATCAAGAAGACCTCCCTGAGCGCCTTTGCCTCCATAAGGAGAAGCGGTATCATCGCCATGGGACTCAGAAAGAAGGACAAGCTGATCTCAGCTGGAGTGGTTGGCGCGGACGACGAGGTCATACTGGTAAGTCGGAACGGCCAGGCGATAAGGTTCAGGGCTGACAACCTCAGAACAGCATCGCGAACCAGTGGTGGCGTTCGTGGCATCCGCCTTGTGGACGATAGTGTTGTAGGTATGGGTATCGTCTTTCCCGATGCTTACGTCCTTACAGTGGCCGATAAAGGGTTCGGTAAGCTGACTCCGGCAAAGAACTACCCGGTTCACAACAGGGGAGGAAAAGGGGTGCGCGCTTACCGGGTCAACCCAAAGACCGGGAACCTGATGGCCGGCAGGCTCGTCTCGAACCAGGGCTCCCTGGTGATGCTATCGGCCAAGGGCAACGTGGTCAACATTCCGATGTCGCAGGTCTCGATTCAGGGCAGGGGCGGCCGGGGAGCCAGGCTGATGGGCCTGGGCGAGGATGATAGTGTGGTCTCACTTACGTGGGTCTTCCGGCAGGACGACGTCGAGTGAGCGGAGCCTACCTCCCTGTCGCAGGCTGCGCTAATGAGGATGGATACGGACTCCCATGTTCGGGAATGCAGGGGCGACAACCTGAGCCTTCGCCTCTGAAGCGGTATCGACAAGGCGTACAATGGGCATAGCGGGCGTTCTGCGAGACCTGGGCATGACCTTTGTTCCCCTCTTCGTGGCCATGGACGCGATCGGAAACCTGCCCATATTTCTGGCCCTGACACAGGAGATGGCCCCCGCTCAGCGCAGGCGCACCGGTCATATGGCAACGCTGACTGCGCTGGGCATGGGACTGGGATTCGTGGCTATCGGCAAGGCCATCTTCTTGCTGCTGGGGATCGAGGTCGCCGATTTCCTTGTGGCCGGGGGCATAATCCTGCTGGTCCTTGCCATCAAGGACCTGGTGAGCGGCAAGATGATGGAAGCTCAGGATGCATCGGCCTCCGGCACGGTGGGCGTTGTTCCAATCGGCATCCCGGTGGTTGTCGGACCGGCCGTGCTTGCCACCTTGCTCCTGCTCATCGACCTGTACCGGATCCCCATCGTTATTCTCTCCTTCGTCCTCAACCTGCTGATACAGTGGGTTCTCTTCAGACAGGCGGGCCGGATCGTGACTTTCCTGGGCACTACCGGAGTGAGTGCGGTTTCGAAGGTCGTGATGCTGTTCCTGGCCGCAATTGCCGTGAAGATGATACGCCAGGGCGTCCTGACGATCTTCGGGTGAGTTCCACCGGTACAGGCCTCGATCCTCAGGCATATTGACACAGCCCCTGTATCTGATATAGATTCAGTTCCCAAGGGGCCGACCGCAATGCCGGACCCGCTGTCCCCGGCCACTGAGACACAGGCTCCCGAGGAGTCAGACGAAAGGAGACATCATATGGAAGAGAGAAAAGGGTTCATGGCATCGCTCTTTGACTTCAGCTTCAGGGACTTCGTTACTCCGCGGATCATCGGCATACTCTACGCCGTTCTACTGGTCCTTACCGGCATAGGGGCCATATTGATGGTGGCGATGATGTTCGCGATCGGACCCGGCTACGGAGTCGTCACGCTCCTGGTCATCGCCCCTTTGTACTTCTTCCTCTCGATACTCGGTTACCGGGTGGTGCTGGAGTTGATCGTGGTGATACACCGCATGAGGCACGAGGTGACGGACATTCACAGCACCATCACGAAGATCCAGGACTCGTAGGTGTAAGACAGAGGTGGGGCAGATCGCATCTTCGTGAGCGGGAGCCGTTAAAGACAACGCTGTGCTCTGACAGCAACCTGATACACGAATCCCTGTCCTGAGCCGTCTATACTATTGACAACAGGGCGGCGTCTGATGTAGATTCAGCACAAGGAGGTGAACATGTTTTGTTCCAAGTGCGGCACCGAAAACCCTGATGAGGCCAAGTTCTGCTCCAAGTGCGGTGCGGGATTTGGCGCTACCGAGAAACCGGCCGAAGGCGGGGCCAGGCCCGAAGCTGAGAGCAGCACGGGTATGTCAGCCAATGTGGCTGGGCTCCTGTCCTACCTGTTCGCATGGATAACCGGGATCATATTCGTGGTCATCGAGAAGAAGAGCACCTTCGTGAGATTCCATGCATGGCAATCCATAATGGTGTTTGGAGTTCTGACGGTAGCCCAGATCCTGTTCTCGGGAATCCTTGTTGCTATAGGTATCGCTACCCTTTCACCCGGGCTTGTCGTCTTTGCGGGAGTCATAGGCACCCTGATCTGGATACTAACGGGGATACTGTGGGTAGTCCTGATGATCATGGCCGGAACCGGCAGGATGTGGAAGGTGCCGGGAGCAGGCAACTGGGCCGAGAAGATGGCCAACAGGTAGGCTCAGGGGAACACTTCTTCTCACACCCGACAACTCTAGCTCAGAGGCCGATAGCGGATAGACAACGGTCTCGAGAAGGGCCTATCTCTCGATCTTGAGCCCCGGGTTGTAGATGCGGTGGAGGGCATAGCCGGCCGTAGCGAAACCGAGTGCTGTTATCAACAGCAGGACCATTGGCTGGATAACCTTGTAGTAATGCCCATGATAGATCGCATGCTCCTGGAGCGCGTGATTCAGCAAGCTTCCCCAGGAGGGAAGCAGGAGGTCGCCCGCCAGATTCAGGATGTACAGCGCTGCGTCCAGAAAGACAAACGCAGGAATCAGCAGGAGGAAGGAGGGCAGAAGCAGCGCCAGCATCGTTTTGGGACCTCGGGCCGGCCCGGTGTCCGGCGCGCCACCTAGCGGCACCAGTCTCTCCCGCAACACTCTTATCAACGCTATTAGAAGGCTCAACAGGAGCAGGGCGAGCAGCATGACTCCTCTGCCCGGCGACACGAAGTACCCGACAGCGATCAAAAGCGGTAGCGAGAGCAGTACCATGTTCACATCTGTCAATCTCCCGAAGAGGGGATCGCTCCTTTCCCCGCGTCGCCTGCGCTTGGCAGCCACGATAACGGTGCCGACCTGCCAGGCAACAGCAGCCGCTACCCCGAACCCAAGTCCCAAGACCGCTCCCCACATCACAGGCACTGTTAGGTCACGCCGCATATGGTCGGTCCCAAACGGGCCATGCACCTGTCCATAGACAACCAGCCTGGCCTCCACCTCAGCGTCCCGGGGAACCTCAGCTCTGATCACGAGCTGGTAATCTCCCCTGAGCATGCGACCCGCATCGTGCGGATCGGCGAACAACCCGTGGTGAGGCGCCATGCCCAGCCGGTCCCGGAGATCCCTGTCATGGGAAATGTAGTAGCGATCTGACCTTCGCGCATCATACTCTCTCAGTGCGATCGTCTCACCGGCCGGCGTCTCCCAGGAGACGGCGACGGGCGTCCGTTCCTCACCCCCGATTACCTGTGTGAACAGGGTGAGTTCGCCGGGGAAGGCGTCGTAGTCATATGAGAAGGGCAGCACAACTTCAACCACTTCTTTCGTATCATCCAGAGACTCAACGTTGACGATACCATCATCGTGGCTGGTGACTGTAATGGTGCGCGGCAGGCGGTCCCGGGTCAACCAATCCCACCAGATAGGGTGAGCGTTCCTGGGTTTCTCAATACTCTCGCCCGGGTCGCGCCACAGTCTGACGGCTTCCGGGTAAGGGATGGCGATGATCGCGTACAGCGACATGCCGATCAAGATGGCAATCAGAACCAGCCCGACCATCAGCGACGGGTAGCGCCTGAGTTGCCTCAGCTTTGACGGTCTCCCGGCCATTCGTCACTCACCTCCCTGTGAAGCCACCCGCCCTCGCCTCTGCATCAGCCACACGTCGAGAAAGTCCAGTGAGAAAACGATCACCACCAGCAGGGCGAGAACATACCCGTAGATCACGAGCGCCCCAAGTACCACAGGCGTGTCCTTCAGGAGGATACCCTGATACAGAAGCCTACCCAGGCCCGGCCAGTTGAACACTACCTCAAGGACGATCGACACCGTCAACACACTGGCTGCCAGCAACAGGAAGTGTTTGCTAATGTGGGCTGGCGTCGGGCGCAGGAAAGCACTCCTGTCAACCTCCCGCCCGGGTGACTCGCTGCCTCCGGCCGGCTCAACGTGCGCGTCGCTCGAGTGCCCGACGAAGAAGGTCCGCCAAGAGTATGTGGCGGCGAAGATAGAGCCAAGCAGTATGGCGGACACGGGGAGAATCAAATGTCTGAGCACGCTCAGGATGTACTCCCCTCTAGCGACCGGCGGAGGCACGGGCACCATGCGTCCCCACGGCAGGATCTCCAGCCACGCCGGGAAGATCAGTATGAGAAAGACGCCGAAGAACCAGGCAGGAAGCGCCGAGATCGACGCCAACCGCAGAACCAGCCGATCCAGCCATCTGCCCGGACGTCGAGAGGCTGCCCGGGCAACAAAGAACGAGATGAGTAACAGCAGGATCATCGCCGTCCCTAACAGGAGGAAGGTAGGCCCCGAGCGCTCTGCCAATATGCTGCGCACTTCAACAGGGAGACCCACCACCGGAGAGTTCCTGCCCAGGTCCAGCGAGACCGCCCACCACAAGTGGCTGAAGCTGCGTATCACGAAGGGTCGGTCGAGCCCCTGATGGCGGTACTCCTTCTGTACCAGTTCGTCGATCAGCCGCTCCCGCTCTGCCGGTGACAGCCCTTGCAGGTCAGGGTCGTCGTATACGAGCATGACCACCTCATATCTGATCTGGGACACGCGCATCTCATCCAGTGCCCCATCCCGGTTCATGACGGCAACGATCAGATACGGGACGATAAGGAGAACGAGAAACAGCACCAGCGCCCTGGACAGCCCGTACTTAACCAGTCCACCGGACTGCTCCGATCCACCCGACCGCTCAGAGGTGTTCGGCATGCTGCACCAGCCTATGTAGCACGTAGAGACCGGATCCCAGAACCCAAAGATCTGTCCGCTATCCCATTGGATGTGCGGTGTCGATGACGTGGCGATCTGTCGATCCCTGGCCCCTATCCTATGCTATACGACTATATACTTCGCCCTTCGGATTGTCAATCGTTCAACTGCTGGCCTGGCCATGTCAAGACACGACCGTTGTTCTGACAGGTGCAAGGCACCGGTTGCCTGCTACAGCAGCCTTCTTTTGGTACAGGGTTAAGGGGTGGTATAATTGGCCTCACATATGGGGTCCGAAGTCTTCTACCGCAAGTGGCGGCCGCAGACGCTGAGCGAGGTGCTGGGACAGGAGCCTGTGACCGGAACCCTCAGCCATGCCGTAGAGACCGGGAGGATAGCCCACGCCTACCTTTTCTGTGGCCCGCGCGGTACGGGCAAGACCAGCATGGCGCGCATCCTGGCCAAGGCAGTGAACTGCCCGGATCAGAAAGGCGGCGAGCCCTGCAATGCCTGCGCTATGTGCCAGGCAGTCGCCGAGGGCAGGGCGCTCGACGTGGTGGAGATAGACGCCGCCAGCAACCGCGGCATCGACGAGATCCGTAGCCTGAGGGAAAAGGCCAACTACGCTCCCAGCCTGGCCCGCTACAAGGTGTACATAATCGACGAAGTCCACATGCTCACCGAGGCGGCCTGCAACGCGCTGCTCAAGACGCTGGAGGAGCCCCCGGCACACGTCATCTTCATACTGGCGACGACGGAGGCCCACAAGGTGATACCGACCATAGTGTCCCGATGCCAGCGGTTCAACTTCCGCCGCCTCGGACTGGCCGAGATGGTGGACAAGCTCAAGCTGATCTGTGAGAAGGAGGGCGTGACCATCGAAGTTGACTCCCTGAGGCTGATCGCCCGTGCCGCCACAGGGAGCCTGCGGGACGCCGAGAACACCCTGCAGCAGATGATCGCCTACTACGGCAATCGGATCGAACATGATAGGGTGCAGGCAGAACTGGGCATCAGCTGGGACTCGAGGGTCAGAGAACTGGCACAGCACGTGATCAAAGGGGACCTGGCCGCCGGACTGAGAACCATAAACAGCCTCAACAGCGATGGCGTCGACCTTCGCCAGTTCAACCTCAGCTTCGTGGAATATCTGCGAGGGGTGCTGCTTGCCAAGTCCCGGTGTGAGGAGGCCCTGGAGGTTACCGGGGAGGACCTGGCCGTGATGAACAGGCTTGCATCGGGCACCACGCTGGACCGTCTGCTCGGTGCGGTCAAGGCGTTCTCCGCTGTGGACTTCAGAATCGGAAACTACTCGTCTCTGCCGCTGGAACTGGCGTTGCTGGACTGCGCCCTCTCTCCGGGCACACAACAGGAACAGCCGCCGAGCCCCGATCCTCAACGTGCAGAGGAGGAGGAACACGAGACAGCGGGGGAGGCAGAGAGCATTGAGATTCCGGCGGTAACAGCCCCCTCCGGAGCAGGAACACCCGGGGCAGAGGTGCAGGGCGAAGAGGTCCCCCAGGACTTCGAGCTCCTCCGCGGCCGCTGGAAGGAGTTCATAGGGGCCCTTCGCGGAGAGGGCTCAAGCGGTAATCTGGATGCCTTCTTGCGCAGCGCCTGTGACCCGGTATCGCTGGAGGACGACACTCTTGTGCTGGGTTTCTACTACTCGTTTCACAAGGAGAAGATCGAGGACGCAAAGTACCGCCACCTGGTCGAACGGAAGCTAGCGGAGGTCTTCGGACGTCCCTACAAGATAAGATGTGTCCTTGTCGATCAGAAGAAGGAGTTCACGCCTGAGTCCAGGACACAGAATCCGGTCATCAAGGCAGCGCTCGAGATGGGAGCCAGGATCAGGGAGGAGGAGTCGTATCCCTGAGACTCCTGGAGAAAAGGAGGGAGATGGATAAGTCAATACTCCGCCAGGCCCAGCAATTGCAGGCGAAGCTGGCCAAGGCCCAGGAGGAACTGGGCAGCATGACTGTGGATGCCACAGCCGGAGGCGGTGCCGTCAAGGTAGTGATCGATGGACACCAGAAGGTCCATTCAGTGGAGATATCTCCCGAGGTCATCGAGTCTGGAGATGCCGAGCTACTGCAGGACCTCGTCATGGCTGCAGTTAACGAGGGTATCACCAAGTCCCAGGAACTCGCCGGAAAGCACCTGGGCAAGCTAACAGGCGGTCTCAACATACCGGGACTGTTCTAGCAACGAGATGAACACCGGCGGCGCAGGACCCCGGTCGTCTTCTGGATGCCGGGGACAGTAATCATGTAAAGGACGAGTAGAATGAGGTACATTGCCGAGCCGATATCAAGACTGATCGAGGAGTTCAACAAGCTTCCCGGGATCGGGCCGAAGAGCGCTCAGAGGCTGACCTACCATCTGCTGCGTAACTCGGATCAAGAAGCCAGAGCGCTGGCAGAGGCCATTCTGACGCTGAAGGAGAGGGTGAAGCTCTGCTCCGTCTGTTTCAACAACACGGACGGCGACACATGCTTTATCTGCCAGGACCGGGAGCGCGACCACTCCAAGATCTGTGTCGTAGAGAGGCCTTCGGACATCCTGCCACTTGAGCACACGNCGAAGTACAGCGGCGNNTACCATGTGCTCCATGGTACGATCAACCCATCGCAGGGCATCGGNCCNGAAGAACTGAGGATAAAGGACCTCCTGGCCCGCCTGCACAATGGATCTGTAACCGAGGTGATCATAGCGACCAATCCCAACGTAGAGAGCGAGACTATGGCCATGTATCTCCAGCGGACGATCGCCCCTCTCGGGATCCGGGTCACCCGCCTGGCTCGCGGCCTGCCGTTCGGCGCCGAACTGGAGTATGCCGATGATCTGACACTGGGACAGGCACTGGAGAACAGACAGGAGTTCTAGCAGCACGCACAACCTGTCCCCTTCATGACTACAGGAGAAGCCTCTCCGTCAGATCCGGGCTCGCAATCTACCATACAGCGGGAGCCGATCCGGCTGCCGGAACATCGGAACAGCCTCACCTTTCGCAGCACGCCGCTAGACACACAGATACGCCGTTTCTACGGTGCCGAGCCCTACCCCAGCCCACACTCCGATCATGACTGTTGGCTGCAGAAGGGTCCGAAGAAAACCGGCGGTTGTCACCGGCTCATGAGCCAGATCTTAACAGGATCTTAACAATAACGTGGTACCATCTCTTAGGTAGCTAGAAGTAACCGGGAATCCACGATGATGTCGGGAGCCCATTGACAAAGAGAGAGGGCAGAGGCAGCCATGGAAGAGGCACAGGCTATCGAGACAACAGAGAAGAGCCGGAGGCCTGCCACGGAGATCGGACAGCCGTCACGTGGGGCTATGGCTCGCGACGTTACCGACCTCAGACAGAGGTCGGTCTTCCGTTACAGGGTAAGGTGATGCCTATGGACATAGATGTCGAATGCTAGCTGATCGTTGTGCCCCCGGTCGAGGGGCCAAAAGCAGAAGAGTATAGCAGGTAAAGGAGAGTAAGATGAAAAGGACCTTATGTGCCGTATTTGCCGTGGCATTGATGCTGAGCACGGGAGGGGTGACGGGGCCAACGGCGGCGGTCGAAGGCTCGGAGTTCGGTGGGTACGCAACCATTATCAATGTGCCGGATGATTATCCCACCATCCAGGAGGCGGTTGACGCTGCGGTGCCGGGCACCATCATCGTAGTGGCCGCCGGACAATACGACGGCTTCCAGGTGCTGGGAAAGCAGAGGATAAGCATAGTGAGCACCGCGGGAGCAACGGTTACCAGCGCGAACGTCACTTCGATCAACCGCGGTCCCATAGAGGACGCATGGAGCATGGCCGCGGTGAAGGACTCGCAGGACATCGTCA
>SL_5KL_010_SEDDRAFT_10000610_pt1 | contig 22905 bp, 19 predicted proteins | sample SodLakKL_010_SED_FD_9118 | JGI IMG/M metagenome (IMG submission 9118) | reverse complement strand
ATCCTGTACCCAGAGTTCACCGACAGCACCGCCCAAGCCAATGGCCAGGGCCGCCATTTCCCAACCATCTCGGGGAATGGTGTCATTTTGAATACGGCCCACCTCATGCCAAAATAAAAGATTACGCTGGTCTAGGGCCAGTTTCTCCCACTTCACCAGGTCAATTTGAATTTCCACCTGATCTTTGCCCAGCTCTTCGCAGGTAATCAGCGGCGGGGTGACATCAATGGCTGACTCCACCGTCACCCAGCTCTGAAGCTCTGGCGGCAGCAGGCTCCTTAAACGGCGAAGCTCTCCCATATCGGCGCGGGCAGTGGCGTACGAAGTCATGGACATCAAGAGTGAAGTTTATTCATAGATCCTATCTTAAACCCCATTAGTCAAGGGTCGGTTATCCGCTCCGGTTAGGGGATGGCGTCAGGGAGTGCATGCCAGTTTCCTAGAGTCACCTTCTAGACGTCACCTGAGTAGCCTCTAAGTCCCCGATCGCGCTATCTAGCAGCCCATAGCCTGCCTCCACCGTGTTAATTTGGCACAGCTGCTGGCGCAGGGTCGCCGCCCCCTCAAACCCTTTCACATACCAGGCCATGTGCTTGCGGGACTGGTGAATCCCCCGTTGCCCTTTGTATTGCCACAGCAGGCCCAAGTGCTCGCGGGCGCAGTGCAGCCGCTCCAGGGCGGTGGGTGGGGGCCGCCGCACCCCGGTTTTCAAAGCGTGATCAATTTCCCCCACCAAAAACGGGTAGCCCAGGGTGCCCCGAGAGCACATCACCCCATCGGCCCCGGTTTCCTCCAGGCAGCGGATCGCCGATTCCACCGAAACAATATCGCCGTTGGCAATCACCGGAATCGATAGGGCTGCCTTCACCTTGGCGATCCAGTCCCAGCGAGCGGGGCCATGGTAGCCCTGGGTGCGGGTGCGACCATGGAGGGTCAGCATCTGGGCACCGGCGGCTTCCAGGCGACGGCCAAACTCCACGGCATTGATGTCGTTGTCGTCCCAGCCAATGCGGGTTTTGACCGTGACCGGGATGGATACCGCCGCGGCCACGGTGCGCACAATCGCCTCCGCCACCTCTGGCTGCCGTAGCAGGGATGAGCCGCCCCCCTTTTTGGTGATTTTATTCACCGGGCAACCCATGTTGATATCGATGGTTTTGGCCCCTGCCGCCATGGCTTTGCGGGCGGCCTCAGCCATAAAGTCGGGGCGACAGTCAAATAGCTGGATGCTGATCGGCTGCTCGCGATCGCCAATGTCCATGATTTTTTCCAGCGGCTGGGCCTGGCAGACCCCAGTGGCCTGCACCATTTCGGTGTACAGCATCGAGTCTGGGGCATAGCGACGCACCAGTTGGCGAAAGGCGCGATCGGTCACCCCTGACAGGGGAGACTGCAACACCCGACTATGCACCGCCACCGAACCAATCTTCAGGGGGGTGCGGAAGCGCTGATGTAAAGCAGCCGAGAGAGAGGTCAGCATGGTAGGTATGGCCAGCAACAGGGACATAGACAGGCGGAGCGCTTTTCTCAGGTCTTGCTTAGGGACGTGCCTCTAAACCAAGTACCGGGAGTATTGATCACTGTAGGGCGCATAGCTGCGCTATGCACCACGAGGACAGTCGGCAGTTGGTACCTGATTTTCTTGCGTATCCCTACCTCGCATTCAGGTTATGTTATTCCAGGCTTAAGTCCTCCTGCTCTGGTTTGCGGCCCACCAGCCAAAAGGTAGTCATTTGACCACGCCCCTTGACCGCCACAGGGCCTCGGGGTTCAAACCTAAACGTGTGCTTGAGGCGCTCATAGAGTTCTGGGGTGACTTGAATTCGCTGAGGTTCGCCAGTGGCTTCCATCCGACTGGCAATGTTGACCGTATCGCCCCAGAGGTCGTAGGCAAACTTACGGCGGCCAATTACCCCGGCGACCACTGGCCCAGAGTTAATGCCGACTCTCAACTTAAACGTCTGGCCATCGGGCCGAGTAAACTGCTTAATCGCCTCGCAAATGTCGAGGGCAAACTGGGCGATCGCCTCATCATGGTTGTCTTGGGGGGCCGGCAAGCCCCCTGCCACCATGTAAGCATCCCCAATGGTCTTAATCTTTTCTAGCCGGTGGAACTCGGCCAGTTGATCGAACATGGAGAAAATTTCGTTCAGCATTTTGACCAGTTGGGGAGGGGTCATTGCCCCAGAGGCCGCCGTAAAGTCCACTAAGTCGGCAAACAGGACACTCACCTGATCTAAACTTTCAGCGATGGTGCGGGTGCCAGACTTCAACCGCTGGGCAATGCGGTAAGGCAAGATATTCACCAATAGGCGATCCGCTTGCTGCCGCTGCTGCCGCAGTTCCGTCTCCATTTGGCGGCGTTCACTAATGTCGTGGACGATGCCTTCATAGTGGAGAAAATTGCCATCTTTGTCCCACACCTTCCAGATGTCTTCACTGACCCACAGGGTGCTGCCATCTTTGCGAAACACTTCGGACTCGGCATCGGTAATTTTTTCAAACCGGTTGATGTACACCAGTAATTCATCCCGCCGCTTCGGTTGAATGTAAATTTGGCGGCTGATGTCCTCGGTGATGGCGATCATGTCTTCTGGGGAATCGTACCCGTACAAGCGGGCCATGGACGGGTTGACACTTAAATAGCGCCCCTGAGGCGAAGCCTTAAAGATACCCACCGTAGAGTTTTCAAAAATACTACGGTAGTTTAGCTCTGCGGCTAGCAGTGCCTGCTCCATTTGGGTACGCTCTTGAACTTCTTGGCGGAGTAGGGTATTTTGCTGGCTCAACTGTTGTCGCTGGTGGGCCAGGTATAACTGGTTTTGCACCCGCACTAACACCTCTTGGCTGGCAAAAGGCTTGACAATATAGTCAGCAGCTCCCGACTTAAAGGCTTTGACCTTATCCAGCGAGTCGATTAAAGCACTCAGGATAATGATCGGAATATCTTCTGTTTGAGGGCTGATTTTGAGCTGTTTACAGATGGTGTAACCATCAATGTCAGGCAGTAAAATATCCAGCAGCACCAAGTCGGGCCGCTGGGCAGAAATGAGCTTGAGGGCCTCATCACCGGTGCTGGCTAAACGTGTGTGATACCCCTGCTGACCCAAGAGACGGGCGAGCAGATTGGCGGTCTCGGCATCATCATCAACGATGACCAAGTCAATCGAGTGAAGGGCGTCATCCACAGGGCTGGAGGCTAGGCAGACGGCAGTGCTTGTTTAAGCATAATAAGAGTATTGAGCTTAAACGATGCATCCAATCTACACAACTCGAGGTGTCAGCTGTTAGCGCATCTGCAAATTTTGGCTGTCGTTTTTATAGCCGGTCACATAGCCTTGGCGAAACGAGACTTCGCTATTAGCAAATTGAAAGGTCTCTTCGCAACTGGTGTCATTGCGTAGGGTTGCCACGGGCGGCGTGTTTTGAGCCCTGAGCACATCAACCCGGTTGGAGCCCATAGACCAGTACTCGGGGGCCGGCTGTTGTTGGTGCACCGGTAACAGTTGGGTTGAAATCCTGAGATTATTGTCAAAGTTGGTATAGCTAATCACTTGATTGTGATCAAGCTGCACAGAACTGTTGCCATAGTACAGGGTGGTAAACCGAGGGGAGGCGTACTGGCTGGTGCGGGTTGGGGTGCCCTGTACGCGCAGGACCCTATCTTTGGATGACCCCAACGTCCAGGTGTCAGGCGTTCCCTGGGTGGATAGTACCACCTCACTGTCAGCCAAAACCCGCAGGTTGCCATCGAGGTTGTTGTACTGTCTGACGTAGCCATTTCTGAGTTCGATGGTGCTGCTACCATAGCGCAGCACCTCTTGGCAGGAGGCTTCGTACTGCATGACGCGGGTCGGCATCCCCTGCAAGGCGATCACCAGTTCTCGGTCTGACCCCGTGGTCCAGTAAGTTTTGTTCTGAGGGGCTTGGGCGGTACGAGTGTCTACATTACTCTGGGCATATTGCAGGTTGCGCTCATACTCGGTCACCTTTTGCTGGGCTAACTCATACTGGTCGCTGGCTCTGGGCACAGCCTTCATTTTGGCGATCGCCTGTTGCCACAGAATCGCTACCTCTACCCATTCTTCGCGAAATTCCGCCGATTGGGTGAGCTCGGCGGCCTGCATAGCGTGCTCTGCCCCTTGCTGAAAGTTATCTTCTGTGGCAGCAGGGGGGGCAGGTTCAAAGAAGGTGGGCCAAGACCGTTCCAGCGGGTCGAGCCAAATATAACCCAACATTAACCCAACCCCTGTTGACAGCCCAATTAAGCTCCAGCTCAGGCGCTCACGGAGGGCTTGACCTGGCCGCCTGAGTTGCAGGGTATAGAGGGCCTGAGGTTTCTGACCGTCTAGTTCGGGATGGCTCTTTTTAGGCATGGCATCAAAACGTCATGGCTTAACCCTACCGTCTGTGTTTGACTGAAGGCTACCCTTCTGCATAAATTTACGGAAGCTTTAAGCAGAGGCCCGGCAGAGGCGCGGGGGGCAGGGGTGGTCAGCTAATCATTGCGCCCTAAACGCTAAACTAAAATTATGGATCCACAGCCCCTTGATTGGGTGGTACCGCCCAATACTCATTACCCGCAAAGCTGGGTACAGGCTGTCGCCCAGGCGTTACCCCAAGCGCCTAGCCCCCTAGAGCGACTGACCCAAGTGTTATGGCAGCGGCAACTGTGCCCGCCCGCTGCCCTAGCCGGCTTTTTAAACCCCGCCTGTTATCAGCCAACCCCAGCGGCGGCCTTTGGCCCGCCACTGGCAGTTGCGGTTAATCGTCTTAATCAAGCGGCGGATACAGGCGAAAAAGTCGCCATTTGGGGGGATTTTGATGCCGATGGGGTAACCGCCACGGCCCTGTTGTGGGAGGGCTTGGGACAGGTGTTTCCCCGGCCCGATCGACTGATGTACTTTATCCCCAACCGCCTGAAAGAGTCCCATGGACTGTCTCGCAGGGGGCTAGAGCTGATCCATGACTGGGGGGCAACGCTGGTGGTGACCTGTGACACGGGCAGCACCAACGGGGTTGAGATTGCCTATGCCGGTGACCTGGGGATGGATGTGATTGTGACCGATCACCATACCCTGCCCGCAGCTGATCCACCAGCGGTAGCCATGATTAATCCGCGCCGCCTGCCACCGGAGCATCCCTTGGCCAGCTTGTCAGGGGTCGCGGTGGCCTACAAGCTGTTGGAGGGGTTTTATGACACCCGGAACGTATCAGCATCGCTAGAATCATTGTTGGATTTGGTGGCGATTGGCTTAATTGCTGACCTGGTGGAGTTGCGGGGAGACTGTCGCTATTTAGCTCAAATCGGCTTGCAGCAACTGCACACCCACAGTCAGGCGGGGGCTAACTCTCGTCGCCCGGGCGTTACCGAATTGCTGGCGTTGTGCCGCCGCACGGGCGATCGCCCCACCGATATTGCCTTTGGCTTAGGTCCACGGATCAATGCTGTCAGTCGTATTCAGGGGGATGCCAGCTTTTGTGTCGAGCTATTGACCAGTCAGGACACTGCCCGCTGCAAAACCCTGGCCTATGAAGCAGAGCTGGCCAATACCCGCCGCAAGGCCCTACAGCGGGATGTCCACGGTCAGGTGATGGCCCGTCTAGCCCAGGTGGATTTGGGTACCACCCAGTGCATTGTGCTGGCCGACGAACAGTGGCCTCCGGGGATATTGGGCCTGGTGGCCGGGCAAGTGGCCCAGCAGGTGGGGCGACCGGTGGTGTTACTGCATATCGACTCACCCCCGATCAATCCACCCGCTACAGATGGTTCGCCGCGCCTGGCCCGGGGGTCTGCCCGCTCAGTCCAAGGGTTGGATCTCTATACCCTGTTTCAAGCTCAGGCCGAGTTATTGAGCGGGTTTGGGGGACATCCGATGGCCGCAGGGTTAACCTTACCTGTTGACAATATTGAGATGCTAGCGGCAGCCCTGAACCGCATGGTGCGGGAAGCTCTAGGGGGCGATCGCGTCCCTCGCCCCACCCTGCAGATTGACCTAACGGTGACCGTGGCGGAGCTAGGGCAAGCCCTTTTTCGCGAGTTAAAGTATCTGGAACCCTGTGGCATGGGCAACCCAGTACCCAGGCTGTTGGTACGGAACAGCTGGGTGCAGCGGGGTTTCCATCGCAAACTGCGCGATCAGACCAATACTGCCGTGGGGTTTATTAAGACGGAGTTTGAATTGTGGGATGATAGCGCCCAGAGTGGTTTTCCGGGGGAGTGGTGGGGCCACTACAAAGAAGAATTACCCCAAGGTCGGTGTGATGTCGTGGTCGAGCTCGACCACAATACCTATGCCGGTTACCACATCAAGCTGATTGATCACCGGCCCACCCAAGTACCGACCCTGGGGGCCGCCCCCAGCCCGGTGACGATTTTAGACTGGCGCCAAGCTGACCCCATCCCCGATCAATCCGCCCTAGTGGTGGAGCAACCGCCAGTGCAGTGGCACGATTGGTATGCCTGGCAGCAGGCCGCCGCTGCCGCCGCTAGGCCCCTGGCATTAGCCTTTAACTCTGGGGCCGATCAGCCCAGCCCCCATCAGGTGTGGCAGCAGCTGGTGGGCCTGGCTAAATACCTGGCCCGGACGCAGACCGCCGTGACGGCCGAGCAGCTGATGACTCGCCTCAGCCTTACCCCCCTGTCTTTGAAGCGTGGGCTGCATGCCCTCGCTCAGGTAGGCTTTGGCTGGTCGGAGGCAACTGGCCTGGTGCAGAGAACGGCGATCGCCCCTACCCAGGACGCCGATGGCGCGATCGCCCAATTTTTAGACACCCTACAAGAAGAGCAGTTTCGCCGCCGCTACTTTACCAACGTCCCAGTCAGTACCCTGGTACTCGACTAGTACTCTGCGGCATAAGTCGGCCAACCACCCCTGATACCTGACCCCTAGACCCTGACACCCTCAGCAACGGTAGCCATATCCTGGTAGGGTAGTCGGTGCCCCTCTATCCCTAGGTTCCATGGCCAAAGCTTGGCATTACCCGTTTCCACCTCTGTATCCTGGCGTCTTGGTCAAACGGTATAAGCGCTTTCTAGCCGATATCGAGCTGGAGACTGGCGAGCTGATTACGGCCCACTGTCCGAATACCGGGCCGATGACTGGGGTCTGCCACATTGGCGGACGGGTGCAGGTGTCCCACAGTAACGACCCTAAACGCAAACTGGCTTACACCTGGGAGTTGGCCGAGGTGCAAGATACCGTACCTACCTGGGTCGGGGTGAATACCGCCTTGCCCAACCGGGTAGTTAAGTCAATGCTAGAGCATCGCCTGCTGCCAGAGCTGGGGGACTATACAACGATTCGCCCTGAGGTGCGCTATGGCGGTGACAACAAAAGCCGGATTGATTTTGTTGTGTCTGACGATGACGCCCAGACCTCGACTTATATCGAAGTCAAAAACACCACCTGGGCCCAGGGTACCCTGGCCCTATTCCCCGATACGGTGACCACCCGCGGTCAAAAACACTTGAAAGAGCTCATGGCCCTGATGCCATCAGCCCGGGGGGTGATGCTCTATTTCATCAACCGGGGCGACTGCACCACCTTTGCCCCCGGTGACGCTGCCGATCCGACCTATGGAAAACTGCTGCGTCAGGCGATCGCCCAGGGGGTGCAGGTACTGCCCTGCCGGTTCGAGATTACCCCAACTGGAATTCGCTACCTTGGGCTAGCACCGCTAATTCTTGCAGACATCGATCAGGGACTGATAGCAAAGTAAGGTACCCGCTGTGCGGATGTTATGTTTGCTGTCTTTCTCTACTAGCCCGTTATCCCCTCGACGGATAGGTAAACGATCGCCAAGCGAAATGGGGCAGGGCCAACATCCGCCGCCAGCGCCAGGGTTCTTTATATAGGCGGTAGAGCCACTCCAGGCTGTTGTTACACATCCACTCTGGCGCCCGAGACTTAATCCCCGCCCAGATGTCGAGGCTGCCCCCCACCCCAATCCAAATGCTGTGGGGGCAGAGATGTCGGTGCTGTTGAATCCAGAATTCCTGGCGCGGTACCCCCATGCCCACCAGAATCACACTGGGTTGTAATGCTGCCAAATGCTGCAAGAAGGCTGGTTCAGCCTCGGGACTGAGGTAGCCATGTTGGGTACCCACCAAATTCAGCCCCGCCAGCTGCTGTTGCCAGTAGGCTCCCGCCCGATCTGCGACCCCTGGGGTGCCACCGTAGAAAAACACACTTTCTTGCGGAGACAACCGCTTCAGCAGGCTAGCTGCCAACTCAATGCCGGGGGCGCGTTCGATACGCTGTCCTTGGGTCCGAAAATACAGCACCACCCCAGCCCCGTCGGGTACAACCAAGTCTGCCCCTAGGATAATGTCTCGCAGGTTGGGATTGCGATCGGCCTGCATCGCCATCTCTGCATTCAGGGTGACCACATGGGCACCACATCCCTGGCGATAGTGATCAACCAGCCAGCCAGCATAGTCTGGCCGCCAATGTACTGGCAGCCCCATGACCCTGAGCACATTTGAGCTATTTGACCGATTTGCCAGCACGAAACCAACCCTCCTAAAAGCTCAATAGAAAACGGTATATCAGTCTAGAGGTAGCACGGCCCAATAGACAATGGGTGTTACCGTACCCCCTTACCCTATCCCCTTCTATCGCTAGCTGGGCTAAGGCGGCTAGCTAACTACCCGAGGCTTTCAACCACCCGTTGTTGAGGCTAGCTATGATATCGCCTCCTCCCTTGGCGGGACGATACCGGGGCAAAAAATACATCAGCTATGTTGCGTAAGACTCGAGGGAGAGGGTTCCAGCTCATCTAAATCGCTAGAGAGCGCATCTAGAGCCATCTGGGCCCTGGCTTGTACCGTCAAGGTTTGATCTCGGCTGATGACTTGTTGCAGGTGTTGGCTGATAACCGCCCCGGAGGAGCTGTCAACGGCCTTTAGGGCCAGGGCATGCAGCCCCGCCACCGCCGCATAGCGCACGACCCACTCTGGATCTGTTGTGGTTTGTTGCAAAACTTCCATGACTTGAGCTTGGGCCTGGGCCACCTGCTCCTCAGGCAGTTGTGACCAATTAATCGTGCCAATGCCCTTGGCGGCCGCCCGACGGACGCTCAAGGCAAAATCCCCAAGTGCGGTATCTAACAGTACAGGCAGGGCGCGGGGATCACCAATTAAGGCCAAGGCGCGAATCGCCCAGGCCCTGGCACCATAGTTGTAGCCATCGAGCTCTTCGAGCAGCGCTGGTACGGCGATGCGGCCTAAGGCTGCCAGACCATCCACGGCGGCGACCGCCGCCCCCGGATTGTTGTATCCCAAGACATTAATCAGCGTGGAAATGGCGGCAGGGTCTTTGGCCGCCGCTAAGTTGCGTACCGCCACCACAATGGCTGCTTTAGAATCGGCGGTTTCAATCGCCTGTACAAGGGTAGAGATATCAGCCAAACCTTTCCCAGACACGAATTTCCCCTCTACAGCAAGTCATCCATCAGTGACAACACCTGCTCAGCCTCGGTCGAGAGACCTGAGGCCGGAAAACCAATGTGCTGTAAGTGAGATTCTAGAATACCTTGCAGGGCAATCAACTTCAGGCTATTCTCCGCCAGGGTGGTGGCAATGGGCTGAGCCGCAGGCAAATAGCCAATGGCCCCTAGATCCATCATGGCCGATCGCCGTAGTTGCAAATTAGGTGCTTGTAAACGCTGTACCAGGCGATCGCCATAGTGCTCATCCCCAGTCAGTTGGTACATGGCTCGAGTAGCGGCATTTTGCACCTGAGGCCAGTCGTGCTCTAGAAATGGCGCTATCTTGGTCACAGCTGCAATGGCCCCCAGACTGCCTAAAGCCTCCAAAATAGCATTGTAGGGCTGTACCAAATGAGGCTTACCCGGCACTTGCGTAGCGGCCTCTACTCCCCCTGACAACAGGGCCAGTAAAGGCGCGATCGCCCGAGTATCTCCTAGCGTCTCAAGCGCCTGAGTGGCGGACTCCCTGACATAATAGTCAGGACAGTCTAGGCAAGCGATCAGGGCTGGAACCACCCGTCGCTGGCCTAGCTTACCCAAGGCACGGGCCGCATTGCGTCGTAGGGGATAGCCCCCATCCGGAGCCCGATCAATGTCGTCCTCCAGGGCGACGACCAGGGCCTCAATCGCCTCAGGTTGGGTAATCCTAAATCGGCCTAACCACCAAGCCGCATAGTACCGCAGCCCTGAATCCTCAGTCTGGCGAAGATTCGCAATCGCCTGTTCGACTGTCAAAGATTCTCCCTGAGCATTAATCAGGTTTTGAGATTCCAGGGTCATTTATTTATTGATCACTCTCCCCATAAGGCAAAACAGCTAACTCCCTAAACGTCAGCACCATTAGATAGAGATTGAATACTGACGATTTTGCCCCCCAAGCGAGTAATTCGCTGCATTTCTTCATTCATGCGGTTGTAGGGCACCTTAATAAAAACACTGCCACTCTGGCGAATAGGGTAGGTATTGCGATCGGACTCATCATTTTGACGCAGCCCTTCTACTTCGTAGAGAAATACCCGACTTCCAGAGGGGGATGCGGTTTGATTGCCAAAGGCACTTTGAGCAAGCATGGACTAAACTCTCCTAAACCTTGCAAGGGGTCAATGTAATGTTGCCGAATTCTAGTGGATGAAAATGCTTTGCCCCAGCGCTGGGTAGAGAGACGTCTATGGCGACGTCTCTCTCTGGCTGGGGATGGCCCTAAAGGCTCGCCCGAGTAATGCTGGTTACCCGACCGCCCTGTTTATTAATTTGCTGAAGTTTGGCCGACAGCTGCTCATAGGGCACCAGATAGGCCGTATTAATCCGCCTCACCTTGGGATAGCGAGGTAGATTGGCCCCCATAACTTCAATCCGATAGACTCGACCAGAGCCAGCACCATAGGGGGTCGACCCACCCAGGGCTTTCCTGGGGGTAGCCAGCTTATTGGCTTGGGCTGACCACCCTGCGATCGAACTGGTGGGACTGACAATCGATGACGAGGTATTACGACCTAACTCTTCTGCCAGGCGAGACTGTTTGCCTCCCGCTTGAGCGCGATCGCTAGTGGCATAGCCCCGATACATCTGAAAGATGCGGGTAAAGCCTACAGATCGCTGTCCTGGCTGATAGACAAAGCTACGGTAGTAAGGTACAACATTGTTGCCAAAATTGGCTTGATATTCTTCGCTATCAATAAACGAGTCGACATCAGCGTCGTAGCCTTCATTTTCGTAGCGATCTAGGTGCTCAACGACTTCGCTTTCATCGTAGACAGCACGCCCTAGTAAGTGCTTAGTATGTAATTCGATAACACGAGTCTGGAAGTTGTTATAGAAGAACTTTTCTTTGTACAACTCAGACTTGGCCACAGCTCGCACAAAGTCGCGCACCGTAATGTAACCGTTCTTTAGCAAAGACTCGGCACCTACCAACCGCTCAGACTTCATCAGGTAGTCATTACCTAACAGCTGACGGTACACAGCCCGAATAACGACTTCAGCGTCATCTGGCGTCCAGTTTGACCGTAACTCAACGGGCGATGTTTCGCTAAATGCAGCAGTTCCCAACCGGGATGCTGCCGTGGTAATGGGCACAGGATTATCCTCCGTTTAACACAGCACGTTCAACACAGCTACGACCAGCTGACGCCAAAGGCACCAGCCAGTCGATTGAGAGCTTTCCAGCCCACCCATGGCATGGCCGCTAACCCTAGCCAGTTTTCTAGCTGGAGGCAGCATTCAGGCTTATGACTGTGCTGGAAGACCCTCAAACGAGCCAATTAGGCTAGATCCACCTTTGTGACTCGCCCACCGCTTCGGTTAACCTGCTGCAACTTTTTGGAAAGCTGCTCGTAGGGCACCAAATATTCGGTGTTGACGCGGCGTACCTGGACCCCACCCGGGATAGCCGCTTGGGTTACACGAACCCGATAGAGCTTTTCACGATCACCACCCACGGTTCCCACAATCGCCTGCCCTGTGCCAGCTTCTGACACAGGAGAGGCAGAGTTTTTGGCAACCTCTGACACTAGCTGAGATCGCACACCACCGCGTTGGACGCGATCGCTGGTGCCATATCCCCGATATAGTTGGAAGAAGCGTGGAAATCCAACGGTTTTTTGACTCCGCTGGGTCAGGTGGCCGCGATAGCAAGGCACCATATAGTCGCCAAAGTTATCGCGGTATTCTTGGGAATCAATGTAGGAATTGATTTCCGCTGCGTATCCGTGGTTGTTATATAAATCGGTGTGATAAGCGATTTCCTCTTGGCTATAGGGGGCACGCCCTAGCAAATGCTTATAGTTAAGCTCGATAAAGCGATTTTGGGGTGAAGCCAAGAAAAATTTGTCTCGATAGAGATCTGACAACGCCAACGCCCGCACAAAATCCCGTACCGTAATTTCTCCTTGCCGCAGCAAAGATTCGGCACTCGTATTGCGCTCGCTGGTCATAATGTACTGGTTACCAAACACTTGACGGTAGGCGGCTTTAATCACCGCTTCCACATCATCTTCAGCCCAGTTAGAACGAAGCTCTACCCTTGCTGACTCGTCATAGGGCGAAACGCCAAGGCGTGCCGCTGCAGTCGTAACTGCCATAGTTGCCTCCTTGGGGCGATATACAGATACAACAATGCCCGGAGTCACAAACAATCGCTAACAACTTGCTAACAACTGTCTGCCCCTCCGGGCAAGGGCCAACCTAGCTTAGAGCGTTGATGGCATAGTCGATGTAGGAGTTGGCTTCAACAGCGCCGTCACCAGACAGGCCATGGTTAGCTTTGATGTACTTCAGAGCTTCCACGTACCAGCTAGGAGACAGTTCAAAGGTGCTGTTGATTTCGTCTAAACCAGCGATCAGGTATTCATCCATAGGACCAGTACCACCAGCGATCAGGCTGTAGGTGACCATCCGGAGGTAATAACCGATGTCCCGAGCACACTTGTTCTTACCACGCTCATCAGCGGCGTAGTTGGGCCCTTGCATCTGAGTCGTGTAAGGGAATTTGTTATATACGGCTTGGGCAGCACCACTGATCAAAGAGTCAGCTTTGCTAGTTAGGGCTTTAGCCGCTTCTAAGCCAGACTGAGCCTGACGAAAACGACCAAATGCAGATTGAAGCTCGGTGCTGCTCAGGAAACGGCCCTGAGAGTCAGCAGCGGCAACTGCTTCAGTTAGAGGGGTCTTCATAGCTGAGGTTCTCCTTCAATTGTCTTCACAGCAAATAAGCAATCTATTAGACCGAGTTACACTGAGAGTGCAACCCAAATCGAGGTTCACAGATAAGTTGAACCTAAGCAACAGCCGCTGCAGCTAGATCAAAGTAGCTGCCAATCTCGGAAACGAGAGAGCTGCAATCACCGGGGGTGATATTGGCGGGATCGTTAACGATCGCAACGGCAGCTTCCTTCATTTTCTCAACGCCAGCAGCCACAGAAGCACCGGGAGTACCCAGAGCAACATAGGTCTCACGTAGGCCGTTCAGACAGCGATCGTTGAGGACGCTAGCATCACCAGCGAAGATAGCGTACGTCACGTAGCGCAAGATGATTTCCATGTCGCGTAGGCAAGCCGCCATACGACGGTTGGTGTAGGCGTTGCCACCGGGGGCGATCAGCTGAGGCTGCTCAGAAAACAGAGCACGGGCAGCATCGGAAACAATCTTGGAAGAGTTGCCAGTGATGCGGTTAACCGCGTCAATCCGCTTGTTGCTGTCAGCAACCATACGTTGCAGAGCATCAATCTGATCAGTGGAGAGGAAGTCGCCTCTTGCGTCAGCTTGGGAAACGACCTTAGTGAATGCGTCAAACATCGACTCAAATCTCCTAATTTTTTTGTCGCTGAGTTTGCTTGAAAATGGTCACCAGATGACCGAGTTAATCATTAGTTCAGCCGAAGCTGTCTAACTAATCTATAAGGAGGATCTTAAAGAGCAGCGAGGACGGTTTTCTCATTTAGTTTGCTTTTCTTCAAACTTGTTCAGGCTTCTACACAATCAACCCAAGTCAAGTTGGAAGAGAAGGTCTGAGAAGCAGAAACGGTAGCCTAGCTGAAAACTAGTTAAGAGCTTAACCGTTTCTTGAAACCATTGCCTGAATTAGCTTTTGCTGATTCATCAAGCCCTCCAGGAATGTTTATACACCGCTGTCGGGTGTTTATCTTTTACAAGTTGTTAAGGAGTGTCCTCTATCTTTTAACGGTAAAGCGGAATAATTTCGGTCGTTCTGGGCTCTGGACAGGTTCGCCCTAGGGGGAATTCTCTTAGAATATGTAATATTGCTTTACAGTGTGAGGGCAATTAGTAGTCTCGATAGGGGGGTCGGTGCTTGTGTATGCTGTGCACAAGCACCTGAGAGGTTTCCCTGGAACCGACCTTGACGAGATGCTCATTTTTACTAGTGTGACGGGCATTGCCGTCGGAATATGCCGGAAGACAAGCTCAGCAAGGTTGCTGATGCCTTATGATCAAGTCGGTGGCCGCGATGGCTCTGCCAGGCCCGGTTATCGCTCCCGATCGCTAACTTCACCTTAAATCTCACGGATTCTTAATCTCACGTATTAGTAAGCTAGGCTGACCAAGATCATGGACGTGATGGATTTCTTTCGCATGAGTGCTGGCCAGTGGTATTCCCAGCGCAGCACCCACCACCTACCCTTTCGTCGGGCCGAACTCGGTGATTCCAACATCACTGTAGAGGCCTTAGAGGCAGATCACCCCAGTGTGGTAGAGATCTGCCAGCTTCATGATGTGGATGCGGCGTTGGCAGTTGGGGGTGCCCTGGTGACCTGGAAAGGGGCCATGGCCTGGGACAAAGAGGACGAAAACCACGAGGGCACCACTGTTTTTGCACTGGTGCCAGATGCGGATAACCCCAAGGTTGGTCGACTGCTGCGGGAGCGGGGCTATGCCGAAATTGTGCCCGTAATTGGCCGTTACGAAGTAGAGGACGATAATGCTTTGTTGCTGACCACTGAGTACGAAACCATGAGCTCCGTGGAGCGGTTTTGGTTTGCGAATCCTAACTTGCGACTGCGCACGAGTGTGGTGAAGCGCTTTGGGGGGTTTAGCACCACCTCGTTTTGTGCTGAATCGCGCCAAGTGGAGGCTGAGGCCACCCCAGAGCCGTCATCGATCCCGGTGCCCCTGTCTGCCTTTGGGTGGTAAGGGGTGTAAGGTATCGGGTTTTAGGCGCAAGGTAGTTGGCCTACCTTGCGCCTAAAACCCGATACCTCCCTATCCCCCGGGGGTGAGCATCACAATGCTTTGCTGTTGGAGCGATCGCACCTGATCTAAATCCACTGGCCCTTCACTGAGGAGATCGGCCACGGTTTTGCCACTGCCCTGGGCCTGGCCACAGGCGACTAGAAATTTCCAGGCGGGCTCATCCAAATTTACAACCTGGTAGTCCTGGTTGAAGAATTGGGGGCTGTCTTGCCAGCGATCGAGGCAGGGGTTAGGTTCTGGAATCGCCTGGCCCAGCTCCTGATTGTTTTGCCAGTCTTGTCGGTTTAGGGGAGGGCGACCCAGGAAAAACTCGTAGTGGGTGATGGCACTGGGGTCGAGTAACTCAATCAGCCGGTAACGCTGTCGAGGGGAGAGGGTGGCAGCCCGCGCCATCAGATCGGGGGCTTGGCCAACCAGTCGCTCCAGATCCCAGGTTTGGGGATTGGAAAAGCCGACAAACTCGAGCCCTGATGCATCAATCAGCTCAAAGACGGTATTGATGTTGTAGTCAATCTCCTGGGGATGCACATACATATCGGCAAAGCACTCATCTCGCTGATTTTCCCAAGCCCAGCGCTCTTGTTCCCGCTGGCGCAGGCGGTTAGTCTCGGGCAGGGCGGCAAACAGCTGTCGACCAACGGTGACGCCATCTTGGTAGTCACCCCGGCGATCGCCTTGTAGCAGGGCGATTGCTGCTTGGGCCAACTTAATTTCCCAGCGGCCCAACTCGCCGTAGACAAAAATATGCAGCAGCCCACCGGGGGCCAACTTTTTCGCTAACGCCTGGATCCCACCAATCGGGTCAGGGGTGTGGTGCAACACCCCAACACAGTTAATCAGATCAAATTCACCGGGAATTTGATCCACGTCAAACAGGCTCAGATTGTGGAATTCGACCCGATCGGCCCCTGACTTTTGGCAGCGCTCCCTAGCCACCGCCAAAGCTCCAGCGCTCAGGTCTAGGCCCACCACCGTGGCTTCGGGGTTGAGGTGCACCAAATACTCGGTGCCCACCCCGGTACCGCAGCCCGCATCCAAAATCCGAATGGCCTGGCTAGTAGGCTTGCGTCCGGTACAGAAGCTATGGGCGGCTAGCCAGTTCCAGCGCCAGTTGTACCCTGGGGGCGGCTGGTCGAGCAATGGCTCGGGGGGAAATGGGTAGGTATCGTAGAGTTTGGCGACGGCGTCACTAATGCGTTGGGCCTCTGACATAACCAATTGACGATGAAGTGCGCTCCATTATGCCGTAAAACCAGCCTCTAAATCGATGCTCGGGCTCAGCTTGTCGGCCCTGAATTAGCCACAGTGAAGAAATATGACCATTTGGCCACCCTGCAATCGTTGGGGCATGACTTTTCTGCGGACCGACGTATTGCCCAGGGAGATTGGCTGGAAACCCCTGATGGGGTGCCCAAGGTGGCTGGGGCGGTTATCAGTGGCCTAGCGCTGTTCCTGACGCTGGTGGCCTGATCGGTGGTCTTGTCCTGGTTTGGTTGGATACATATCTAACCCTTGTACCTGTTTATCTATGCCTGTCTGAAGCTCTCCTGAGGGAGGGCTTTTTTGTGGCTCAAAAATCAATTAGTATACGTGTACTTTGTCCCGGTTGTGGGGCGATCGCCGTAATGGAACCAGGCCATGTCAGCAGGATTGGGTGTTTTATTAGGACTTTTGGCAGGGCTGCTGCTGGGGGGTGGGATCGTGGGCCTACTGTGTGCCAGCCGCTTACAAACCTGGCGAGAGCGGGCGAAGGCTGATGTGGTCGCCGATCGCGCTAGCCTGATTGAGCGACTCCACCACAAGGATCAACAGCTTGAAGACCTGCGAACCAGCCTGCGGGATCTGCAAACTCAGCTGGACTATGGCCGCCATCAGTTCCAGGATGAATCTGCTCGCCGAGTTGCGGCTGAAGCTCAGCTGGGGCGACTGCAAGAATTGGAGCAACTAGGCCGCGATCGTGCCGCCCAGCTGACCCAGCTGCAAGCCGAAAATACCCTGCTAAAAACCAAGCTGACCGAGGTCCACACCCAACTGGTGCATGAGCAGCAGACCAGTCAAGATAAACTGGCCTTGCTGGAACAGGCCCAGCAGCGCCTAGCTCATACCTTCCAAGCCCTTTCGGCAGATGCCCTGCAGCGCAATAACCAGTCGTTTTTAGAGTTGGCCCAGACCACCCTGGCCCACTTTCAGTCAAAGGCTGAGGGTAGCTTGCACCTGCGTCAACAGGCGATTGACCAGGTGGTGCAACCCCTGCGGGATTCGCTGCACCAGGTGGATAGTAAGCTGCAAGCCCTAGAGCGCGATCGCGTCTCTGCCTATGCCAGCTTGACTGAGCAGCTCAAATCCTTGGCCGCCAGCCAGAATCAACTGCAAGGGGAAACGGCCAACTTGGTCAACGCCCTGCGGTCCCCGGCGGTGCGGGGCCGGTGGGGCGAAATTCAGCTCAGGCGAGTGGTGGAAATGGCGGGCATGCTAGAGTACTGCGACTTTGTGGAACAGCCCTCGGTGCAGACAGAGACGGGACGGCTGCGCCCAGATATGGTGATTAAGCTGCCCAACGGCCGTCAGATCATTGTGGATGCTAAAGCCCCCCTGCAAGCTTACCTGGAAGCGATGGACACCCGGGATGACCAAACCCGCCAAGACCGGCTTAAGGCCCATGCCCGCCAGGTGCGTACCCACCTGACCCAGCTAGGGGCCAAGGCCTACTGGGATCAGTTCGAAAATTCCCCGGAATTTGCGGTGCTGTTTTTGCCGGGGGAAACCTTTTTTAGCGCCGCCCTAGAGCAGGATCCCCAGTTGATTGAGTACGGGGTCCATCAACATGTGATTTTGGCGACCCCGACCACCTTGATTGCGCTACTCAAGGCGATCGCCTACGGCTGGCGACACGAACAAATTGCCGAAAATGCCCAGATGATTAGTGACCTGGGTCGTGAGCTCTACGATCGCATGGCTGTGTTGACCAGCCACCTGATCAAGCTGCGGAAAGGCCTCGACAGCTCGGTCAAAGCCTTTAACCAGGCCGCAGGCTCCTTCGAAACTCGTGTCCTGGTAACGACCCGCAAGTTCAAGGAGTTGGGGGCCACCAGCGGGGAGCCGATTGAGCCCCTGGAAGGGTGCGATCGCAGTCCTCGGCAATTGATGGCCGAAGGGCAGGAGGATGGGGAGGTGGGGTGATGGGGAGTTTTGGATTTTGGATTTTGGATTTTGGAATGAAACCGTAGGGTGCATTAGCGGTCGGGGTCTAGCCATTGGTGGTCGACTTGGGGCCGCAATGCACCGATCGAGAAGGGGGAGGAGGGGAGGAGAGGTGTGGGGTGGAGAAGGGGGCGTAGGGGCAGACCTGGTGTCCGCTCTACGGTTATTTGTGATCAAAGGTGACCACCAGGGGGTGCTGGCCCAGCGCCACCAACGGGTTAGGTTGCGATTTTTCCTGGGGGGCAATAAACTGCCCAATTGCCTCTGCCATCAGCTCTCGCAACTGGTTGCCAGGCTGGGTTTCAGGAAAGTCAAGAAACGCCCAACCGGTTGTTGGATCGAACGGGTCAGCCATGGAAAAGTGATTAGCCCCCTCCAGCAACAGCAGGTAGCTATCCCCTCGCCCCCCCTGAAACCCTTCCTTAAAGGTGCGCTCCACTGGGGTAGTAGGGCTGTCCCAGGTGACGCCGTAGCGGTAGCTGCTCTGGGCAATCACGCCGTCATCGGTGCCCCCCATGAGTAAAAGTGGCAGGGTATCGGGCAGGGGCAAAATGGTACCCGGTGCATAGCCCAGTTGGGTAATGGCGGCGGTGTGGGCTCCATAGGCAAAAGCACCGACCACCTGAGGGAAAAAGTTAGCACTGGCGCTTTCAATGGCGACCCTACCACCAGCGGAATGGCCCCCAATGACGACATGCTGCAAATCCAGCAATCCTGATAGTTTGCTCCTGGTCGCCGCCAGCCAGGCGAGCCGGGTAAAACACCTTCACATGCAGTGTGTCATAGGGGGGCGTCGCCGCTGTTACCTTGGCCGCTCGAAATAAGGCTCGAACTGTCATTGGCATTATCCCCATAGGTTTAGATTGCCATCACCCAGGTTAAGCCTGGAAGCTTAAAATCCTATGGGTTGCCTTAACCTGAGTTCGAGATCAGGCTTTCCCTTGCTGGGGGGCTACTTGATACACACAAGTTGTGCTGGACTTCATTCCCTCACTTCGGCCCCTTTTCTGGTATGCCCATAGGGCTATAAGCCCCCCTCGCACAGCGTGCCCGAAGGGCGTGATTCTGGGGGAGCAAGAGCTGTCAAAGTCCCCCCGGGTGGGGGGATTTAGGGGGCCTCACCGGGAAGTTGAATTGCGAAATATTTCGCCAGCAGTATCCGAAATCGGGGGCTAGTGGTCTGTTAGGACTAAATTTTAGGGTTGCAGGTATCCTTAAGCCCTTTGACAAGCTCAGGGCAAATGTCAACAGGACGGTTCGGGCTGAGCTTGTCGTGTCGCAAGCGACATGAAACACAACGTGGCTCCCAAAGGGGAGCAAGCCCTAATTTTTAGTCTTGACGCTGCACTAAGGGGGGCCAAATTGAAATCACATTGACCGGGTAGACATCTTCCTACCCTACGGGCTGAAGCACCACTTTGGCTTTGAGAATCGGTCCTTCCTCCCGATTTTCCCACTGGCCGATGCCCAAAAAAGTTCCCCCGTCTGCCGCGAGTACCCGAAAGGGGGTATCGGGGGGCATCGGTATGGGTGGGGGAAATTTTTGTCCCTGTCGCCAACGATGGGCCAGATCGGGGGGAAGTGCGATCGCCTCCAGGTGAGACAGCACAGCCTCGGGGGCCACCAATGACAAGGTTTGGGCCTCCGCTTGGGCTTGCACCTGCTCTAGGGTGAGGCTGTGTTCCAGCCTAAAGCCACTGCTGCCCGTGCGCGTTAAGCCAGCCAGGGTGGCTCCGGTACCGACGGCGACCCCTAGGTCGCGAGCCAAGGAGCGGATATAGGTGCCCGTTCCACAGTGAATGGCCAGGGTTAACTCTGGATACTCCCCTGGTTGCCACCCCTGAACTTCCAAGTGGTGAATGGTCACGGTGCGAGACGGAGCTGCCACCGCCTTCCCCCGCCGGGCCAGGTCATAGAGTCGTTTTCCGTTCACCTGGATGGCGCTAAAGGCTGGAGGCACCTGCTGAATTGTGCCTTCAAACGGCGGCAAAGCCGCCTCTACCTGATTCAGGGTTAACCCACTGGCTGATGATTGACGGAGGATATCCCCTTCCAGATCGTCGGAGGTGGTGGTTAAGCCAAAGCGAATCACGGCCGTGTAGGCTTTGCCAGGGGCTAAATAGGGCAGCAGGCGAGTGGCTCGCCCGATGGCTAAGGGTAACACCCCCTGGGCTAGGGGATCCAGGGTGCCGCCATGGCCGACTTTCCGAATGCCCAATAACCGCCGCACTATGCCAACACAGTCGTGGGAGGTCATGGCCAAGGGCTTGTGGAGATTTAAAAATCCGTGCACGGGCAACAATACAGGGGGAGTAAAACAAAAACTAGCGATCGGGAACGAGATCGGCCAAAGCCCTGGCGCTTATCGCAGCGCCTCGTTCAGGGCCTCCTCCGAGAGGGTATTGGTCAAGCTGAGGGGATGGGGGGGAGTGCCCAAGGCCTTAGCAAAGGCGGCGTGGACCACTGGCCGAAATCGCTCATCCTGCTTCAGGGTGAGCTTAAAAAATCCTAGGCCAAGCACTTGCATGTAGGACTGCACTAAGTCGGGCCTGAGGCCAATAATCTCAGGGGGAATGGTGACCGGCTGACCTTCTAGGTCGATATCGCCAATCACCGAGAAGTGACTGGCTTGGCTGACCAGCAGCAGATAGCTATCGCTGGTGGTCAGCCAGGTAAACGGTTGGATTTGCTCTGGAAACGCCGGGGCGACCGTATCGATCGCCCCAGTGACTATCATGACAGGTACAGAAATTTGGCCATAGCCGCTGGTGCCAAACAAGGCGCTGCCAATCGGATTCATCACGAAAATGGCGCTGATCCTAGGGTCAACCAAGCTATCTCCTGGATCCCCTAGGCGCACCGCCTGGCACTGCAATAGCAATGATGGATTAAACGATAGGGTGCTGGGCGGACAGCGGCTGCCTAAGCTGTCTAAGTCATAGGTGGCCCCGGCCAGCGCCAAGGCTGTATAGCCCCCAAAGGACTGCCCCACCAGCCCGATCCGGGTCATATCAAACTGCCCCCGCAGGGATGGTTCGGTAGTTTCCAAGCGACTGAGGGCATCAAGGGTGCGCGAGACATCCTGAGGCCGACGGAAAAATTCCTCATCGGGCACAACGGCATCGGTGCGGCCTTCCAACAAAGCATTCAGCTGTTGACCACTGCTGCCAGGGTGTTCTAAGGCCGCCACAGCGATTCCCCCCGAGGCCAAATATTGGGCTAGATAGTCGTAGCTGGTGCTGGTCCCCCCGAGGCCATGGGAAATCACCACCAGCGGGAAGCCATTATCAGGCATCCCCTGGCCCCTTGATAACAGTGTCGGCAGGTAAATTTCCACCGGTTGTGACAGACCAGGAACGACTAGATTCAGCCGTCTGACGCCATACTGCCGTTCGGCCTGCACAAGCTGCAACAGTTCCTCAAACGGCGGATGATCGGTGGCTGCGGCCACCTCTTGGTCAGCCACCTCTTTGACTAGGGCAATGGCGGCTTCGGCTTGCAGAATGGCCTCAGTGATCTCCTGAGCGATACTTAGCCCCTCAGCGACATTAATCCGAATCGCTTCAGTGGGATAGTGCCGCAGGACATCCAGCAGGGTAAATTCCCCTTCCCCGCTAGCGGCGGCTAAAATCAGCGCCCCCCGCAGGGCCGAAAACCCAGCCTGACGAGCCGGAGTTTGCATCACTCGGGTCAACTGCTTGAGCAATAGCTTACCCTGTTCGGTATAGAGGAACTGGGACACGGCCACCGGGCTTAAGTCAACCGGCGTGGAGAGGACCTGCTGCAGCTGTTCAAGCTGCTCCTGGGAAAGCTGTAAGTGGCGATTGTAGGCGCGGAGTTGGGGGGTAAGCCGTCCCGTCTCGGCAAATAATTCTAGGTCAGCCACGGCAATGGATCGTTCCAAAATGCCGTAGGACACAATCAGCCGATCCGCTGCTTGCCCTGGCACACCTGCCATCAGCAGCCCCAGCAGGCTTAGCCCCAAGGTCTGAACCCGTAACCGTCGCCGTAGCGTGGGAAACATCGACAACAGTCTGAAATAAGCAGTGTCGGGTTTGATCACGGCCAGGGTATATGGGTCACGACTAAAAATCGACTGAGTGGGATGACATCGCCTGCCGAATGGCTGTGCTTGCCGTCAGGAGTTTTGATATCTGGGGTGTGACCGGGGTTACCCACAGCCAGATACCGCCTATCGACTGGGAGGCGCCACTGGCTGTTCAAGCATATGATCCAGGAAGCCTTCACAGGCATCCATCAGCAGGTCGATCACGTAGGTGAACCCTTCTGGCCCGCCATAGTAGGGGTCGGGTACGTCTTGGTCGGGATGAGTGCGACAATAGTCGCACATTAGCTGCACCTTGTGGGCATACTCTCCCGATTGATCTAAAGACAGAATGTCCCGATAGTTTTGTCGATCCATGGCCAAGATCCAGTCGAAGCGCTCGAAATCGGCGGGGGTAAACTGGCGCGCTCGCCCCGTTAGGGTAATCTCTTTGGCTTCA
>SL_5KL_010_SEDDRAFT_10000608_pt1 | contig 22941 bp, 16 predicted proteins | sample SodLakKL_010_SED_FD_9118 | JGI IMG/M metagenome (IMG submission 9118) | reverse complement strand
TTTCCCAAAAGCATCACTGGAGGTTTTATAGAAATATTCATGTTCCAGGGTGATGCCCGTCCAGGCTAAATCTCCATCATCCATATTACCCTCATTATCCTTTATAAAAGTATTGGTATAAACATTTCTGTTTCTTACTTCGTCATAGACCGCAGTAACTGTTTTATCCGTATTCATATAAATTGTCGTTTCTGCCTCATTTTCGTTTTGTACATCTCCAATCCATTTAATGAAATCCCAGGCAAATGATTTTCGCCAGGCCTCAAGATCAACAAAAGTATCCTTTGCAATTTCATGACTCCCCTTATCGGGTGATATCTCCCCTGCTACATTACCTTCCGATTCCGGGGTTCCTTCGATTTCCAGGGTTAATGTAAAGAAATCCACTTCACCATTCTCAATCCCATTATCACAGCCTCCCAGTACAACCAGGGAAAAAAGACCCACAACCACCAGAAAAACCATAGCCTTTTTGATTTTCCACACATCCTTTCTGTTAATTATAGAGTTTCTGTCACCAATTAACCCGGCTCATTGGGGCCGTCCTTATATAACCCTGTCCTGTAAAAAGAGACCCTGTACCATTTTCAAACCTGTCTTGATAAAAAACCCATTATTCCCGGTTATTGACAGCTAAGGATAAAAAAATGATCCCCCCTTTCCCCGATTTTGCCCTCCTAAAACACAGAATTTTCTGAAATAACCGGATAAAATTTTTTCTTTTTCCCCGGCAGCTAATTTTTATACTCTCCGGTTTAATAATATTTACCTTTCCTTCTTTTATATTATACAATATTTTTTTTGCTGCAGCAAATTAAAGCCCTTTTTTCTCTTATTTGTGGGTTTTTCCTGCGATAGAGAACTGTCCCATTAATCATTCTTTGGATTTTGGAAGTTATTGCCTGCATAATTATAATTAACCGGAAAGCCCCTCCCAAAAAATTGCAAGAAGGATAGGTAAAAAACAGGGGATCTGTTACCCTCAATTTTCCGGAAAAAATATTTTGGAGGGTGGGCAGTGAAGTTTCTGCCAATCTTCTAATTTTGCCAGACTCTCTCTTTTAAATGTTTTTTCCTCCTTTCCAGAAGTATATCAGTTGACAGGTAGTTCTATCCAGGTCTAGCGACAGGGGATAAACCTGTTTTCAGAGCTGGGGGTAACAGGCTCTGAAAAAGCAAAACCATTTCCAGTAATATTGAAAATTGGGCAAAAAAAATTTATAATACGTTTTCACTTGCCAAAATTGGGGGAATGGTGTAATCTGATATTGATAGGCTGCACTTTGATCAGCTTTATTTTTTTATTCCAAGAGGTGGGCCAGAATGCATATAATTATTATCGGCGCAGGTAAAGTAGGCTACACCCTGGCCGAAAAACTGAGCAAAGAACAGCACAACATTTTTTTAATCGATAATAACGAAGAACGGCTGGAAACCATCGGGGAAAACCTCGATATATCTACTATTATTGGTTCGGGAGGCAGCCTGAACACCCTGCGGGAAGCCGGGGTGGAAAGGGCTGATTTGCTCCTGGCGGTCACTAATTTTGAAGAAATCAATATTTTGGCCAGTTTTCTGGGGAAACAGGTTGGTGTCAATCGAGTTGTGGCCCGAGTTTCCAGCCCAGAATACGTAGATAACGGGAAGCTTGATTTTTCTTCTTTCCCCATAGATCTGATGATCAATCCTGAGCTGGTAACTGCTGAATCCATTTTAAAACTAATTCGGGTTCCCGAAGCTTTAAATGTTGAATATTTTGCCAGCCGCCGCATTCAGTTACTGGAATTATGTGTTGATAAAGAATCCCCTATAGTGGGCAAAACTCTCTATGAACTGGATTTTGAAAACTCTTACCTTATTGTGGCCCTGATGCGCAACGGCAAAATAGTAATCCCCCACGGTAAGGACAGGGTTGAAGAAAATGACCTGATTTTTGTTATGGCTAAAACCGAGGAAATGATTTCTGTAGAAGAATTCCTGGGTAAAAAAAGGAAGAAAGTTAAAGAGGTTGCCATTCTGGGTGGAGGCAATCTTGGTTATCAGCTGGCTCGCCTCCTGGAAAGACGGGAATATAACATCAAGTTAATTGAAAAAGACATCAAGAGATGCCAACTTCTTTCCGAAAAACTGGATAAAACTCAGATTATTAACGGGGACGGAACGGACCTCAATCTCCTGGAAAGCGAAGATATTGCCAGTGCTGATATTTTTGCAGTAATGACCGGTGACGATAAGGCCAATATCCTTATGTCCCTCCTGGCCAAACACCTGGGAATACCCCGAACAGTCTCCCAGCTGCGTCGCTCCGACTACATCCCCCTGGTAGAAAAACTGGGCATAGATATCGCCGTCAGTCCCCGGATTCTCACCGCGGGCGCAATAATGAAATATATCCGCCGGGGCAAAATTCTCTCCGTTACCTTCCTGGAGGGTGACCGGGCTGAAGTGCTGGAACTGATTGCCCCTTCCCGGGGGAAAATAATAAATACTCCCTTAAAAAATTTAAAACTACCCCGGGGAATGATTGTTGGCGCAATATGCCGTGGCGACGAAGTTATAGTGCCCGGTGGAGATGATTATATTGGTCCTGGAGATCTGGTAATTGTTTTTGCTCTACCCCATGCCATACATCAGGTTGAGAATATTTTTGATGGTCGGTGATCAATAATGCGTTATGGAACCCTCCTCAACGTACTGGGTAAGCTCATTTTTTTCCTGGGGCTTTCCTTAATTATGCCTCTGGGCTGGGCAGTTTATTATGGTGAAGCCCTCGGGCCATTTATATGGCCCCTTTTGCTTTCCATTGTCCTGGGATTTTCCCTTTTTTACTGGATCCGCGAGAATGGAGATATTCGGGCCAAAGAGGGCTTTGCAGTTGTAGCGTTGGGCTGGCTGATTACGGTTTTAATTGGAGTTTTACCCTATTTGATTTCCGGAACCTTTTCCACTTTCAGTGAAGCTTTTTTTGAAACCATGTCCGGCTTTACTACCACCGGGGCCAGCGTCCTGGCTGATATTGAGGGCGCCGACCGCAGTATCCTTTTCTGGAGGAGTTTGACTCACTGGCTGGGGGGGATGGGAATAATGGTCCTCTTTATTTCCATCCTGGGTACCGTGGGTCCGGGAGGGCTCCAGGTTTTTCGGGCTGAGGCTCCGGGAACCTACAGCCTGGAAAAGTTCAAGCCCCGGATCAAAGAAATGGCCGCCATCCTCTGGACCACGTACATTGTCATTTCTGCCGCCCAGACCATTGCCCTGCTGCTGGCCGGACTTGATTTTTTTGATGCAACAGTCCATACCTTTGGCACAATGGCTACCGGAGGTTTTAGTTCTTATGCTGCCAGTATTGGAGCTTTTGATAATACCGTGCGCTGGATTATTATCTTTTTCATGTTCCTGGCTGGAATTAACTTCAGCCTTTATTACGTGGCTTTAAGGCAAAAAAGTCTGCGGGGATTCTGGAAAAGTGCCGAGTTCCGACTTTATTTCGGTATTATGGTTTTCTTTTCCTTGATACTAACCATTATATTCCTGCCAGGAGGGGAGAATCTTACTGACGTTGTTTTCCAGGTAGTGTCCATAACTACAACTACCGGTTATGCCACAGCGGATTTTGCCGCCTGGCCATTTGCTGCCAGCGGAATTCTGGTTTTTTTAATGTTTATCGGGGGTTGTGCCGGTTCTACCGGGGGGTCCATGAAGGTTGGTCGGCACCTGATCCTGGCCCGCCATAGCATGACAGAAATGCAGCGGATGATTCGCCCCCGTCGGGTGGTAAGTGTTCGCCTGGAGGGTATGGTCATCCCCGACCGGGTGATAACCAACATTTTAACCTTCTTTTTTATTTACTTTTTCCTGATCGCTATCAGCACCCTGATTATTTTAACCTCGGGGACTGATTTGATTTCTGGTTTTTCCGCAGTAGTGGCCTGTATTGGTAATATTGGCCCGGGCCTGGGAGAGGTGGGGCCCACCATGGATTACACCGGTTTTGCCCCGGTTTATAAAATTTACCTGTCTTTCTTGATGTTAATTGGCCGGCTGGAGCTTTTCACCATCCTGGTCCTATTCCTCCCCAATACCTGGCGAAAATAATTGAAGGCGAACCATCGCGGTCGCCTTTTTTCTTTTCCGCTCCCCTCAATTTATGGCTCTTCCTGGGGGAGCTTTTTTATTTTCCCTGGAAAAACCCGGAGCCCTCTGCCCCAATTCCTTTTTCCCCAATCTTCTTTTTTCCCTGCCCGGGCTAATATTATTTTTCCATTATTTCCTGATTTGCAGGGGTTTTTTAATTAACCCAGCCTACCCTTAAATGAGAAAAGCAGCGACATAAACTGTCTAATTTTTCCAGGGAAGACCATTAATTTTCAACTTATTTAGTATAACTGCAATTGCTTTTGCTGTTCCTATAGGATATACCCTGTTTTTTAAATTAATATCTTCTGTGTTTCCTATAATTAATGCTCCTTCATCAATAAGTTTCTGAATTGTAGGTTCCCTATCTATACTCTTTATTACTTGATTATCAGTTAAGCCTAATAAACAACTAATTTCATCTTTTTTAAACTCAGTCGGTTCTTCTTTTAGTTCAGCTCTGAAAATAATAATATGATAAATGTCTCCCTGTTTGGGGGTCCCCTCAAGATGAACCATCTCGTATAAAGCAAAAGGTTTTATTTCATCACTTACATTAATCTCTTCAAGCGATTTATTAGCTTCACCTGGCAAATAAATAGTTCTGGAAGAAGATTTCAATTCTATTTTACCACCTATTTCTTCCCAAGCTTCTCTATGAGCACATTCAATTAATGTTTCATTGTCTTCCAGATGTCCTCCAATACCAGCGTAAAAAATCTCATCATCAAAAAAAACAAATCTGTTTCCTGGAATAAAAAACAAATGATAATCATCTTTAAATAAATTAAGACCGACACCAATTTCGGCGCCGTTTGGAACAAAGTCCAGAACAGATTGGATTATAATCACAACCTTTCTATTAAATAAACAATGCCCCATAACGTCCCGGGGTTTGACGAGTCTCCGGACCTGACAATGAATCTCCAAAAAAGAAATAACGCCCAATATACTTATCAGACTTCTCCCGGAGCTCACCCGGCCCAGCCCCTTAATTTTAGAGTTTCAAACGGAAGTTCCTGGGTAAACCTGCTCGCTGCACCCCATAGAGCAGGGCTCCTCCCACCGGTGGGTACAGGGGACGGATCGGCTGCAGCCCTTCCCGTCCCAGTTTTTTCCCGAAACGTTCAAAAAGCATTCCACTGAAAACTCCCCCGCTCAGGGCTACCTTTTGCAGGGGAAAATCCAGCTCCTGCCGCAGAGAAAAAACTGCCCGGCCAAGATAATCAAGTCCCCGATCAATAATTGCTGTGGCCTCCATATCCCCGGCCTGCATGGCTCGGAGTACCACAGGAGTGAGGGCGGCAATTCTTTTGGAAGTCAGTTCGCCTCTGGACAGGCGACTTATCAGCTGCCGCATATCTTCCAGCTGTAATTCCTGCCTTATTTCTTTTTGCAGGAGGGTGGGTGGCAGCAAACCCTCTTCAGCCTTAACTACCGCCCGCAGTGCCTGCAGGCCAATCCAGTAGCCTCCTCCTTCATCTCCCAGGAGAGGTCCCCAACCCCCCCGGCGCACAAAACAGCCATCCCGGCGCAGACCACAGATGATGGAACCGGTACCGGCGGCCACCACAACTCCCGGTTCACCGCCGTGGGCTCCCAGGACGGCAGTCTCTCCATCCCCGGTCAGATAGAGGGCCCTGACTGCGGGCATAAAAAGCCCTTCCTGAAACCGGGCCGCTTCTCCAGGAGTTCCACAGCCGGCCAGGCCCACACCCAGAACATCGATTAACTGGATCCCGGCCTGCCGGCAGGCTTTACTTATTATGGCCCCCAAACTTTTCCTGATCTCTTCCTGCCCTGATGATTGCAGATTGGCCGCTTCTCCTTCTACTTGCGCCAGCAAACGACCCTCCTCATCAACCACCAGGCATCTGCTGCCGCTTCCTCCGGCATCAAGACCCGCCAGGATCACCCTCATTCCTCCTCTCCGAACTACGGGGCAGGATAGGCTTCTTCCCGCAGCACTCTCAGTACCTGTTCTTTTTCCGCCAGGCTGTCATAAGAGAAAAGGGCTACACCGGGAAAATCAAGGTGGCGAACCCCCTGGATTATCTCCACCAGTTGCCGGGGGTTATCCAGCAGTTGAAAAGCCCCCAGTCCGGGATAGACATTATCCCTACCCACTTCTTCCTGAATTGTCTCCAGCTGCTTCTGAACCACTTCCGGCCGGGGTGAATAGGCCATCGGCAGCAGACTATCCACCAGTTTGCTTTCCAGCCAGTAGGGCCAGTCCTGGAGCTTGCTCTCCCGGGAATCTTTAAGATCAGGATATACAGCGGCTGAAATCTCCATTTCCGGTTTCATCTGCCGGGTCTTGCTGCTTATCAACCGCAGCACTTCATTTACCTGTTCCTGCCGCCAGCTACACCACTCTTCCCATCCTTTCTCACCTGCAACCCGGGGGGGTTCAAAACCGAATTTTTCCTGGAAACGCTGACAGCTCCGTTCATGATAGCCGTACTCCGCGGTGGGATAGCGCAGATAATCAAAGTGAATACCATCCAGGCTGTAGCTTTCCACAACCTCCAGGAAGGTGCTCGCCACGTGCTCCTGCACCTCCGGTAATCCCGGGTCCAGCATGAAAGTCGGCAGGGCTTCCCAGGCCTGTTCCGGGGGGAAGTCCCAGAGGGAATTGCCTTCTCTATCCACCAGCACCCAGTCCGGGTGCTGATTAAGTACATGATCCGGGTTTTCAGGAGGCCGGGTAAAGCTGCCGACAGTGAAAGCATTTATCCAGCCGTGGATTTTCATTCCCAGACCCCGGGCTTTCTCCAGGAGATAGTCCAGGGGGTCAAAATCCAGTCCCGGTGCCGGCGGCAGCATCTGGGAACGATAGTAGGCTTCTCCCCGGCCGTTAATCTGGACCAGGAGGTTATTCTGCCGCAGATTCTGGGCTGTCTCCAGCATAAGATCAATCTTCCTCCTCTTATCCATGGTGGTCCGCACCACCCAGAGGAATCTTCTTTCTTCCATCCTTCTCCCTCCCCTTATTGAAGCTCTTTCCGATAACAGGTATATTCCTGACAGATATTAAGCCCAAAACGAGCATAGAAATCAAGCTGATCAGTCCAGTCAACAATCAGGTGCCTGAAACCTTCTGCCTGTAATTCCATCATACTCTGAGCAATAAGAAAAAGGCTCATTCCCCGGCCGCGGAAGGCCTGCCCGATCCCCAGGGGGCCCAGACCGCAGTGCTCATCCCCCCACTTCCAGCCCCAGTTCATGTTGGGACCCCAGAAGGTGGAGGCCGGCTTATTAATCCGGGCAAATCCGGCTATCTCTCCCTGATAGGAGAGAAAGCGATAATCTTCAATGCCTCCCGGCCAGCGCCTGATACTGTCTGCTTCATAATACCAGCGGGGCGGGAAGTTATCCTGCAGAAACTTCAGAAACTCCTTTTCCCGTTCTTTACTCACCCGCCGCAGCTTAAGGTCGTCCCGGAGCCAGTCTGCTGCAGGTTGGAAAGCCTGGAGATCCCGGTAGAGATCATAGACAACGGCTACCGGTTGGAAATCCCTGGCGGTAAGGAGGGGCTCATATTCCTTCAACCCCCGGGGCAGCCCCGGGAAAAAACACTGGGGGTCACCCGCAAACCTGATCCTTGTAACACCCCGCTCCTGGAGCAGGTTTTCTGCTGCCCCCAGGAAATCTTCTGCTTCCTCCTGTCTTCCTTCCAGGTTTTTTACTCCCAGCAGGCTGATCCAGCCCTCCCCGGGATCCAGCCCCCCCACATCAGATAGCAAATATTTACAGAGCCCCAGGGCTACCATTTCTCCCCCGATAACACCGGCCAGGCCCTCTACTGCCAGGTGATTAAAAGGAGCAAAAATGTTCTGCCCCAGGAGTTGCTGACTGATAGAAAATGACGGATAAAGGCCATTCCAGAACTCAATTCCATCCATAATCAGACTGCGGTCAGTAATCCTTTTTACTTCCAGGTCAATCACCTCCTGAACTGAAAAGCTGCCCCAGTTGGATAGGGATTTTTCCCCGGGCCTGCACCTCTCCCCGCAGCACCCGAGCACAGGCTTCCAGGTTAAAGGGAGAAGCATCGTAAGCAGTCAAACTGGTGGTATCGGGGCCGGAGAAGCGCAGGTCATAGGGATCGGTAAGGGCAATAAAGATCAGGGGGACCCCGCGGGCTTCTAGTCCCTGAAGAGCCTGCTGCTGCTCCGGGTCCTGCCCCAATCCGCAGGCCAGAAAAATAAGGGGAGTTGAAGCAGAAACACTATCAGCCTGCTCCAGGGGTATTTTTTCTACTCCCTCCCCGTTAGCTCCCAGGGCTTCAATCAGCCTGTCCCCCTCCTCCCCCCTGATCATCACTTTAAACGGTTCCGGCAGGGGCAGCAGTCCCCCGGGATCCCGGAACAGGGTTACACCTTTCTCAGCAATTTCCCGGGCCAGGAGATCCCCGCGGGAAGTAAGTTGTTGGTGGGCTGATTGTTCTCTCTGAAAAGACCTCTTGCTCCGACAGATTCTCTCTAACCGGTCCTCCAGGAGATTAATTGATATTTCCCCCTTCAGGATTGCTTCCCTGACCCCCCTCATTGCTGCCTTCTGACTTTGTTCCTGATGAGAAACAATAACCATATCCGCACCAGCAGTTATTGCCGCCAGTGCTCCCGCGGGGGTTCCCAGGGTACCGGCTATAGCTTCCATTTCCAGGCAATCGCTGACCACCAGCCCTTTAAACCCCAGGTTCTGGCGTAGTAGATCGGTGAGAACCCGGGAAGATAGAGTGGCGGGAAAAGGCCTGGAACCGGTCAGAGCTGGGAAATGAATATGGGCGGTCATGATACTCCCCACCCCTGCCGCTATGGCTTTCCGAAAGGGGGGCAGGGCAGTTTTTTCCAGTTCCTGCAGCCCCTGACGAATAACGGGAAGGGTGTGATGGGAATCCTCCTCGGTGTCACCATGACCAGGAAAATGCTTGGCACAGGCCATAACCCCTTCTTCCTGCATTCCCCGGATGTAGGAGCAGCCCAGGCTGGAAACCAGCCCGGGATCACTACCAAATGAACGGCTGCCAATAACCGGATTGGCAGGGTTGCTGTTCACATCCAGGACCGGGGCCAGATTCCAGTTAATTCCCAGGGACCGGAGCTGTCTGCCGGTTTCTCTTCCCATTTTTTCAGCCAGTTCCGGGCTGTGGGTGGCCCCCAGGGTCATGTTCCCGGGAAAATGGGTAATCCCCTCCACCCGCTGCACCTTTCCTCCCTCCTGATCAACGCAGATCAGGAGGGGATATGCTGCCCGCCCCTGAATCTCTTCCACCAGGCGGGCCGTCTTATCCGGCCCGGGACAGTTGTGGCGGAAGAGAATTATTCCCCCCACGTGCCAGCGGGTTATGAGCTCTTCCAGGTGTTCATTCATTTCGGTCCCGGGAAAGCCTACGATAAATAATTGACCAATTTTTTCCTCCAGGGACATCCTGTGATAATTCATCGTCTCCATCCTCAATAAAGGAGGCAGCGCACCAGGTGCTCATCTTCCACCGGGCGCAGCTCCGGAATTTTTTCCCGGCAGGCCGGCTGAACCTGGGGACAGCGGGGATGAAAACGACATCCTGCAGGTGGTGCAGCCAGGTCAGGAATATCACCGTGGGTGGTTAATTTGCCTCTAAAACCCATTTCCGGTTGGGGTGCCGCAGAGCGCAGGAGCTGGGTGTAGGGGTGATAAGCTTTTTCAATGACCTGACCCGCCTCCCCCTTTTCCACAATCATACCGGCATACATTACTGCAATTGAATCAGCCAGGTACCGGGCCCCGGCCAGATCGTGGGTAATGTACAGAAAGGAAATCTGATTTTCATCCCGAGAGCCCTTGAGAATATTCATAATTATCATCTTGATTGATACATCCAGCATGGAGGTGGGCTCATCGGCTAAAAGCAGCACCGGATCAACGGCCAGGGCTCGGGCAATATTAATCCTCTGTCTCTCACCCCCCGACAGTTCATGGGGAAATTTATCCAGGTAATTCTCGGCCGGTTCCAGGCCCACCCGGGCCAGCACTTCTTCCATTCCGTCTTTACGCTCTCGGCCTGCAGCCAGGCGGTGAATGGCGAAAGGTCTCTCCAGGATGCTTCGCACCTTGTGGGTGGGGTTGAGGGCATCAAAGGGATTTTGAAAAATCATCTGGACCTGTTTGCGGTACTCCAGGTCCTGACGACGGCCCTGATAACCGAAGACATCACTACCGTTGAATAGAACCCTGCCCGCTGTAGGCCGGTAAATTTTGGCCACCACCTTGGCCGTTGTGGTTTTTCCGCTGCCCGATTCCCCCACCAGGGCCATTATCTCACCCTTACTTATGGTCAGGGAAACATCATCCATGGCATGGATGAACCGGTTCTTCCTCCCCAGTCGTTTAACCGGGAAATGCATGCTGACCCCTTCCATCTGGAGCAGGGTTTTGCTCATTGTTCTCCCTCCCCATTATAGAGATGGCAGGCCGCAGCCTGCCCTTCCCTGATTTCCCTGCTGACAGGCATAATTTCCCTGCAGATCCCCAGAACCTGGGGGCAGCGGGGATGGAAACGACAACCAGAAGGAGGGTCAATGAGACTGGGGGGCTTACCGGGAATACCGCCAAACTCTCTCATCTCACCCCGGAGGGGAGGAAAGGAATTCATCAACCCCCTGGTATAGGGGTGGAGGGGATTTTGATATAGGTCGCGGCTGGGGCCGCTCTCCATTATCCGGCCCCCGTACATGATTAACAGGCGGTCCGAAATCTCAATCAAAAGGGAAAGGTCATGGGTAATGAAGATCACTGAAAAACCCAGTTTCTTCCGCAGTTCGTTAATCTTCTCAATAATGGTGCTCTGCACCACAACATCAAGTGCCGTTGTCGGTTCATCCATAATAACCAGGTCCGGATCCAGAATCAGTGCCATGGCAATTATCACCCGCTGTTTCATCCCCCCGGAAAGCTGATGGGGATAATCATCGAGGCGGGAGGGGGCCAGATCCACCATTTCCAGCAGCTCTGCTGCCCGCATCCGGGCCTGCCGGCGGGTAATCTTGCGCCGGTGGGCCAGGATTCCATCTATGAGCTGATCACCGATTCTGATCACCGGGTTCAGGGCACTCATCGCTGATTGAAAAACCATTGAAACCTGATTCCAGCGGATTCTCCTTAACTCCCGGGGCCTGAGGGTTGCCAGGTCCCTGCCGAAGAGGTTAATGTTCCCCTGGAATATCTGACCATTGCTCTGTAAAAGACCCATGATCGTGTAGGCCAGGGTGGATTTCCCACAGCCCGATTCTCCGGCCAGACCCAGAAATTCCCCCTCCTCCATACTCAGGTCAACCCCATCTACTGCCCTGACCCGACCTTTTTGAGTTTGATAACCGGCTTCCAGGCCTTTAATTTCCAGAATTTTTCCGCCCATTATTCTACCTACCTTTTTCGCAGTTTAGGGTTGGAGATTTCGTCAATGGCAAAATTCAAAAGAACCAGTGAAGTCCCCAAAAGTCCAATAAAGAGTCCGGGGGGCAGAAACCACCACCAGGCCCCGAAGAGGAGAGCAGCGCTGTTCTGGGCCCAGTAGAGAAGAGTTCCCCAGCTGATCACAGTCAGGTCACCCAGGCCCAGAAAGGAAAGGGAGGCTTCACCGATTATGGCTGCAATGGTGGAGGTAAGGAAGGTGGCCATAACCAGGGGTACGATATTGGGCAGGATCTCCCGGAAAATAATTTTGGGGGCACTCTCTCCCAGGACTTCCGAGGCATAGATAAACTCCCTTTCCCGGACCGAGAGAACCTGGGCCCGAACAACCCTGGCCCCCCAGGCCCAGCCAGTTATAGCCAGAACCAGGATAATTGGTGTTATTCCCTCCACCGTAATATAGGTGGCAATAACAATAACCAAAACCAGGGTGGGTAAAACCAGGAAGATATTGATGAAGAAGGAAACGATATCATCTACCACCCCCCCGAAATAGCCGGAAATCAACCCTACGGTAAGGGCAATGGCCGTGGTCAATAGGCCGGTGGCCAGACCAATAAAGAGGCTGGTCCGGGTCCCGTAAATCAAGCGGGAAAAAATATCATATCCATTCTGGGTGGTTCCCAGCCAGTGTTCCCCTGTGGGTCGACTGCGCAGGGGAAAACGCAGCCCTTCTTCATCCCTGTTCTGAAAAGGTTCATAGGGGGCCAGAATAGGAGCGAAAATAGCTATAAAAAGGAAGAAGATAAGAATTATCAGCCCCAACACAGCTTTTTTATTCTTAAAAAACAGGAGCAACATATCCCGCAGCAATTTCCCTCACCCCCTTCTCACCCTGGGATCCAGGGCCAGCACTACCATGTCGGCCAGGAAATTGGCCACCAGAACTGCTATGGTAATGAACAAGAAGATCCCCTGGACCAGGGGGTAATCCCGCTGCTGAATGGCCTGATAGAGCATAAAGCCAACCCCGGGATAGGAGAAGACCATCTCCGTAAGGAGACTGCCCCCGACCACAAAACCCAGCTGCATGGCAAAGCCGGTTATGGAAGGCAGCAGAGCATTCCGGGCGGCATAAGTGTACTTTATCCGGCTCCAGGAGAGCCCTTTGGCTTCGGCCACTGTAATGTAATCCTCCGCGAGAACATTGAACATATTGTTGCGGACCAGGAGCAGCCAGTAGCCCAACGAGGTAATGGCAATGGTCATCCCGGGCAAAAACCCGTGAAATATAACCGAACGGACAAACTCCAGGGACCACCGGTCTGCAATTGCCGCTGAAGAACCTCCTCCCAGGGGGAACCAGGGATTGCGGAAGGCAAAGAAATAAACCAGGAGCAGCCCGAACCAGAAAAAAGGAAAAGAACGAATAAACAAAAAGAGACCCAAAAATATCGAAGAAAAGGGGTTCCCCCTCTTCCAGGCAATCTCAATGCCGGTGAGTGTCCCCAGTATGAAGCTAATTATGGTGGAAATCCCAACCAGTCCAATGGTCCAGGGTATGGATCTGGCCAGGACAGTGGTAACCTTGGCCGGATAATGACTCAGGGCCAGGCCCAGGTTGCCCCGGCCCAGGCTGCCCAGGTAGGTTATGAATTGCTGAAAAATATTTCCTTCTGCTTCCACCCCGAAGGAAGCCATAATCGCGGTGCGAGAGGCCTGATCCATTCGACCCATCTGATAGATTAGAACGCTGGCCGGATCACCAGGCATCATGCGGGGCAGGATGAAGTTAATGATCAGGGCGATAAAGATGGCCAGGATCAGCCAGGCCACTTTGCGAATTAAATATTTCATGGCAATCTTCCTTAAAAAAATATTGGGAGCGATCCCCCGGCGAACCGGGGAATCGCTTCCTTGAATTAATTAACTGGTTGTAAGTTGAGATAGATCAACATCTTGCCCATACCGGCAAAGTGAGGAGCAACATAGGGATCGTCCTCATTGGGCCAGCCGGTGAAGTTGGTGGTATTATACTGGAACCAGACCGGGTTGAAAAAGAGTGGAATATAGGGCAGGTCTCTCAGGAATTCCGTTGTTACCTGTTCCATCAAGGCCAGCCGCTCTTCCTCTTCATAATCGGGAGTGGTCCGGTAGGAATCAAGAGCCTGATCCACCACTTCGTTGCTGTAGCGAACCTGGGAATGGGTAGGAGCAGCTTCTCCCAGCGGAGCATAATGACGGGAGTGGAGGATATTATCAAACTGGAAGAACGGCGAGGAACCGGAGGTGGCATAAGAAATGGAAATATCATATTCTCCAGTACGTAGATTATCCATAAAGGGCGAAGGCCAGGCCCTCTGAGTTACCCGGGCCCTGATGCCAATTTCCCGCAGCTGTTCGCTGACTACTTCCGCTCCTGTAATCCAGTCCGTCCAGCCGGTAGGCACATAGAGATCAAAAGCCATCTCTTCTCCATCTCTGGTCATAATTCCGTCATCATTGGGGGAAAACCCTTCCTCCTGGAGAAGATCCCGGGCGGCCTGGGGATCAAAGCCGGGATCGTATTGGGCCCGGGCTTCATCAGTTACCCAGTCGAGGAAGGCGGTCTTGACACTGGAAATATCAGCAGGGATGGCTCCTGAAGCCATTATGGTCACAATTTCTTCCGGATCCAGAGCCATGGCTACTGCTTTTCTGACATTGGGATTATCGAAGGGTTCCCGGGCATTGTTGGCGGCCAGATAAACAATGTTCCCTTCTGGCAGCCAGTAATGGTGATGATCGGGGTTGGCGGCCACAAAGGTTTCATCGATATTGGGAATAAAGTAGCCACCCCAGTCCACTTCTCCATTAATTATCTTCATGGCAGCGTGATCATTGGAGGTAGCACCTATCTGTTCCACACCATCAATGTAGGGAAGTGGTTTGCCGTCTGCACCCATCTGCCAGTAGTTGGGGTTGCGCTCGAACCGATAAGAGAACTCTCTGAAGCTGCCTTCTTCAAAAATAAAGGGGCCGGTCCCAACCGGGTCGACGTTATCGGTCCATTCCGAGGGATCCTCAACGTCTTTCCAGATGTGCTGAGGCACGATATAGATATTGGCAATAACGGTGATGATGGGAGTATTGGCTTCATCAAAAGTAAAGCGGACTTTGTAATCGTCAAGGGCTTCCACAGTTTCCAGTCCCTGTTCCCAGATACCCGAACGATCCAGGGCTGGATCCTCACGACCGAGATCCAGGGTGAAAATAACATCCTCAGCCGTAAACTTTTCTCCATCATTCCAGTAAACGTTTTCCTCCAGGTGGAAGGTCAGGGAGCGCAGGTCATCAGACCACTCCCAGTCCTTGGCCAGCCAGGGGCCGACCTCGCCAGTATGGGTGTTGTCCAGGACCAGGGTTTCGTAGAAAAACCCAAAAGTTGTCTGGAGGGGGTTGGGCGAGAAGGGGTTGAAATTTTTTATTAAAACCCCCTGCCTTCCTTCGGTCACCCGGACTATCCCGCCTCTTTCAACATCTTCCGCCAGAACCAAAGAGCCAGACACCGTCAGTATGAGGATTAAAAATAATCCCCAAATAAGGGTTTTGCGCATAATATTTGACCTCCTCTTTAATTCTCTTCCTGCCGCCAAAAATATTCACCCAACCCTTTTTATCCCCTCCCTTCTTTTAAAGAAAAAATAGGGCTTAGCTTTATAGGGTTTAATTTAGGTAAAATGAAAAAAATTCCTTCAATTATGAAAATTATTGTTAGAATATACAGAAGTATTTGTAATCAAAAAAATTAGCAAAGGGAACCTGCTATATAATTAAACTCCATAACCGTAATTTTTCTGAGTTGTTTTCGGTCACTTTCGCAGAGAAAAAAAGTCAGCTAAAGGGAAATTAAACTAAATCCCGGCGGAAAAAATTTCCTGGTTAACCTCCTTACTGTTCTTATCAAAAAAGGCGGCAGGCCACGTTTTCCAGGCCTGGCGATTTAAGGGGATTTAATTTTGCACTTTGGGGCTTGATTGCATTTGGTGTGAGCCTGAAATAGGGCCGGGGTCTCAATTCCAGGTGTAGAGCTTTACCAATTAGAACCCGCCTCCCCGGTCTTACATTTTCCGGGCAATGTTTTTCCCTTCCCCGGATATATCCAAAGACTTTTCCCGGTTCAATTAATCCCCGGCTACTATTCACTGTAAAGCAGGAGGCCTGTTTCCTGGCCTGCTCCTGACAGGGTTGATCAGCTCTATCGATTAAATTCTGCAGGAAAAAAGATATCGATGGCCAATACATTACTCTAATCAACAACGACTGGAGGAATTATAAGTCTATCAATCTCAGACACTGATACGAAAGAGAATAAAATGCCTGATGATAAAGGTGCAATAAAAAAGAAATCTGGGGAGGGGTTCGGTGTTTAAAGGAGGGGAAATTATTAAGTTTCACCAATATCTTAATAAAATTTATGAACAGGCCCGGGAATTAACAGAGCTGTTGCAGGAGGAAGATCTGAACTGCAGGTTCCTGAAGTCTTCTCATAATTATCTGCAGGATTCAGAAGGACAATATCACCTGCAGCATTATCCGATTCCAGTTATAGAAATAGTTCAGATAGGAGATATTGGGTTTAATCTGGATAAAATATTTTTTGAATTCCCTCTCTCCCAGGCTCAAGTTATAAACCTGGACCTCACCCATCTTTTAGAGGAAAATGAAGTAGAGATATATGGCGGCAAAGACTGTACGATTGATTTTTACCGGAGGGGAGATTCCTGGGAAAATGTCAAAAATGAAATTGCCCGGTCATCAGAAGAGGTGGTCATGCTCAGTATTTATATAGATTACGGCTTTCCCAATCAGTTTATTATGAAGAGGTTCCTGGATGCAGGAAAATTTTTGGGGTTTAAGTAAGTTTATTTTTTTTCATGTTGTGTTTTTTTACAGGTCAGGGAATTAAATGTTAGGGCCAATTATTTCAGGAAACCTGCTGCCTTATTAGCAACCCCATTGAAGCCCAGAAAAAAACCGTCAATCTGATGAGGGCAGGCCCCGGGGCTTCTCTGATAATGGGGTTCCTTATCAATTCCAGGGTTGGGAAAGGAAGCTTTTTCAGGCCTTTTCAATAAATATCCGGGTTCCTTGCCCCGCCGGTTGGGGGGGTTTTACTATTAAACGGCGGGGAACCCGGTTCCTTATTTCGGGCACGTGGCTGATAATTCCCACCTGAACCTGCTCCTGCCTCAGTTTTTCCAGGGTTTTTAGAGCCAGTTCCAGGGCTTCAGGGTCTAAAGACCCAAAACCCTCATCCAGGAAAAAGGACTCCAGGTTATATTTTCCTTTCAACTGAATCCTGGTGGAAAGAGCCAGGGCCAGGGCCAGTGAAGTCAGAAAAGTTTCTCCTCCTGATAGGCTGGAAACAGGGCGCCTGATCCCTCCATTGGCATCATCCCGGACCACAAACCCGGTATCTCCTTCAGTTTCCAGGGCATACTTACCTCCCGTCAGGGAATAAAGACGTTCTGAAGCCACCCGGGCAATACTGTTCAATCTTTCTGAAGCAATAAACTCAACAAAGGCATTACCCCGGAAGAGGTTTTTGATTTCATCCAGACGACTTTTTTCCCGGGAATATTCTTTCCGCTGCTTCTCCAGGGCCTTCCAGCGCTTATGGTTTTGCTGAACTCTCTCCAGTTCCTGTCGGGCCTGGGCCAGGGTTCCTACTGCGCCGTCATAGGCTTTTCGTGCTTCTTTTAATTCTTGCAGCCATTCTTCCCATTCTGAAGGGCTGATGCGGATGGACCCCAGGCTCTTTAACAGTTTTTCCTGTTCTTTTTTTAATTCCCGCTCCTGTTCCCGGTAAGCTTTTATTGCTTCCTGTAAACCCTCCTGTTCAGCCTGATCCAGCAGGGCCTCCTCAGCTGCACCGATGGTAATAAAATGTTTCTCGGCTACCTTTTTTTCAATTGTTTTTTGCGCTTTTTCCAGCTGTTTATCCGCATTCTTTTTATTGGTTTCCTGCTCCAGGTAGGCGCTCCACATTTTTTCTTTTATTTCCCGGGCATTTTTTTCATTCTTTTCTGTNCTTTTCCAGTCNTTTTTCAGGNTCCCGATCCGTTCTTCAACCTCCTGGAGCTCTTTTGCNGGAGAAGAAGCATCGGTCAGCTGCTCCACCTGTTCCTTTTTCCCCTCAATCTGCTCCTGCAGGTTCTGCAGGCCTGTTTCCTTCTTCTGCACCTTTGCCTGGATAGAGTTTAAATTTTCCCTGGCCTCTTGAATAACATTTTCCATTTTTTCCAGTTCTTTTTCTCCCTGCTCCTGGACCTGACCCAGTTCTTCCATTTTTTGATCCCGCTTTTGAATATCTTCTGCCTTTTCCTCAATTGCTTCTACTGCGAGTTCACCCCGAGCCCTATCCAGATTATCCTGTTCCTGCTTAAGGATTTTTTCCTNCTCTTNCAGTTCCTCATTGGTTTCGGCTTGATTGGNCTTTTTTTCTTTCCAGGAGGTTTGAGTTTCCCCCTCCTCCCGGATCCTNGCATTTAAGCTTTTCTCCAGCTTTTTCAATTCATCTTCTGCTTCCTTGCAGGTGTTTTCCCATTCTTTTTGCTCCTGGGATGTTTGGGTCAGCTCATTTTCTCTCTTTTCCAGAAAATCTTTTAACTCCGAAAGGGGGTGACGGGTCCGGCCGGCAGGAAGCTGTTCTCTTCTTTCCTGCAGTTCCTGCTCCGAACAAGTTATCTGCTCCTCCAGATTCTTTATCTCACTGTGTTTGTTTTTCAGATTGGTTTTTATTCCTTCTGCTTTGAGCTGTTTGGTCCTTAACTCTTCATCCCATTGTTTTATTTCCTCTTGATGTGCTTTTATAGTTTTTTCCTGATCCAGCCCCTCCTCTTCAGGCAGGACAGCAGGATCGGGGTGATCACAGGAACCGCAAACCGGACAGGGGTGCCCCTTTTCCAGGCTGGCTGCCAGGAGCCCCGCTCGCTGGTTTTTTTCCATTTCTTTGTGCTCTTTTTCCAGGCTTTCCAGGTGAGCCTGGCCCGCTTTCAGCCTTTCTCCCAGCTCTTTTACCCCCTGTGCCACCTGCTGTTCCTGTTCCACCAGGGTGTCCCTTTCCTTGATTTTTTGGGCCCGGTCTTCTTTTCCTTTTTCCATTTCTTTTTCTATACCTTCAATTCTTTCTACCAGGTGCTTTTGCTTCTCCAGGTTCCGAAAGGCTTCATTGAGATCATCTGCAGCAGGAGGCCGGTTAGCTTTTACTTCCTGAAGCTTTTCTTCTGCTGTGTTCCACCTTTCCCGGGCTTTTTCCTTTTCCTCCCGGGCTCGCAGCCGGATCTCATCTGCTTTATCCACTTCCTGATCTCTTTTTTCCTTCTTTTCCTGAACTTTTTTCAGTTCTTCCTGGCCGGCCCTGAATTTCTGCAGGGCCTGATGGGCCGCGCCTATCTCCTGGCGATAGCGGGGATCCACCTGGAGTTTCTTCAACTCTTTTTGCAATTCTTCTTTAGTTTCTTTTAGTTCCTCGTTCTTTTCCAGGGCCTTTTTTAATTCCTCCCGGGCCTGATCGTGGTTTTTTCCCAGTTCCTGCAGTTCGGAGTTCAGCTTTTTTATCTCCCCGGATAATTTATTTTTCTCCTCTTCCAGGTCCAGGGCTCTTTCCAGGTTGTTTTTTTTCCGGGTTAACCCTGGCTCCTCTTTTTCCCAGGCTTCCCGGCTTTTTTGAGCTCTTTTTTCTTCTTTTTCAAATTCTGCTGCTGCTGCCTCCCAGTCTGTTTTCTTCTGCAAGAATAGATCATCGACGGTCTTTTTGGCCTGCAGAGCCTCATTGTAGGTTTTCAGGTAGGGGCGCAGTGGCTCCGCACTCTGGGCCAGAGCCAGCTTTTTTTCTTTTTCCAACACAACTTCTTCCCCGGTTTTCAATTCCTTTAAGCCCTCTTCTATCTCCTGCAGCCGGTTCTGTTCTTCCCAGTTCCGGCTTTTTTTCTCGTGTTCTTTGTCTCTTTTTTCCTTTTCTCTTTCTACTCTTTCTTTCTCCTGCTGCGCTTCATTCTTAACCTTTTCGGCCTGTTCTACTGTTTCCCGGGAGGCTTCTCCCAGGCCCTGTTGTTCGCCGATTACTCTCTCCAGTTCTCTATTGGTGTTGTTCAACCGATTATTAACCGCCTCGGTTAGCTTTCTACCATAACGATCCAGGTTGAATATTCTCTCCAGCATGGCTCTTCTCTCGGCCCCTTTAAGGTTTAAAAACTCTGCAAAACGGTTCTGGGGTAATAGAACTGCCCGGGTAAAATCTTCAGCGGTAAGACCCATTATTTCCTGGATCTTTTCATCAATATCCCGAACTTTATCGGCTAAAACCGCCTTTTCTTCATTGCCAGAAGAAGGGAGCATTTCTACCAGCCGACACTGGGCGGTGCTTAATTTCTTATCTTCGCTGCCGGTAAAGTTGCGTTCCACCCGATAGATTTTTTCCCGATCTGCCCCGCCCAGAGCAAAGGTAAATTCCACGCTGAGATTTTCTTCGGCCTGATTCAATATCCCCTGGGTGCCCCGGGTGGCCCGCTCCACCTTATTAAATAGACTGAGGGTTATAGCATCAAGTATGGTTGATTTTCCGCTCCCGGTAGGACCAAAAATTCCAAATAAACCCTGGGAGGTCAGTTCTCTAAAATCAATAGTCTGACTTTCCTTGAAACTCTGCAAACCTTTAATTTTTAATTTAAGGGGCCGCATTATAAATCAGCTCCTTCCCCATCCTGTTCCGCCTCCCGTCCCAGTTCCAGGAACAAATCTACCAGTTCCTCCTGGGGTTCTGCTCCATTTTTTTGCTGGCGATAAAACTTTCGGAAAAGCTCGTCCAGGGGCAGGCCCTCCCGCTCCAGCTGTTTTTCTACCTCCTGATGATCAGGGAAAACCGGCCGTATTCCCAGCAAACCGGAATGGATTTTGCGCATGGATTGAATCTGGCTCATCTCCATTGATTTTTCCAGGTGGATTTCTAAGTCGATCCAGGCCTGGGAGGGAGCTTCTTTTTCCAGCCAGGACATGGCTTCGGAAACTCCGGTTTTTACTGTTTTTTGGATCAGAGGGCGCCCGCTTTTAAGGGGTATTTCCCGGATATCCGGTTTCTCCCCGGGATTTATCTCAATTATTACCACCTGCTGGGTCTGATCCGCTTCGGAAAAACTATAGGCCAGGGGCGATCCACTATAACGGGCGGGGCAACCTCCTCCATGGACCTGTTGAGGTCGATGCAGATGCCCCAGGGCTGCATAATCAAAATGGGCAGAAATGAATTCCCGGCTCAGAGTCAAAGCCCCACCCAGGTGCAGGGGTCTCTCCGAATCCGATACAGCGCTTCCCCGGATAAAAAGGTGGCCGGTGAAGAGATTTACCGTTTCCGGCCGGCAGCCGACAAGGGATTCCTCCAGGAGAGCCTGCAGCCGGTTTTCATAGCTTTCTCGCAAAACCTCTTCCTGACTTACAGACTGGACCAGGGCTTCCTGCAGCCTGGCTTCAGAGGGAAAAGGCATGGCTATTAGAGAAACTTCCTGCCCGGGCCTTTTCAGGCCCAGCCGGAACCAGCCCTTTCCTGATCCCCGAAATTCAATATTTTGGGGTTGAAAGTCCGGGGTCAATATTTTTTCTCCAGGCCGGCCCAGCAAAAAAATCCCCTGTTGATAGGCCAGGGGAAATGAGGCTCGTAAACGATCGGGATTGTCATGATTGCCCGCAATGGCCACTACTGCCCTTTCCCCTTTTTCCGACATTTCCGAGACAGCATTATAAAAAAGTTCTTCTGCTTCAGCAGGAGGGTTAACAAAATCATAAACATCACCGGCAATAATTATAAGGTCCACTTTTTCCTCCCGGGCAATCTCCTTAATTTCCCGGGTGAAATCCTCCTGTTCTTTTATCCGACTATTATTATATAGGGTGCGGCCCAGGTGCCAGTCCGAGGTATGAAGAATTCGCATTATATTTGCCTCCCCGCGCTTGAGTTTAATGTTCCCCCTTTCTTTTTCCTCTCCACCCTGGTTAATACCTGCCAGAAAATCTCCTATTCCCAAAAATTAATACAAATTTTTCCCTTTTTCCTGCCCGGATGTTCTGATCCAAAAAAAGATCTGCATGGGCCTGAAAAGGGGACTGAATAAGCGATACTGGCCTGGACTACACTAACTGCGGCCTTTAGTTTGGCCAGGAAAGTGCCCGGGGGAAATTTTGTTCCGGCCCGGGTAATAGCGGTAACCTTTAAGCCGCAATTCAGCTTTTTGGGATAAAAAAAAAAAAGTACCGCCATATAACGGTACAATTTTCCTTATTATAAGTTGCTTTTCAATTGATAAAACTTCTTTCTCTTATCAGTTGCTTTTTGTTGATAATACTTGCTGTTAGTTGGCATTAGAGCTATAATAGAAATAGAAGGAGGGATATTAAATGCCAGAAGAACTCATTACAGCCCGGGAGGTTGCCCGGGCCCTGGGTATTTCTGTTGAAACCGTTTGGAGATATACCCGAGAGAAAAAAATTCCCTTTCTTGAGCTGGGAAACAGGCAATACCGCTATATCCTTGCTGATGTCATAAAGGCTTTACACTATTCCGATCTTGTTCGGGAAGAAAACAAGCAATATCCTACAAATAAGCCAGGATCGTTTACATATCAGGATTACTTAAAGCTTCCGGATGAACCTGGCTACCGGTTTGAAGTCCTGGAAGGAAATTTAGTTAGAGAACCATCACCAAATGTAATACATCAGCGTGTTTCCAGACGTCTGCAGCGGACACTGGAGGACCACTTTCAGAAAGTCGATCCCAGAGGTGAAGTCTTCGATGCTCCCCTCGATGTATCCTGGGATGAAACAAATGTGGTCCAGCCAGATTTGTTCTATGTCCCTGGAAAACAACGAGAGATTATTTTAGAAACCCATATTGCAGGATCTCCTCACCTGATTGTTGAAATCCTCTCTTCTTTCAATAAGGGTAAAGATCGGGTCAGGAAAATGCAAATTTACCAGAAGGCTGGGGTTCAACACTTTTGGATTGTGGACCCTGAAGAACAATCCCTGGTATGTTTTTCTCTCCAAAACCAGGTATATGCACTGGTTACCTCGGGACTGGGGGAGATCACGGTAGTCCATCCCGATTTTCCCAACTTAACCATCAATTTAAAAGACCTCTGGCAGTGAACTACCAGGATCCTCTGAATTCTACTACGATTTCTTACCTTTGTTGGTGAGACATCAAAGCCAGAGTTGTAATGTTTTAGACTCAATCCATCTGCTTCAGAAGACCGGTGGAGAAAATTACATTCAATCCAGCTGTAGCCCTAGTAAATAACTTTGATTAATCCTTTAAGGGTAATAACCTTTTTTCGGTTCAAGGAGCAGGCCAACTTAAAGGGAGTTCCACATTTGAGA
>SL_5KL_010_SEDDRAFT_10000606_pt1 | contig 22969 bp, 21 predicted proteins | sample SodLakKL_010_SED_FD_9118 | JGI IMG/M metagenome (IMG submission 9118) | reverse complement strand
TCTCCAGATAAAGGTCTAAGGAAAGTAGAGCTCCCATCGATTTCTGCTCTTCTAGTTTCTTCAGGAACTCCCTGGAATGCCATCTCAGCCCGTTCAACGACCTTATAGAGTGCTTCTTTTGCAGTTCTTTCATCAGATGCTACAAGGACAAAGGAATCTTTTTTACCAAGATCCAGTTCTGAAAAAATTGACTCCACTTCTTCCTCAGTTATACCGAATTTTGGTAATTCATCGCTGTGGAAAATACCTTTAACGCCGGTTTTCTTGGCATAGTCCGCCATCTCTGGACCGAGTAAGGGTTCTCCATCTTTGCCCCTCAACATCCCTTGGAATCCTGGTAGTCTCAATGCATAAACTCCTTTACCGCTTTCCAAACTGCTTTTCACTATACCGCTTGACGTATCTTCGAATAGATGAGTTACATCATGTACCTCTTTATCTATATCTGCATCTCTATTTTTCAATTTGTTAGCTATTTCCACCAACCTAATCTGCCGTTCTATCTCATTTTCTACGTATTCAGGGATCATTGATAGGTCCTGGACTCCTTTCATCTCGACCCTAGCTCCCTTTTCGATAGACACATTTAGATCTTCACGTATAGTTCCAAGACCACGTTTGACCTGTCTAGTAGCTCTAAGTAATCCTCCCAGCAACTGAGCGACATCTTTTGCCTCATCGGGTGTATTCATATCCGGACCAGTGGCCATCTCGATAAGAGGTATCCCCAATCTGTCAAGACGGTAGATCTTTTCGTCTTCATCTTCACCAATACTCCTAGCAGCGTCTTCTTCCAGACAGATAGTCGGTATGGTTATCTTTTTACCATCGATCTCAACCTCACCATCTAATGCAATCAATGCTGTTCGTTGGTAACCGGTTGTATTTGATCCGTCTATCACTATCTTTCTCATGAACTGTATCTCATCGACTATATCACTTTTCAACATAAGTGCCATCTTTAGAGCTATATCCATAGCTTCCTTATCAGGTCCTACTGGTGGTTCTTCATCCATCTCCACCAAACAGGATGAATGTTCAGCTACTTGGTATCTAAAACTTAGACCTTTTTGAGCCTCTAAAAGTGCGGCGGAATCTATATCCCCCATCTCACTAGCCGTTGGACGGAGTTCGCGGGTGATCTCTTTCTCGAACTCGTCTACAAGTTCAGATGGACAGTCACAGAACAATTTCTTGGTGTCAAGTTGTTGGTGTATCTCAAGACCAACTTTCAAGCCGAGTTCTTCATAATCTCTTTTTGACATTTAGATCACCTGACCCTCCTTTCAGTGAGTTCACCTGCAATATTACTTTTCATCGTATCTCTCAAGTCCTCGTCTAAAGTAAGTGCCCACATCATCTTGACCAACGCGGTTTCAGGAAGCATATCTCCACAGGGTATGACACCTGCTTCTATCAACTTTCTTCCGCTGGAATAAACATTACAATTCACAGTTCCGTACAAACACTGGCTGGTCATAACTACATGAGTTCCATTTTCTACTATTTCTTTTATTACGGGTATCAATTGGGTTTTGACATGTCCTAGTCCAGTCCCAGCGACAACGATACCTTTATTTTTTTCACCGGCTGATCTTAATTCATCCTCGTTCAAAGACGGATTCGAATAAATAAGCGATACATTCGGTTCTATAGAACCGTATTTACATAGCTCTGCCTCTTCTATCTCCGATATATGACCGGAAATTTCTATTTCACAGTTGTTAGGATAAATAGAACCTATGGGTTCTGTGTTGATAGATTGGAAAGCATCCCTACGACTGGTATGCATCTTTCGTACCTTTGTCCCTCTGTGAATAGCACATCTATCATCGGACATATCATCGTGCATCACAACAAATACACCGTTAAGTTCAGATTTAGCCACCTCGATTGCTGATAGAAGGTTGAGGTGAGAGTCACTAGAAGGCCGATCGCTAGATCTTTGAGAGCCTACCAGAACGATAGGCTTTGGTACATACTTCAATAGGAAAGATAGTGCTGCAGAAGTGTAACTCATAGTATCCGTCCCATGTGCTATGACGACACCCTCAGCACCTGACCTGAATTCATCTAAGACTTTATCTGCGATTATGATCCAATCTTTGGGTTCGATATCTTCGCTCAATTTACTGAACAATATCTCTACGCTAGGAAAACATATTTCACCTATCTCAGGATTGGAATACAGCATCTCTTCTGCAGACTGAGCCGGATGGACGGCACCTGTATCATAATCGACATAACTAGCTATCGTCCCTCCAGTACCGAGTATAGATATCTTCGGTTTGTTTTTATCAAGCTCTAGTTCTTCTATATCCTCTTCCAATGATTTTTTTCTCCTTTTGATCAATTCGATATCAGTTGACTCATCTATATCTATACCAATATTGTACCCATCTTCACGTTTTAGGTTGATCAATTCCTCTTTACTGAAACGATGATGAGGCATCAGGGTCCCCTTATAGACTTTTGTGCCTTTTATGATCTTGATAAAATCTCCGACTTCGATCCCTTCTAGGAGTTCTTTTTTCATGATATCTATAGATGGAATACCGTAGTGGTAAAAAACAATTTTCATGCAACAACAAAAGATTACATTTATTTACTATTGTATCATAGCACGAAAAAAGAGAGTTCGATAACATGGATGAAAGGATAGAAGAGCACGCAAGGATCTTAGTAGAATGGAGTACCAAAATCAAGGAAGGAGACAACGTGGTGATCAGGGCTAGTGAAGAAGCTAAAGAACTAGTCATAGCTTTGAAAAAGGAGGTAGCTAAAAAAGGAGGAAAACCGATAACGATATATTCTTCTAATGAGGCAAACCGCGCTTATTTCAAGAATTTCGAAGGTGAATTTGAAACACCGGAACATGTATTAGCTATGATGGAAGAGACGGATGTCCTTATCGGAATAGGTTCAGATCCCAATTTAAGAGCGATGAACGATGTATCTGGTAAGAAATTAGCCGAGTATTCAAAGGCCCATAGACCTATCCAAGAGGTGCAGTTGTCCAAAAGATGGTGTGGAACTCAACACCCAACCAACGCACAGGCACAACTTGCAGGTATGTCTCTAGATGAGTACAAAGATTTTGTTTATAGTGCAGTATTACGAGACTGGCAGGAAGTACACGACCTTCAGGAAGATTTGAAAGAAAAATTGGATGAGGGAAAAGAAGTCTATATAAAGGGACCAGATACTGAACTTACCATGAGCATCGACGGTATGATAGGTGTGAACTCAGATGGTGAAAACAACATGCCAAGTGGTGAAGTGTTCACAGCTCCTGTCATCGATAGCGTCGAAGGGGAGATACTTTTCGATAAACCATTGATACACCAGGGAAGAGAGATCAACGGTGTGAAGTTGAAATTTGAAGGTGGTAAAGTCGTAGAATATTCTGCTGAGCAGAACGAAGAAGCACTAAAAGATATACTTGAAACGGATGATGGTGCTAAAAGATTAGGGGAACTGGGTATCGGAACGAACCGCGGTATCGATATATTCACTAAAAACATGCTATTCGATGAAAAGATGGGAGATACTATTCACCTTGCACTGGGAAGATCTTATCCTAGATGTGTCGGAGAAGATAGGGAACAGAACGAAAGTGCTGTACACGTTGACATGATAAAAGACATGAGTGAAGGTATTCTTAAAATCGATGATGAAGTGATAATGGATAACGGAAAATTCTTCTGGGAAATATAGAAGGAAAACGTTTTTAGACTAAAACCCTTTCTTTTATTATCATGATATATCAACCTCCGTTTTGGCAGGAACCGAGGAAAACTGCATTTGAAAGCGTGGTGAAGGAGATCGACGGAGACAAGGTGGTACTTGAGGAAACTTATTTCCATCCAGAAGAGGGTGGCCAACCGGCTGATAAAGGTACTATCAATGGTTACCAAGTAAAAGATGTCCAAAAAGTTGATGGAGTCATAGTTCACTGGGTTGAAAAAAACGACCTTGAAGTCGGAGAGGAAGTTGAAGGTTTTATAGATGAAAAATTCAGATATTACTGCATGAGAGCACATACTGGTGCACATTTAGTTTATGGTGCAGGTAGGAAAGTGATGGGTGATATCAGTTATGCCGGTTTCGATATCGGAAAGGAAAAGGCAAGAATTGACTTTGAAACCGATACACACGTAGATAATAAAAAACTTCTGAAGTTGGAAGAGTTGTGTAATCGGGTAATACTTGAGAACAGGCCAGTTCGATGGAAGGTTCTAGATAGAGAAGAGATAGAATCTTCTGATGAGATCGCATTCGCGAAGGAGATACCTGAAGGAGAAAAAGTTAGGATAATCGAGGTCGAAGATTGGGATAAGGGCGTATGCAGTGGAACCCATCTCGAAAACACCATTGAAGTTGGTAGGATCCGTATCGAAGGTAAGAAAAAACTTCAGGAAGGGGTTACTAGGATCTTTTTCAGTGTGGCTGAAAAGGCATTACGTAAAGATTACATAGATAAAAAGGCAGTTTTAAGGACAACTGACATCTTAGAAACCGGCACTCGCGACATGCCTAAGAAGATCAGAGCACTTCAAAGTAAATTAGAAACTATGGAAAAGAAAGTTGATGAGCTTGAATCTGAACGTATCGAGCAGGAGATGGAAAACTTTGACAGGTACGGGAGTGAGAATTTCAATCTTCTTGTACAGACCCTGTCCACCGAGGATGTTGAAAAGCTTTCGCACAAAGCCAAAGAGGAGATAGGAAACGATGAGATCATGATCATTATCAATGAAAGAGAAACTGTGAGTTTGATAGTAGGTGTTGGAGAAGATGTCGAGGACATATCCGCCAATAGGATTATCCGATCGGTAAGTCAGGAATTTGGCGGAGGTGGCGGAGGTACTGATAGGTTCGCACAGGGCGGCGGATTTAATGTTGATATAGACAATTTGAAGGAATTCGTCATAAATTTACTGATTTAATTTATCATGCTATCACGATTTTGAATAAATATCAGGCTAAAGGCCAAAAATTATTTATCCTTTATGCTTAGTTAAGCATAACGAATGATATGATAGGAAAAAGTAGATTTAAAAATATTGCAGTAGTAGCAATTATCTCAATACTGTTGATATCAGTGTTCACAGCCGGTTGTTTAGAAGAAGATGATACTGATGACGATGATGCACTAATAACTGTCAATGGACAAAATTTTGACCTAGAGGACCTAGAAGATATGGATACAGTAGAAGGTACAGCAAGATATCAAAATAGATTCTATAACTGGAACGAAAAAGCGGAATACAAAGGGGTAGCTTTGGGTACCCTAGTTCCAGATATGGAACGAAGTGATGTATTAGAAGTTGAAGCTTCGGATGGATATTCACAGGAATTTTCTTATAGACAGATCTTCCCTTCTGAAACGAACATGGAAATCCAAGGAGAAATCATATTAGCCTACAGCAGTGACGGTGTGAGTGCACCTGAATGGGAAGAAGGACCTATGATAGCGGTTCTACCTCCTGATGGAGACTTCAGCAACGACGATCTTAACATGACTAGGTCTTTAGATTCTCGGTTTGATACACAAAACTCTGCTGGATCACTATGGGTTCAAAATGTAGAGGAAATTACGCTTAACGAAGACGTTTACAGCGATACGGAGGTAGGTTTGACCCTTGAAGGTACCACTGTACAAGATTATTCTTTTGAGGAATTAAGAAATATGGATTCCATCGAGGGAGAAGGTAAGAGGATAAGATCAACAGCGAGTATTAGTGGACCCAACACTTACAGGGGAGTTTATCTTACAGATCTCGTATCCAACATTTACAGCGGAACGGAATATACTCTCGAGGTGGAAGCTAGAGACGGTTATACCATGACTTATCCCAGAGAACATGTAGAGGGTGATGTACCAGTGATGGACGAAGATTACAATGAAACAGACATAGAGCCAGATTTCGAGGCTATACTTGCCTATGAAGAAGACCGCGAACAAATACCGGATTGGGAAAGAGGACCCCGTATAGCCTTTTTGAACGATGAGGGACTTCTTAGTTCAGCAGGTCTATGGGCTAGAGAGGTTAGAAATATCCGCGTCTTACCAGAACAGGAAGACTGGACCCTAGAGTTGCAAAAGGGTTCGGAAACCGTCGATATAAGCAAGCAGTATTTTGAAAGCGCAGCTAGCTGTGACTATCACAGAGAGGAATACGAAGTCGAAGATGATGTTTATGCAGGTGTACCTCTCTGGGAGATAGTAGCTGCTGTTGATGGCGCAGATCCTCCAGATGGGCACTACATGTATAATACCGTTCTGTCAGAACTAGGTTATAACGTAACGGTCGAAGCGGGAGATGGATTTTCCGCAGATTTCCCATCTCAACAGGTTGCAAGGAACGATAGCATCATCCTTGCCAACGAATTGAACGGAGAACCTCTTCCAGAAGATGAAGCTCCGCTGAGGATCGTCGGAGATGATCTCACAGGAGCACAAAGAGTTAGAAATATCGCTAGGATCGAACTCACTAGCCTTCCCGATGAAAGTGAGATTCCGGATTGGTCACTCACTCTTAACGGTACTCTCGAAAGAGAATACAGCGCAGAGGTCTTCGGTGCACTAGTTGGTTGTGAAGTCCACACCGAGAGTTATGATTCTGAAGATGGAACATATGAAGGAATTCCCTTATACACATTGGTTGGTGCTGTGGATGACGGGGAAACCAGAAGTCACTGGTCTTTGAATGATACATTAGTCGAAGAAGGTTACGAGGTAGAGGTCATAGCTGAAGATGATTATAGCTACACTTTCGATATAGAGGATGTAGCGTACAATGAGAGCATGATTGTTGCCTCTAGATTGGACCGAGAGCCTCTGCCGGAGGACGAATATCCTTTAAGACTTGTCGGTGAGGATTTAGGAAGCGGGATGAGTGTCAAAAACATCGCAGAAATAAGACTCCACGGTATTGAATTATGAGATTGAAGAAAACATATTTGGTAGTGATCGGTTTAGTGATAGCAATACTGGTGCTCTCATCGCTGACCGTGGTCTATTTAGAATATCCTGAAGAAGACCTAGACTATGATCTTGCGGTGGAAGGCGGCATAGTATTAGAGGAGAACGAAGATTTGATACAGATCCGCTCTATTTCACCTAATACTGATATCCAGATCCAGGGATTTCAAGGAGATATCGAAGTAGGGAATAACCATCTAGACTCGGAAATTCAGGGAATCAAAGAATACGAAGTTGATAAAACAGATATCCGGCTAGAGGTTGAGGATAACGAGGAAAAGACCATCACGATAAATGCTCCTGAAAAAACAGACTTTGATTTTGCGGTCATCGGAGACACTCAGGGTATGAACCATATCTTCCAAGATGCCGTCGACGATATGAGTGACATAGAATTTTTGTTACACACCGGTGATCTTACACCACACTCGCAGATAGATGAATATCATGCGGTGATAGAAGTCATGAACGATGCAGATTTTCCAGTTTACCCAACCATCGGAAACCATGACAACAGGTTCAACGGTACGGAGATATATGAAGAGCTTATAGCACCTACAGAGTATTCGTTCGTTTACTCAGATTATAATTTCATTTTCTTGGATACGGCCGAGCTTCTATTGACTGAATATCAAATAGACTGGATAGATTCACAGGTGCTTGAAGACAAACAGAACGTTATCGTCACACATGCTCCATACTTCGATCCTTTCGGGGGTAATCATACATTGGCCGAAGATGAGGATTCCGACGAGATGTTGGAAAATTACATCTCAGAGGGAAACATCGATGTTTTCATGTCTGGACATATCCACGCTTATTACGAAGACGTTAAGGACGGTACTCAAAGATTGATCACCGGCGGTGGTGGAGGCTCTCTTGTTGAAGGAGTACATCATTACACGCATGTTGAGGTACATAACGGTGAACTCACATTCGAAAAGGTACCTATAGATACTCCTGAGCAAAATATCTTTGAAATAGATATTGAGAAAGGAGAAGAAAATGTAACCATAACATACGAGAGGTTACTGCAGTTGATGAAAGAGGATGGTGTATCAGCTGTATCTTCATTCCAGAACCGGTTCGGGAATCAAAGAGGTGAAGGATATTACAGTGGAGTTAAGATCAGCACTATGATAGAAAAAGTCGGCGGTATGGATGAGAACGATACACTTGTGATAGAATCGATAGACGGGCATACTCAGGAATTCGGTTATCTTAACGTGTATCCGGATGATTATTTCCTATCTGAACAGGGCGAGTTCATTTTAGCTCTGACTTATGACAATCAGACCATCGAAGAATGGGACGATGGGCCCAGAGCAGCTTTCATGCCTGATGACGGTTACTATAGCAACAAAAACTGTGAAAACACTTCCTATGAAGGACAGGGTTGGAATGAATATGAATCAGCTGGAGCCCGATGGGTGAAATACGTGAAATCCCTCAGGGTGGTTGAAGGTGGATAAGGAATATTTCTTATCCACGAAGGATCTAGTTACCATAGCTATATTATCTGCTTTAGGTGGAGGTCTATCTGTATACGTGGGTTACTTGGGTAATCTGATCAATAGAGTCGTTGGGGTTCCTTTCGGCGCAGGTCAGTTCATGGCAGGTCTCCACGTAATTTGGATTGTATTGGCGGTAGGCATCACAAAAAAGAAAGGTGTAGGAACCGCTACAGGCTTGTTAAAGGGCGTTGTAGAACTCTTTTTAGGAGGTACACATGGAGTTGTGATAGTAGTAGTATCCCTTATACAGGGTTTGTTGGTCGATGCAGTTCTTTTCAAAGATTCTACTAAAGAGAATAGAGGATTGATGCCATACTGTTTTGCAGGTGGTATCTCTGCGGCATCTAACGTATTTATCTTTCAAGTCTTCTTTTTTGCGGGAGTCCCGATAGTTTTGATATCTATGCTAGGTATGTTAGCTTTTGCCTCTGGCATCATATTTGGAGGCTATGTCAGTCTTCAGATGATGGATTCTTTGGAACAAGGGGGGCTCATATACAGTTCTAGAAGTGAAAAGAAAGATACGGATAAGCCAGTTTACATCAGATACGGTAGTGTGATCGTTACTGTGATATTTCTTATCTCTTTCACAGTCGGAGGAGTGTATTATTTTCATAACGTTTACGAACCACCTGGTTCAGAGTCTATAAGCATAATTGGTGAAGTGGATAACGAATATGAGTTCGTATATGATGATTTTCAAGATCAAGAGGTAGTTGTATTTGCGGAACTCGAAGGATCGGTGACTTACGAACCACCTAGAAATTATACAGGTATACCTCTGAACGTGATCTTAAGTCATGCAGAACCTCGTGATGGAGCCACTAAGGTAAGAGTTATAGCCACAGATGGTTATGACCGGGAATTCGATCTAGAGAGTGTGGTGAACGACGATGAAGTTATCATCTCTTTTGATGATGGTGAATATAGGATAGTGGTGGATTCAAGAAAAGAAGGTTACGACGGCTCAGATTGGGTAAGAGATATAAGTAGGATAGAAGTTTCTTAGTGGAATCATGTTAGAAGTTCAGGGACTGTCTGTGACATACCCCAGCAAAGACAAACCTTCGATACAAAATATTTCCTTTTCGTTGAAACAGGGAGAGTTTGTTTGGCTTGCTGGGGAAAGTGCATCTGGAAAATCCACTCTCATGAACTGTATCTGTGGTTTCATACCTCAGATAATACCTGCTGATTTAAAAGGGTCCATCATATTTCACGGAAAAAAGAACCTAGAGCCACTCCAGCTCTCAAGACACATAACCATGGTTCATCAGGATCCAGAAACACAGTTCTGCACAGAAACTGTAGAGGATGAGATAGCTTTTGGATTAGAAAACAGATGTTTATCTAGGAGGAAGATAGATAAAAGGATAGAAACGACTTTAAGGGATCTTAACTGCAGTGAACTAAGATATCGAGAGTTACGTACTCTTTCTGGTGGTGAGAAACAGAAGATAGCCATCGCTTCTATGCTGGTTTTGAATCCGAGGGTTTTGATACTGGACGAACCCACTTCCAACCTTGACCCTATATCTATGAACGAGGTTCTAAACGCTATAGAAAACGTACGTAGGAAAAGTCATGATCTGACCATAATCCTGGCCGAACATCGAATAGGCAACTTGGTAGAACAGATCGACCGGGTACTGAAACTAGAGGATGGAGAATTGACCAGAGATATCAGAGATTTTCAAGATCTAGAGCAAAAAAATTCCATAATGGATTACTCTTATCCTGAGTACTCTCGAGAGGGTGTGAAGGATGGTGAAACGTTACTGAAAATTAAAAATATGGATCATACTTTAGCTGGTAAAAAAATACTCAAGGATATAGATTTAAAAGTTAGAAAGGGGGAGATAATCGCTTTGATGGGTAGGAACGGGTCAGGCAAAACCACTCTAGTAAAACTCATATCAGCTCTATCGGAAGTCCATGAAGGAAAGATCAAGATATTTGATCGGGTCATGGACAGATCCAATAAAGTACAACCTTATGAACTAGGGAAGAGGATAGGATATGTTTTCCAGAATCCAAATCACCAGATATTCGAGAACTCTTTAGAAGAGGAGATCAAGTTCGCTACTAAAAACTTCTCTAAAGGAGGAGCTAAGGCTAAGAAATGGCTGAAAAAGATAACCACTGAAGAAAACTTAGATGGAAAAACTCATCCACACACCCTGAGCTTCGGTCAAAAGAGAAGGTTGAATATCTATTCATCATCGCCTCATAATCCAGAACTTATAGTGATAGATGAGCCGTTCTCTGGACAGGACCATCAAAATGCATTGATGATAGCGGATATATTGGATGACCTATGGAAAAAGGGTAAAACATTGATTGTTGTTACTCACAATTTAGAATTTGCTAAAAAATTCTGTACAAGAGCTTTAGTTCTAAAAGAGGGTGAGATCGTTTACGATGGAGAACCAGATAATCTGAAAAGTGTAAGTGGTGAAGATGGAAGATAGGATAAATCCCGTGGTCAAACTCATTGCGCTGGTTCTAGGCGCCGTGATGGTTTTTCTCATCGATTCAGTTCTTATGTTGATTTCTTTCGTTTTATTATTGGTGCTGCTGAAGATATTTTACGAGGTCAAAGGTCGTTTTGGTAGAGGAATCACATTCTTGGTTATAGCCATTTTTTTAGCGCAGATCATATTTGTTCCAGAAGGTGAGGTTTTGCTGGACTTACGGTTATTCAAAGTAACCTTAGGAGCCGTAGAAAACGGTATTCTGATCTCAGGGAGATTCTTTTCCCTGATCACGATGTCTTGGATCTTCGTCGGTACAACTGAGCCTAGAAACCTCTCGTCTGCTCTATCCAATCTGGGCGTCCCCTATCGATACAGTTTTTTACTCATAATCGCTATGAGATTCGCACCCATATTCCAGTTCGAACTGTCTAACGTGCAGCAAGCCCAGAAGATCAGAGGATTGAAGATCGATAAGAATGTGAGGGGATTGATCCGTTCCGTGAGATACACGACTATGCCTCTGCTATACTCGGCGATGTCGAAGGTAAACACTTTAGCGTCTTCTATGGAAGGTAGAGGTTTCGGAATGTACGACAAAAAAACATTTTTGCACCCGATCAAATTCACTCTATGGGATTCATTGCTCACTCTCTCTGTTTTCTTATTCTGTATTCTTGTATATTGGATAGACCGTTCCTTAGGATCATTTCTGCCCATTCTTTCATGACCTTTCCATGGCTGCTGTACTTTGAATAATGTTCTAGTGATTCAACAATTTTTTCAGTTAGATCGACTTTTTCTCTAGATGTGTATGAAAAGTACTGAGTTATGAAGTGATCAACCATCGAGAACCTTTCTTCAGTAAAAGAGGGTTTTAAACGTAGAATAGAAGTGCCTAAGTCACCGATATCTCTTAGATAGTCCCCTTCAATTGATTCCTCAAAGTCGATACCATATACTTCATCATCAGAATATATAAAATTGGTTAAGATACAATCTCCTTTACGTTTTTCAAATTTAAAAGCTGAATGAAAATTAGAGAGCCATTCCGCTATTCCTGATAATATATGTTTTTTAGTATTTTTATTTTTACTCTCGAGAAAAAGTTTCTTACAATCATGGCCTGGTAAGTACTCTAAAAGTAAGATTTCTCTATTATGCCCTAATATTTTAGGTACTTTGATACCTCTATTTCTACATTCATTCAATGTATTGAATTCATTTTTGAAATTTTTAAAAAATTCAGTATCGTACTTTTTTAGAATATATATGTCATCATCCTTCCTGATTTTGAAGATATCATTTTTTTTACTCCTAAAAGTATCGATGATCTCTCCGAACTCTGGATTAATAGATGTAGATTTCATGTAAAAATGAATTTAGTGATAGGTTATTAGGTTTATTGTTCAATTTTACTCTCTAAAATATCTATGATCTTTAGATCTATGGTTGCCATCTCGTCGGATATCTTACCTATGTTTTCTAATGTTTCCTCTGCTGTATCACCTACGATACCGTTATCTTCAGGTACATTCAGTCCTTTAAGGGCCATGAGACTACTCTCTAGACTTTCTCCAGCCGCTGTAGATATCTTGAGTGCACAGCCCTCCTTAGCACCATCACATATCATACCGGTTACATTACCTGCTAATAGATCGATGGAATTCTTTATCTCCTCAGAACCTCCCCCTAAAACGTATGTGATACCTGCAGTAACGCCCATGCCGGCTTTTACAGAACATCCACATAAAGCAGAGAGATAACTAGATCTCTCAGTTGAGTATTTAGTGACTAGATGAGCGAGCATAGCTCCTTCAGCGATCCTTCTCTTGCTGATATCTTTTTCTTTTCCGACCACTCCTAATGGGACCAGTGCTGTGATCCCTTGGTTACCTGAACCTGATGTGCTCATGACTGGTTTTTCGATGCCTCCCATCCTTGCATCGGCTGCAGCTGCAGTCATCATCTTGATTTTGTTGATCAAGTCATCAGAAAGTTCACCGTTTTTTATCATCTCATTTAACTTTCTTCCTACCCCTATGCCGTATTCACCGTTAAGACCATCTTTAGCTCTTGCTGTGTTCATCTGTATGCCTTTGTACAACCTGTTCACTAATCCATCGTCTATGCTTTTTGCAATTTGGAGGACCTCATCTATGCTATCAGGTAATATGATAGTGCTATCTTTTTCTCGAATCTTTTCATCCCTGTATAATATCCTCCCATCTACTTCTATCGATGAGATATGGTCGTGGAACTTCTCAAGTCTGACTGAAGAAGATGTTTTGTCCCCTTCTAAGATATATACCATAACCACACTGATATCGAATTCAGCCTTGTCTTTGACATCGGTGATCTTTATCTTATTTTGATCCACTATATTCATAGCTCTGTTTAAGACATCTTCATCTACATCTTCAAAGAGTTCTAGTTCTTTTTTGGGATCTAGATACATGCCCAAGGCTGCTGCTAACTCTATCCCTTTCTTGCCGTTCGTACCTGGTACTGCCATAGAAAATGCGTTCTTGTAGACACCCTTCCCAACTTGTAATCGGACTTCTTTGAGGGAATCCGGATCTGGCATAGGTACATCTTTGCAAGGATCATCGGGTAGATTACCGAATATCGAGTTGTATGCTAAGGATACAGCATAACCGATAGCAACGGGTTCAGTACAGCCGGCTGCAGGCTTGACGTTCTCATCGAGGAATCTTTCTAAATCCATCATTTAAAGACCAAGGAAGTTTTCTATAAATATTTCGCCCTTTAGGTAGAGGTTAATTGGTTGAAAATCATATTACGTGTGCAGTTACCTGATTAAAAATGGTGATAAGATATCACTTAAGTAGAAAACATATATATCAGATTATTCAAAATAGGAGTGATATGGATAAGGAGACTATTGATAATCATTATCTATCTGGTGGTGAAGATAGTGAAAGACTTTATTCAATAGCTATGTATCTCCTGTAACATAAATTGATTGACGCAATGGACTGAAAAAATATGGAAGAAGGCTGGTTTGAAGATCAAAAATTCTGGGAAGACTTTCGTTCCGTACTATTCCACAAGGATAGGATGAGGAGCACCTCTGAACAGGTTGACAAGATCCTAGAGATACTTGATCTGAATGTAGGGGATAAGATACTAGATCTCTGCTGCGGAGTAGGAAGACATACTTTAGAATTCGCTAGAAGAGGGTACGAGGTTACGGGGGTAGATCTAACAGAGAGATATATCGAGGGGGGTGAGAAGAAGGCGAAGAAAGAGGGCTTAGACGTTGAATTTGTAAAAAGTGATATGAGAGATTTCAGAAGAGAAAATACCTATGATGCAGCTATAAATTTCTTCTCTTCATTCGGCTATTTCATCGATGAAAAAGATAATCTTAAAGTCATCGAGAACGTTCACAGCTCTTTGAAAAGTAGTGGAAAGTTCTTGATAGATGTGATGGGTAAAAAAGTCATGGCTAGAGAGTTTACCCAAAAAGCCGAGGGAAGACTGGATGATGGTTACTTCATCGAAGAACGGTATATCAAAGGTGACTGGGATCTGCTAGAAAATAGATGGACATTGATCAAAGATGATCAGGTCCACGAAGGCACTTTTTATATCAAGATATATTCCTCTCAAGAATTGAAGGAAATACTGGGAAAAGCTGGGTTCACGAAAATAGATATCTATGGCGACCTAGAAAGATCAGATTATGGAGGGGATGCAGAGAGACTGATAGCTGTGGCTTGCAAGTGATATCTACGTTTGAACTTGAAGGTAATGCGTTAACTTAGTTATTATGTTTTACTTAATCTAGACGTTAAAAAGTATCTAGATTCACTCTAGGATAACGAGAAAAAAGCTATTGAGATTCAAACAAATTCTTTTAACAAACACCCTTGAGAAAACGGTTTGAATTCAAAGTATACACTCAATAGTAATAATGTATAAATAGGAGTTATACTTTAGTATTACGTGATGATAGAAGTAGAAATGAATGTCGGTTCTAAAGGCCAAGTGGTGATCCCTTCGGTCTTTAGGAAAAACTTCAATATAAAGCCGGGAGACAAAGTCATATTTGAGTCGGATGGAGATAAATTAATAATAAAGCGGGCTGAAAAGGGTTCAGTTGAAAAATTGAAGAAGATCGCTCAGCGAACAGGTGAAGTAGAGGTCGATTCAGACAAGGATTACGATGAAAGGATGAAGGAGAGGATGGGATGAAATATCTAGATTCTAACGTATTGATCTACGCAGCTATGAGCGAGGGTGATAAAGGGGAATGGTGCCGGTCTTTATTAGAAAAAATCGAGAACGGTGAAGAAAAAGCCGGGACATCTTATCTGACCTACGATGAGGTCTTCTGGAAAATAGATAAAGTGTTATCCAAGGAAGACGCTTTAGAAGTTACCGAAACTTTGTTGACCATGCCTAATTTAAGGTTCTATGAAGTGGACAGCGAGGTCATCTGGAAAGCACATCAATTGATAAAACGAGAGAATTTCGATCCAAGAGATGCCATCCACATCAGTACAGCGGTTAATCACGGTATTTATACAATAGTATCGGAAGATGCTGATTTCGATGAAACTTCTGAAGTTGAAAGAGAATGGATGGGATGAACTCAGAAACTCTGTTGAAATGATAAAGGAAAATAGTTAGCACAAATTTTTAAATCAGGTAAGTGAAAAAGTAAAATAACAACATCCAAAAATATTTAATGTTATTGAACTGATATCATAATATCATGGGAAAAGGAAATATCGATTTAGATAAAATATTGGACAGACTCCGTGACTGTCCACATTTTGATGAATTGAGATTCGTTTATCTTTACGGGTCTTATGTGTCAGGTGAAACTACAGAACGGTCAGATATAGATATTTGTCTCTACTATGATATAGATGATAAAAAAGAGCTTTACAGAACCCTTTTTCGGATAAGTGGATCTTTTCCCGATATATACGATGTGCAGATGTTCCAGCTTTTACCTTTATATGTTCAAAAGGAAGTTTTCAAAGGTGAATTGCTATACGCTGAAGATAAAGGTTTTGTCCACGATATAGCTCGCAAAACCATCAAAGAGTACGATGATTTCGAACCTCGATACAAGTACATCCTTTACGGAAAAACAGGTATGGAAGGTGCTAAATTATGAAAGATAGGATTTTGAATAAGTTATCTGAAACCAAAGACAGCGTAAAATTAGTCGAAGAAAATTTTCCCGAAACCTTTGAAAAATTCATCGAGATGAGCAGACTCGAACGAGACGGTATATACAAGAACATCGAATTTTCGATACAGAATATCTTGGATATATGCGCCATCATAATGAAAGAAGAGGACCTCAAAGTTCCAGAAAGTGACGAATCCATGCTGAACGAACTTGGGAAAGCAGGAGTGTTGGATAAAGATATTATCGAAAAAATACAAGATATGAAGGGTTTCAGAAACCTTTTAGTTCATCGTTATGGTCCTCTAGACGATGAGATCGCATATAGTGATATAAAGGAAGGGTTGGATGATTTTCAAGATATCTTTGAGGAAATAAAAAGAGTGATTTCCTAGGGAGACGTTAATCGAAGGTGATAATATTATCATAGAGGCAAAAAAGGGAGAAGAGATCCTGGAAAATTATTTATCTGAGATAGAAAAAAAGGAGGAACCAAAAGAGATCGGTTGGGACAAGAAATACTACAGCCAGTTGGGTGATTGAAGTGTATTATCTCGACAGCAATATCTTCATCCTTCCGGCCCTGTATGAGGGTAAAAGGCCAAAAAAGGAAGAGGAATGGTAGAGAAAGATAGTGAAAGGTAAAATAGAGGCAGCTACCTCAGTCCTTACTTTAGACGAAGTCGTTTGGGTGATTTCACGAGAGGGCTACAGAAAAAAGGCTCTAGCTGAAGGCGAGAGGATCCTTGAGATGCCGCACCTAAAATTATTAGATGTGAAAACGGAAGACGGTGTGAGGATGATCAATTATCAGAAACGATACGGGAGTTTAAAACCTCGGGATGCGGTCCATCTATCTGTAGCGCTACGGAACGGGATCCATACTGTTGTATCTGACGACGATGATTTTGAGGATGTGGATGAGGTGAAATGGGAGAGTTTGTTGTAAAATATCTTAAGATGAGTTTCACGTGTGATGATTTAGTATGGGATAAATAACCAGTCACCTTTGTTTTCCTTCAGAACGAATAAATAACGAAATAATAATAACGATAAAGATGACCGCCGGTGAAACTGAGCTACTCAAGGGGTTCCCGGATGAACGCAGCCGATAATATCACCTCTCAAAAAGTAAGAAATTATTTATAGCAAAAATATATGAAAAATCGCATGAGAAGATATCTTAAAGACACGGTAATCACTTCTATATTGGAGGAAGAAGATTTCATACTAACAGGAACTGAGCTTACTGACCCTTATCAACTTGTTTTCATGAAGATAGATAGAGATGGAAATATTATCACAAGAAAAGGCTTTAACTCAGATTCAAAGGATTATGAAGGCCATTGTATCGTTAGCAAAAATGACAATTTTCTCATAGGTGGATGTTCAGATGGAATCGCAGGTCCCGAAGGGGGAGAAGATTGGAAAGCTTACCTATTAGAGGTCAATGGATCAGGAGATAAAGTAAGAGACAGAGCGATAGATATCAACAGCAATGATTGCTGTTATTCATTGAACTTGTTGGAAGATGATATCTTTCTAACTGGGATTACAAAAAAGAAAGCAAAGGATAGTTCTATTTTTGTAATGAAGTTGGACGAGGAATTTAACATCCTGTGCAAGAACGTTATCGGTGATTTTAAAGGTGGTATGCCAATTGATCTTTCTCATAACTCTAACGGTATCTCATTATTATGCAGCTTGAAAGATGGTGATGGATATAGGATCTACAGATACGACTTCGATGAAGATTTGGAAGTCATGGATAAAGAATCGATAACAACAGGCTATGTACTCTTATCCGAAGAAGCAGATGAAGGCATGTTTTTAGGAGGAGATGAAGAAGGTAAACAATACTTGCTGAGGTTGAACGAAAATAACGAAATTGATTTTAAAAGGACTTACAAGGATGGTAGAATCACATATATTTTGGTTGAAGAAGCTAATTTGTTGATCGGTGGATTCGTAAGAAAAAACGATACTATACACCCATCATTGTTCAAAACTGATTTGAGTGGAAAGATGATCGAGAGTAAGATATGGGATAAAGAGGGACTGATCGAAAACATTCTAAAAACGGAAGAAGGATATTTGATCGATATACACTTATTCGGAGATAGTGAACATACTGAATTAATACATAAGATGTCCCTCGATACTCTTTTCTAATTTATGGCCTTCTTCGTAGGTTTCCTTGAACTTTCTTATCGAGGTTCGCTCACTGAAGAATTTCAGTGGTGTTTCATCCATATATTGGTATAAAACAATACTATAGTAGTAAGATCTTTCAATATGATGTTTTTTATTTTCTTCGAGTATCTTGACCAACTGGAGAATAATATAGCCAAGAGATAAATAATCTTTTTGAGAAGTGTAAAAAAGCGAATATTTATATCAGGAAAATAATCATCATCTGCTCATGGCTTGTAGAACTGAAGAACTTCAACTAAGAAAAATACAACCGAGCGAGCTGTACCTTAGCAGAGAGAGGTTGGAAAGCTTAGAGGAGTTAGATGATGAGTTCGAGCCTTTACCTATTCGAGAGATAGGAGATAGGCTGTTCTTCCTGGATGGTCATCACAGAGCGTTCAAGCTGATGAAAGAAGGGAGAGAAAAAATCAAGGTCTATAGAGATGATGACGATCTAGATTGGTTGGACTATCTGATATGTTTAGACTGGTGTGAAAAAGAAGGGATCGAAGAGATATCGGATCTGGAAGGAAGGGTGATAACTGAGAACCAATTCCAAGAAAAATGGATAGGGAAGTGTGAGGAGAGGCACGAAAAAGTAGAGGACGATATATTCGAACATTTTGTGAAAATCACGGAAGTATCTGAAGGGAGTGTGAAGAGCGAGATATGTGAAAATGTTTTGAGATCGCTACCTGAATATTTTGGGATAGAAGAAGCTGTAAAAGCGTTTATAGAAGGAGTCAGAGACAAATATTTTTTATCTGCTAACGTGGGAGACATACCCGTGGGATTTGTTTTCCTGAAAGATCATAATGAATTCACTTCGGAGATCTATGTGATGGGGTTGGTGGAAGAGCTGCACGGGGAAGATATAGTTAGAAAATTGATAGAAAATGTAGAAGAATACCTTTCTGACCGAGGAAAGGAATATCTGACGGTCAAAACATTAGGTCCCTCTCGGGAAAACGATGCCCCCTACGATAGAACAAGAGGGTTTTACAGGACTGTGGGCTTCACCCCTTTGGAAGAGTTCAAGGAACTGTGGGACGAAGATAATCCGTGCCTTTTCATGGTCAAACGGATAGACTGAGTAGACCAAAAATAACGGATAATAGTGGATCTACTTTCCTATAATCGAGCTAATTACCAAAAACTACTTATACATTATTGTATTATACGCATATGTATAACATAAAGGGGTGTAAGGATATGCCCAACAATCCATTCGAATACAGGCTTTTAGCCAGGGGAGAAGATTTCGTAAACAGAGAAAAGGAACTGAAAGAGATCATCCAAACTGTAAAGAGCGGACAGAACTTGACGATCTACTCCCCAAGAAGGTATGGTAAGTCCAGTTTGATAAAAGAATCGTTGGAAGGTTTGGAGAAGGAGAGGATCACCGCTTATATCGATTTCAACAGAGTGAATAGTGTTTCTGATCTAGCGGATCATATCATAAGCTCTATCACCGAGAACGCGTACTCTTCCGCAGAGAAAGGTTTCTCTTTTTTAAAAGAGACCCTACTATCATTGAGGCCTACTTTCACTCCTACAGAAGATGGAGGGTTAACCGTTTCAGTGAAGATGGTGGAAGAAGAAAATGATATAGAGAAGACACTTCTATACCCTCAGAAAGTAGCTGAGAAGAAAGAAATGGATATAGTAATAGCGATGGACGAATTTCAACGTATCAACACTTTGAACGGTGACTATCTCCAGAGGATTCTAAGGTCGGTGATCCAAGAACAGGAGAGAGTTACCTACATATTCAGTGGATCTCAGGTCAACATGTTAAAAGAGATGTTTGAGAGCGGGGATAAACCATTCTTCAAATCTACGAAAGTTATGAAACTAGATAAGATACCTATTAAGGATTTCAAAGAATACGTCGTCGAGAATTTTCAGGAAACAGGTGTCCAAATAGAAAAGGAGATGGTTGAAGAGATATTCGATATCACAGAAGGTCATCCCATGCGGACCAAACAACTCTGTTTTGAGTTCTGGAACAGAAAACGATCTAATGATGAAAAGGTCTCGGTTCAAGAGATCCTTCGGGTGATGATCGAGAACGATATCTATATCGAAGAGATCTGGGAAAGCATCAGAAGTGCGGTCCAAAGAAGAACGCTGAAAGCCCTCGCCGAGGATAAAAATATCTACTCGCATGAGACGATAGAAGAACACGAACTAAAGAGTGCTTCTCATGTTCAGAGGAGTCTAAAAAGCCTAGAGCGCAAAGGGATAATTTTCGAAGGGGAGATCGTGGACCCATTTTTGAAAGTCTGGATCAAAAGACTTTCCCAGTGAAGGATAGACTGATAAAGAAAAGTAAGATAGTCTTCATTTTATTTGTAAGTGTGATGGTTTTTTACTTAGCCTTCACAGTTCTCTATGATGTCTAGCAGCCATATCTAACCACAGAGATGGGGTTCGAGGTATATTGGTTTGGCATGATCGCAGCTATCCCTTCTAGCATAAGAATTACCATGGACAGCGTGGATTCACTCATCATAAATATTACTGGAGTTTGGTTAGTTTCTTCATCTTTGGGTTGATCAGCGATCTATTCAGCCTCGATATAGCGTTACGGGTTGGAGGTATGATCTTGTTGGTTTCTTCAGTCATATACGTGACTCTTATCTAGACAGACGAAAACTAAGGGTAAAGATAAAAAGATGCCTAACAAATTTTTTCTTCCCCATCTAACTTCTTTTTAAAATCTATCCAACCTGGTTTTTTCTCAAACCCCAACTTGTCATTGATATAGAGGATATCTTTGTTTCCGGTTTCATTCATCGTTTTTATCTTATCGAACCCTTTTTCCTCAGCTATTTTTATTCCCTTCACCTTCATAGCTGTGGCTATACCTTTACCTCGATATTCTCTTCTCACACCGGTCAATCCAGTGAACAACGCATTTTCTTTTTCATTTTCCCAGTGACTGCTCATACCGTTGAATTCATCATCCTTCAGTGCTAAAATATAACCTTCTGGGAAGAAATCTGGATGGTTGAATGTTCTTTCTATGAATCGATGGTAATCTTGTGAGGTGTATTCATGAGGTAATGGAACATCTTCCATGATCTCATCGTGCAGCTCGTACAATTTCCTTTTAGCGTTATCATCGATCTCTATTTTCGCTAGCGAAGTCAGTTTTATCCCTTCATTATTGATTTTTTCTTCTAACCCCTCATATTCTTCAAAATCAAAGTCCTTTACCTCTAATTCCGCTTCCCACATCCGCATGACTTCTTCGAAACCTCGCTTTTTGAGAAATTCGATGCCTTTCTGTTTATCCTCTCTTACGTGCGCCTGGATCTCGATCGGATCGAACTTTTTCAATTCTCTGAGGATATGTTGATATAACTCGGTTCCGTATCCATTACCCTGGTGATCTGGATGTATCAATCCGTAGACGAAGAACTTTTGAGGATCATAACTCACTTCCCACTGTGTATACAATCCGTGGCCTATCACATCTGAATTTTTTTCAACCATATATCTTTGATGCTTGCATTTATCTGCTCTGTTTTTATCTCCGAATCGAAAAGACTCTAAACTCTCCTTTTTGTCAGGATAAACTTCCTCCTCCAATCTCACTATATCCGGGTAGTCAAATTCTTCGAATTTCCTGATCTTCATTTCCTGTGGTGTCATGTGAACACTTAAGAAAATCAATAAACTAAAATATATCAAATTTTCCCGACAAGTAAATATGACACTATCTAGATGAAAATCACCATCAGAACAGCAGGTGAAGATGATGGATGAAAAGCCACAGCCAAAGAGAGAATTGGAAAGATTAGGTTATGAACTTATCTATAAGCCTCATGAAGAGATAGCCACCTACATGGCATTTTATCGGGTAGAATACCATGGAAACGAGATAGCCCCTCCTATAGCTGATAAATTCGATATCTCACTAAATGAGATCTGGATATCAAAGAAGTTGAAACCCTTTGAAAAATATATACTGCATCACGAGTTACAGGAGATCAAGTACAGAGCAGAGGGATATGGAGTTAGAAAAGCCCATGAAAAAGCCATAGAAGATGGAGAGGTATGGAACGGAGAGCCAAAATATGAAGAGTTAAAGCGAGAGATAAATCTAGTAAGCAAAGAAGTCTTTATAGACCTGACTGGTTTTGATAAGGATCTATATCAAAAGTTAGTTAAGAATCGTCCTTTTTTCGATATCGAAGAGTTAAGAGAAATCGATTGTGTGGATCCTAAGAAGTTCAAAACATTGAGAGAAAATTTCTGGTGTATATAAAAAAATTAGGCACGCCCGATCAGGGCTATTATTACTCTTTATATATTCGTTACAAAGCCGTAACCAATATATAGGATGAAATTAATAGATAGATAGAGTTGAAAATCATGCCGGTAATGGATTATGATAGAAAAATGGAAAGGGAGCTTGAAAAGTTAGAGGAAAGTGATTTGAGTGAGGAAAACAAGGAACTTCTTAAGGAATTTGACCGAGATCTACACCTGAAAGATTATTCTAAAGCTAGGAGATCTAAACTGTTGAACAAACTGAGAATTATAGCTGAGAACAATAGTATTGACTATGAGACAGCCACAAGAGGCGATATAGAGGACATAATCCTATGGTTAAAGGATC
>SL_5KL_010_SEDDRAFT_10000603_pt1 | contig 23005 bp, 14 predicted proteins | sample SodLakKL_010_SED_FD_9118 | JGI IMG/M metagenome (IMG submission 9118) | reverse complement strand
TGTTAATATGATTATACTCCTTATTTTACAGCAGCTGCTTCAGGAACTTCAACCTGGTTCCTGGTTTGATACAGGTATATTAAAAAGACAGCGATTGTAAAGGCTACCCCGATCAAGCTTACATATAAAATAGCTGATACGGTCAAAACTGCCCCGACCAGGAATGCCCCCCTGTAAAAAATGTTGAGCTTGTTCCGTATATAACCGATCGTAGTAAAAGCCAGTGCGGAAATACCCACCATTTTGATCAATACGATCATAATGATCCGGAGGGCAGATCCTTCCAGCAGCAACGCCGGGTTGTAAATAATCATGAATGGAACAATAAAACCAACCAGGCCAAGTTTTAGAGAATCTGGGACTGCCTTGGTCCATTCAATATCAGCAACTGTGGAAGCGGCATAAATTCCGGTACACACAGGCGGGGTTATGGTCGACAATATAGCGAAATAAAAAACAAACATATGGGCTGTCAACATAGGGACACCTAAATTAACCAGCGCCGGGGCCACCAGCGATGCCGACATCACGTAAGCTGCGGTAGTTGCCATGCCCATTCCTAAGATTATACAGGCGCCCATAGCCAGGAAAAGCACCAGCATCAAATTTTGACCGCCAATGGATACAATCAGCTGCGAAAATTTGGGGCCTCCGCCAGTTATAGTAATCATGGATACTACAATCTGGGCAACAAAGGCCAGGGCTGCCAAACCGGCAAGGGCATAGCCGGCTTTTTCAAATATGTCCAGCAAAACATAAAATTTATCTTTGATCTTAAATTTTCTGTTTACCACGATAAATATAGCCAGGACCCAGCCTAAAGCTACAGTCCCTGAAAACTGAATTGAGGATCCGCGCAGCAGGAAAAAAACTATGATCCCCACGGGAATAATAAGCTGCAGCAGGGCCTCCAGGTTGAAAGCATCAACCCACTTCGGTATCTCGTTCGAAGGAACGGGCTCAATGTTGTCCTTTCTCGCGCGCAGGTCGATCACCAGCATATCTCCAAAATAAAAGAGCAGGGCGGGTATAATAGCCGCTACAGCTATGGTCAGGTATGGAATACCGGTAATCTCGGTCATCATAAAAGCGCCCGCACCCATAATCGGCGGCATAATTTGGCCTCCCGTTGAGGAAACCGCTTCAACCCCTGCAGCAAACTCAGGCTTGTATTTCAGCCTTTTCATCATCGGTATGGTCAATGATCCGGTAGCGGCGGCATTGGCCATCCCTGAACCGGAAATCATGCCCATTAAACTGCTGCCCACGGTGGCAACTTTTGCGGCTCCACCCCGGAATTTTCCGGCCAACCTTAAGCCAATTTTGATAAAAGATTCTCCTCCGCCAACCCCAACCACGACCAGGCCAAAGATATAAAAAATAGCTATGATCCTGGTTGAAATTGAGGCCAGCATACCCCAGTACCCTGCATCACCAAGGTACATCCTTCCGACAAACAGCTGTAAACCTATTCCGGAATGACTCCATACCCCGGGAAAATATTCGCCGAAAAAACCGTAGATCAGGAAAAATACGGCCAGAATGATCAAAGGCCAGCCTATGGATCTCCTGGCCACATCAAAACCGATCAACAATAAAGATATGGCCAGGACATATTCCAGGGACGTTGGATGCAGTCTTCTAAAAATTAATTCCTGGTAATTAAAGGTTACATAGAGGGTGGCCACAAGGACAACTATCATCAGGATGATATCATATACTGGTATTTTTTTATCAGGAGCAGCCTTAGCTTTAAATTGTTGACGGCCAAGCATGATAAATAACCCTAAACCGATAAAAATTGATCGCTGGGCCATATGCGGTAGCAGCCCGAAAAAGGCTGTATAAAGTTGAAATAAAGTAAAACCGATGGCGGCAAATTTAATGACCTGTTTGTATACACCTTCAAGCTGGCGCACTTTCACATCTTTTTCTTCACGTTGTGCTTCTGATTGTGCAGACATGCTTCTCACTTACCCTCCTTACCATAAAGTTCCGTACTTAAGTTTGGCCGTAGTGATGGACATTATGGAGGCCGGTTAGGCCAGCCCCCATAATGTCAACTCGTCAACCGGTAGAGCCGGTTGGATGAACAGAACCTTATTCTAGAATTCCGGAGGGATAATTTCTTCCGGCATATCGTCAAGCTCATAGCCCAGATCCAGCAGGAGATCAATAACACCGGCATGCCAGTAATACGGGGCAGCGGCGAATTGAACATCAATGATGTCTTCCATGATTGGCCCGGGAGTGGTGTCTTCCAGTTTTTCTTGCATTGTAAAGCCTACCAGGGCAAAATCATATGCTTCTTCCCGGGTCAAGTTATCTTTTTTGGTCTGAGAAACATATGCAGTACCTTTGGCCAGCAGATCCTCGTCCTGGTTTTCGTAAGTATTAGCCGGAACTTCATAGATAAATGCAACATTAGCATCGCGGATCATATCAGCTTCTTCTTCGGTCAGGCCGATTGTCCTGATATCGGCCGTCATCTGCAATTCCTGGATCACAGCATCAGGGGCATCAGGGGTGGCGGCAGTCTTGAAAAAGCCGTCAATATGGCCATCTCTCAAGGCATCGATGGCATCATCCATGCCCATAAATTGATAGTCGGGTTCAATACCGAGGACTTCCAGTACATCCTGGGTTATTTGTTCAGTAGCTGTGCCCATTCCACCCGGATTAATTTTCTTTCCTTCCAGATCGGAAAAACTTTCGATACCGCTGTCAGCTCTGACAGCTAAGTTGTTCGGAGCGGAGGCACCGAGTACAAGGGCCCTCAAGTCGGGGTGACCGGGGGCGTAAATGTCTTCACCTTCAGCAGCTTTATCCCTTTCCAGGCTGTTGCTGTTGCCAATAAGGATCATATCCTCAAGCATCATTTCAAAAGCTTCCTGGGCACCTCCTGCTTCAACCGCGGTTACATTGATCAAATCTGAATGCTCATTGACCAGAGAAGCATAAGTTGCTTTCCAGGCATACCAGCCTGAAGCTGAGCTGGTAATTGACCAGGAAACATCCTTTACATCAGCCGGCACGGCTTCTTCCTCTTCTTCTTCCTCAACTTCTTCCTCTTCTTCTACAGCCTCCTCAGGTTCCTCAACTTCTTCAACCGGTTCAGGATCCTCACAACCTGCAACACTGATTAATCCAACAACCAGGATCAATGCCAGCAATAACAGGGGCACCTTACTTCTCTTTACATTTAACATAATTGTTCCCTCCTTATTTTGTTGTTGCTTTAAACCATCTTTTAAGCTTGCTTACCCTAAAAACTATGCTGGTTCAAAGAAAATAGTTTATGTATTATGCACCCCTCTCTCTAATTGCTGGTAAAACTATGTTGCTGTAAACTTTCAGGCACTCTCTTTAAGACAAAAACCGATCTGTAACCTTAATGGTCAGCTCCGGTAAAACTGAAAACGTGTAAGGCTTATGCACTCTCTCGGTCCATTTATGGGCGTCTTTCCCATAAGCGCCAATGTTCAAAGCCGGGATGTTCAATTTTTTTGCAGTTTCCAGGGGAACCGGATAAATAGAGGACCATCCGGGGAAGTTGGTTTTCAACTTTTCGATGGAGTTATAACTGTCATCAATTTTTAAATAGCTGCTATCCGATGTGAATGGAAAGTAATGCCTTATCTTAAATTCTTCACCACTGCTTGATGAGGCTTCATCCAATACAGATTGAAGGGTTTCGATAACCTCCTTTTCGGATTTTACATCTTCTTTCTGAGTATTATTTGGGTTAAACGGAGGGGCTAGAAACAAGATCAGGGCCGGACCCTTCAGGTTTAGGGCCTCAATTACCATTTCTACAATAATTCTACAGATAATTCGCGGATCCCGGCCTGCTTCAATTTCCCTGCGTATTATTTCTTCAATATTTTTATTGAGCGTATCCTCATTAACAATTCTTTGTGCCAAATTATAGAGCTCTTCATAACTATAAATATTCGGTTTCCAGGGCAATTGGATATATTTTTGTCCCGTTTTTTCGCAGTAGTGCCTGTACTCGGAATTAAGGTAATCTATCACCTCATTAAAAGCTTCAAGGGCCAGACTGCTTAGTGTCTCTATCATCTTTTCTACGCTCAGGGTATGAGTAAAATAATTGAAATAGAGAAAAGTTGCCAGGGCGGTCTGGACATCATAAGTCGGCTTTAAATCTTCTAGTTTTAGAGATACCGGTGGAAGCGTATATTCATCTTTATACCCATCAGACAGGTTGACATTAGAACTGATCTTTCTAACGAGTTCTGCTGCGAGCAGGTTCGGATCAAAGCCGTCAAAACTTTGCCCGGCATGCGTCTCTTTGCCCAGAACGTAAAAAGATGGCAGCAGCTTTCCAGCAGTACCAAGATATATATACTTAGTATTATCCCCTTTATACATGGGCGCAGTATAGTCACTGTTTATCGCCACTTTGTAATTAAGACCTTTTTCCTCCTGCAAAGATTCCATCACAGCCAGGGCTTCCATAATGCCGGTATGCTGGTTTTCTTCAACCGGCGTGGCGATAAAAAGAACATTACCGGCCAGTTGCTCCGCTTTATCAGCATAATGCTCGAGAACCGCCATATGAGAAGCAAGACCACTTTTCATGTCATTGCTTCCCCGACCAAAAAGCCATTCACCACTATCTAAATCATCCCTGATATCTTCAGGTAGTTGGATTGTTTTTAGTTTCTCCTCCAACAACAACGGATTAAAAGCATATTTCTGCAAAGATCCATAGTCATCTATTCCTACTGTATCCACATGACCGTGCAGGATTACTGTTTTGCTGCTTTTGACTTTTTTCTTGCCCTCAACAAGGGCAAAAATATTTTTACGCTCCAGGTGGTCTCCTTTTAGTTTCTGCTCAAACAAATGACCGGGATTATTCTTAAAATAATCAAGCCCTTTCAAGTAGGCCATTATTTTATCGGCCAGTTCTCTTTCCCCGGGAGTATTGTTAATACTTGGTGTTTGAATTAGATCTAAGGTGATGGTTTCCACTTTATAGTAATATGACATATATAACCATCCTGTAGAGATAAAAAAAACTGACTATCTTAATTGGAGCATGCTATTACTATTCAAGTTCTTTTGGAAAAATCCTTTATTTAATTAAAAATAGTACCGGGTTTTTATCTATTTGGTGGCATTATATGGGTTAGGGTGAAGATATTACCTGAATTATAAAGCTACAGGCTACTCTTCACCCTTTTTAAGTTTATACCTGAGGCTATTCCGTTTATAATTACACAGACTTAGACCGCTAAAAAGTAGGGCGCTTTTCATCTAACAAGGCCATAGCTTAGTCTGGCTAGTTATACCATTTCCCTTGTTTTAACCGGCTGTTGCTTTAACCGGCTGCCAAGCCGGGAAACCAGAGGGCAATTTCGGGGAAAATATATACTATAATCCCGGCAATAAGCAAAATAATGGCAAAAGGAATATGGCCTTTAGATATAACTGCCATAGAATCATTGGAAACCGACTTAACCATAAACAGGTTCAATCCAACTGGAGGTGTTATATGGGCCACTTCAATAAAAATCATCAGCAAAATTCCAAATACAACCACATCCAGGCCTAATTCAGGCATCATCGGATATAGAACGGGAATGGTAAGCAAAGTAATCGTCACCCCATCCAAAAATAACCCCAGTAAGATGTATAGAACAAAAATACCCGTTATAACCAGGCCGGTGGAAATATCAGCCCCTAAAAGCCATTCAGTGGCAATCCTGGGTATCCTGAGATGGCTGATAACCTGGCCCAGGATTTTACCTCCCATTATAATCATCAAAATTACCGATCCCAGGACAGCACTTTCATGAATAATTTCCCTGAATCTCGCCCAGTTCATCCTGGTGTAGAAAAAACCAATGATGAAACTATAAATAACCAGCACACCGGCTGCTTCGGTGGGAGTAAACCAGCCCCCGTAAATGCCTCCAAGAACCAAAAATGGTGCAGCAAGACCAGGAAGAACCTTGATCAAGCTTTTAAAACGGTCGTCCCAGGTCACTTCTTCCTTCACTGATAAGCCGGTAACCACACAATAGCTAATCACGTATATCGCAAAAAAAAGCACTACCATTAAAGCAGGAACAATAGCTGCGGCAAAAAGGGTTCCAACCGAGGTATGGGTAAGGAACCCGTAAACAATGAGAGCGGCACTGGGAGGAAAAAGAATTCCGATAGCCCCCCCTCCCACACTTCCATAAGCCAGGCCCTTAGGGTAACCTCTCTTAGTTAAAGAAGGAATGGCCACCATTCCAACTGCGGCAGCTACAGCTGATGTAATGCCGACCATGGCTGACATTAAAGCGCCAGCCCCAATGGTGCCTACAGCAAGACTGCCTGGCAATCCACCAAGCCACTTGCTTGAAAAATCATAGATTGCCTCCCCTACTCCGCATTTATAGAGGATCATACCACCCATGACAAACAACGGTATGGCTAAAAGTACATAGTTATGCAAAATATCCTCAGCGATTACCGGTATAACCCTTAAGCTGTTAAAGCCATCATAAACTATGAAAAATGCAGCTATCCCGGTAAAGCCAAGTGACAAAAAAACCGGTATTCCGGCAAAAAGCAAGGTCAAACATAAAACAACCAGCCCGGCCGTCGGATTAAATGTGAGCAGGTAAAGCCCAAAAAGTAATAACCCCCCGAATATCCCCATGACCAGGTAATCTTTCCAGGCTTCAGCACGTTCAATTTTTGAGCTTCGTAACAAAGTGATCTCAACAACAAGGTTTTTAGGGATCTGCAAAAAATGCAATACCAGGGTTATTGGAAAGATCATTAAAAGAATCCAAACCGGGTATCTTAACAGTTCGATGCTGGTTCGGCCAACCCGGTGTGCCTCGAGCATCATACCATAACCATAGTAACCAAGAAAAAAGAATAAAATCAATGCCAGTATGAAAGCAATGATGCGGATTACACAGCGGACCCTATCGGAGAATAAATGGAGAAAGAAATCAGCAGCAATATGCCGGTCATTCTTAAAAGCCAGTGGTGATGCCAGCAGGGCGTACCACATTAAGATAAATAATGAAACCGAGTATGCCCAAATCGTGGGACTGTCGAATACTCTTCTCATTATTGTTTCATACGCCATAACCAGAGCACACCCAAATAATATGAGGCCGGCAAATTCTCCTAGCAGTGTCGTTAGCCAATCAATTCCTTTTCCCAGTTTACCCGCAGTAGTAACTGTTACAGGTGATGCAGTCGAGGGGGTAGGCTCTATATTATTGCTCAAAGTATTTCCTCCTTTCAAATCAGCACCTTTAACGCTTAGAAAATAACCTTACGTTTTCAACTTATAAACCCTGATTATTATCATGCAGGTGCATAAGCAACAAGATGCACCGCCACCAGGACAACAGTTCATATTTAATGGGCAGGCAGTTACCTAATTAAGTTACACCAGACAGGTTTACTTTTCCGGCATTTTTAAAACTGCCTGCCCATTTACTTTTACCTGCAATCAAGGCAAATTAGTCTTTTTTTGGCGACCCCTTTGAACTAATACCTTAGCAAACTACTAAATGCTTATGCAACTACCATCACTTTTTCTTTACTACCTTGCTTCTTCCATCAGGTTCCAAAGACGTTCTCCCATCTCTTCACCGGCACGTTCCATGATTAAGTCTCTCATTACCGGTTCAACTTTTTCCCTGATCCTGGCTCGTTCATCATCATCAAGATAGATAAATTCATCGGCAGCTTCCTGGAGATTTTCTTCATATGTAGTAATATCTTCAGTTGCTCTTTCCCGGGCCCATTCAGTGACCTCAACTGCTGTTTCTTCCATAATTTCCTGCTGTTCCGGGGTAAGCTGTTCCCACTTATCATTGTTAATTGTCAACCAGAAGCAAAGCCTCGGAGCAGTAAAATCCTGGGTTATATAAGGAGCAACTTCGTAAAAACCGTCCAGGTATACCCGTGAAGGACCGGTGCAAAAGGCTTCAATAGTCCCGGTTTCCAGGGCATGATATACTTCACCGATATCCAAGTCAACCGGTATTGTTCCAAGAGTTTCATACATTGTGGCCTGGGCCGTACCAGCTGCCCTTGCCCTCTGGCCCTCATAATCATCTACTGTCTGGACAGGCCTTTCGGAGGACGCAAAAACTGAGCTACCATAATCCCAAATAGCCAGCAGTCTCTGATTTAATTTATCTTCAAACTCCTGGTCGGCTATTTCCTGGACCTCTGGATTATCAAGAAAACGGTGGAAATGATCTTTGTCATCCCAAATGCCCTGTGCTCCAAATGCACTAATAAATTCCAGGGCCGGTGAATGGCCTCCCACAAAAGCCACATGCTGGATGCCCATAGCAGCAGAGCCAATTTCGACAGCTTCAATCAATTCCCTTGGCCCATATAACTCTCCATGGCGATAACGGACAATTTCGATTTCACCGTCACTCCGCTCATTAACTTTTTCTTTAAACATATCTCCGGCAAGAACCAGGACATGATCGGGAGCATTGGTATCTGCCAGTTCAAGAACAATTGCTTCTTCAGGTTCTTCCGGCTCGACCGGTTCTTCGGGTTCCTCCGGATCGACCGGTTCTTCCGGTTCCTCAGGTTCACATCCGACCAGCATTATAACAGCTAATAAAACAGCCAGAATAACAAGCAAGCTTTTGTAATTCACTTTTTTACCCTCCTCTAAATTTTTCATACACTCACTACAGTTAAACTGTACAGTTAAATGATCCATACTAAATTCGCACAGAACACATAACTAATACGCTGCAACACAAGCTTTCATAAACCTGGAAATGTCTGCACAGGTAATAATATAAAGTCACAAAACAGGCATACTTATTGGCATAAAAAGTGCATATGCTTACCGGTGTAAACTATCTAATTTTTGGAAATTTCTGTATATCGTGGGTATTGTCTTGAAAAATCGAATAGATTGTTAATAAAACTGGAAGATCTGGCTTAATTTACAAAACTACAAAAACAATTATAAAATTGTCATGTTACACTGTGCAGATTAGAAAAACTGCCTGCGTCACAACTAGCCCCCCAGGGGGCAGGAACCGACGCTGTATTTATTCAGCTTTATAATAATAAACATCAACCACCTCGCTTTCATTTTATTTCCTGACTAAATTATACAGGCCTATCCCATCTTTTTCAACCAATCTGTGTAAATTATTATGAAAAGAAGCACAATACCTAATTGCCTCTATAATCAGCAGATACTATGCTTTGAGTTTTACATGAAAAAAGCAGTATATAAAAGCAAAATACCAGTTGTTTACCCCCCCAAATAAAAAAGAGCCTTCCCCGTTTATCCCTGCCGGGTTTAAACGATGGGAGGCTCAGCATTACATTAAAACAATAACAATTTTTAACTTTAATAGTTTATTAAACCCAAATGATAGCTTAGATCACAGCTATACACCATTTTACTGTACAGCCTTGAGATCTTCCTGCAGGTACTGCTTACTGCAAAGGCTCCTTTGTAGTTTACCGGAACTGGTCTTGGGTAGAGTACCCGGTTGAACAAGGACGATATCGCGCGGCGGATAACCTATTAGGCCAATCACTTGCTGGCGGACTGCCCTTCTGAGGGCATCGGGATCATCGGCCCTGGTCTCGGCCACCACAACAATTGATTCCTTGCGTTTACTACCCTCTACACCAAAAGCGATTACGTTTCCGGCCCTTACTCCTTCTACACTACCAACAGCTCTTTCTATATCTTCAGGAAATATATTGCGGCCGGCAATAATAATTACATCCTTCATTCTGCCGCAGATAATCAGTTCAGGCGGCCCATTATCAGGGCCCGGAACGAAGTAAGCCAGGTCACCTGTCTTCAGCCAGCCCTCTTTTAGCAGGTCTTCGTTTAAATCCGGGCGCTTGTAATAACCGGTCATCACCGATGTTCCTTTAATCTCCAGTTCACCAACTTCTCGCATCCCCCTGATCTCACCGCTTTCAACATCACGGATCCTCATTTCCAACCCCGGTATTGGATTGCCAAGGAGGGGGAATCGCCTGGTCCCTTCATCTGCCGGATCAGAAGGCCTGGCAATACGTTCGGTTTCCAATGCATCCCGATCAACAGCGTCAACAAACACTCCTCTTAAGGGAGGAGGAAAAGTTCCCCCGAGAGATAGTTCAGCCATACCGAAAGCACAGAAAACAGCTTCCGGCTTGAAATGGTGCGGTTTTGATGCTTCAATCAACGCTTCCACTACATCGGGATCAACAGGTTCGGCACCGTTGAGGGCGAGTCTTACCGGTGAGAGGTCAAGCATTTCTCCGGTATCGGTCATGCGGCGAAAAGCCCTGGTAGCCAGCACCCACGAAAAATTAGGACCGGCAGTTACCGTGCCCCTGTAATTATTTAACCAGCGCATCCAGTCTGCAGGGCGGGACAAGAAGTCCTGGGGAGAAGCAAGAACGAGAGAACAACCAGTGGCCATGGGCACTGTTAAGAAACCGATCAAACCCATATCATGATAAAGGGGCAGCCATGAAACAAAAACATCATCAGTAACCACCCTTGCCGCCTCGATCATACCATTAATGTTGTTGCTGAGAACCCGGTGCGGCAGCATAACTCCCTTTGGATCAGCAGTAGATCCGGAGGTAAACTGCAAAACCGCCAGCCGTTCAGGATCGTCCGGGACAGGCTTATAATCTTTAGCTGTGAACTGACTCGAACCGGGCTCAATATCGCTTAACAACACTACCGGTGGATCCCCTTCTTGCGGTTCCTGGTAGGCAGCCAAATTGGAATCGAGCAGCAGCATACTGATATCACCATGCCGCATCAAAGCCCTGGTTTGATTGGCAAACTCTTCAACAGAGCTGAAACGCATTGGAATAGGCAGCATACTGACACTGGCGCCAGCCAGCCATACGGCCTGGATAGCGGTAACCAGGCTGCGGGTAGTCGGTCCAAGCAGGGCAACGTGATCGCCCGGTTTAACTCCCCTGTCCTGCAAAGAAGCAGCCATAGCTAATGCGTCCTGGTGCAGCTGCCCCCAGGTCAGGGTAACCGACCCTTGATCATTGTTTTCTGAGGCGCTGCCAACAAAAGTAATCGTATTATGGCCTTCCACTGCTTTACGGATCCGGGATAGGAGGGGGATCTGTTCAACACAATCATCGGGAGTACTGATCACAACCGGAGCTATTTCTGTAGTTTCTTCCTGTAATCTTTTGATCATTCTGGTTCCTCCTTGCGCTATATAGGTAATGAAAACTTATTAAAGATGATGAATATTTATTAGTGCTTAAAACATATTTCCCACAAAAAACAAAAATCCTTTTTCTGGCTTATAAAAATATCAGGTATCATTTATAAAGCAGGCAGCCCTGTTCTTGAAGGCAGGGCTGCCTGCTTATAGCTACAATCTCCAGAGCCTTTCTTAGAAAGGTTTAGACTTTTTTTGCAGGTAATCAAGAAGGAAAGGATTTAAAACCTTGATATAGGTTCCTTTCATTCCTAATGAACGGGATTCGATTACCCCGGCGCTTTCAAATTTACGAAGAGCGTTGACAATTACGGAGCGGGTTATGCCAAGCTGATCGGCAATTTTACTTGCTACGAGCAGCCCTTCGTTACCACCCAGTTCTTCAAATATATGCTCAACTGCTTCCAGCTCAGAATAGGACAGGGTTGCAACTGCCAGCTGCACCACGGCTTTGTTTCTGGCTTCTTCTTCAATTTCATCGGATTTTGATCTCAGGATTTCCATACCGACCACCGTTGCTCCGGTCTCAGCCAGAATCAAATCTTCTGCATCAAACAGTTCGTTAAAGCGGGCTAAAAGCAATGTTCCCAGGCGCTCTCCACCCCCGATAATAGGAATGACAGTGGTGATCTTATTGGCAAAAAGGCATCTTTCCGATTCCAGGAAAACACAGTCGTTTGACTTCTGCCTTAGATTTACCCTGGCTTCATCATCTTTCAATAAAAACCGGTTATAATCTTCCGGGAAAAGCCCTTTTTCTAATACATTATTTACCATCAGCTCGCATTCAAACTCATCAACCAAAGCCCAGCCCAGTATTTTTCCTTGCCTGGAGGCAATGTAAGTATTGGCGTGAATAACATTCTTAAGGACATCGGAAACATCCTTAAAATCCACACGCTGGCCTGCGCTTTTCTGCAAAATTTTGTTAATACGACGAGTTTTCTCAAGCAAAGGAGAAGAAATCACGTCTTCCAACCACCTTTCTCATTAAATTTATAAAATATATTTGCTTAAATCTTTATCTTTAACCACTTTATGCAGCTTGTTCTGCACGTATTCCCGATCTACAGTTACATCCTGTGAATCAACCTGGTTCGGTAAATCAAATGAAAGATCTTCCAGGACTTTTTCCATAATTGTATGCAATCGCCTGGCGCCGATATTCTCCATCTCCTGGTTTAACAAACAGGCTGTTTTAGCTATTTCTTCTATTGCTTCATCCGTAAAAGTCAAACTCACCCCTTCCGTCTCCAATAGTGATTTATACTGTTTAATCAGCGCATTATTAGGTTCAGTAAGAATCTGCTGGAAGTTTTCCTCAGTGAGGCTGTTCAATTCAACCCGGATCGGGAACCTGCCCTGCAATTCCGGAATCAGGTCCGATGGTTTGGTCATATGAAATGCCCCGGCTGCAATAAATAAAATATGGTCTGTCTTTACTGAACCATATTTTGTAACCACCGTTGACCCTTCCACGATTGGCAGTATATCACGCTGAACCCCTTCTCTTGAAACATCCGGACCAGATCCATGATAATCTTTACCGGCAATTTTGTCAATTTCGTCAAGAAAAATAATTCCTAACTGCTCAGCTTTTTTCAAAGCTTCACTGGTTACGGCATCCATGTCTATCAGGCGCTGTGCTTCTTCCTGCTCCAGGATGGTCCGGGCCTCCTTAACCGGTAAGCGGCGCTTCTTTTTTTTGGCCGGCATCAAGTTGCCCAGCATGTCCTGCAGGTTAATGCCCATCTCTTCCATACCCTGCCCGCTGAAAAGATCGCCGATCGGTGGCTTACGTTCTTCAACTTCAATTTCCACGATCTGTTCTTCCAGATCACCGTTTAACAAGCGTTCCCGGACTTTGCGCTGTTCTTCCCTTGCTCTCTGCATCCTTTCGGCAAAACTATCTTCTTCAGTGCCGGTCGTAGTTTCTTCCTGGGCAGGAGCAGCCTGGAAAAGAAACCCTAATGGATTTGCAGACCGGCTTTTCTTTTTGGGCAGCGGGGCAATAATATCAACCAGCCTGTCGTTGGCGTTTTTTGTAGCCCTGTCTTTTACTTCCATCATTCGCTCGTTCTGAACTATCCTGACGGAGGTTTCAATCAGGTCCCTGATCATCGACTCCACGTCACGGCCTATGTAGCCGACTTCTGTAAACTTGGTCGCTTCCACCTTAACAAAAGGTGCGTTTACCAGGCGGGCCAGGCGCCTGGCTAATTCAGTTTTGCCAACCCCGGTAGGACCAATCATGATGATATTTTTGGGTATAATTTCTTCCTGTAAATCTTCATCCAGCTGCTGCCGGCGGTACCTGTTGCGCAGGGCAACGGCTACACAGCGCTTAGCGTCAGTTTGACCGATAATAAAGCGGTCTAGTTCATTAACTATATCACTTGGCGTAAGTTCTTCTCTGGACATATCTGTCTATCAAACCTCTCTATAATTCTTCTACTATAATATTATCATTCGTATAGACGCAAATTTCAGAGGCAATCTTCAAAGCTTCTTCAGCAATTCTAACCGGGGGTAGTTCCCCATGGCGAACCAGGGCTTTGGCCGCCGCCTGGGCATAAGCAGCTCCCGACCCCACGGCGGCTATACCGTCATCGGGTTCAATCACTTCTCCGGTCCCCGAAATTAACAAGATTGCGTCACTGCTTGCCGCTACCATCAGGGCTTCAAGCCTTCTCAACACCCGGTCAGTCCGCCATTCCTTGGCCAGTTCAACCGCGGCGCGTAAAAGGTTGCCCTGGTAAGTTTCCAGCTTACCTTCCAGCTTTTCACACAGTGTCAGCGAATCGGCCACTGCTCCGGCAAAACCGGCAATAACTTTTCCTTCATAAAGGCGGCGGACTTTCCGGGCACCGTGCTTTACTATAGTACAGTTGCCAAAAGTAACCTGGCCGTCCCCGGCTACAGCAACTCCTTTATCTATTTTTACCGCTACAATGGTCGTCCCTTCATACATATTGTTACCGCCTTCTTTAGCTATTGCCGGGGAAAAGCAGAGCGATAAACTTCACTTAACCTCTCCCGGGTGATATGGGTATAAATCTGGGTGGTTGAGATACTGACATGCCCCAGCATTTCCTGGACCACCCTCAAATCAGCCCCTCCTTCAAGTAAATGGGTGGCAAATGAATGCCGCAGGGAATGTGGGCTGATTCCTTCTTTATGAGAAACCTGCTGGATGTATTTGCGAAAGATATAGCGTATTCCCCGGTCACTCAAGGGGCTTCCCCATTTATTCAAGAACAGTTCTTCATAACTTCGGCCTTCTTTATTCTTTTCGGAAAGGGCCGGCCGGATCTTTTCAAGGTAGTCTTTTATCAAGCCTGCAGAAACCGTGCCTACCGGCATTAACCTTTCCTTGTTCCCTTTTCCACGCACTTTAATCAATCTTTGATCAAGTTGCAGGAAGGAAAGGCGCAGGTTAACCACCTCACTCACCCTGAGCCCGGAAGCATAAATCAGTTCCAACAAAGTTCTGTCTCGAAACCCCAGCAGCGTATGGGTGTCAGGAGCTTCCAGCAGGGCCACCACTTCATGCTGATAAAGAAATCGGGGAAGAGCTTTACCCACCTTTGGCCGGGCCACAGCCGACCATTTACCGCTTTCAATCACTCCTTCTTTTCGTAAAAAGAACAAAAAAGAACGCGTCGCAGATAACTTGCGGGCAATTGATCGACGCGAATAACCCCTCTCTTTTAGCCAGGCGAGATACCGCCTTATGGTCAGGTGATTGACTTCGCTCAGTTCGACCTGGTTTGAGCCCTCCAATCCCATAAATTGGATTATGTCGTTCCTGTAAGCCTGTAAAGTCAAAGGTGATGCGTTTTTAGTCACATCTAAATAATTTATAAAACGATCAAGACTTGAATTTATTTTCACAACGCAACACCTATATTATCCTAACATAACTATTCGCCGGTTGCAAGCAAATAGGCTTGTTTTTTAAAAAATTCCACCTATTCAAACCTCGTACAATTTATCGAGCAGCTGTAACTTTCCCCTTTGCCGTTTCCCTTTCAAAAGCACACTCCTTGTTGGAGCAGCGGATAATCCTTTTTTTGCCCTTCCTGGCCTCGGTCATTAGCGAACCGCACTGCGGGCAATTTTCAGGCAGCGGCTTGTTCCAAAGCGAAAAGGTACACTCGGGGTAATTGTTGCAGCCGTAAAAAGTCCTTCCTTTTTTGGTCCGCCTTTCAACGATCCTCCCGCCATCTGTGGGGCAATTTACACCGGTTTCTTTAACAACCTTCTTGGTGTATTTGCAGTCTGGATATGAAGGGCAGGCCAGGAAACGTCCAAACCGGCCGTGTTTGTAAACCAGGTTTTCGCCACAGTAGGGGCAGGTTTCATCGCTTACTTCCGGTGTGATTTCAACTTTCTCAATGTTTTTATCTGCCACTTCCAGGCGATCTTTGAAATAGCCGTGGTAAAAATCTTTGAGCACTGTTAGACTTTGCTCGTTCCCTTCTTCGATTTCGTCCAGGCGCTGTTCCATCCTGGCTGTAAAATCAACATCGATTACCTCGGGAAAATAATTTACCATTAATTCAACCACAACGAAGCCGACCTCGGTAGGGATGAAGGCCTTATTTTCCTTAACCACATACCCCCTGCTCTGGATAGTCTCAATAATCGGGCTGTAGGTGCTGGGGCGACCGATACCTTTTTCTTCCAGGGTTTTAATCAAAGAAGCTTCGTTATAACGGGGTGGGGGCTTGGTGAAGTGCTGTTCTGGGACCAGTTCTAACAGGTTAAGCTCCTGTCCCTCTTCCAGCTCCGGGAGAAAAGTTTCTTCCTCCGCATCATCAACCTGGTATAAAACCAAAAATCCCGGAAACCGCAGGGTCGAGCCGGTAGTTTTAAAGGTGTAGTCGCCGGCCTTGATGTTGACCCGAATCTGGTCATAAATAGCAGGGTTCATCTGGCTGGCCACCATCCGGTTCCAAATCAGGTTGTAAAGCCGAAACTGATCCCGGCTCAGGTGCTTTTTGATCAATGCAGGCTCACGCATCATCGAGGTAGGCCTGATTGCCTCATGGGCCTCCTGGGCACCTTTGCCGGACTTGTATAAGGGCGGTTTTTCCGGCAAAAAATCCCGGCCGTACTTATCCTCTACCAGGGAACGAGCCTCAGCCTGGGCCTGGGCTGAAACCCTGGTGGAGTCGGTCCTGATATAAGTGACCAGTCCGACCGTTTCACCCGATCCGATACTTACCCCCTCATAAAGTTGCTGGGCCATGCTCATGGTCTTACGGCTGGTAAAACCGAGCTTGGCCGAGGCTTCCTGCTGAAGGCTGCTGGTAGTAAACGGAGCATAAGGTTTTCTCTTGCGCTGGCTGCGGGTTATTTTCTCAACTGTAAACTTTTCGCCATCCAGGTCCTCTATAACCCGGTCGGTCTCTTCCTTGTTTTTCAACTCTATTTTTTTCTTCTTATGTCGCTCCAGGGAAGCCTTAAAACGGCTTTTAGTCTTTTCTTCTCGCAGGTGGGCCTGCAGGCTCCAGTATTCCTGGGGCTTAAAGCTACTGATTTCTTCTTCCCGGTCGCAGATCAGGCGGACGGCCACTGATTGAACTCGCCCGGCGCTAAGACCTCCCTTAACCTTTCGCCACAAAAGGGGACTGATCGAATAACCAACCAGNCGATCGAGTATACGTCTGGCTTGCTGGGCATCCACCCTGTTATAGTCAATCAAGCGGGGGTTTTTAAATGATTCCTTCACTTTATCCCTGGTAATCTCATTAAATTCAACCCGGTGCGGTACATCCTGGTCCAAATCCAGGGCTCTGCTGATATGCCAGCAGATTGCCTCCCCTTCACGGTCTGGGTCGGCGGCAAGAAATACCTTTTTCGCTTTTTTAGCCTTGCTTCTAAGATCTTTTAATATTTTGCCCTTACCCCTGATGGTAATATACCTGGGGCTAAATTCGTTATCGATGTCAACACCCAGTTTACTTTTGGGCAGGTCAATCAGGTGTCCCTGGGAAGCGAGCACCTGGTAATTTTTACTTAAAAATTTCTTTATAGTCCGTGCTTTGGTCGGAGATTCAACAATGACCAGGTTCATATAATATTACCGCTCCTTACTATAATAAAAAAGATTCAGGCAACCAACCCTCCGCAAAGTATTTTATCACATTTGTCAAATTCGGCAAAAATATTTACCGGGAGTTTGCCGAATAACCTGTTTTAATTCTAACTCCAGCAGCGTGGTAATTACTTCAGAAGCGCTGCCCTCGACTAAGCGAACAATATCATCGATATGCATAGGCTGGTAGGGAATTGCTTTCAGCAGGGCTTTTTCTGCATCGGTAAAAGATGATCTGGGATCGGTTATGGTCAACTGCTCTTCCCGNTCTTCCGGCGCCTGATCAAACATGATCTCGTTTAAGATATCTGCCGCTGATTCTACCAGATGGGCCCCTTCTTTGATCAATTGATGACAACCGCGGCTGTATGGGCTGCCAACGTTACCGGGAACAGCAAATACTTCCCGGTTTTGCTCCAGGGCCAAATCCGCTGTAATCAGGGAACCGCTTTTGGCGGTGGCCTCTACTACTACTGTGCCCAGGGTCATGCCGCTGATAATGCGGTTGCGCTGGGGAAAATGACCGGGCAGTGGTTTTGTTCCCAGGGGAAACTCACTTACTACCGCCCCGGTAGAAGCAATTTGATTCATCAAGTCAGCATTAGCGGGAGGATAACAGTTGTCAAGTCCGCAGCCCAGTACGGCCACGGTATAACCACTGTTTTCCAGGCAACCCCTGTGGGCCGCTGTATCTATACCTAAAGCCATCCCGCTGACCACACTCACCCCGGCACCAGCCAGATCCCCGGCCAGGCGGTGAGCCACTTCCTTGCCGTAAAAAGTAGAGCGCCTGCTGCCCACTATTGCTATCGACGGCCTGCCGTCAGTTTTTAATTCTCCGCGGTAGTAGAGGATCGGAGGTGGACAGGACAGTTCACGCAGCAAATCTGGATATTCGGGAGAATCAACGCCTGCGCATCTTATTCCATGCTTTTCGATGCGGCTCCATTCAAAGTTTGGATCGATCATTTCCCTGGATTCGACAATTCTGGATGTAAAATCAGATAACCCTTCAACCTGCTTAAGATCTTTATAAGGGGCTTCCCAGGCTTTTTTAGCCGTTGTAAAATGCATGGTTAAAGCCGTAATCCGCCTGGGTCCCAAAAAAGGGAGGCAGTTTAAAGCGTTGAGATAAGCAAGGTTCTCCAGCCCTGGTGTAGTCATCCAGATAGCACCCCGTAATCTAGTTTATGTTTTGTTCACTAAGGCATTAAGAACCGGACCTAAGAACCGGACCCCAGTTAAGGCCCGGATTAACTTCAATTAGCAACAGCACTTTTTTAAACGAGACACCCGGCCTATTTTCCGGGAGGTCTCAGCCCTAAGCCTTAACCTGCTTTAGCTGTTCCAGGACATTTTTAGCTTCCTTGTATTCTGGAAGTTTGCGGCATATTAACCCGTATTCCAGGCTGTCCACCAGGGCAATCCAGCTGGCTTCAATAACATTAGGAGATACTCCCACAGTACCCCAGCTCTTTTGATCGTCTCTGGTTTCGATAAGGACCCTGACCTGGGCGCCGGTACCGTCAACCCCGTCTATTACCCGCACCTTGAAGTCAGTAAGTTTGAATTTTTTCAGATCCGGGTATACTTCTTCCAGGGCTTTACGCAGGGCATTGTCTAAAGCATTTACCGGCCCGTTTCCTTCGGCGGCGGTGTGGACCTGCACATCGCCAACCCTTACTTTTATGGTTGCTTCCGAATAAAGCTGCCCATCTTCCCTTTTTTCAATGATCATCCTGAATCCTTCCAGTTTAAACAGCGGTCGGTAAGCTTTCATCATCTTTAATACCAGCAGCTCAAAAGATCCTTCGGCCCCTTCAAATTGATAACCGTAATGCTCCATTTCCTTAATTTTTTGCAGTACTGAAGTTGTTTCCGGCTGGTCTTTCTGGAGATGATAAGCATAATCATTTGTTTTGGCAGTAATGCTGCTGCGTCCGGCCAGTTCGGACACCAGGATCCGGCGCTGGTTGCCCACCAGATCCGGGTCGGCATGTTCGTAGGTGGCTGGCTTTTTGCTCACGGCATCGATATGGACTCCACCTTTGTGGGCAAAAGCATTAAAACCGACATAAGGCTGCTGGTCGGGCGGAGCAATGTTGATCAGTTCGGCAACATATCGAGACAGTTTGGTAATGCTTTTTAACTGATCAGGAGAAACAACCTGAAGCCCCATCTTCAGCTGCAGGTTGGGAATAATGGTGCACAGGTTGGCATTTCCACAGCGCTCACCGTATCCATTAACGGTCCCATGGATCTGGGTTATACCCTCCTGGACCGCAAGCAGCGAGTTGGCTGTAGCCATGTCGGCATCGTTATGAGCATGGATTCCCAGGGGCACCTTGACTCTTTCCTTGACCACAGAAAGTATTGCTGATAGCTCCCAGGGCATGAGGCCTCCATTTGTATCACAAAGCACGATTATATCAGCCTGTCCCCGGGCTGCAGCTTCGACAGTCGCAAGGGCATATTCCGGATTAGCCTTATAACCGTCAAAAAAGTGCTCGGCATCATAGATGACTTCCCGGCCTATGGATTTAAGGTAGAAAATACTTTCTTCAATCATGGCCAGATTCTCTTCCAGGGTCGTCTTCAGGGCATCGCGAACATGAAAATCCCAACTTTTCCCAAATATGGTTACCGCATCAGTGCCGGCTTCCACGATGGCTTTTATGTTTGGATCACCTGCTACAGGCTCTCCGGGTCTGCGGGTACTGCCAAAAGCGCAAAGCCGGGCATTTTTATATTGTACCGTAGCTGCTTTTTTGAAGAATTCGATATCCTTGGGATTGGACCCGGGCCAACCGCCCTCGATATATTTAACTCCAAATTCATCCAGCTTTCCGGCAATTTTTAACTTATCGGATACCGATAGCGATACCCCTTCCCGCTGTGAACCATCCCTTAAAGTCGTATCATAAATATCAACAGTGCGCATCTTCGGCCTCCTGCAGCAACAGAAAGTAAAATTAATTGGTATTATACTATACCTTCCCGTCAAGTGTCCAATAGATTTAGCATTTCGCTCTGCTTTATCTGGTATACCGGGTATAATCAATCATAAATACCTGGCGATTATAGTAGCGAAGCGGCTGGCAGAAAGAGGCGTCACCGCACCCTTGAAAGCGGTTTCGACCGGAGTGGTGCTGGAAGAATTTGCGGACTGCGATCGCAGCTGGCTGCGCCGTACGCTGGGTTTAAGTGATGAAGAGACCATTATTCTATGTGTTGCCCGACTGGGTTTAGAAAAAAATATTTATCTTTTACTGGAAAGTTTTGCCTTGATAAATCGGCGCCTTCCCGCTACTAACCTGGTGCTGGTGGGCCTTGGCCCTTTGCGCAGCAAAATCCGTCCTTACGCCGCCTCCCTGGGGATAGAAGACCGGTTTTATCTCCTTGATCGAGAGTTTTCGCGTTGTGAAATGGCCTGCATCTACTCTTCAGCTGATATGTTTTTATACCCATCGGTAACAGAAACTCAAGGAATCATAATTAACGAAGCTCATGCGGCAGGGCTCCCGGTTGTAGCCGCAGGTGCCTACGGTGTAGCTGAAATGGTTACAGACGGGGTGGACGGCATTCTAACCCCACCTGAAGCTGATTCGCTGGCCGACGCCTCTTATAAAATATTAATCGACCCGGATCTCCAAAACCGCCTCGCTGAAGGAGCCCTGCAGGCAGCAAGAAGTATAACTTCCGGGCAAATGGCTGAAAATATGATTTCCGCTTACCGGGAGGCTATTGCAATAAAGAGTGTCGGCAGTGATAAAGATACCGTCTATTAAAAAGCAGTATCAAAATCGATTATGTGATAACATTCCGGGGGCAGCTCTCTTAAAAACTGGGAAGGGCCTTCAGAGGTAGCCCCGTAATTTCGATAATCTTCAAGATATGTACTCAGGAACAGGTAACGCTTCGCCCTGGTGGCAGCTACATAAAACAAGCGCCTTTCTTCATCCAGGGATGCCTGGCCTGCACGCTGACTTGGAAACTGGCCCTGGTTCATGCCGATGATGAAGACACTGTCCCATTCCTTACCCTTGGCGCTGTGAATAGTTGACAGGGTCAACTGATCCTCTTGATATGTGCCGGCTGCGCTGGTATCGGCAAATACAGACTCTTCAAGCGCCAGTGATTCCAGGAATGCAGGCAGGTTTTCAAAGCGTTCGGCATAGATGGCCAGCCTTTCAATACCGCGGAACCTATCTTCATACTGGTCTGGATAGTTTTGCCTCAATAGTTCATTGTAGTTGGCATCCAGCACGGCGCTGATTAAATCCGGCACAGCATCCTGATTGCTTTTGTAAAGAAGCTCCAGGGTTCCTCTAAAGGCTTCCCAGCCTTCCTTACCCCGGGCCGGTTTTTCGCTGCCGGCAATAGCTGCTTCCAGCGGGTTTTCATAACCTTTTAAACTCGACCACATTTTATCAAAGGAAGCGTGACCTACTCCTTTTTGGAGAGTGGCAATCCGGCGCCATGAATTTTCGTCATGCGGGTTATAGATAATCTTTAAATAGGCAAGGACATCTTTTACATGGGCTTTTTGGAAAAACTTTACCCCTCCGTAAGTCCGGTAGCTGATGCCTTTGCGGGACAGGGCAAACTCCACCTCCGGCGTCAGGTAGGAACTGCGGTACAACACGGCAATTTCACGCAACGGGATCCCGTTGTTTTGCAGTTCCCAGATATTTTGCAACACAAAAGAAGCTTCCTGGCGGGCGTCAAACACTTTTGCGACCACCGGTTTTTCTCCCGGCGGGTTCTTGGAAAACAAGGTTTTGGGAAGCTGATCACGGTTGTAGCTGATCAAGGTGTTGGCCAGATCGACTATTTCCGGGCTGCTGCGGTAATTCTGCTCCATGCGCACCACCTGGCAGCGGGCGTACTTTTCCGGGAAATCTAATATATTACCTATGTTGGCATAGCGGAAAGCATAGATGGACTGGGCATCGTCGCCAACCACGCATATTGAACTGGCTCCCGAAAAGAGATCAATAATCCGGGCCTGCACTACATTGGTATCCTGGAACTCATCTACCAAAACATGCTTGAACCGCCGCCGGTACTGGTCCCTGATCAAAGGATAATGTTCAAATAAATCCAGCCAGCACAGCAGTAAATCATCAAAATCAAAGGCGTTGCTTTCTTTCTTTTTTTCTTCATACAACCCGGCTACCTGGTTAATCGTCTCCAGGTATTCAAGCCTGTACGGATAATCCTCTTCCATCACTTCCCTGATGGTGAGCCCAGAGTTGCGGGCCTGGCTGATAATCCTGCCGAGTAAGCCCCTTTTCATAATTAGTTTACGGTCTTCGTCACTTATATCAAGAGTTCCCAGGATCTGCTTTAAGGCAGACCTGCTGTCGTCCTCATCAAGGATGGTAAAATTGGCAGTCCTCCCCAGGCGTTCTGCATGCCTCCGTAATATACGCGATCCGGTACTGTGAAAAGTCCCGGCCCATAAATCACGGGGCAAAAAGCCAAGCAGGGATTCTAATCGTTCCTTCATCTCGCCGGCGGCCTTGTTGGTAAAGGTAAGCAGCAGTAACTCTTCCGGTTGAACACCGCACTTGATCAGGTGGGCCGCCCTAAAAATCAAAGCTCTTGTTTTCCCCGAACCGGGCCCGGCCAGACCGAGGAGAGCCGGATCTTCAGTAGTGGC
>SL_5KL_010_SEDDRAFT_10000602_pt1 | contig 23020 bp, 19 predicted proteins | sample SodLakKL_010_SED_FD_9118 | JGI IMG/M metagenome (IMG submission 9118) | reverse complement strand
TTTTCCTTGTCGGCATTGACCAGTTCGTCAATATCTGCATCCAGTTCACCCGCTTCAATCGCCCGGGCCCGTTTGGTCAAAAATGGATCCGGCTTGGCCAGGTAGCGGCTGTAAAGCCGGCGGCCGGCCAGGGCTGCGTTGTAGTGGACAATATTGACCGGACAGCGGGAAACGCAGAGCCCGCACATCAGGCAGTCGAAAGAGGTGTCAGCCGCTTTGGCAAAATCTCCGCGCTGCAGGTAAGCTATATACTGCATTACATCGATATCCTGGGGGCAAACCTTGGTGCAGGAATTGCAGCCCAGGCAGCGGAACACTTCCGGGTAAAGCTGGGCGAAATGGGCCACGTTTGGCTTGATTTCTTCCAGCTCGTAAACTGCCTTCCGGGCCGGGAAAAACGGGATTTGAGCCAGGTAGATCCCGTCCTCCACCTTGGTCTGACAGGCCAGGCCCACTTTCAGTTCATAATCGCCGGCCATCCGGTAAACCGTAGCGCAGGCACCGCAAAATCCAGCCCTGCAGCCCACTCCGCGCTTGAGCTGGTAACCGGCATATTCCATGGCATCCATAATGGTCAGGGTTTCCGGCACATGATACTTTTTGCCCATGATATAAATATCAACCATCTTGATCGTATCTTTCTTGATGGTATCATTTGCTGCTTCGCTCATGATCTCCTCCTTGTTCTCTGTCCGGTCCGGCTTTGTCTCGTTAAAACCTTTTTATTTGAGTTCCTTTTAACCACTGTTAAGCTTCCGGCGGTTCCGGGATAAAGCCCTGGTCCATAGCAGCCCTGGTCTGATCCTGGGCCCGCTTGATAAACGCTTCCGCCTTCTGGTAGCATTCCTCGCGGCTCAGCTCGACCCGGGCCAGCCCCTCGTCGACAGCTTTCATAGCTGTGGCCGTGGCTACCCGGGGGAAAACTTCCCACATATCCATGGTGGGCAGGATTTTTTCCGAATCCATACCTCCATCGGGAGCACAGGCAGCCAGCTCTTCAGCAGCGGCAATGCACATCGTATCGGAAATGCCGCTGGCCTGAACATCTAAAACACCGCGGAAAATGGCCGGAAAACCAAGCGAATTATTGACCTGGTTCGGAAAATCGGACCGGCCCGTGGAAACAACTTTGGCCCCCGCTTCCTGGGCATCCCAGGGCCATATTTCAGGAATCGGGTTGGCACAGGCAAAAACAATAGCATCTTTGGCCATACTTTCCACCCATTCCTTTTTAATGGTATCCGGCCCCGGCTTGGACAGGCCGATCAAAACATCAGCATCCTTACAGGCCTGATCAGCCCCGCCGGTTACCCGGGCGCCGTTGGTGGTTTGGGCCAGCTCCCATTTGATGGGGTGCTCTTCCTTTAGTTCGGTGCGGCCCTTATGCAGGGCTCCCTTACTGTCGATCATGATAATCTTTTCCGGATCCATCCCGGCGGCAATCAGCAGCCTTACCGTGCAGATATTGGCCGCTCCGGCCCCAACCAGGACCGTTTTGACCTGGTCGATTTTTTTGTTCACTATCTTCAGGGCGTTGAATAACCCGGCCAGGGTCACCAGGGCGGTTCCCTGCTGATCGTCGTGCCAGACCGGGATTTCACATTCTTCCCTGAGCCGGTCCAGGACATAAAAACATTTCGGGCTGGCGATATCCTCCAGGTTAACGCCGCCAAAGCTGGGTTGCAGCATCTTGACAAAATTGATCAGCTCATCGGCATCCTTGGTGTCAACACAGATGGGGAAAGCATCAACCCCGCCCAGGTACTTAAACAACAGCGCCTTGCCTTCCATCACCGGCATGCTGGCTTCCGGACCGATATCGCCTAAACCCAGCACCCTGGTGCCGTCCGAGACAACCGCGCAAAAATTGGCCTTGTTGGTATATTTATAGACATCTTCTTTGTTCTCGGCAATTGCCTTGCAGGGCTCGGCCACCCCGGGAGTATACCAGATCGCAAAATCACCGATATTTCGGACACAACTTTTCAGGTTAACTTCAATTTTACCCCTGTAAAAGGGATGGAGGCGCATGGCATCCTCAGCCGGCTTTTTAGCCTTGGCCAGCAATTCGTCTTTGTTCATGGTTATAAACCCTCCAGGTCTTTTTTAAAATTTAAGCCAGGCAATTTTTTTTCGCAGAACTCTACTTCACTGCTGCCCTCCCACCTGGCGGACAGGCCGGTCATCCGGGTTTTAAACAATCCCGGGTAAACTTAAAATAAACTGATTAAACCGGACCGGTTAAGCACGCAAACTCGTGCGGCAGCCCGGCATGATCGCTTAATTTAACCGGGAAATTTAAAAAGCGCTGTACCGGCCTTTATCGGGCGTAGGCCTGCGCTCCTTCAGCATATAAATCATTGCCGTGAGCATCATTGATCACTGTAGCCGGAAAATCTTCCACTTCCAGGCAGTGAATGGCTTCAGCTCCGAGCTCCGGGTAAGCCACCACTTCACATTTTTTGATCTTTTTAGACAGCAGGGCTCCGGCCCCTCCCACAGCGGCCAGGTAAAGACCCTTTTGTTCCTGAAGTGCATCCTTGACCGCCTGGCTGCGCAGGCCCTTCCCAATGCAGGCTTTCATGCCCTGTTCCAGCATCGCAGGCGTGTAAGCATCCATTCTGCCGCTGGTAGTCGGCCCGGCCGAACCGATCACCTGGCCCGGCTTAGCCGGGGTAGGGCCAACGTAATAGATGATCTGGCCTTTCAGATCGATCGGCAGGGCTTCACCTTTCTCTATTAATTCAATCATTTTTTTATGGGCAGCATCGCGGGCGGTATAAATGACGCCGTTGATTAAAACGTTATCCCCGGCCTTCAGGGATAGGACATCGTCTTCACCCAGGGGAGCTTCGATTCTTTTCATTTCCATGCCGGTCTGCCTCCTTTCTTGTTCCAACCAGTAACCAATAAACACTTTTATACAGGATCCACGCCCTGGTTTAATTGGCCCGGATCAAACTAAATCACTCTTTCCACATGCCGGCTGGCATGGCAGTTAATGTTTACAGCCGCCGCCATGCTGGCGATATGGGAAGGAAAAGTCTCGATATGCACGGCAAGGGCGGAAACCCTGCCCCCGAATCCCTGGGGCCCCACGCCGAGATTGTTGATCTTACCCAGGATTTTTTGTTCCAGTTCGGCAAACCTGCTGTCCGGGTGAGGCTGACCAACCGGTCTGAACAGGGCTTTCTTGGCCAGGACAGCAACCCGGTCGAAAGTCCCTCCAATACCCACACCGACAACAATGGGAGGACAGGGGTTGGGCCCGGCAGTTTTAACCTGGTTAACCACAAAATCAACCAGTCCTTCCTCGCCATCTGCCGGTTTGAGCATTTTAATGGCGCTCATGTTTTCACTGCCGCCGCCTTTGGGGGCAAATGATACCTTCACTTTGTCCCCGGGAACAACTTCGGTGTAGATCACGGCCGGGGTATTGTCCCCGGTGTTTTTGCGGTCATAAAGGGGATCTTCAACGATCGACTTACGCAGGTAACCATCGGTGTAGCCCTTTTTAACCCCGGCATTGATCGCTTCTTCCAGGGTCCCCCCGACCAGGTGTACTTCCTGGCCCAGCTCCACAAAAAAAACGGCAAATCCCGTATCCTGGCAGATCGGAATTTGCTCGTTTTGGGCAATTTCCAGGTTATCGATTAACTGCTTCAAGACTTCTTTCCCCGTCGGTGACTCTTCAACCTCCAGGGACCGCTTCAGGGCACCGGAGACATCTTCCCCGAGGTATATATTAGCTTCCTCGCACATCCCGGCAACAGTTTCAATGATAGTCGGCACGGAAAGCTCTCGCAAAAACGGCACCTCCCTTTTATCTGCATACTGCAGGTTCGAATTATATTATTTTACTTTCTGCTTCCAGGGAGGAATTCCTGCCACCGGTTATAATATTTATTATAATTCTAAGATTTATTTGTCCAGTTCTCCTGGTTCTTCTTTCGCAGAACTACTAACCCTCTTTAAAAGTCCCTCCCAGTCATGGTCTACTTCTTCCTGGAGTGCTTCGATAGTGGTTTCATCAACCTGCCTGAAGCGGCGCTGCACCTCCAGGTACTCCTTCAAGGGGGTCCGCTTTTTCTCCGGGTAAAAAGTCATCCGCCACTTAGTGCCGCCAACAATCTCATAAAGCGGGTAAAAATTGGTAGACACGGCCAGCCGCGACAGGTGGATCGTATCTGAGGAGTCAGTCCCCCAGCCCGGTGGGCAGGGCGACAGGACATGCATAAACCGGAACCCTTTCATCTCCTGGGCTTTCCTGAGCTTGTTTTCCAGATCCTGCGGAAAAGCCAGGGACGCAGTGGCGGCATAAGGGATCCCGTGGGCGGCCATGATGCGCATAATATCCTTTTTCTGCCCGTGCTTGAACAGGGGATAAGGGCGGGTGCTGGTCCGTGCTCCAAAAGGAGTGGCCGAGCTGGTCTGCATCCCGGTGTTCATGTAAGCCTCGTTGTCATAGCAGATAAAAATATAATCCTCGTTGCGCTGGGCCGCCCCCGATAAAGCCTGCAGGCCGATATCAAAGGTGCCGCCGTCGCCGGCCAGGACCACCACCGTGGTATCGTAATGCCCCCGGGCATTGAGCCCGCGCCTCAGGCCGCTGCCTACTGCGCCGGCGCTGGGGAAGGGGCAGTGCAGGATGGGACATTTTAGGGCCGTAAGCGGCGGAGCCCCGGCAATGATGCTCCAGCACGATGCGGTTATGGCCAGGGCCAGGTTTGGCCCCAGGGCCCTGGTCAGGTAGCGTACCGTCAGGGCGCCTCCGCACCCGGGGCAGGCATTGTGTCCCGAGTACATCATTTCATGCTCCATGCTGTAGTCGGTAATTTTCATCTCAGGTCCACCCCCCACTGTGTGGCGGTCAATCCGTCTTCCGGCCTTCTTTTCGCCGCCTGGGCCAGGATAGCTTCGGTTAAATCAATTCCCCCGGCCAAGATTAAATCCTGGATCAGCGGCCTTTTGTCCACCCCGTAGAGGGCGGCCCTGGTTTCCTGGGCAAAATAGCCTCCTGTCCCGGTGGAACAGTTCCGGTCGATAATAATCAACCGCTCCAGGCCGTGCTTTTCAACCACCTCTTTCAGCTCTTCACCCGGAAACGGCCTGAACATCCGCAGCTGGATCAAACCGCAGCCTTCCAGCTCCGGCAAAAACCACCTTACCGTCTCAGCGGTACTGCCGGCAGCAAGAAAGGCCGTTTTGGCGCCCTCCGGGACGACTGCCCCCACGGTTTCGTAACTTCTGCCAAACACCTGGTGAAATTCCTGGTTGATAGTGGAAAAAAGTGCCGGCGCTTTCAGCATATCTTCATGCCGCTTCCGGACCAGCTGCAGCTGACTTTCCCCGGTTTGAAGACCGTGTAAGTTGGCCTGCTCCCCGGGCACAACCTGGGCCTGGAACTGCGGTGGGCCAACAAATTCACGGACCCGCTCTTCTTCCGGGACATCGACCGGTTCATAGGTGTGGGAAATATAAAAACCGTCGAACACTACCATGGTGGGCAGGAGCAGCTTTTCTGAAAGCACAAAAGACTGCACGACGATGTCAAAGACCTCCTGGGCGCTGGCACAGTAGATTTGCATCCACCCGGTATCACGCTGGCTGAGGCTGTCACCCTGGTCCGGGTCGAGGACCCAGGGCGCTCCTACAGTCCGGTTCACATTGACCATAACAATAGGGAACCTGGCCCCGCTGCACCACTGGGTCATTTCATGCATGTAAGCCAGCCCGTGTGAAGAGGTAGCCGTAAATACCCGCGCTCCGGCCGCTACGGCGCCGTTGCAGCAGGAAAGGGCCGAGTATTCCGATTCCACGCTCATAAACTCTCCACCCAGCTCGCCCTGGGCCTCAAAACTGGCCAGGGTTTCCACAATTGCCGTCTGGGGAGTAATCGGGTAAGCCGCCACCAGGTCTACACCGGCCCGCTGTACGGCCAAGGCGGCCGCCTGGCAGCCGCTGATCAATTCAAAAGGCATTTTTAATAACCTCCTTCCAGGGCCATAGCCCGAGCCGGGCATTCCACGACACAGATACCGCAACCCTTGCAGTAGTCAAGGTTTAGCTCAAAGCTGTTGTTGACCCAATCAACGGCGAGATCAGGGCAAAACAGGTAACATACTCCGCAGGAGTTGCAGGTGCCGCAGCCCAGGCAGCGGGATGCCTCCAGGACCGGGTTCGCAAGGCGATCCTGCAGTTCCAGATCGGTCCTGGCAATCAAATTCAATTCATCAAAAGCTACAGGCTGCTCAGAAAAACCGGCCAGGTCAGGGCCTGATCTAGTTTCGATCCTGGCTATGATACCCTGGGCTCCCAGCCGTCCCGCCCTGATCGCTTCAGACACCGTGGCCGGTCCGCTGGCCAGGTCTCCCCCGGCAAAAACAGCCATTTCCCGCTCCACCCGACCAAGAACACTGTAATCGGGTTCCTGGCCCAGGGCCAGGATTACCGAACCACATTCTTTGTTAAATGAACGGCTTTCATCAACTACCAGCCCTTCCCGGTTGGTCTTGCTGTAATGAAAAACCACCCCGGTGACCTGGCCTGTTCCGTCATCAGCCTCAATCAAACCCGGCCGGGCATTAAAAATGAGTTCAACACCTTCCCGTTCAGCCTCCTCCACTTCAGGCGAGTAAGCCGGCATTTCGGCCCGGCTGCGGCGGTAAACGAGGCTGACATGGTTAATACCGTTCATGCGCAGGGCGCAGCGGGCGCTGTCCACGGCGGCATTGCCACCTCCGATTACCACAACCGGGTCTCGCAATTCAGGATGCTGCCTGGTATTAAACATACTCAAGAAATCCAGGGCATGGAAAACTCCTTTTTTCTCAATACCGGGCAGACTTTCTATCCTGGGCAGCCAGGCCCCGGTTGCCAGGAACACTTCCCGGTATTCCCCGGCCAGATCATGCAGGTTAAAATCTTCGCCAAGAGTTCGGTTGGTAACAAATTCACTGCCTTCTTCTTTCAAAATCGATAGTTCCCGGGCCAGGACTTCGCGCGGCAGGCGGTATTCGGGAATGCCCAGGGCCAGCATCCCGCCGATTATTGAAGAACGCTCAAACACAGTAACCCTGTATCCTTCTTGAGACAGGTAGTAAGCGCAGCTCAAACCGGCCGGCCCGGAGCCGACTATGGCCACCGGGTCCTTAACCGCCCGCAGTCCCTTAGGGGGTTCATAATGATCGAAGCGCCACTTTCCGATCGCTCTCTCGACAGCCGGGATCTCCAGCTCCTGGTCCAACCGGCCCCGGTTGCAATTTTCCAGGCAGGGAGAAAAACAGACATGGCCGGTAAGGGACGGAAAAGGATTGGTCCGACTCATGATCTCCCAGGCTTCCTCCCAGCGCTGCCCCTTTACGGCTTCCATCCAGTCCGGAACTTCAGAATGCAGGAGGCAGTCACTGCGGCAAGGGGAAAGCCTCTGAATCTTTTCTGGTGCTACTACCCGCCAGCCCCCGGTTTTATTCAGTGAACTGGGCTGGTAGCCGCGGGCATATTCGAAAACAGCCTGTTCCGTTTTACCTGACAAGGCCGCCCACCTCCTCCACTTTTTCCGATCCTTCATTTACGGCGCTGATGTTGGCTTCGATGCTGGCGGTTATTCTTTTTTTGATCGACACAACCAGGTTATCGATGGAAGTCAGACCGCTGACCCTGGCCATCGCCCCGAGCAGCACGGTATTAACCACCGGGAAACCAGCTACAGTCAAACCATGCCTCCTGGCAATCTCGGTGGCATCAACTGTGAAAACCTTGAACCGGTCTCCTTTCAGGGTTTCTTCGGGTAGGAGATCCAGGTTGCCGGCTTCGATATTAAACAGCAGGGTGCCGCCTTCTCGCAGTCCCGACAGCAGCGTTTCACTGCTCAGGGTCGGATCAAAAACCGCAACAAAGCCGGGTTTATATATCCGACTCCTGGGCATGAGGCGATCTTCCCCGGCCCTGATAAAAGCGGTCACCGGGGCGCCGCGTCTTTCTGCGCCGAATAGAGAAAAGGCCCTGGCATAACGGCCTTCCAAAAACACTGCTTCAGCAAAGATGGAAGCTGCCACTACTATGCCCTGCCCGCCGCGTCCATGCAGCCTGAATTCATAAATTTTTTCTCTCATATCAATCCTCTCCCAGCAAAAATAAAGAGCAATAAGCGGCAGTTGTTATCGCAACTGGAGCCTTTCCTCGGCAATAATATCGGCTACTACTCCGGGCAGCAACTGATCCTCCCGGGCTCTTTTAAACAGTTTCTTCAACCGTTCTTCAATGCGGGCCACTTCCTTTTTAATCATTTCATCATCAGTGCTGCCCTGCCTTCTCATTTCTACAAAGATCAGCCCTCCGGCATTGATCACATAATCAGGTGCATAAAGGATACCGCGCTCTTGTAGCGCTTTGGCCATACCTTCAGTTTTATAAACATTGTTTGCCGCCCCGGCAATAATATCGCATTTCAGGAGGGGCAATGTTTGTTCGTTCACAACCCCGCCGGCTGCGCAGGGAGAAAAAATATCACAATCCTGGCTGTAAATATCATCGGGCGAAACGGCTTTGGCTCCTAATTTAGCCTTGATTTCCTCAACCCTGCCCTGGTCCAAATCACTAATTACCAGGGAGGCTCCTTCTTCAGCGAGGTGCTGACACAAAAGTTCTCCCACACTGCCTACACCCTGCACGGCAACTATCTTTCCTTCCAGGCTTGGAGAGCCGTAAACCTCTTCAGCGCAGGCTCTGATTCCTTTCCAGACACCATAAGCCGTGAAGGGAGACGGGCTGCCGATAGATTCACCGCCGATTACATAATCCGTCACCTCGTGCATACAGGTTAAATCATCCTCATCAAGCCCCATGTCCTTACCGGTGTAAAAACGCCCGTTGAGCTTATTAACGCAGTGCCCGTAAGACTGAAACAGCTCCCTGCACTTATCCTTGTTGGGATCACCGATAATCACCCCCTTGCCTCCACCAACCGGAAGCTCTGCCGCAGCAGACTTATAGCTCATCCCCCGGGCCAGGTGCATCAAATCATCAATCGCTTCTGCTTCAGATCCATAAAACCACATCCTGGTCCCTCCCAGGGCCGGTCCCAGGACTGTGCTGTGGATAGCAATCGCAGCCTTTAAACCGCATGAAGATTCATGAATCAAGATTAACTCTTCAAAACCCTGCTCTTCCATCTTAGAAAGGTAACCGGACATCATTATCACCCTCCAGTTAAAAATAATAGCTTACCAGTAACTTACCAGCAATAAAATATATTCGCAATTTTCATACCACACTCTACACTTTTCTTCTGCTTCCACTCTACCTGTGCAGACCGGGAGTATCCCGGCAGGCGTGCATAATTTTGCAAAGTGAAATTGTTTGCCTGCAAAATATTTCATGGCCATTATCCCCGGTGCTTTGACCTCCTGCTTCAGAACGGTGCTGTGATCTGCACCATGGATTCTCTTACCTTCTGCCCAGCCTTTCTTCAGCGAAAATATCGGCTACCTCACCGGGCAGCAGGTTTAGCTCGCGGGACCGCTTGAGTATAGCTTTCAACCTCCCTTCAATGCCGGAAACGAGATCCCTGACTTTTTGATCGTCCTTTTCCCCCTGCCTTCTCATTTCAACGAAGATAAGGCCCCCGGCGTTGATAATATAATCAGGAGCGCAAAGAATTCCACGCTCATGCAGGGCCTTTTCATAACCGTTATCCTTGATCACATTGTTGGCCGCTCCCGCTACAATATTACTTTTCAAATGGGGCACGGTTTCCGCATTGATTACCCCGCCTGCTCCGCATGGAGAAAAAATATCGCATTCCCGATAAATGATCTGGTCCGGATCAACTGCCGTAGCTCCAAATTGCTTCACTGCCTGCTTCAGCTTTCCCTGATCAAGGTCGCTGATCAGAAGGTGCGCTCCCTCCTCTGCCAGGTGACCGCACAGGGCCCGGCCAACGCTGCCCACACCCTGGACGGCAACAACTTTTCCTGCAAGGCTCGGGGAACCGTAAACTTCCTCCGCGCAGGCCTTTATCCCTCGCCAAACCCCGTAAGCGGTAAAAGGGGAAGGGCTGCCGATTTCCGATCCACCGATTACATGCCCGGTTTCTTTCCGGATGCAGTCCAGGTCCGGCTCGGCAATTCCCATATCAGCTGCAGTAATAAAGCGCCCGTTCAGCTTTTCTACGTAACGGCCGTAACAATTAAACAGGTCTTCACATTTATCCTGGTGCGGATCACCGATAATCACTCCTTTACCTCCACCGAGAGGCAGTTCAGCCGCAGCAGCTTTATAGCTCATTCCGCAGGCCAGGCACATTACATCTTCCACGGCCTCCTCTTCGCTGGTGTAAGTCCACATCCGGGTACCCCCCAGGGCCGGTCCCCGGGCGGTACTGTGGATGGCGATTGCACCCTTTAATCCGGTGCGGGCATCATGAAGCAGAACCAGCTCTTCAAATCCCCTTTTTTCCATCTTGGCCAGGTATTCAGACATATTTACCCCTCCAGCAGCTTACTACTACAGCGCAAGATTAAGAGCTAAAAGTTGCCCTGGGGACATTTCAAGCACCCCAACAGACAGTACAAGCCGAAGGGAAGACCAACGAACAACCCCGTGGCTTAGCAGGCCCTGTTTCACGAATTATGTTGCGCTGTAGTGTTAGTCAGGTCTTTATATTGCCTGCATATAATATATTCGCAATTTTCATACCAAACATGAAGCAGTCAGGCTCTGAAAGAAACGATAGCGAGGAGCTGCCTAATAGATATTAAGCCAGGCTAACAAGGGCTGGCGTGAAATTAACTTTGCGAAGGCTAGATGACACACAATCAGGTGGCCTGGTAGAGCCGGGATTAGCACCAGGCTCATGATGCTGTCTCAAATAGTGTCTGCATTCGTGCTGCTTTGCGAACCAGGAACATTGCCGGTGCAGCGGTTGCAATGGTCAATGAGCCAGGGTTGCAGCTGGCCTCTCTGCATGGAGGCGGGCAAAATCTATAAAAGCCTGTGCAACAGGGGCACATCTTTTCAAGCAATCCTGGCAACGCCTGAATACGTTGAGTTTGCAAGGGGTCATTGTGAAATCCACTGTTCATGGTCCCGGTCTGTCCGGGTTGGGTGGTTAGATGGAGCGGTTTTGCTAGAGGAGGTTATGCTGGTGCATCTTGTTGTAGAGGCTGCGAATAGAAATATCCAGTTTGCGAGCGGCTTCAGCCTTGTTTTCTCCGGCTTCCCTGAGCGCTCTCAGGATGATATCTTTTTCCCAGGCCCGGTGCATTTGCCTGAGGGTACCTTCCAGCGGAGCCTTTTCGCTGCTTTCTTCCCCTGAGGACCCTCCGAAAGGCATGACCAGGTGCTTTTCTTCGATCACATCATGATCCCGCCCGAGGTTAATTAAAGCCCGGGCGATAACATTTTCCAGTTCGCGCATATTGCCCGGCCAATCGTATTCTTTCAGGCGGCGGTGTACTTCCGGAGTCACATCGACAATCGGCCGGCCGTACTTCTTGGTCAATCCGGCCAGAAAATGATTAACCAGCAGGGGAATATCACTTTTTATCTCCCGCAGCGGCGGCAGGTAAATGGGGAAGACATTCAGGCGGTAATACAGGTCTTTGCGGAAGAGGCCCTGCTCGACCATTTCTTCCAGGTTGGCATTGGTGGCCACGATCAGGCGCACATCGATGGCCCGGGTCCGCGACTCTCCAACCCTGATAATTTCTCCTTCCTGGATCGCCCGCAACAGGCGGGCCTGGGCTTCATTTCCCATAGCCCCAATTTCGTCCAGGAACAAGGTGCCGCTGTTTGCCTCCTCGAAATACCCTTTGCGGCCGCCTTTCTTGGCTCCCGTAAAAGCACCGTCGGCATAACCAAACAACTCGCTTTCAAGCAGGGTGTCAGTCAAAGAGGCACAGTTGACCCGAATAAAGGATTTATCGGCCCGGTCGCTTTGATGATGGATGGCATGGGCAAAGAGTTCTTTGCCGGTGCCGCATTCGCCCCGTAAAAGAACGCAGGCCGGCGTAGCCGCCGCCTGCCTGGCCCGCTCAATGGTCTCCTTGATTTGCTCGCTGTTGCCGATAATATCGTCAAAGGTGTAATGAGATTCCAGTTCCCTGACCAGGCGGCGGGTGCGGTGCAGCTCTTCCATAACCCGGCGCAGTTCGGAAATGTCGTGAATAACTCCAACGCTGCCCTTTAGCTCGCCTTTTATAACCAGGGGAGCACAGCTGACGATCACTTCCCGGCGAAAAGGCCCTACCTTCATGCGAACGCCCTTAATTGGCTTGCCTGTCTGCAGTACCCGCATGTGGACGCTTTCTCCTTCAGCAATGTCCACGGTGGCAGGTTTGCGCAGCACCTGATCTTCGGTCAACCCGGTCAACCTGGTGTAGGCCCGGTTGACCATGATCCCAATTCCGTTTTCATCGACCACCGAAACCGCATCGGAAAGAGAATCAATGATAGTCTGTAAAAGTAATTTGCTTTCACCGTCTGCCGCCAGGGTTGATATCTTCTCTTCGCTCACCCTTTCAAGACCTCCTTAAACCCGGTTTCATCAAGAATCTCAACCCCGAGATTGCGGGCCTTCTCCAGCTTGCTGCCCGGGTCTTCCCCGGCCACCAGGTAATCGGTCTTTTTACTTACTGAAGAAGCAACTTTTCCGCCCCGCTCCTCTACCAGGTCTGCAGCCTGATCGCGGGTAAATTCTTCCAAAGCCCCGCTGAACACAAACGTTTTACCGGCCAGGATTGCGGCCGCTTCAGCCTGCTCACTGGATGCTGGTTCGTAAAAATTAACCCCGGCTTGTTTTAATTTGTCCAGGACCGGGCCGGTTTCGGGCATCCCGAAAAAACTTACTACCGCTTCTGCTATTTTCGGACCTATTTCAGGGATAGCAGTCAATTCTTCTTCTGAAGCCTGGCGGAGCAGGTCCAGGTGGCCGAACTTTTCGGCAAACAGGCGGGCCGCTTTTTCTCCGACAAAGTTAATTCCGAGCCCAAACATCAACCTGCGCAGGGGGTTCTCCCTGCTTTTTCTGATTGCTTCAATCAAGTTTGCAGCCGACTTTTCCGCCATGCGTTCCAGCCCTACCAGCTGCTCCGGGCGCAAGTAATACAGGTCCCCTACATCCTTGACCAGCCCTTCCCGGAAGAGCATTTCCGCTACGGCAGGGCCCAGGCCTTCGATATCCATGGCCCGGCGGGAAGCAAAATGGACCAGCTTCTCCACCAGCTGGGCCGGGCAGGTCGGATTAAGGCAGCGCAGAGCAGCTTCTCCGCCCAGGCGGTGAGTCTCTGAGCCGCAGGAAGGGCAACTGCGGGGCATGGTAAAAGCTCTTTCTTCCCCGGTACGCTTTTCTTTGAGTACACCCAGTATTTCAGGGATAATCTCTCCGGCTTTATGGACGGAAACGATATCGCCGATCATAATATCTTTAGCATCGATAAAATCTTCATTATGCAGGCTGGCCCGCTGGACCGTGGTCCCGCTTAAGGTAACCGGTTCCAAGATGGCTACCGGGGTAATGGCCCCGGTCCGGCCTACGTTGACCCTGATATCAATCACCCTGGTATTCTTTTCTTCGGGTGGATATTTAAAGGCGATGGCCCAGCGGGGACTCCTGGCCGTAAACCCGAGGCTTTGTTGGAGGTTAAGGCGGTTTACCTTTATAACCACGCCGTCAGTCTCGTAGGGCAGTTCATACCTTTTATCCTGCCATTTCAGGCAGTAATCCCAGGCCTCGCCCGGGCCGGAACATACCTCGTAGTTGGCGTTGACCGGAAAGTGCAGTTTGTGCAGGTAATCGAGCAGTTCTTTTTGAGTGCTTTTATTCAGGCTGTGTTCACCCAAACCGTAGACAAAAATCCTTAAGGGCCGGGCGCCAGCCAGGCGCGGATCAAGCTGACGGACTGAGCCGGCAGCCGCATTACGGGGATTGGCAAAAAGAGGCAGACCCTGATCTTCGCGCTGCCGGTTTAGCTGCTCAAAAGCGGCCTTGTTAATATATACTTCGCCACGTACCTCCAGGGTTACCGGTTCCGGAAGCTGGAGGGGAATCTGCCTGATTGTTCGTAAATTCTGGGTTATATCTTCTCCGGTATAACCATCTCCCCTCGTGGCTCCGCGCATAAATACGCCTTCTTCATACTGCAGGGATACGGCCAGGCCGTCCATTTTTAGTTCGCACAGGTACTCAAGGGACTCCAAGCCGCTTAAACGGCGCACCCGGGCATCGAAATCGTGCAGCTCCTGCTCGTTAAAAGCATTGTCTAATCCGAGCATCGCTACCTTATGATCCAGGGGTTCGAAGGCACTTAACGGCTCCCCGCCGACTCGCATGGTCGGCGAATCGGGATCCTGCAGTTCGGGGTAGGTCTGCTCCAGTTCCTGCAGCTCGCGCATTAAATGATCGAATGTTTGATCATCAATCAGGGGCTGATCGAGAACATGGTAGCGGTAGTTGTGCTCATCTATTTCCCGGCGCAGCGTCCTCATCCGTTCTTTAACTTTTTCCAGATCCGGATTACCCATGCTTTAACCCCTTTGCCTGTTTTGATAAAACCACCACTACTTTGAAGTAATTAAATAAACATCTTGAAACAACAGCGAAAGATTATGAGTTAAGCTGTTATCATGAGCCTGGCTTTGCTTTGAACCAGTCAAAAATGCAAGCAGTGATTTTTTTGAGTGGTTCGCCCGGGGTAAAAACCCGGTCAGCATGACCTTCGGAAGTTAACTTTTCGGCATCCTCTTCGGGGATAATGCCGCCTACCAGCAGCAGAACATCATCCAGGCCATTTTCCTTGAGCATTTCCTTGATCCTGGGTACCAGGGTCATGTGGGCCCCCGACAGAATGCTCAAGCCCACCACATCAACATCTTCCTGCAGGGCGGTCTCGACCACCTGCTGGGGAGTCTGGTGNAAGCCGGTGTAGATCACTTCCATCCCGGCATCCCTAAGGCCTCTTGCCACCACCTTCACTCCCCGGTCATGGCCGTCCAGCCCCGGTTTGGCTACCAAAACCCTTATTGTCCTGTCTTCCATGGTTAAGCACACTCCTTAAAAGAGCGGTTTTTCCTTGTACTCGCCAAAAACTTCCTTCAAGGCCGCGGTAATCTCACCTTCGGTAGCATAAGCCCGCACAGCCTCCAGTATCTTCGGGATCAGGTTTTCACCTGAAACGGCACACCTCTTCAGCTCTTCCAGGCAGGCCGAAACCCTGTTTCCGTCACGCTCCTCTTTCAACCGCTGCAGACGCTCCAGCTGCTTGCGTTCCACCTCCGGGTCAATCTTTAAAATCTCAATTTCCGGGGCCTCACCGCTGCAATAGCGGTTTACACCGACTACGATCCGGTCACCCCGGTCCACCGCCTTCTGGTACTCGTAGGCGGCATCGGCAATCTCCTGCTGGAAAAAGCCGTGGTCGATGGCGGGAAGCACTCCGCCCAGGTCATCAATTTTCTGGAAATACTCTTCAGCCCCTGCTTCCATTTTATCAGTCATGGCTTCAACAAAGTAAGACCCGGCCAGGGGGTCGATCGTATTGGCCACGCCGGTCTCGTAAGCCAGGATTTGCTGGGTGCGCAGGGCAATTTTAACCGCCTTTTCCGTGGGCAAAGCCAGCACCTCATCCATGGAGTTGGTGTGCAAAGACTGGGTCCCGCCCAGAACAGCCGAAAGGGCTTCATAGGCGGTGCGAACAATATTGTTTTCCGGATCCTGGGCAGTCAGGCTGCATCCTGCAGTCTGGGTATGGAACCGCATCTTCAAAGAGCGAGAGTCTTTAGCTCCGTACTTTTCCTTCATCCGGCGGGCCCAGATCCGCCTGGCGGCCCGGTATTTGCAAACCTCTTCAAAAAAGTCACTATGGGAATTGAAGAAAAAGGACAGCCGGGGCGCAAACCGGTCCACATCCAGGCCGGCATTGATCCCTGCTTCCACGTAAGCGAAACCGTCAGCCAGGGTAAAGGCCAGCTCCTGGACCGCCGTTGAGCCCGCTTCCCTGATATGGTAACCGCTGATGCTGATCGTATTCCATTTGGGAACGTGATCGGAAGCAAAGGCAAATATATCAGTAATCAACCGCATTGACGGTTCAGGGGGGAAAATCCACGACTTCTGAGCAGTATATTCCTTTAAGATATCGTTCTGGATCGTGCCGCCGACCCGGTCCAGGCTAACCCCCTGCTTTTCAGCGGTGGCCAGGTACATGCACCAGAGAATCGCTGCCGGTCCGTTGATGGTCATCGAAGTGGTGACCTGGTCCAGGGGGATCTGATCGAACAGGATCTCCATGTCTTTTAGAGAATCGACAGCCACACCACAGCGGCCTACTTCGCCGATGGATCGGTCGCTGTCCGAATCATAACCCATCAGGGTGGGCATGTCGAAAGCAACACTCAGGCCGGTTTGGCCCTGTTCAAGCAGGTAGCGGTAGCGCCGGTTGGAATCGTAAGCATCGCCGAAACCGGAAAACTGGCGCATCGTCCAGAGCCGGCCCCGGTACATGTTGGGCTGCACCCCCCTGGTGTAGGGGTAGCGGCCCGGGAAGCCGAGTTCGGTTTCATAATCGAGAGCACCGGTGTCCAGGGGAGTGTAAAGCATTTTAATAGGCTGCCCCGAAACAGTTTCCGCCGGTTGTTCCCGCTCCTTTAAATCTTCGAGCTCTTTTTCCCACATCTCCTTGAGTTCACTGATCCGTTCCAGTTGTTCCCGATCAAACATTTAACCACCCTCTTTATCGGCTTCTCCGTAGAAATCGATTTTTTCAAGCAGTTCGTACGCGGCACTGTAAGGATCCCGGTGGCGAAGAACAATCTTTTCAACCAGGCTGTCAAATTCAATTTGCTCCTTAACCCGGTCCCAGATCCGGTTTTTAACCAGGTACTCAACCTGTTCAGTCAACTCCCGCCGGACCCGCTCCCGGCGGATCTCCAGCAGCCGCCCGCTTTCTTCCATGAAGCGGCGGTGTTCCTGCAAAGAATTCCACACCTCTTCGATACCTTCCCCGCGCACCGATACGGTACGCACAACCGGCGGGCGCCAGCGGTCGTCTTCTTTCATATCAAGCATCATATTGATCTCGGTAAGTGTCCTTTCAGTTCCCGGAAAATCGGCCTTGTTGACTACAAACAGGTCGGCTATCTCCATAATCCCGGCCTTGATAGTCTGGACACTGTCACCCCCGGCCGGGGTCAGGACTACCATAGTGCTGTCCGCCGTCTTGACAATGTCCACCTCCGACTGGCCTACTCCCACAGTCTCAACCAAGATAATATTCTTACCGAAAGCATCCAGGACCTGGATCGCTTCACGGGTTGCCCGGGCCAGCCCGCCAAGACTACCCCTGGTGCCCATGCTGCGGATAAAGACATCCTGGTCCAGGGCATGATCCTGCATCCTGATCCGGTCACCCAGGATCGCCCCTCCACTGAAAGGACTGGTCGGGTCAACCCCGATCACCCCAACCTTGAGGTTTTCCGAACGCATCTGCTGCAAAAGGCAGTCCACCAGGGAACTCTTTCCCGACCCTGGCGCACCGGTAACTCCGATCACGTAAGCATTACCGGTACAGGGAAATATTTCTTGAAGCAGTTCCCTTTTCTCCGGCTCATCATTTTCAACTTTTGAAATCAGGCGGGCAGCCGCGCGCCTGTTTCCTGCCAGCAGGTCTTCTACCAGCTGCTGCATTTATCCACCCCTAACCATACCGGCTTCCAGGAATAAAAGACCTGTCCGGCTTCCCAGCAGGTTAATATTCAATTCCTGCCACACAATCAGCGCCCTTTTCGTAATGGTGCTTGATTGCCAGCACCTCGCTGACCATGTCGGCCATTTTAACCAGCTCCTGCGAGGCACCCCGACCGGTCAGGACCACTGTTACTCCTTTCGGTTTTTCCCGGAGCAGGCTGAGCAATTCCTCTTCTTCAATCAAATTATAATCAACGGCGACGTTTATTTCATCCAGAACTACCAGATCATAATCACCGCTGCGGATCGCTTCCCCGGCCCTGGCAAAACCGTCCTGGGACAGGTCAACGTCAACCGGATCAGGATCTTGACGGCAAACAAAACAATCCCTCCCGGCCCGGACCAGGGTTAAGTCAGGCATCTTTTCCAGGGCTAAAAATTCACCGTAATCACGGCCCTTCATAAAATGCATCATGTAAACCCGGTAACCGTGCCCCAGGGCCCGCAGAGCCTGCCCCACCGCCGCAGTAGTTTTACCCTTACCATCACCGGTAAAGACCATGATTAACCCCGGGTTTTCAGACGCTCTATTTGTGNNCATTTAACTGCTTGCTCCTTTCCAAGTGACAATGGAGTGACAATGGAGTGACAATGGGGACGGGGCAATTCTGTCACGTTTCTTTTGCTGATAGTGGAGACGGGCAATTTCTTTTCGCATCAAAAGTTTAAGCAACTACAGGAATACCCTCTTTAATGGTATGTGACAAAATTGCCCCGTCCCCACTGGCACGCATTGTCACGCCTTACTTGCCCAGCAGGTAGCGGGAGATAACCAGGCGCTGCACTTCGCTGGTTCCCTCGTAAATCTGGGTAATTTTAGCATCGCGCATGAAACGCTCAACCGGGTAATCCCTGGTGTAACCATAGCCACCGAAGATCTGGACGGCATTGGTGGTCACTTCCATGGCTGCTTCCGATGCAAAAAGCTTGGCCATGGCCGAAGCCTTTCCATAAGGCAGGCCGGTGTTTTCCAGGTAGGCCGCCTGGTAAGTCAGGAGGCGGGCCGCTTCGATCTTGGTGCCCATATCGGCCAGCATGAACGAAATGGCCTGGAAATCGGCAATCGGCCGGCCAAACTGTTCCCTGCTCCTGGCATATTCAACCGCTTCTTCCATCGCCCCCTGGGCGATTCCTACCGCCTGAGCGGCAATTCCGTTCCTGCCGCCATCAAGGGTGCTCATGGCAATTTTGAACCCTTCGCCTTCCTTGCCGAGCAAATTTTCTTTTGGCACCCGGCAGTTATCAAAGATTAACTCCAGGGTTGGCGAAGAACGCAGGCCCATTTTCCGTTCTTTTTTTCCGAAACTAAAGCCGGGTGTATCTTTTTCCACGATAAAAGCGCTGATGCCTTTGGCCTTTTTTTCCTTGTCGGTAACGGCAAACACAATATAGGTTTCCGCTTCACCGGCGTTGGTGATAAAAATCTTGTTGCCGTTCAAAACGTAGCTTTCATTTTCCGGAACAGCTGTTGTCCGCATCGAAGCGGCATCGGTCCCGGCTGTGGCTTCAGTCAGGCCGTATGCGCCCAGTTTTTCACCCAGGGCCATCGGCTCTAAGTATTTTTTCTTCTGCTCCTCGGAGCCATATTTGTAAAGGGGCCATCCGGCCAGGGAAATATGGGCAGATAAAGTGGTCCCCGCCGAAGCATCAACCCGGGACAGCTCCTCAACGGCAATAACATAGCTGATATAATCGCATCCTCCCCCGCCGTATTCTTCCGGCCAGGGTATGCCGGCCAGCCCCAGTTCCCCCATCTTGTCGAAGAGTTCCCTGGAAAATTCTTCGTTGTCGTCGCGCTCATCCGCACCCGGCTTGAGCTCCTTTTCTGCAAAATCGCGGACCATCTTCCTGGTCATTTCTTGTTCTTCAGTCAACTCAAAGTTCATCCAATCTTCCTCCTCCTGATCGATGGTGATTTAATCCTCTATCTGTATCTGTGACAGTGACAATGGGGACGGGGCAATTCTGTCACTTATCAAAAGACTGTCAAAGGGGACGACAACTTTCAGTGGGATGTGACAAAATTGCCCCGTCCCTAGTGTCACCTAGTGTCACCCCCTAGTGTCACCCATTGTCACCTACTTGCCCAGCAGCTCCCTGGATACCACCAGGCGTTGGATCTGGTTGGTTCCTTCATAAATCTGGGGCGCCTTGGCGTCACAAAAGTACCCGGTCAGCGGGTTGCTCGTGCCGGCTGCGGGAAAGCCGCATAAATCGATACAGCGTGTCGCCGCTTCCATGGCCAGGTCGGTGGTATAATACTTGGCCATTGAAGCTTCCTTAGAGCATTTTTGCCCGGAATCCTTAACCAGGGCAGCCCTGTACACCAGGAGCCGGGCCGCCTCCAGCTTTGTCGCCAGATCAGCCAGTTCAAAAGCCTTGTACTGCCCGGTTTCCCGGCCGGAATATTCCTCCTGCTCCTTTAAAAAAGCGGTTGTGTAATCGATCACTGCCTGGGCCAGGCCGAGGCCCTGGGCGGCAATCCCGATCCTGCCGCCGTCAAGCAGCGACATGGCTATACTGAAACCACTGCCTTCTTCACCTAACCTGTTCGACGCCGGGATATAGAGATCCTCCATGCGCACTTCAGTAGTATTGGAGCGGTTCAAACCCATCTTCTTTTCCGGTTTGCCCGGGGTTAGTCCCGGGGTGCCCTTTTCCATCAGGAAGGCCGTAATCCCCTTATAGCCGAGGCTGCGGTCGACCGTAGCAAATACGGTATAAAGATCGGCCCGGTCCCCGCTGGTAATAAACAGCTTGCACCCGTTTAAAATATACCCGTCTCCCGACCTGGAGGCAGTGGCGGACAGGGAGGCCGCATCTGAACCTGCCTCCGCCTCGGTCAGGGCAAAGGCACCCAAAAGTTCACCCCGGGCCAGGCCGGACAGGTAACGTTTTTTCTGATCTTCAGTGCCAAAGTAATAGAGGGGAAAGGTCCCCACCGAGGTATGAACCGCTATAATTGCCCCGGTTGAAGCGCACACCCGGGAGAGCTCTTCGATCAAGATCGTGTAGGTTAAAAAATCTTCTCCTCCCCCGCCCCATTCCGGAGGCAGGGGCAGGCCCATGTAACCTTTTTGTGCCGCTTTTTTCAGGTTTGCTTCGGGATAATGATCTCCCGTATCGATTTCTTGCCTTGCAAAACGGCGAAATTCTTCTCTTTTAGCCTGGTGATAACCCGAAAGAACAAAGTTCACTTTTTACCCCTCTTAACTATGTTTATGAGACCTTGATAACCGTTGCTTCCCCCTGGGCCGCCCCGCTGCAAATCGTGGCCAGGCCGTACCCGCCACCGCGGCGGCGCAGTTCGGCAACCAGGGTCATAAGGATCCGGGCACCGCTGGCTCCAATCGGGTGTCCGAGGGCTATCGCACCACCGTTGACATTGACCCTGTCCCGGTCCCAGCCGCCCAGTTTAATGCTGGTTAGAGCTACAGCAGCAAAGGCTTCATTTACTTCGATCAAATCCATCTGCTCCGCCTTCAGCCCGGCCTTCTCCAGGGCCACCGCCGCAGCTTCATAAGGCACGGTGGCAATATAGCGGGGTTCCCTGGAAGCAGTACCGGTAGCAATTATTTCTGCCAGCGGTTCCAAACCCTGTTCCAGGGCTTTATCTTTCGAAGCCAGGACCAGCGCTGCCGCCCCGTCCGAAATCCCGGGGGCATTGCCGGCCGTGATCAAGCCTTCCTTTTCGAAAGCCGGCGGAAGCTGGGCCAGTTTTTGAAGGGAGGTGTCACGCCTTGGCAATTCATCAAGTTCGACCACCTGCGGTTTCCCTTTTCTTCCGGGCACCTCAACTGAAACGATTTCTTCTTTTAGCCGCCCGTCGTCCATTGCTGCAAGAGCAAACCGGTGGCTGCGCAGGGACCATTCATCCATTTCTTCCCTGGTTATACCGTGCTCAGCCGGCACGGCACTGCCGTGCACTCCCATATGGACATCATGAAAGGGGCACCAGAGGCCATCATAAACCATGGTATCAATCACCCTGGCATCGCCCATCCGGTAACCGCTGCGGGCTCCCGGCATTATGTACGGCCCGGCGCTCATATTTTCCATGCCCCCGGCCGCAATGATATTTGCTTCGCCGGTTTTAATCATGGCTTCGCCCAGGTTGACGGCCCGCAGGCCGGAAGCGCATACCTTGTTGATTGTATCTGAAGGGACCTTATAGGGCAGGCCCGCCTTTACTGTAGCCTGCCGGGAAGGAATCTGGCCGGCCCCGCCCTGAATGACCATCCCGAGCAAAACCTGGCCGACATCTTCACCTTCCACGCCGGACCTGGAAAGGGCTTCTTTTAAGGCTGCTGCGCCCAGATCCACGGCGGGCACAGATGAAAGTGCCCCCATAAACCGGCCAAACGGAGTCCGGGCAAAACCGAGCACCACTGCAGGTTGCATGTTCGCCACCTCCAAAAGCTTGATAAACCATTTACCAGTCTATTCAATTACCCCAACCTGTACTCGTTCAGCTAAAAGCCGGGAAAAACCCTGTATTAACCTGCTTTATGCCCTCTGCGCATTATGCACGCACACATATCTTGCACCTGTCCCACAAACCAGGGGCACACCATTATTTAACCCGCCCAGGCTGCAGCGGCGCAAAAGAGTGCTGCCTTATTACCAGATGAGCGCCATGCCTGGCTCTGCCGGTTAATTCTACATCCTTTTTAAAGCCCGGTGGGCGATATCTTTCCTGTAATAAGCACCATCAAACTTAATCTTGCTGCAGGCGTCGTAAACCCGGTCCAGGGCTTTGCGCAGGTCATCGTCCCAGGCGGTAACACCGAGCACCCTGCCGCCATTTGTAACCAGACGCCCGTCTTTCATAGCCGTGCCGGCATGAAACACCGCAACCCGGCCATCGCCCTCCTGCTCCAGTTCCTCTATTCCTTTGATAGGTAACCCTTTTTCATAACTGCCCGGGTAACCTTTTGAAGCCATAACCACGCAAACTGCCGGATCTTCCCTCCACTCGGCCTGCATACTGCCCAGATCGCCTCCGGCAGCCGCATCAAGCAGGGGCAGCAGGTCTGATTTCAAGCGCGGGATCAGGGCCTGTGCTTCCGGGTCCCCGAAGCGGACATTGTATTCAAGCACGTTGATCTTGCCCTCAGATATCATCAAACCGGCATATATCACGCCCCTGAAATCAATACCCATACTGTTAAAACCGTTCAGCAACGGCCAAAAAACCTGTTCCTCGGTTTTACGGGCTAAATCTTCAGTATAGATCGGAGCCGGCGAATACGCGCCCATCCCGCCGGTATTCGGTCC
>SL_5KL_010_SEDDRAFT_10000600_pt1 | contig 23045 bp, 14 predicted proteins | sample SodLakKL_010_SED_FD_9118 | JGI IMG/M metagenome (IMG submission 9118) | reverse complement strand
CCCCACCCCCGAAGCGGCGCCCCACACACAGCGGCCGGGTCCGTACCAGGCCCGCCACCCCTACGAGACCAAGTCAACCCCCCCCTCCAACCCATTGGACGGGCACCGACTTTCGGCTTATATTCGGTACCCATGTCTCAGCCCACTCCCCCCTACGTCGAGCTCCACTGTCACTCGGGCTACTCCTTCCTGGACGGCGCCTCCCACCCGGAAGAGCTGGTGCACCAGGCGGTGGAGCTGGGCTATCCGGCTCTGGCCCTCACCGACCACGACGGCCTCTACGGGTCCATGGCCTTTGCCCGGGAGGCCCGGGAGGCGGGTCTCCAGCCCATCACCGGGGCGGAGCTCACGGTCCACGGGCACGGGGTACCGGTGGATCCCGGGGCTCCCCTTCCCCCCGCCACCTCCCGGCCCGATGAGCCCCATCACCACGGACACATCACCCTCCTGGCCGAGACCCCCACCGGGTACGCCAACCTCTGCCGCATCCTGACCCTGGCCCACCGGGAGAGCCCCCGGGGGCAGCCCTCCTTCTCCCTGGAGCGTCTCCTGGATCCCGGGGAGGGGTTGGGGGAAGGGCTCCTCCTCCTGTCTGGGTGCCGCCGGAGCCCCCTCCTCCATGCCCTCGACGACAGCGTAACCTCAGCCGAATCGCTGGCTCGGCGGATGCTCCGGGCCTTCGGGCCGGACCGCTTCTGGGTGGAGCTTCAGGAGAACGGGGTCCGGGGTGATCGGGATCGGAACCGGCGGCTGGCCCGTCTGGCCGATCGCCTGGGGGTGCCGGTGGTGGCCACCGGGAACGTCCACTACCACCGTCGGCGCCGGCACCGTCTCCACGATGTGCTCACCGCCATCCGTCACCGCTCCACCCTGGACGGCTCGCACCGGGTCCGGCGCCCCAACGCCTGCTTCCATCTGGCGCCTCCCCAGGAGGTGGCCGCCCGGTTCGCCTCCCGCCCCGACGCCGTCTCCGCCACCCTGCGGATCGCCGAGCGGTGCGCCGCCTTCGACCTGACCCGGGATCTGGGATACACCTTCCCCGACTTCCAGGGGAGCGACCGAGGGAGTGCCATGGAGACGCTGACGGCGGTGACCACGGCGGCGCTGGACCGGCGCTACCCGGACGATCCGGCCCTGGCCTTCCCCCATCGTCGCGGTGAGCGGAGCGCCCTGGCCCGGGAGGCCCGCCGTCGGCGAGACGAGGCCCGGAGCCGCCTGGAGACGGAGCTCCGCCTGGTGGAGCACCACGGCCTCGCCGGCTTCTTCCTGGTCTACCGGGACATCATGGAGCTGGCCCGGGAGGTGGGGATGCGGGTGCGGGGCGATTCCCCACGGGCCCGGGCCGGCCTCCCCCCCGGACGCGGGCGGGGCTCGTCGGTCTCGTCCATCATCTGCTACCTCATCGGCCTCTCCCATGTGGATCCGGTGGAGGCCGGCCTCTTCCTGGGCCGGTTCCTGAACGAGGCCATGGGATCGGTGCCGGACATCGATCTGGACTTCCCCCGGGAGATCCGGGACGAACTCATCCTGGAGGTCTATCGGCGGTACGGCTACGACCACACCGGGCTCGTGGCCACCTTCCCCACCTACCGCCTCCGCTCGGCGGTCCGGGAGGTGGGAAAGGTCCTGGATCTCCCCGCCGGAGACCTGGAGAAGGTGACAAAGCTGGCGGAACACCGCTCCGCCACCGGGCTTCGGGACGATCTGGAGCGGATCCCGGAGTTCGCCGGGAAGGTGGAGAGCCGCCCCTGGCGCCTCTTCCTGGAGCAGGTGGAAGAGATCGCCGGTCTCCCGCGCCACATCTCCCAGCACGTGGGGGGGATGATCATCTCGAGTCGTCCGCTCCTGGAGCTCGTTCCCCTGGAGCCGGCGGCCATGGAGGGGCGGGTCCTCTGCCAGTGGGACAAGGATTCCTGCGACGACGCCGGCTTCATCAAGATCGACTTCCTGGCGCTGGGGATGCTCTCGCTGGTGGAAGAGGCGGTGGACCTCATCGCCGTTCGCGGCACCGCCACCGACGTTGCCCGAAAGGTCCAGGTCCCGGTGGTGGCCGGGGCGCCGGACCTCTCCCGCATCGACCTGGACGACCCGGCGGTATACAGGCGGATCCAGGAGGGCGACACGGTGGGGATCTTCCAGGTGGAGAGTCGGGCCCAGATCCAGATGCTCCGCCGCACCCTCCCCTCCAACCTGGCGGAGCTCGCCGTCCAGGTGGCCATCGTGCGCCCCGGCCCCATTGTGGGAGGGGCGGTGAACCCCTACGTCCGCCGCCGGGAGGCCCAGCGGGCCGATCCCACCTACACACCTCCGCTGGACCACCCGCTACTGGGCGAGGCGCTGGGTGAGACGCTGGGGGTCATCATCTACCAGGACCAGGTGCTCCAGGTGTGCCGGGACCTGGCGGGGTTCACCGACGGTCAGGCCGACTCGCTGCGTCGGGCCATGAGCCGGAAGCGCTCACGGGAGGCCATGCGGGGGCACTGGGAAGCCTTCAGGGCCGGCGCCGCCGAGCGGGGGGTGGATCTGGAGACGGCCAAGACCGTGTTCCGGCAGGTGGTGGCCTTCTCCGAGTTCGGCTTCCCCAAGTCCCACTCCGCCGCCTTCGCCCTTCTGGCCTACCAGTCGGCCTGGCTCCGCCACTACTTCCCCACCGAGTACTACGTGGCCCTCTTCAACAACCAGCCCATGGGCTTCTACTCCCTGGACGCCCTGGGGCGGGACGCCCAGCGGAACGGGATCCGCATCCTACCTCCGGACATCAACCGAAGTGGGGTCCGGTGCACCGCCGAGGGGCGGGATCTGCGGGTCGGACTTGGGTTTGTCCGCGGGTGGGGCGAGGAGATCGCCGAGCGGGTGGTGGAGGAGCGGGAGCGAGTGGGGCCCTTCCGGAGTCTGGGCGATCTCCTCCGGCGTACCCCGGCGGCGCTCCGCCGCCCCGCCATCGAAAACCTGATCTGGGTCGGTGGGTGCGACGGGTGGGGGCTGGGGCGGCGGGAACTCCTCTGGCAGACCGGGCTCTGGCTCGGACCGGACGAGGCCCGCACCCGGGCCCAGGGCCGGCAGGACGATCCCCAACTGGAGCTGGGTGCCCTGGCGGCCCCCGCCGCCGCTCCGTCCGGGGTGACCCGGTTCTCCGATCTGGACGACGGGGACCGCCTGGTGGCCGAGTACCGGATGCTCCGCTTCTCTACCCAGCACCATCCCCTCCACCTGGTGCGGGATCGTCTGCCCGGGCACATCCTCTCGTCGGACCGGATTCCGGAGCTGGACAACGGAGCGGTGGTGACGTTGGCGGGGATCGTCGTGGCCCGGCAGCGTCCCCAGACCGCCAAAGGCTACATCTTCGTCCTCATCGAGGACGAGTTCGGCCACATCAACGTCATCGTGAAGCCCGACGTCTACGAGCGCTGCAGGGCCGCCGTGCGCATGGAGCCCTTCCTCCTGGTCCGGGGACGGCTGCAGAAGGATGGGGCCACGGTGAACCTCATCGCCCTGGAGGTGGAGGCGCTAAAGGGGGGCGTCTCACCGGGAGAGGGGGATGGGGCCGGCGCCCTCCCTGATCCCCTGGAGTACTGGCCCGATCCCGGGTCCACGGGACGGCGGGAGGCCCGGGGACGGGAGCTGGATGAGCTCCTCACACCCCTTCGAAACACCCCACCGGAGGTGAAGAGCTGGGGGTGAGGTGAGTCGTGTGGATTCCGTGGAACAGTGATCTACAAATCACATCAGGTAGATCTTCTATTTTCATGTCTTGAATGGTTATAGGGTCGTTGACATGAAGTCTTATGGATGTGTTCCACGCGTCTCCCTTACGTGACATTATGTCCCACCCCCTTCGCCATGGGACCGGCCACCACCCTTCCGCCGCAGACCACGAGAGCGACCGGTGAGCCCCCCATGGTGTGAACCAACTCCCGCTCATCCCGGTGCCGGAGGAGGACCAGATCCGCTGGTCGGCCCGGCCCGATCCTCCCCCGCTCCGGTTCCCCCAGGAGGACGGCGGGGTTCGCCGTGATGGAGGCCAACGCCTCCGTCGGGGTCAGCCCGCACTTCCGCACCGCCAGCGCCGCCGCCAGGGGGAGAGAGGGAGAGGGAGCGGAGCCGGGATTCCAGTTCGTCGCCACCACCACCGCCCCGCCCCCATCCACCAGGGTCCGGCCGTGGGCGTAGCGGTCGTCGAGGTGGAATCCGGAGATGGGAAGGAGCACTCCCGCGGTGGCGCTCCGGGCCAGAACCCCCAGGTCCACGGGGGTCGTGGCCTCGAGGTGATCCACCGAGTCGAATCGTCGGCGAACCGCCTCCGGGATCATCCCCAGGGAGTTGAACTGATCGGCATGGACCCGGATCCGGTGTCCCCGCTCCCTGGCGGCATCGAAGAGGCGGAGGCAGTCGTTCAGCGACCAGGCGCCCTCTTCGCAGTAGGCATCGATGGCGATCCCCGGAAACTCCCGGGACACCGCCGGGAGGGTCTCGTGGATCACCGTTTCCACCGGATCGACCTGATCCGGATCCAGCGCATGCCCCAGACAGGCGGTGGGGACCACGGTCCCGGGCCAGTCCGCCGCGGCCCGGCCGATGGCTCGGAGCATCCGGAGCTCCGTCTCGGTGTCCAGGCCGTACCCGCTCTTCACCTCCACCGTGGTGGTCCCCTCTTCCAGGAGCCAGCCCAGTCGGACCCGGAGGGCGGCGGCCAGCATGACCTCCGAACTCTCCCGAACCGCCGCCACCGTGGAGAGGATCCCTCCTCCCTTCCCCAGGATCTCGGCGTAGGACGCTCCTCCCAGGCGCCGGCCCCACTCCTCGATCCGGCTCCCGGCCCAGCAGGCGTGGGTGTGGGCGTCCACGAGGCCCGGAAGGACCACCCGCCCCTCGGCCCGGACCTCCGGGACGAAGCCTGGTGGGACGAGCCCCGGTCCGACCTCACGGATCACCCCATCGAGGACCAGGATGTCCGCCCGGCGCCAGACCTCCAGTTGGCCCAGCTCCCGGCCCCGCCGGTACCCCTCCCCCGGAGGAGCCGTGACGATCCGGGCATCCCGGATCAGGAGGTCGCCTCCGCTCCGCTGTTCACCGGTCATGGGCACCCTCCCATCCGGCCGGTCGCCGGGCCACCCCCTTGAGGAAAGCCGCCAGCATGCGGGCCGCCAGACGGGCCGTGCGCCCATCCGGGTCCCACCGGGGGGAAAGCTCCATGATGTCGAAGAGTCGGACCCCCGGTTCCGCCCCGGCCCGGGCCACCCACGCCTCCACCCGCTCCGGCGTCCATCCCACTGGATTCGGAGCGCTCACCCCGGGAGCGAAGGCCTGATCCAGCACGTCCAGATCCAGACTCAGGAAGAGGGGACCCGGAGGCCAGGGATCATCCTCGCCAAAGCCGTCCGTCCGGCCTCCCCGGCTCCGGAACCAGTCCAGGTGCGCTCGGGCATTCACCATGGGGTCCAGGCCGCGGACGTGGAGGTCCACCGGAGCCAACTCCTCCAGGATGCGGCGGAAGCCCATCCCGGACCCGACCGCCTCCCGGACATCCAGATGGGCGTCCAGGTAGATGCCGGTGAGGCGTGGGGTGCCTGCAGCCGGTATTCGGGACGCTTCCAGACTCCCAGCCAGCGCCCGCACCAGGGGGAGGGTCAGGTCATGGCCTCCCCCCATCCCCACCGGCAGGCACCCCCGTGCCAGGAGGCGGGAGACCACGGCGGTCACGCGCTCGTGGGTTTCCTCAAGCTCGCTCGAGGGCAGAACGTCCCCCATATCCAGGACCGGCGGCCACCCCGGGGACGGTGGATCCGGCGTTCCGTAGCGGGAGAGGGCCCGGCGGAGCGCCGTGGGACCCTGGTCTGCACCCCGCCGCCCACCGTTCAACCGCACACCCAGGTCATCGGGGAGGCCGATCAGGACGACGGAGCCGGGCTCAGCCGTCTCCAAATCCCGGACCACATGGATTTGGCTCGCCAAGCCCCGGTTTCCGGACCAGGTCTCCCAGGCCGGCGACGGGGCCAGGTGCAGAGGGGCTGCCGGCCCGGTCATGGTCTGCCAGGGGGGGGAAGCGGGACCCTCACCCCAAACTCCGAGGCGTGGGCCAACGCCTCCTCGTACCCCGCATCCACGTGCCTGAACACCCCCATGAGGGGGTCGTTGGTGAGTACCCGCGTCACCCGCCGCTCCGCCTCCGGGGTGCCGTCGGCCACCACCACCTGGCCGGCGTGCTGGGAAAAGCCGATCCCCACGCCCCCGCCGTGATGGAAGCTCACCCAGGTGGCGCCGGACGCCACATTGACCATGGCGTTCAGGAGGGGCCAGTCGGACACTGCGTCCGAGCCGTCCCGCATGGCCTCCGTCTCCCGGTTGGGGCTGGCCACAGACCCCGAATCCAGGTGATCTCGTCCGATGACAAGGGGGGCGGACAGCTCCCCGGAGGCCACCATCCGGTTGAACTGGACGCCGGCCCGATCCCGCTCCCCGAAGCCCAGCCAGCAGATCCGAGCCGGCAGCCCCTGGAACCGGAAGCGGGGCCGACAGCGATCCCACTCGCCGGAAAGAAGGGCTCCCGGGAGGCGGTGGCACCCCAAGATCCATCTCCGGAGTCCCGCATTCTTCGGGAATAGCTCCAGGAGAGCCCGATCTGTCCGGTAGATGTCCACCGGATCGCCCGAGAGAGCGACCCAGCGGAAGGGCCCCCTCCCCCGGCAGAACTGGGGGCGGAGGAAGGCCGGCACGAATCCCGGGAAGCCGAACGCCTCCGCCACCCCCTGGGAAAGGGCCTGCTGGCGAAGGTTGTTCCCGTAGTCGAAGGCAAGGGCCCCCCGGCGCTGGAGCTCCAACATGGCCTCCACATGACGGGCCATGGACGCCATACTTCGGGCCCGGTACCGGTCCGGATTCTCATCCCGGATGCGCTTAGCCTCCGCAAGGGACCACTCCACCGGCACGTATCCGTGGACGGGATCGTGGGCGGAGGTCTGGTCGGTCAGCAGGTCCGGCACCACCCCATCAGAGAGGAGGCGTTCCAGGAGGGTGACGGCGTTGGCTTCCACGCCCACACTCCGCGCTTTCCCCTGCCGGCGACAGTGCAGCGCCGTCTGCATGGCACCGGTCAGGTCCTGGGCGATCTCGTCCAGATACTGGTCCCGGAGACGGCGCTCCAGTCGGTCCCGGTCCACATCGGCGATGAGGCAGGCGCCCCCGTTCAAGGTCACGGCCAGGGGCTGGGCTCCTCCCATGCCTCCGCAGCCGGCAGTGACGGTGAGGGTCCCTTTCAGAGACCCACCGAAGTGGAGTCGCGCCGCTTCCGCGAAAGTCTCGAAGGTGCCCTGGATAATCCCCTGGGTACCGATGTAGATCCAGGACCCGGCGGTCATCTGGCCGAACATCATCAGCCCCCGACTCACCAGTTCATCGAAGTGCTCCTGGGTCGCCCAGTGGGGTACCAGGTTCGAGTTGGCGATGAGGACCCTGGGGGCGTCGAGGTGCGTTCGGACCACCCCCACCGGCTTCCCGGATTGGACCAGGAGGGTCTCATTGGGGCCCAGGGCCTGGAGTTCCCGGATGATGGCATGGTAGGATGGCCAGTTCCGCGCCGCCTGTCCCCTGCCCCCGTACACAACCAGATCTTCCGGGTGCTCCGCCACCTCCGGGTCCAGGTTGTTCATGAGCATGCGCATGGCCGCTTCGGCTCCCCAGGTCCGGCATCGCCGGGCCACACCCCGGGGGGCTCGGATGGGCGCTCCCGGGCGTGCATCGGGCCCGGGGAGCGGTCCCGCTGACGAACCGGATGGGGCTGGAGGGCTCTCGGGGGACGAAGGGAGATCGGAAGGAGGCATGAGGCGCCTTTGGACAGGGGGAGCCCACGCCGGACCGTCGCCTCAGCGAACCGACGCGGCCGGCGTCATATACATGAGCTTGCCTCCAGGGAGCCGGGATGGCAATTCCCCCCCCCAGGGACCCGAAACTCCCAGCGCGTCCACCGAGCCGAAGGGCGACGCACCGTGGATGGGAAGCAGAGATCCGGTTAAGGAAAGCCCCCGCCGGACCTGAGGGGTCCGGCGGGGGCTTGTTCCAACCCGGACGCCCGGTCGTTCGGCGTCCGGCTCGGAATGGAGAGATCAGTCCGTCATCCGCCGAACATGACTCCCGCCGACAGGTTCAGGGGCCCAGCTCCCGTGGTGCTGTACTGGAGCTCCACAAAGGCTGGGATGGCTCCAAGGCCAAACTCGAGACCGCCCAGGAGGTTCAGGCCGGACGAGGAACCCGAGAACCCGAAGTTGCCCAAACCCGGGCCCGAGAAGCTGGACGAGAACCGGGTATGGTTGATCCCGGCGCCGGCAAAGGGCGTTACACCGGCATCAATGTCGAAGGGCACGATGGCATTCGCATTGATGAGAAGGCCGCTCCAGCTCCACTCCTCGTTCCCGATCCGCTCCGAGTCCCCGAAGATGTAGCTCACGTTGGCAGAGCCACGGAGTGCCGCGAACGCTCCCTCCTCGATTCCGAAGGTCTCGCCCAGGCCGAAATCAACCCGGCCTCCTACCGCCAGCTCATCGAAGTCCCAGAGTACCACCTGAGGGCCGAAGCTCACCTGAGCTTCCGCTTCCTGAGGGGGGGTGGCGAGGACGAACAGGGCAAGACCAGCGAGTAGCACCAAGTGGCGTTTCATGTCGAACTCCCTACGAGTGGAATTCACAGGACCGGACAGGTAGAGCGGCGCAGGCCCAAATCGTCCGGGGGAATGGGGGCGCAAGGTTTCCGCGTCAGTCGCGTTGAAGTCAGACCGCCGTCGAAAGCGACCCCGGGGCTTGTATCGGCCCCGTTACCAAGCAACTGAAGTCTCAGCCGGAACGCAAGGATGGATTCCCCTGCCGAAAGCACTCAGGGGCGACCCACCATCCCCTCCGGTGGGCCGCCCCCGAAAAATGTTGCGGCGGCTCCTACCTCGCAGGTGCCCCCCGCATGGCCTGACGGAGCCGGGGGCGATCTGCCCGACTACTCCATCAACTCAGAACCTCCAGCGGTAGGTTACCGAGATGTTCCGGCCCGGCATGAGGAGATCCCTGGTCGGCAGACGGGAAAGGTGATCCCGGTAGCTTTCGTTCAGCGCATTGTCCACGCGGAGGATCACCGAGTGGTTCCCCATGGGATCCACCCGAAGGCCTGCCTGTGCATCCAGCAGGACATATCCATCGGTAACCTCCTCATCGGGAGCCACTCGATCCTGGGTCGAGATGGCCCGGAAGGTCGCGCCGGCCCACCACCGACCGGGGTCGGCCCGGAGCTGCACCCGGGTCCGGAGAGGCGGAATGGTGGGGAGGGGCTCCGCACTGGCATCGGTACGGGTGCCCTGCACCCAGTCCAGCCCGGCTCCGGCACTCCAGATGTCGTTGAGCTGCAGATCGGCAGAGACTTCCGCCCCTACCATACGGGCATCCGTACCCTGGTACTGGAAGACCGGGAAGCCCGATGCCTCATCAATCCGGCCCAGGGGCTGGAAGGCCACGTAGTCGTTGATCCAGTTGGCAAATCCGGCAACCTCCACCGAGCCCCGGGCAAAGTCCCGCCGGAGGAAGAGGTCCAAGCCGTGGCTTACCTCGTCGGCCAGATCCGGATCTCCAATCTCGAAGGTGGAGATCCCGATGTGCGGACCATTGGCGAAGAGTTCCTCCACCAAGGGGACCCGGTGCGCTCTGGCAAACTGGATCCCCGTCTCCCATCCACCAGCCGGGCGCCAGTTCAGCCCGACGGATCCCGAGAAGGCGGTGGAGTTCCGGGTGGCGTCCGAATCGGGAAAGTCGTCGTTGGGCCTGGCCTGGTTCCAGTTTCCTTCGATCCGAGCACCGAGTTGGAAGGTGAGGTCATCGGAGATGGGAGCTTCCTGGAAGGTGAAGAACCCGACAGAACGATCGTCGGCCCCCGGAGAGAACGCTTCGTCCCCCCCAATGTCCAACTGGCGAGCACGGACCGCCACACCGAACGCTCCCTCCCCGAATACGCCCATGGGGCCGTGGCGCAGAGTCGCTGTGGAGGAGAAGGAGATGGCATCGTACTCCAGCTCCACATCCTGATCTATCGTCCCATCTTCCTCGATTTCCTGTTCGATTTCCTGCTGGAAGAATCGGGAGGCGCTGGTCCGGAACTCCATGCCCTGGATGAATCCTGGCTGTGTCGGCTCCCAGTCCAAACGAGCCTGGAGGGTCTGACGCTCCATGGTAAGGAAGACCTCCTCATCCGGGTCATCCCACTCCTCGGGGATTCCGTACTGTCGGTCCACGAAAGAGCCGGAGAAGCCCAGTCTGACTTCGTTCCACTGCCGCACGAAGCCCAGTGACCCGTCCAGGCTGGAGATGGCCGTGTCCGGGATACGGAGAGGAGGCGTACGGATGTCTCCGGCCTCACGAGCCGCGAACCGGAAGGTGGTGGCCCAGTCATCGGCCCCGTAGATAAAGGTGCCGGACCCCGATGCCGATGAATTCATGGACGCAGCCTGACCCTGCACTGCCCCTTCCCACCCGCGGCTCCACGTCCGGGGCATGTCCCGGGTGGTCAGATTCACCACGCCACCCAGTGCACCGGAACCGTAGAGAAGGCTTGCCGGACCACGCACAACTTCGACCCGCTCGATAGCAAGGGGGTCCAGGGCCACAGCATGGTCCGCCGCCGTCTCACCCACGTCCCCCATGCGCTCTCCGTTCTCCAGGACCAGGATCCGGTCTCCATCGAATCCCCGAATCACCGGCCGGGTCGCAGCGGCTCCCAGTGAACGCATGGCTACCCCCGGCTCTCCATCCAGCATGGTGCCGATGGAGGCGTCCATGCGCTGGGTGAGCTCGTCCCGATCAAAGGTCTGGGCCGCTGTGTAGGTGACGCCACTCCTGAGGGGGCTGGCCGTTCCCACGACCTCGGCCAGTGTGAGGGGGCGGGGCTGGAGTACCACCTGGAGCACGTCTGCAGCCGGAAGCCGAACCTCACCTTCGAAGGTCTCGAAACCGGCAGCCTCAACCGTGATCTGGTAGGCGCCTGCGGGAATGTCTTCAAAGCTCACGCGGCCGTCGGCTCCAGTCGCACGTCCCACCACCCGTCGTTCCGCCAGCGACTCGGGGCCCGACCGGAAGAGGGTCACTTGTGCCTGGGTGACAGTGCGCCCCTCTCTTCCTCCGTCCACTACCCGAACCACCAACTCCTGGGCCTGGGCTGCAGAGGCCACCGGGGAGAGAGCCGCCACTGCGTCCTCGACTCCGAGGGCCGAAGCAGGCTCGGGTGCGGCCATTCCTGAGGCAATTGCTGCCAGAAGAAGCGCCGGACCCACGCGCCGGCTGGCAAAAGAAGCGGTTTTCGTCACACGCATAGACTGAACTCCCTGAAGAACCATGGGTCGCAACGTTCCGACCCGCTGAAGGTGAACGGTTTAGCCTCGCCTCAAACAAAGTTTAGGCTACGCTAAAACTCCGGGCGCGTCAACTGCCGGGAAGGCGAAACGTGCTGGAGCCAGGGATCTCCTACACGCTCGCGCCGGCGAATGTCCCTCAGGTCCCCGTCCCCCCGTACGGACCCTCCTCCAGCAGTTCCCCCTCCCCGTCCTCCTCCACCTCCATGACCCAGCCCGGGAAGGGATCGGGAAGCTCCGCCCACGCTGCCGGTCCGGCGCTCATCTCCGCGGGGGTCAGGAGCGCCGCCTCCAACTGAGCGGCGAAGTGACTTCCATCCAGCCCCTGGCCGATGAACACGAGCTCCTGGCGACGATCACCCCACGGCTCTTCCCAGACTCCCTCGAGGGTCTCCTGGACCTCCGGCTCCGCCTCTTCCGGCCGTTCACCACCGGCGGCCCACCAGTACCCGGCCGGTCCGTGCTCCCGCATCACCCCCGCCTGGGCGATGGCACCCACCATCCCCATACGGGTGGCGAGCCAGAAGAACCCCTTGGCCCGCACAACCCCGGGCCACGAATCGTGGAGGAAGGTCCAGAACCGCTGCGGGTGGAAGGGGCGCCGTGCCCTGAAGACGAAGCTCGAGATCCCATACTCCTCGGTCTCGGATTCCACCTCCGTCTTCGTCAACTCGTGCATCCACCCGGGCGCCTGGCTGGCGGCCTCGAAGTCGAAGCGGCCGGTGTTCAGGATGCGGTCCAGCGGGACCCTCCCCCGCTCCGCCGGGATGATCTCCGCGGTCCGGTTCAGGGAACGGAGGACAGCCACGACCTGGTCCATCTCCTCCTCCGTCACCAGATCCGTCTTGTTCACCACCAGGATGTCGGCAAACTCCACCTGATCGATGAGAAGTTGGGCCAGGCTCCGTTCGTCCCCCTCCCCCATGGATTCACCTCGATCTTCCAGGAGATCCGTGGTTCCCAGGTCAGTCAGGAAGGACCGGGCATCCACCACCGAGACCATGGTGTCCAGCTGTGCGTACTCCAGGAGGGGGTTCCCGGTCTCATCCTCCATGACGAAGGTCGCCGCCACCGGAAGGGGCTCGGAGATCCCGGTGGACTCGATGAGGAGGTAGTCGAAACGCCCCTCCTGAGCGAGCCGCTTCACCTCCAGGAGAAGATCCTCCCGGAGGGTGCAGCAGATGCACCCGTTGGTGAACTCCACCAGCTTCTCTTCGGTGCGGGAGAGGGCTGCCTCCCCGCCCCGGACGAGGGAGGCGTCCACATTCACCTCAGACATGTCGTTGACGATGACCGCCACCCGCATCCCGGCGCGATTCGACAGGACGTGGTTGAGGAGCGTGGTCTTGCCGGCGCCCAGAAAGCCGGACAGGACGGTGACTGGAAGGCGATTCATGGTGGGGTCTCCCGGTTTGGATGGATACACGAACGGCGAGCGATAACTGATAATCGTTTATCGCCTGCGAGTCCATCCCGGGGAGCCCTTCCCGGAGGGCCACCTCTTCCGCCGCTTTGGAGGCACATGCTCCAGGCGGTCCCGATGGGACGTCACGAGCCCCTGCGCTGGGCGTGGGCTGGGCGTGCCCGAGACCACGGACGGGCACTCTTTGGCTCCGGGGTGCGTCTTCCGGTGAAGAATCAGGGCTCTTTTCCCGGATCAGTGCGGCGGTGGCTTCGCGCCGACTGAGGAAGCCGGGGGCCTGTTCGTGGATGCTGTTGTGGGGGGGCGTCCGTGGCGGTGCCTATGAGGCCGGGGCTACCTGACCAACACGATCCAAGAACAAACGGGAGGGGGTGGCGGACAGGGCCGTCTAGGCCGGGCGGAAGGGTGGGTTCGAACCCCAGGCATCCGAAGGCCCCGCAACCCGACACCCCGGGTCCCAAAACCCCCCCGCGGCGGATCCCAACACCCCGTCCCAGATCCCAACACCTCGGAACGGGGTGGGGAGCGGGACAGATTTCAATCAGGATGCATGGGGAAACCACGTGATTGAAATTTTGCCCGCGTCGCGAACAATTTTTCAATCAGAACGCCTCGGCGCCCCACGTGATTGGAATTTTGCCCGCTCAGCGACGAAGATTTCAATCACAACGGCTCCGATCCCCACGTCATTGAAAATCTTGCCGCTTCCGCCTGAGGCTCCCCTTTACCGAGCCGCTCCGGCCTCCCCCGCTTAAGTTTCTTCGGGCCCTCATCCTATGTGAACACCCAAGCTCAGGTATCACGAGCCAGGATCAGCACTCCATCAGGCCCTCGGTGCAAAGGGGAGCGCCTTCTGGGTGTCGTCGTCAGAGTATCGCGAGGATGCTCCCAAGAAATAGAATCTGGATTCTGATTTTGGACCTTCGAGCCGAATACAGGATCGGCCCCGGAAGCCCGAACGAATCCAGCGTCCGGGTCGGGCCATCTCCGACACGCCGAATCCTCCCGGGGAATCGCGAAGAAAGCCCAACACAGCCCCCCGGAGAGGGCTGTGTTGGGCTTCCTTGAACATCCAGGGCCTGGGAACGATGAGCGCGGAAACATCTTCCGCTCTCAACCCCTCCGGCCCCGGCCAAAATTAGAATCGAGATTCTAATTTAGCCCGGGGACCCCGGTTTCCTCAGCTCCGCTCCTCCACCGGGACGTAGGCCCGCTCGCCCTCGCCCACATAGATCTGCCGGGGCCGGGCGATGCGCTGTTCCTTGTCTTCCAGCATCTCTTCCCACTGGGCGAGCCACCCCACCGTCCGGGGAATGGCGAAGAGGACCGGGAACATCTCCACCGGGAAGCCCATGGCCTGATAGATGAGCCCCGAGTAGAAGTCCACGTTGGGGTAGAGGTTACGCTGGACGAAGTACTCTTCCTGCAGCGCGATCTTCTCCAGTTCCAGGGCGATGTCCAGAAGCGGATTGCCTCCCATGACCTCGAACACCTCGTGGGCCGCCTTCTTGATGATGCTGGCCCGGGGGTCGTAGGCCTTGTAGACCCGGTGGCCGAACCCCATGAGGCGCCGCTCTCCGCGCCGGACGCTCTCCATGAACTCGGGGATGTTGTCCTTGGAGCCGATCTCGGTCAGCATCCGGAGGACGGCCTCGTTGGCCCCACCGTGTAGAGGGCCGTAGAGGGCCGCCATGGATCCCGCCAGCGCCGAGAACGGATCCGCATGGGCGCTGCCGATGACCCGCATGGTGGTGGCGGAGCAGTTCTGCTCGTGATCGGCATGGAGGATGAAGAGGAGGTCCAGCGCTCGCTCCAGCACCGGATTGGCGCGGTACTCCTTCACGCCGATCCGGAAGAGCATGTTCAGGAAGTTGCCCGTGTAGGAGAGCTCGTTCTCCGGGTAGACGTAGGGCAGCCCCCGGTGATGGCGGTACGCAAAGGCCGCCAACGTCGGCATCTTGGCCACGAGGCGGATGATCTGGATCCAGCGATTCTCAGGGTCGTGGACCTCCTTCGCCTCGGGGTAGAAGGTGGAGAGGGCCGCCACCGACGAGATCATGATCCCCATGGCGTGGGCGTCGTACCGGAACCCGTTCAGGAGCTTGATGATGTTCTCGTGGGCGTACGTGTGGTACGTCACGTGGTGGACGAATTCGTCCAGCTCATCCTGGGTGGGGAGTTCTCCTCGAAGAACCAGGTACGCCACCTCGAGAAAGGTGCTCTGCTCCGCCAACTGCTCGATGGGGTAGCCCCGGTACCGGAGGATGCCCTTGGCTCCGTCGATCTCCGTGACCGTGCTCCGGGTCGATGCCGTGTTCCCAAAGGCGGGGTCGTAGGACATCATCCCGAAGTCATCGTCCTGGACCCGGATCTGCCGGAGATCCATGGCCCGGATCACATTGCCCTCCTGGATCTCGACCTCGTAGTCGCGGCCGGTGCGGTTGTCCCGGATGGATAGGGTGTTCCGGGGGCTCGTCCCGCTCTCTGACATGTGGTCTCCTCCTTGGGGGGATCGTTTCAGGGGTATCGGGTGGTGCGTCGCTCTATCGTGGCCTGTGGCCCAAACCGTAAGGAAATCTGCATAGGGTTCAGAACTTCTAAGATCCAAAACTCGGCCGTCGGAAACAACCCCGAAGGCGCGGAAAAAGGGCGGGGTCGCCGCTTCGCCACCCCTTGGTCCCTCCGGACCCTTGCGTGAACTTGAGTGCGAGGTGAATTGGTCGCCTCTTCTGACCCGGTACCCAAGATCCAGCCATTGCCCATGACTCGCCTGCATCTACTCTTCGCCCTCCCCCTTCTGGCGCTCCCGGCCACCACCGCGGCCCAGACCCCTCACCAGCACGGCCAGGACAACCCCTACGCCGCCCTTCAGGACCGGGAGATCCGTGCCCTGGCCCCGGCCGAGATCCAGGGCCTCCTCGAAGGAGCCGGGCTCGGCATGGCCCTCACCGCCGAGCTGAATGGGGTCCCCGGGCCTCTTCACGTTCTGGAAGAGGCGTCTGGGCTCGACCTCACCCCCGAGCAGGTTGAAGCCACCGAAGCCCTCTTCCAGCGTATGCGGGAACGCGCGTCGGAGCTGGGCCAACAGATCGTGGAGGCGGAAGCGCACCTGGAGCGACGCTTCCGCCACCGCCACCTGGACCGGGAGACGCTCTTCCGGCTCACCGACGAGATCGGGCGACTCCGGGGCGAACTCCGGGCCGTCCATCTGGACGCCCATCTGGAGATGCTCCCCATCCTCACCGAGGAGCAGGTGGCCCGCTACCAGGAGCTCCGCGGCTACGGGGATCCCGACGCCATGGACCACGGGCACCACCACCACGGGCATCCGCCTCACCGGTGAGGCGAAGGGAGTGCTCCCAAGGCGGCTGGGGCGCCCCTTGGCCCCAGGGGTTCACCCCCGCCGCCACCGGTGGTAGCGCTCCACCCACCCCAGCAAACCCTCCGGGGCGTTGGCCTTCTTCCACGCCCCGGCGGCGGCCTTGTTGGCCTCCATGAGGGTGGGGTATGGGTGGATGGTCCCCAGGATCTTGTTCAGACCGATTCCGTGCTTCATGGCCAGGGTGAATTCGGTGATGAGCTCCCCGGCATGGGGCCCAACGATGACGGCTCCCAGGATCCGGTCCTTCCCCGGAGCGGTGAGGACCTTCACGAAGCCGTGGGCCGCCTCCTCCGCCAACGCCCGGTCCTGCCCCCCCAAGTCGTAGCGGATCACCTCGACCTCCACATCCTGCTCCCGCGCCTCCCGTTCGTTGAGCCCCACCCGGGCCACCTCCGGCTCCGTGTAGGTAACCATGGGAAGGGTCCGGTAATCCACGCGGAAGCGCTTGAAGGGGTTTGAGAAGAGGGCGTTCACCGCGGCATACCAGGCCTGATGGGACGCCGCATGGGTGAACTGGTACGGCCCCACGCAGTCCCCGCAGGCGAAGATGGTGGGGATCCGGGTCCGGAGGTGGTCGTCGGTGTCGATGACCCCGTCGCGGACCTCCACCCCCACCTCCTGGAGCCCGAACCCTTCCACCCGGGCCTCCCGCCCCACCGCCACCAGAAGGGTGTCGAAGGGGATCACCACCTCCTCCTTCCCACCCTCCCGCACCGCCACTGCCACCTTCTCACCGTCTCCCACTGGGCCACCTCGGCGCTCGAAACGCACGATCCGGTGTCCAGTCAGCAGACGGACCCCTTCCGATCGGAGCCTCTCCTCCACCAACTCCGACACCTCCGCATCTTCCCGCCCCAGTACCCGCGGCCCCATCTCCACCTGGGTCACCTGGGCCCCCAGGCGCCCAAAGGCCTGGGAGAGCTCACACCCGATGGGCCCACCCCCCATGACGAGAAAGCGACCCGGATCCTCCCGCAGTGACCAGATAGTGTCGGAGGTGTGGTATCCCACCTCCTCAAGCCCCGGGATGGGGGGTACCCGGGGCTGGGCCCCGGTGGCCACTACGATGTTCCGGGTGGTCAGGGTCCGGCCGTTCACCTCCACCGACCAGGGCCCGGTGATCCGGGCCTCTCCCTTGATGACCTCCACCCCCAGACCGGTGTAGCGCTCCACCGAGTCATGGGGGGCGATGGTCTCTACCACGCGCTGCACCCGGTCCATGACCTGGGCCATATCCACCTCAGCCGACGCCTGGGCAATCCCGAACTCCCGGTGCCGCTGAATGTCCGACACCAATCGGGCCGACCGAATGAGGGTCTTGGAGGGGACGCACCCGGTGTTCAGGCAGTCGCCCCCCATCTCACCCTTCTCGATGAGGAAGACCTTCGACTTCACAGCGGCGGCGATGTAGGCGGTCACCAGCCCCGCCGACCCGGCACCGATGACCACCAGATTCCCGTCGAAGGAAGAGGGCTTCTTCCACCCCTTGAGGGCCTTCTTCCCCTGGAGCCAGCGGGCGATCCAGCGGGCCACCAGGGGAAAGACCCCCAGGAGGGCGAAGGCGCCCAGGAGCCCGGGCGAGACGATATCCCCCAGGGATTCCACCTGGGCGATCTGGGTCCCGGCGTTCACGTAGACCATGGTCCCGGCCAGCATACCCACCTGGCTCACCAGGAAGAAGGTCACGGTCCGCATGGGGGTGAGGGCCATGACCAGATTCACCACGAAGAAGGGGAAGACCGGGACGAGGCGGAGCATGAAGAGGTAGAGGGCCCCGTCCCGCCTGATTCCCCGGTTGATGGGTTTCAGGTACCGGCCGAAGCGGCGCTGTACCGCATCCCGGAAGAGGAATCGTCCCAACAGGAAGGCCAGCGTGGCCCCGATGGTGGAGGCGAAGGAGACGATGACCGTCCCCCAGAGGAAGCCGAAGATGGCTCCCCCCACCAGCGTCATGAGGGCCGCGCCCGGGAGGGACAGGGCCGTCACCGCCACATAGACCGCAAAGTAGATCCCCACCGCCAGTCCCGTGCGCTCCTGGCGGAACTCCTCGATGGCCGCCTGTTGAGCCCGGAAGAACTCCAGGGTCAGGTACCGATCCAGGTCGAAGACGAAGAAGAGGGCGATGGCCGCTGCCACTGCGGCGAGGAGGATCCAGCGGCTGGCTCTCATGGAGAATCGTCGTCGTTTGGGAGGTGGGATGGGCAAGAGGGTGCTCCATGGCCGAACGCCTGAGCACCCGCTTCCGGTTCCGGCGTTCCCATCCGGGTGGCATTTGTGATCGCGGGCGCTTGCCCTGAGTGGCCCTTCGGCGTAGCCTCCTTGCTGTTCATGAAATTACCCCCCCCTCCCTTCACACTCTCCGAACTCCATGCTTGACTCCATCATGCAGGCGGCGGATGCCCTGGAATCCTTCGTCTGGGGCTGGGGCATTCCGGTAGGCGACGAGACCATCCCCGCCGTTGTGATCCTCCTCCTGGGCGCCGGCCTCTACTTCACCCTCCGCCTGGGGTTCATCCAGTTCCGGCGCTTGGGGCACGGCTTCGCGGTGGTGTCAGGGAAGTACGACGATCCCGATGATCCTGGCGACGTGACCCACTTCCAGGCCCTCTCCACGGCCCTCTCGGCCACAGTGGGGATCGGGAACATCGCCGGGGTGGCTCTGGCCATCCACTGGGGAGGCCCCGGTGCCCTCTTCTGGATGTGGGTCACCGCCATCCTGGGAATGGCCACCAAGTTTTCCGAGGTCACCCTCTCCCAGAAGTTCCGGAACGTCCGGGAGCCCGACCCCACCCGCCCCTGGGAGGGGATGGTGGCCGGGGGGCCCATGTACTACATCGAGCGGGGGCTTGGGAAGGCCTGGAAGCCCATGGCCGTCATCTTCGCCGTCTTCCTGGCGGCGGTGGCCCTCTTCACCGGGAACGGGGTTCAGGCCAACACCGTGGCCGATACCATGCAGGCCCAGTTCGGCCTGGCGCCGTGGATCACCGGGCTGATCACCGCCTCCGTGGTCGGTGCCGTCATCATCGGAGGGATCAGCCGGATCGGGAAGGTGACGGGCATCCTGGCTCCGGCCATGGCGGGCCTCTACGTGGCGGCGGCCCTGGTCATCCTGGCCCTGAACTGGAACCAGATCCTGCCGAGCTTCGGGCTCATCTTCACCGAAGCCTTCAACCCCTCGGCGGGGGTGGCAGGCGCCGGTGTGGGGGCCTTCCTGGTCACCATGATGTGGGGGGTCCGCCGCGGCCTCTTCTCCAACGAGGCGGGCCAGGGCTCGAGCCCCATTGCCCACGCCGCAGCCAAGACGGAGGAGCCTGCCGAGGAGGGGATGGTGGCGCTCCTCGGACCCTTCATCGACACCATCGTCATCTGCACCATGACGGCGCTGGTCATCATCATCACCGGGAGCTGGGACGACAAGATTCCCCAGCAGGTGAGCCTCTCGAGCGGTAACATCTCCTTCGTGGCGGAGCGGGATGACGGGCGCTTCAACTTCTTCCAGAGCGCCCCGGCGGAGGTTCGGGTAGAGGCCGGCGTTCCCACCGATCAGGCCATCGGCGATTCCCGCATGGCGTGGCACGAGGTGGCCATCGACGAGTTCTTCATCGATCCGGATCAGACCCAGCCCTTCACCGGGGTGATCTTCCCGGGCCGGAATCTGGCCGTGGCGGACGACGGCACCGAGTACAATGTCCTCTTTGCCAACGTGGTTCAGAACGGGGCACCCCTGACCATGATGAGCTTCCAGCGGGGGCTCCCCGGAGACTGGGGGCACCTCATCGTACTCCTCACTGTGCTTCTCTTCGGGATCTCCACGGCCATTGCATGGAGCTACTACGGGGACCGCTGCGCCTTCTACCTCTTCGGGCCCAAGGCGGTGCTCCCCTACAAGATCTTCTTCGTGGTCATGCACTTCGTGGGGGCGGTGAGCCCCCTCATCCTGGCATGGACCATCGGAGACATCCTGTTGGGCCTGGTGATCATCCCCAACCTCATCGCCGTGATCTTCCTGGCGGGCAAGGTGAGGGCAGAGGCGGACTCCTACTTCCAGCGGAAGCCTTGGCTCAAGCGAACCGGAGGGTAAGGGGCTGACGGGGCACCACGGTGCCCCTTACCCTTCCGCCAGTCCGCTGAACGACACGCCCCCGCTCCGGATCTCCGGGGCGGGGGCGCTGTCGTTGTTGGAGCTGATGTTGTGGGTCTTCTCCAACCGTAGTGCAGGCGGAAGACTGAAGGGCTGGCTGGGGAGCCAGAGGAGGATCGGGCGTTCCCGCAGATTTTGTGCGGACGGGAGGGCCGCCAGGAGCGGCTGACGGGGGAGCCAGAGAGCCAGGTCCGGCGAAATACCGGGAGGTGCGGTGTTCCGGCTCCGGCGCATACCGCTGGACGGTAGGTTTTGCTGAACGGACGTCACATTTTCGGGGTCCGTTCAGCGAAACACACCTTTACGGTGCGAAACCCTGAACGGAGCGGAGGGAAACGGGTGCCCTGTTCAGCGAAACGCACCTATACGGTGTGAAAGCCTGAACGCATCCGGATTTTCGGCCCTCCGTTCAGCAAAACCCACCGCGTGGCTGCCTCGACGGTCCGATCCTCGCGCTGCCCTCGCGACCCCGCGCTCGCGGCCCAACTTCAAGGACGACGAGGCCGACCGTCCAAGGGGGTTCGCTGGGGGTAGAGACCAAGCCCCGCGAGGACCAGACTCTCTCGCCCGGACCGAATTCCCAATGCAGCGGGAGGCCCCGCGGACCGAGCTCCCAATGCAGCTGGAAGCTGGGCGAACCAGAGAGGGGCTCTCCCTCGCCCCCATCTCCCTCCCTCAGCCAGCGCGACGGACCGAAAATAGGGGTCTTCTCCAGTTTGCGTGCAACCGGCAGGGGGTTGCTGAGCGTGGAAGAGTTAGCGCCTTTTGGAGCGACAGGAGCGGGCCTGTGCATACGGCCCCCCTCAGGTGGGGGGCGGGGTTGACCGTGAAAGGGCCTGGGAGGAGCGTGCTGGGTGCATAAAGCTGAACGGATGGTCCATTTTTCGAATGCGTTCAGCAACATGCACCTGAGAGGTACATAAGGCTGAACGCGCCGAAGTTTTCGGGCATCCGTTCAGGATTGTGCACCTCTGAGAAACGTTCACCGGAAATCGGAGAAGAGCCGATGTCGTTTCGGGGAGGGGATGTCGTTACTGCGGAGGCGCTCCTTCTTCGAAAGCTCCGTCAGGGCAGCAGCTCCACCTCCCGGACCAGAAGGCCGGTGGTGGACACGCGGATCTCGAACCGGGCCGGGCGGTCCACCGTTATGAAGGTGGCCGATCCGTACTCGGTATCCACCAGAAGAGCCAGGAGCGAGTACCGGCGAGCCAGATGGAAAAGGTCCACCGGCCGGTCGTCCTTCAGGGAGTGGACGGTACGGGGTCCCGTCCGCTCATCATCGATCTGCGCGTAGCGTCCGGTGATCCGGTCCAGTTCGTACTGGGTGTGGACCCCAAGCACATTGGCCAGCGGATGCCACCTGAGGATGTGGGCGTCCACCAGGAGTTGGTCCCCGGCCACCTCCACGCTCCGGGTGCGCCCGTCGGGAAGCTCCACAAAGGCCTGGAACCGCTGGTTGCCGGTGGGGAGGGTGGTGACCACCGCTGCCACTTCCTCGTGGGTCAGGGCCCGGTACCCCTGGGTCGAGACCCCCAGGGTGCCGGCCAGGGCCGCCAGGCTCAGCAGAAGGGCACCGCCTCCGGCTCCACCCAGGGAACCGGCCCAGCGACGACGGCGAAGGGCCGCAATCCCGGCGGCCAGGAACCCCAGGCTGAGGAGGGCCAGGGCGAGGGCGATGTAGAAGAGAATCTGGCTCATGGGGGGTAGAACCCCGCATCTCCCTCAACGGCTCCCCTCCACTCCGGGTACCCGTCCCACCAGAGCATCCAACTGGGCCCGGGCCGTGAGGTAGGCGTGGGCTGCCTCGGCGTAATTGGTGGCGCTCTGCCGGAGGGCCACCTCCGCGTCGGTCACCTCGAGCCGACTGGCCAGCCCCTCGGCGAACTGCCCCGAGATGATCCGGAACCCCCGTTCCGCCAACTCCACCGCTCGCCGCTGCGCCTCAGCCCGGGAGCGGGCGTCTGCGACCCCTTCCGCCAGGGAGTGGAGCTGGGCCTCGGTATCGTCTGCGGCCAGCTCCATGCGCACCTGGGTCCGGCGAAGTTCTGTCCGGGCCTGCTGGGCACGGGCGCGTCTCTGGAATCCGGTGAAGAGGGGAACACTCGCCTGGATCCCCACGATCCGGCCGTAGCCCCGCTCCCCGCTGGTCCCGAAGAAGGCCGGGCTGCCGTCCTGCTGGGCCTGGACGTCGTAGCTTCCGAAGAGGGAGATCCGGGGGAGGAGGTCGGATCGCTCTGCCCGGAGCTCCGTGCGGCGGAGCCCTTCTTCCAGGCGAAGCTGCCGGAGGGTGGACTGATCTGTCCGGGCCGCCTCCACCAGGTCGTCCATCCTTGCGGTGGGGTCCGTCCCCACGAAGGCGAGGATCGCCTGATTCTCCGGTGTGTTGGCTTCCGGATCATCCAGCACCAGCTCCGAAAGGGATCCGGTGGGGACGATGTCGCCGTCCTCGAGGTCCTGGCCCATGGCCACCCGAAGGGCCCGGACCGCCGCCCTCTTCTCGGTCCGGGTCGCATCCAGAAGAGGCTCCAGATTCGCCAATTCCACCTCGAGCCTCAGGACCTGGTACTCGGAGGCGAGCCCCTGGGCCTCGAGCGCCCGGGTCTGGCGGAGGGATGTCTCCACCCGAGCGACCGATTCGTCCAGGAGCCGCTCCCGGTCCCTGGCCAGAAGGAGGTCGTAGTAGCGAAGCCGTGTCCTGGTCACCGCCTCCTGCTCCTGTGCCCGAAGC
>SL_5KL_010_SEDDRAFT_10000597_pt1 | contig 23063 bp, 20 predicted proteins | sample SodLakKL_010_SED_FD_9118 | JGI IMG/M metagenome (IMG submission 9118) | reverse complement strand
CAACCAGCAGGTAGCCCAAAGACTATTCCTTTCCCCGGGCACAGTTAAATGGCATGCCAGTAACATCTACGGCAAGCTGGGCGTCAGGGGCAGGCTGCAGGCCGTAGCCCTGGCCCGAAATTTAAAGCTTATACCATAAGAATGGCCGCCCCTTGTGCCTTTTAGATAGCCCGGCCCTGATTATTTACGACCGGCTCTTCAAATAACTCGTCAAGCCAGTCGAATGTGACCTGGTGCATGAATCGCAAACAGGAGAGCAGGGAAAAACAGCACAAACCAGAATAAATAATATAACCTGTTTTAAGCAATATAATCTGTGGGGGTTGATATGATGCTGATCGCATATCCCATTTATATCCTGCGGCTGGTTTTAGTTGCTATCGCCAATATCCTTAAAAAGAGATTAAGGCCCCCTGCTTATGTTATTTTTACCCTGCACGGCCCTTATCCGGACCTCAAGCAGCCACCGGAAGGCTTATTACAGAGAAGAATGATGGCCCGGGTTAAAAGTTTGCAGGAACTGGCAGATGAATTTCGGATGGTTGCGGCAAGTCCTCACGTCAAAGGGATAATCCTGCAACTGGGCAAACCCGAGCTGACCCTGGCCCAGATCCAGGCCCTGGCCGGAATAATCGGGGAAGTCCGGGCAAAAAGTAAAGAAGTCATTAGCTGGGCTACCAGCTATGACTCATCCACCTATGCCCTGGCGGCGGCATGCGACCGGATCCTGCTCCAGGAAGGCGGAGTAATCTACACGCTGGGGTTTGCCAGCCGCCAGATTTACTTGAAAAATGCCCTTGATTGGTGCGGTGTCGAACTGGATGTAGTCCAGGTCAGCCCTTATAAATCAGCTCTGGAACGTTTTACCCGCTCCAATATGTCCGCTGAAGTCAGGGAGATGATTGAGTGGCTGCTGGATTCTTATTACAGGCAATTTATCAAAGCCGTTGCCGAAGGCAGAGACCTGACCGAAGATAAAGTGACCGGGATGATTGAGCAAACCCCTCTTTACGGCGATACTGCAGTGGAGGCCGGGGCGGCTGACGGCATTGTCAATGCAGAAGACCTTCCCTCCTACCTGGGCGAACCGGAAAAACCGGCCCGGTTGGCTTCCTGGGATGAATGCAAAAGGATCTTTCCCAGGCCTTTGCCTCCGCTGCCCGGCCCCTATATCGCTCTTCTACGGGTGCAGGGCAATATTGTGGACGGTAAAAGCCGCCGACCGCCGGCCAGGCCGCCCCTGCCGGCCCCGTTCCTGTTCAACGAACAAACCGGGGATCTCAGCTTTGTCCAGCAGGCCCGCCTGGTCCTGAGGGATAAAAGGGCCCGGGCAGTTTTACTATACATTGATTCAGGTGGCGGTTCAGCAGCCTCCTCGGAAGCGATAACCTCGATCCTGAACAAAATTGCCGCAAAAAAACCCCTGGTAGCCCTCATGGGCTCCATTGCCGGGTCAGGAGGATACTACGTGGCCACTCCGGCTTCCCATATTATAGCCCGGCCGGCCACCCTGACCGGCTCTATCGGCGTGATTGCCGCCAAACTGGTTAATACCCGCCTGCTGGAAAGACTGCTTTTAAACCGGGAAACGATCAGGCGGGGGCAGAAAGAACTGTTTGCTTCGCCGGAAGAACCTTTTACCGAGGAAGAAAAAAGTAAAGCGCTCAACTTTATCTTTCATATTTACGAGCTGTTTATCAAGCGGGTAGCAGAAAGCCGCGCCATAAAGCCTGATGCGGTCAAGGAAATTGGAGGCGGAAAGGTTTGGACCGGCGAGCAGGCCCTGTCCAACGGCCTGATCGACGAGCTGGGCGGTTTGGAAACCGCTCTTGCCAGGCTCCGGGAAAAAGCCGCTTTACCTGAAAATACACCGCTGGTAGAAATACCGCTGCCCAGGAGAGAAACAGCGCCCTTGCCCGTCACTGCGGGCTGGATCGAGCAGGCCCTGAGGAACCTGGATCAGCTCCGGGAAGGCAAGGCCCTGCTGGCGGGCCCCCTTTATTTTTACCAACCCTTCCAGAGATAACAGCCGGAGAAGAAAAAGGAGATCTTTTTTCCTGGATATGCCTTAGACTTTGAAGCATAAATGTAGTCAAAAATTAATTTACAGCAAAAGGGAATGCGAGCTTAAGACAGACCCGGCCGGGAGATGCAATTAAATTAAACTACAGCCTGCTTTCGAAAACTTTAAAATACAACTTAAAAACGGAAGCTTTTAAAACTTGAATTAAAATACCCCACTGCAGGTCCCCTTACCAGGCGGCCCGGTAAACTTCAAGGACCTCCTGTTGATCTGTAACCAGGCGGGGGTTATAAACTATGGAGCCGTCGGCCAGCGAATAATCCGCCGCCTCGGCCAAACCATCTTCAGGCACGCCGACTTCGCGCAGCTTTTGCGGCAGCCCGATTTTTTGGGTCAGCTCCCAAATTGCTTCCACTGCGGCCCTGCCTGCCTCTTCCTCGCTCAGCGAACGCACGTCAAGATCCATGGCCCGGGCCACCAGGGCGTAGCGGTCGGCACATTCTTCCATGTTAAAAAGCATCACGTAAGGCAGTAAAATAGCGTTGGCGAGCCCGTGGGGCACTTTAAAGAGCGCCCCTAGCGGATGAGCCATGGCATGAACCAGGCCGGGCTGACTGTTGCCGAAAGCGATTCCGGCCATGGTTGCGGCGAGCTGCTGCTGACCGCGGGCCACCAGGTCATCGCCCTTTTCAACACAGCGGGGCAGATTTTCAGAGATCAGCCTGATCGCCTGCAGGGCCATGCCGTCAATAATCGGCTGGCGCTGCAGGGAATGAACCGCCTCCACGGCATGGGACAGGGCATCCATGCCCGGCCCGGCGGTCAAATGGGGAGGCAGCCCGGCAACCATGTGGGGATCAAGAATGGCCCGGTCCGGGATCATATGAACGTCGACAAAAGCTTCTTTAACATTACTGTCCCAGTCCTTGATCACTGCAAACCAGGTGGCCTCGCTCCCGCTTCCCGCTGTGGTGGGAACCACAATATGGGGGGTCTGGGGTCGGTTCAGGTTCTGCACGCCCCGGTAATCACTCAGTTTTCCTCCCTCTTTCATGAGCACAGCCATACCTTTGGCCGTATCGATAACACTGCCCCCGCCCACGCTGACCAGGATATCGGCGCCCTTCTCCCGGGCAAAAGCCGCCCCTTCGTCAACCAGTTGGAACCCTGAGTCCTGGATACACCGGTCGTAAGTCCCTGCATAGCGTCTGCCCAGGGCTTTTTCGACCTTTTCGGCCAGGCCGGCTTCAATAAGGCCCCGGTCGGTGACCACAAGGGCTTTTGAACCGCCGAGGCTGTCTACTTCCAGACCAATTTCCTTGACGCTGTTTTCGCCAAAAATAATTTTCGTGGGGTTATTATATTCAAAGGCAAGATCCCGATCATAAGCCACTGCCGTGAACCCTCCTTTATTCAGGTTTATTTAAAACCCGAATTCTGCGCGCAGTTCGTTAAACCATCTCTTAAACTCGGCCTGCTCCTCTTCGCCAACTTCGTTCAGGAACCGGGTCTCAATCTGGGAAGCCAGTTCAACCAGCCGAATGCTGGCCTTAACATAGCGCACGATTTCAGGCAAAGAACCATTGAGTTTGATTTTACCCTGCATCATTGCTTTTGTCACATCAAGCTCTTTATTCATGACCTGCTGCCAGCGTTCAAAAGGACCACTTAAAACATAATCTCCTCGTTCCCCTGCCTCACCCGGCACCAGCCTGATCGAGCGGCAATCGCCGTGCCAGAGATCCATCAACACATATATGTCCTCATCCAGCCCGATATCGGGGTTGGCAAGGATATGAATAACCACAGTCCCTTCCCAGGTTTCAGCCACTTTTTTATAGTGTTCATCTTCCTGGATCTTCTTCTCAAAGTCAGCCACCCACTCCGGGGTCCCCAGGAAATATGGTTTTTCAACCCCGGCCAGGCGCTCTTTAGCCATCTCCCGGTAAGCATTTTCCCACTCTTCAGTACCGTAGACGTAACCCATTAAAGCAACCTCCCCTGGCTAGATTATCTGCTAAAAAGCCAATATAAATAATACCGGCAAATTTACCCGATCTGGATCTAAACTGCAGCTTCTCCAATAAGGCTGCATCTTTATTTAATTATAACTCTTTTAATATTAACTTGGAAGTAGATAATTATTGCCACTTAAAATTATATTTATAGCTTTGCCAGAATATAGTTGTATTTTGCTACTACACGTTGTATAGTAAAAGTGATTACATAATTTTTAGCGCTGCAGCAAGAGCTATTTTAAGCTGCGCCTGAAGGGACATCAGAAAACTACGAAGACACAAATCCTTCAGTGGAGTGTCCCTTACCCGGACACCGGTGGGTCGCGAAGGTTCATATTGAAAAGCAAACAGGGAAACCGTTCCCTGCAGCCACGGGCGGTATAGGGCCCGATATGATGGGTGAGAAGGGCGTAAAACAGAGAGCCGTCCCCTGTTTGCAGCGTCCCCTAGATTTTTAACCTCTGATCGGCCCGGTGAAAAGGGGTCCGGTGAAAGACACCCGGGATCAAACAACACGGGAGGTGCCTTATTTGTACGGCTGTCATGGAAAAATATTAAGGGTAAATTTGAGTAACGGTAGTATTTCCGAAGAAGAAGTCCCTGAACAGATCTACCGAAAATACCTCGGCGGGGCAGGATTGGCCACTAAATACCTCTGGGACGAAGTGCCCAAAGGAGCCGATCCGCTGGGTTCGGAAAACAAGTTGATCTTTATGACCGGCACTTTAACCGGTGTCATCGCGCCCAGCACAGGACGCTTCAGTGTGGTGGCCAAGTCCCCGCAGACAGGCATTTGGGGCCAGGCCAACTCGGGAGGGCGCTGGGGAGTCGATTTTAAAAAAAGCGGTTATGACGGAATTATTTTCGAAGGCGCTTCGCCGACCCCCGTCTACCTGGTAGTGGACGACAACCATGCAGAATTAAAAGATGCCTCGAACCTGTGGGGGGGAAAGGTGCCGGAGACTACGGCGCTGATCAAGGAAGAAATCGGCAGCGATTTCAATGTTGCCTGCATCGGGCCGGCCGGGGAAAATCTGGTCAAATACGCCGCAATCATTAATGACCTGGGGCGCGCCGCCGGTCGCTGCGGGCTGGGCGCCGTAATGGGATCGAAAAACTTAAAAGCCGTTGCAGCCCGTGGCAGTTCCAGTATTGCTGTGTATGACCCCCCGGAGTTTAAAGCCCACTCCAAAAAACAGTATGAGCTAATGGACGATGCCATTTTTAAAATGTCGCTGCAGTCATTCGGTACCAACGTCGTTCTGGACTTTGTTAGCATCAGAGGAGCTTTTCCGACCCGAAACTGGCAGACGGGCATTTTTGAAGAATCCGATAACATCAACGGCCCGGCCATTTCGGACAACATCCTAACTAAAAATGTGACCTGTTTTGCCTGCCCCATCGAATGCGGACGGGGGACAGAAATCAGGAAGGGCAAATATACCGGCCACAAAGGCGAAGGCCCGGAGTATGAAACCATTGGCACCTTCGGTGGGATGTGCGCTGTCAGCGACTTAGAAGCGGTCACCATGGCCGGTTATCTCTGCAACGATTACGGGATCGACACAATTTCTGCCGGCAGCACCATTGCTTTTGCCATGGAATGCTACGAAAAAGGAATCATAGGCGATTCTGATACCGGCGGGAGGGCTATAAATTTTGGCGATCCTGACATTATTGTTGACCTGGTCCACCTGATTGCCAGGCGGGAGGGGATCGGCGATCTGCTGGCTGAAGGGACCAAAATAATGGCAGAAAAACTGGGTCGGGGCAGCGAAGCTTTCGCCATGCACGTCAAAGGCCTGGAACTGCCCGCCTACGACAGCCGCGCCGTGCAGATGACCGGCCTGACTTACGCCACCGCCAATCGCGGCGGTGATCATATTACCGCTTATGTCCAGGGCCCCACCCTGATCGACGCTCCTTTCCTTGTCGTCGAGGAAAGCGAGATCAAAAACCCCTTTGTTGCCGATCCCGACGAGGTACAGATAGCGATCGACCTTGAAGATATGCTGACCACCTTTGACTGTATCGGGGCCTGTAAATTTACCGGCATCTGCCTAACTGCCAGCGACTGGGTCAGGCTTGTCAACCTGGCCACCGGCTGGGATTACAGCCTGGCCGAATACAAACAAACCGGGGAAAGAATCTACAACCTGGCCCGCGCTTTCAGTAACCGGGAGGGACTTTCCGCCGAAGGTGATACTTTGCCGGCCCGGCTGCTAAAAGAACCGCTTCCGGAAGGGCCTGCTGAAGGGCAGGTCAACGAGCTTCCCATTCTGCTTGAAAGGTATTACCGGCTTCGGGGCTGGGATCAGCAAACGGGTAAACCGAAAGTTGAAAAGCTGAGCCAGCTCGGCCTGGAAGAAGTCGGGCCGGTTATCTGGACTTAAGAAAGGAGCGCTTGCCCGTGACCGATCTGGAAAGAACAAGACCCTGGCTGAAAAGTTACCGCCTGGGCCCCTATAAACTTGCCTCCAGCCTGGAACCTTATCCGGAGCTTCCCCTTTACAGCATGCTGGACCAGTCGGCGCAAAAACATCCCCGCTCAACAGCTGTTGATTACTGCGGGGTGCGCATCAGCTACGGTGAACTTAAGGATTATTGCGATAGACTGGCCTGCGCCCTGGCCGGTTTCGGTGTCAAAAAAGGTGATAGGGTGGCCACCATTCTCCCCACCTCGCCCCAGTATATTATTGCCAATTTTGCCATCCTTAAAACAGGAGCCGTCCATGTGCCCTGCAGTATCCTGCACAAGGAGCAGGAACTGGAATACGAAATCGGGGAGTCGGGCGCCGAAACGGTAATCTGCCTCCAGGAACAGGTTGATAAAATCCTGAGCATCAAATCCAGGACCGGGATCAGGCAGATTATCGTCACCGTCCTGAACGATTACACCCTGGATGATAATGGAGAGGATAAGACCCCGGAGGGCCTGTTTGGTTTTAAAGCTTTGATAGCAGACCACGACCCCCACCCGCCGGAAGTGGAAATTAAGCCCCGGGAGGATCTCGCCTACCTGGCTTTTACCGGCGGCGCCACCGGGGTTCCCAAGGGTGTTATGCTGACCCACTTCAACCGCTATTCAAATGTCCTGCAATCGATGGCCTGGGCCATGTCCAGCCTCGAAAAATCTATCCGCGGCAAAGCTTCCATTTGTATCGGCGTGCCCCTGTTCCATTCCTATGGCGACAGTGCCGCCCTTTTCGGCATTCACTGGGGGCTCCGTTTGATTCTGATCCGAGATCCCCGCAATATTGATCAGATTGCCCGGATTCTGATCGAAGACCGCCCCTTCATGACCACTCTGGTCCCGACCCAGTTGATGAAATTAAGCGAAAAAGATCTGCCGCGCCTGCCGATCCAGATCCTTTCCGGAGCCTCTTACCTGCCCCGGGAGGTCAGGGAGAACATAACCGCCAAGATTAAAATGCCCATTTCGGAAGGCTACGGCCTGACAGAAACCAGCCCCCTGACCCACCTTGATTTAAGCGGGTTTTCCAAGATAACCGGCTTTGCCGCCAGGCAAAAATACAGCATCGGCCTTCCCATACCCGATACCGATATAAAACTAATCAACGAGGATAACGGCCGGGAATGCCCGCCGGGCGAGCCGGGCCATATGTACATCAAAGGGCCCCAGGTCATGAAAGGGTACTGGCCGGAAGAAGGCTCCGGCCTGGTCGACGGCTGGCTTCCGACCGGCGATATAGCCAAAATGGACGAAGACGGCTATTTCTACATCGTGGACCGGATTAAAGACATGGTTAATGTATCGGGTTACAAAGTTTATACCAGCACCATTGACGATATTCTGCACCAGCATCCCGCTGTTTCAATGGCAGCAGCAGTCGGCATCCCCGATCCGGAACGGGAAGGCAGCGAGAGGATTAAAGCTTTCATCGTCCTCAAGGAGGAACAGACCGGGAAAGTTAATGCTGAAGATATCATCGCTTTTTGCCGCGAAAAATGCGCTTCTTACGCCGTGCCCCGCCAGGTCGAATTCCGGACCAGTTTGCCCTTTACCGTGACCGAAAAAATATTTAAAAAGCAGCTTCGCGAAGAAGAGCTAAAGAAAATGCAAAACAGCTCTTAAAAGATATATCCATTATAAAAAGTTTTTCCGCCCGGTATCACGCCCAGCGGTGACTGGTCACCGCGGCAGCCAAATTAGAACCGAAACCAAATACCCCCGGTTGTTGGGAGGAGGCAGCAGTGCAGGTAGCAGTAAAACCCTACCTTTTTCTGAGGGATATGTTTGGAGTTAAAAGCTTAACCATCGACTTGCCTGAAGGGGCAACCGTTAAAGAGCTGCTGCAGACCTTGCGCCGGGATCACCAAATGCCGGAAAAACTGGCTGTTGCCGGTACCGCTATTAACCTGGTGGACCGGGATGGCAGGGGCGATTTAATAGTTCTTGTTAACGGCCGCAACATCAAGCAGCTGCAGGGCCTTGATTCTCCCCTGAATGAAGGCGACACCATCAGCCTTTTACCGCCGGCAGCCGGTGGCTGACCCTGAATAAAACCTTATTTGTTGCAATTATTATGTAAATTAAAACAGATAGCTAAAATTTAGAATTTTCATTGACATGGGGTTGTTTATGTGGTACTTTTACAGCAACCAATTTCTACAAAGTTATTCAACTTACTGCTCTTTTTTTGCATGATCAAATTAAATCAGCATGGAGGGAAAAAATGAGTAAACATGAAAAAGACGTTATGGTGGTTTTACCGAATGCCAGGGACAAGAGAAATCTAACCAAAATGATCAGTGAAGAGTACAAGCTCCACTGGATGGATGATGAAGACTTTGACTACCCCCATCCTAAAGAAAATTTCGACCTGAGAACATACACTGAAAAATGTTCCGCTTATATCAGGGACAACCATATTGATGCCATTTTCTATTCCCATGACCTTGCTAACATCGTGGCCGGAGTCCTCTGCGAAAGACATAACATTTTAGGGCCGACCCTGGAGTCGATGTTTGTAAGCAACCACAAATATTATTCCCGGGCCAATCAACCCGATCCAATCTGGTTCGACTATATTGACCTGGAAACAGGGCAGTGGGGGAACCTGGAGCCCAGATATCCCTGCTACATAAAACCACCCTCCCTGACCATGACCCTTTACCAGTACAGGATTGATAATGCAGAAGACATGGATTACGCCATAAACATGTTGAGAAAAGACCTGCCTCCGGTGACAAAACTATTCACGGATTTCTTTGGAGAATACGTGGACCTGAAAAAATATCCCCTGGCCAATAAAAACATCATCGTGGTGGAGGACCTGGTGGAAGAGGAAGATCAGCACTGCGTGGAAGGTTGGTTTGATCCCGAGGGCAACATTCAGCTTTGGGAAGTATCGGACCATTTTTATTATCCCGGTAAGAGAAAATCGGTGGATGTATATGTTACCCCGTCGGTTTTACCTGAAGAAACTAAGGAACAGCTGATTGAATATGCCAAGCAGTGCGTCAAGCAGCACGGCATCAACGCCGGCTTCTGGAACGTGGAAATATGGCGCAAAGGTGACTGGATTTCAGCCACCGAAATCAACGGCAGATCGGCCTCGGTCTGGTATGATCTCTATTACAGGACCTTCAACAAATCGTTATCCCGGGCCATGGTCTACCTGTGCTGCGGTGAAGGAGAAAAAACCTATAACGAATCTCCTCAAAGGCTGAAAGGAGACTGAAAGGAGATCGTTTTGGGACCCAGTTCCATGTCATTACCTATGGCGAAGGAAAAGCGGAAGATTTCTTAGACTTTGATTTTATCGATACCATCGAAGACACCAATGTCGAAATATTTACGCCCAAAGGCAGTCAGATTCGGCAGAGCAGGACAACCGGAGTCTGGCTGGCCAGGTTCGAGCTTTTCGGCAGTGATTTTGTGCAGATGTGCGAACGGGCAGATTACTTAAGAGAAAAGATGCTTAAACAACCCGAGCTTTCTCCAAAACCGCCCCAAAGAAAAGCAATAACCTAAAGTTACTTTGATTATCCAGGCCGGGGTGGAACATTAACGCTGCAGGTCGTTAAAATATTTATAAAATAATTGTTCCAGGTTGCTGCTGGCTTCTTTCCGGAAATTTTTATAACGGAGCACCAGATCCCTGCCTGCTTCGGTCAGGTAAGACCCCCCGCCACAGCTGCCCCCGGTCTGCCTCTCCAGGAGGGCAAACCCCAGGTTATCTTCGAGCATTTTAACCAAATCCCAGGCCTGGCGGTAAGACATTTTCATATCAGCCGCCGCCTGCCTTAAAGAACCCATCCGGTCGACCTTCTCCAGCAGTTCGCAGGGACCGTCACCGAAAACCTTGCCGCCGTCTTCAAGCCAGATCTTGGAATGTAATTTGTACGACATGATCTTTGATTCTCCACAAAGAATATTTTTAAAGGTTGCAAAAACAAGGTTAAAAATTAGCATCCAGTAATACAGTTTATTTATACATGAGCCTAACCTTTTTTTAGGCGTCAAGATTGCTCAAAGCCAGGGTCGCCTCCAGCACTCCGCCCCCGACAGACCTGGCCTTGTCTGATATAGTAAAGCAGTATTCACGCCTGGCCCTGGGATCGATATCGCCAATTTTCATACCCGGCCTGACTGCAAGTCCTTCCTGGATCAAACCGCGCACAACTCCTCCGATTTCGGCTTTAACCACTTCGTCTCCGGCAAAACCAACCACCTGGCCGGCCCTAACCGGATCCCCGATCTTCACCTCGCTCTTAAATCTACCCGCTCCGGGTGCCCTTAACAGCCGCTCGGTGCTGTACCCAGCCACTGAGCCCGGCATGCCATCATTCGCTATAGCTTCCCCGCTGTATATAACCCGGCCCAGATCATGGCCGCGCCTGGTTTCCACTACAACATGAACATCCCGGCCGGCATGGTAGCCCGGGCCGAGGGCGATAACCAGCGGGGCAAGATCAGGGCTGACCCCGGTATTTTTTTTGGACAGGGTTGCTTCAACAAAAACGTCGGGTTTTAAATAAGGTATAAGCTGCAACAGGGGGTCTATGACTACAGGAACCAGGCCCCGGGCTATCAGGGTAAAAATATAATTAATAACTTCTTTTTCTTTTTGTTTTTCATTTTGATCTTCCGACCGGAAACGATCCCCTTTACTCTCCGGGCCCGCACCCCTTCCACTTCTGCTTCTCCTTCAAATACGGCCCCGGCAAAAGAAACCGGGCGGCGGATAACCGTCGGGGTTTCCTGCTCGGTCATCACAACTTTAAAACCGGCCCGGTAGAGGCGGTGGGCCACACCCGTAGCCAGATCACCCGCCCCCTTGATCAAAACCAGCTGCCGGTGCGGTTTTTTTATTTCCGCGTCAACTTTGCCCACGATCAACGTCCTCCCCGCTGTAGCGAACTTTGACAATTTCAGCCGCTATACTCAGGGCAATTTCAGCCGGTGTCTTTCCTCCTAAATCAAGACCGATCGGGGCATGAACTTTTTCTAAATCTGAATCCGTAAAACCCTTTTGCTTTAGATTGTCAAAAACCGTCTTGATCTTAGTGCGGCTGCCAATCATCCCGATGTAAGCCGCATCAGAGCCGGCCACTTTTTCCAGGGCCACCTGGTCGTATTTATGGCCCCTGCTTAAAATGGCCAGGTAAGTATTCCCTGTAATTTTGAAATTATCGAGAGTGTCAGCAATATCAGCAGCCACCAATTGATCTGCTTCGGGAAACCGCTCTTCGCAGGCATAATCTTCCCGGTCGTCAATTACGGTTACCCTGAAGTTAAGCATTTTGGCCATCCTGGCCAGGTGCTGGGAGATATGGCCCGCCCCAACAATGACCAGTTCCGGGCCGGTGACAAAACAATCAATAAAGGCGCTCACTTCCCCGCCGCAGACCATACCCAAATCGGCCGCATCGTCATTGTTCAAGCTGTAGGATGCATAAAAAGGTTCTCCTTTTTTTATCGCCCGGCGGGCTTCTTCAATCAGCCGGGCTTCCAGGGCCCCTCCGCCGACGGTGCCCAGAATCGAACCATCTTCATAAACCAGCATTTTGGCCCCGGGTCGGGAAGGAGTTGAACCGGAAGCCGTCGTTACCGTAACCAGGGCGGCCGGTATATTTTGGTCCAGGCAGCGCAGCAGTTCTTCTATGATCGCTCTGGGATCCATTTAAAAACCTCCTTTGCCAAAAGCACAATCGGGATAAAGGCACGATTCACAGCGGCGGCAAAAACCGCCGTGCCCGAGGGCGGCAATATCTGAGCTTTCAATTCTTTCGCCGGCCAGCAGGCGCGGCAGGACCAGATCGAAGATGGTAGTTTTAAAATACATGCCGCAGGCCGGCACCCCGACAACAGGCACCGGGCCGTGATAGGCCAGCAAAAACATGGCCCCGGGCAAAACCGGCGCCCCGTATTTTTCAACTTCAGCCCCGCTCAGCCTGATCCCGGCCGGGGTAACATCATCGGGGTCAACGGACATCCCGCCCGTCACTACGACCAGGTCACATTTTTTTTCAAGGAATGTCTTTATTTTAGAAGCGATCAACCCGGCATCATCGGGGGCGTAATCGAGCAGCGGCTCAGGCAAACCGTAATACTGCGCTTTTTCTTTTAAAACCGGGGCAAAAGCATCCTCGATCCGGCCTTCATATACTTCTCTGCCGGTTATAAGCGCCCCCAATCTTCGGGGCTGATACTTTAGGACCCTGATCAAGGGGCCTTTTAGGGCCCTGATCTGTTCAGCCTGCTCTAAGATCTCTTTCTTTACCGCCAGGGGAATAACCCTGGTTCCGGCCACCCGCTCCCCTTTTATAACCGGGCTGTTGGTGTGCAGGCTGGCCATTACAACGCCGGGCAGCTGATTGATTTTAAGCAGGCCTTCCACCTCAACTTTGAGCAGCCCGCTGCAGGAAGCGATGAGATCAACCCGCCCTTCAGAAGGGCCCTCCATGGTAAGGCCTTCACCGGCTGCAATAGAAGCCAGGTCCAGGCCGGCCTCATCCTCATGAAGCTCATCTTCCTCGAGATCCAGAAAACAAACGTGCTCTTTGCCGATATCGAGCAAAAGCGGGATGTCTTCCGGTTTAATGACATGGCCTTTCTTAAAGGCCGGCCCCTTGCATTTTCCCCTGACAATACGGGTCACATCATGAGAAAGCACTTTCCCTACGGCATCTTTTGTGCTGGCATAAGATATTTTCAACGGGCCACCTCCGAATCAAAGCGTTATGCTTAACCTCATATAACGCTATCATAAATATATTCGTTCCTTGTAGAATTGTCAACGTGGTATCGAAGGCAGTTGTTGTAAGGGGGATAATTACTTCTCCCACCAACCAGGCCCTGTTAAACCTCGATCAAGGTCGAATCGCCCTGGGCCAGGCCTCCGCAGATGGCTGCCACTCCCAGCCCTCCGCCTCTTCTTTGCAGTTCATAAATCAGGGTCATGACCAGACGGGCGCCACTGGCCCCCACCGGGTGCCCGATGGCGATGGCTCCTCCGTTCACATTAATTTTTTCCCGCAGGCTTTCCAGTTTTGCTTGATCCTCCCCGGCCAGGATTTTGCTGCTGACCAGGGGCATGGCGGCGAAAGCTTCGTTTATTTCGATCAAGCTGACCTGTTCCAGGTTTATTCCGCCGCCCCCTTCCAGGGCCTTTTCAATGGCCGGGGCCGGGGCCGCCGCGATCAGGTGAGGCTCGAGGGCTACACTGCCGGTACTTTTCACCACGGCCATGATCTCAACGCCCAGCGCTTCAGCTTTTTCCCGGGACATCAAGATCAATGCCGCTGCGCCGCTGTTCAAACCCGGGGCATTGCCGGAAGTGACCGTGGGGCTGCCGTAGATAAGCGGAAGCCGGGCCAGGTCTTCCAGGCTCGTATCGGGCCGGGGCTGTTCGTCCCGCTCGATCAAAAGGGACCCTTTTTTTCCTTCAACCCGGACCGGAAATATTTCCTGGTCAAGCTTGCCCTCTTCCAGGGCCCGGGCATAGCGCTCCTGGCTGCGCAGGGCCCAGCGGTCCTGTTCTTCACGGCCGACCCCGTACTCTAAGGCCACTTCGCCGGCATCCACCGCTACCGGGTTCCAGCCGGAGTAACCCAGGGCATACATGGGATCGATCAATTCAGCCGGGCCCAGGCGCCGGCCCCAGCGCATATCCGGGGCCAGGAAAGGGGCCCGGCTCATGTTCTCGGAGCCGGCCGCCACAACCACGGCTGCTTCCCCGCTTCTTATCGAACGGCAGGCCAAATGAAGGGCGGTCATGGATGAACAGCAGGCCCGGTCGATGGTCAGCGACAGCACGCCGGCGGGCAGGCCGGCCTTGAGGACAGCCTGGCGGCCCAAAACATTGGTTTCCATGGCATTTTCCGCCAGGACACAGGTGCCGAAATAAAGTTCATCGACCAGATCGCTGCCCCGGTTCAAACGTTCCAGCGCTTCCCGGATCGCCATCACGCCTAAATCCAGGCTGCTCAGGTCCTTCATCGCCCCGCCAAACCTGCCAAAGGGGGTCCGGGCGCAGGCTGTGATAACAACATCATTCTTTGCGCACATAGGGTCTCCTTTCCGCTCTAAACCTGACCGGGATTACCATGTGAAAACTACTTTAAGCAACGCCTTAGTTTTAAAAAAAATTACGGCTTGTGGGCTGCTCCAGGGCTCATTAAACCTGTAACAAGGCTTGAATTAATGTAATGACTGCTTAAAGGGATGCTAATCGTACTGGTAAAATCCGCGCCCGGTCTTGCGGCCCAGGTGGCCTGCCTCAACCAGCTTTCTCAGGATCTGGGGGGCCCGGAAGCGATCGCCGTAGGCCTCCGTTAAACCCTCGGCGGCAAATACCATGGTATCCAGGCCGACATAATCGGCCAGCTCAAAGGGCCCCATCGGGTAATTAAGCCCCAGCCGGACCGCCTTGTCAATATCTTCGACCGAGGCGACTCCTTCTTCCAGCACTCTCATACACTCCAGCATATGGGCGGCCAGGACCCTGCTGGTTACAAAGCCCTGGGCATCTTTGACCAAAACGGTTTCTTTGCCCATTTCCCGGGCCAGATCCTGGATAACCTGCACGGTTTCTTCCGAAGTGTCCACTCCGGCCACGATTTCCACCAGCCTCATAATCGGGGCGGGGTTAAACCAGTGCATGCCGATTACCTGTTCCGAACGGCCGGTAACTGAGGCAATATCGGTAATGCTTAACTCGGTGGTATTGCTGGCAAAAATGGTCCCTTCGTCACAGAGCCCCTCCAGTTCGGCGAAAATTTCTTTTTTAAGGGCCAGGTCTTCCGGGACGGCCTCTATGACTACCTGGGCTCCTTCCACCGCATCGGCCAGCTCAGTAGTAGTGAAGATATTATTCAGGGCTTCTTGCGCCTTCTCGTCACTCAGTTTTCCGGCTTTGACAAACCGATCCAGGCTTTTCCTAATTCCCTTCAAACCCCTGGCCAGGACTTCATCGGAAACATCCATGATCCCAACCCGGTATCCTGAAGCGGCCGCCACCTGGGCAATGCCGCTGCCCATCTGGCCCGCTCCCAGAATAGCAATCTTTTTAATTTCCATGCTTTATGCCCTCCTCTGTAATAAATTTATTTACAAGGCCGGCTTACTTTTTACGCCACAAGGGCAGGTCGGTTTCCGGATCATATTCCCGCTGCAGGTCGGGACCGACAATCTCTTCGATCACAAACTCCCCGGCAAAAACCACGGTCCCTTTCTGCAGGTGCCCGCCTACCAGGTCTCCTTCACTGTCGCCCAGGGCAAGGTGCAGGTGGGCGACCGCTTCGCCGTCCCGCAAACTAAGGTTGCCCAGGCAGCTCACTATTTCCAGGTGCCGGTCAAACTTCCGGTCCTCGTAAACCCTCTTATCCTGGTTATAGTAGCTGATCACCGCTTTTTCCACGGCGCCGATTATTTCCACTTTGGCGCTGGTGATCTTTTCTTCGGCAGCAAACTGCTGCACACTTTCCAGCAGGTCCGACCGGAAGGGGATCCTGCCGATCCAGATCCGGCCCTTTTCTCCTTTTTGATGCCACATAGAAAAACCTCCCTGGCTATCGATATTTTAGCTGCCGCGATCTCTAAAAAGCGCTGTAACTGTATAAGGCAAAACCGGCAAAGAGGCCGAACAAAATCCCAAGCAGCCCCAGGGCCAGGCTGATGATAATCAGGATGCCCTGGATTTTGAAGTAGGTATTTAAATTGTCGACAAACATATTAAAATTGACTGAGTAGCCCTCCCCGGCCTCTTCCATGAGCAGGGCGTCGGCGTACTGCTTGGCGTTGCGAAGCTTAAGGCCGAGAACAATGGCGATGATCCCGGGAACAGCCCCGATCACAAAGGCAAAAACCCCGGCCAGCGCCGACAAAGCTCCGCCAATTATAGTGATAATGCCCACGAACCCCATCCATGTGCTTAACTGCTGCATCTTAACCCGATCCATTAATCTCATCCCTTTCTGGATTTATAAAAACCTAAGATCTGACCTGAAAATGTAAATTACAATTTTTATCCATCAGATGGTGCCCTTTTTAAAAGGGCATGAGTTCTATCTTTAGACTGCCTCGGATTGACGGTTAATGGCCCGGTCCTCTATATTGCCACCATATTTCCTCCCAAAAGTTCCGCCGTCCCGGGGTCGCAGGTGGCAATTATGGCCTGTTTGCCGTGGGCAAACTTCCGGACCGCCCGGGCGGCCGCCTGTTTCCTTTCCGGATCTAAGTTAACCAGGGGATCATCCATGAGCAAAAAGCCCCCGGCATCCTGGAGGAGGTATTCGGCCATGGCCAGCCTCAGGGCCAGGGCAGCGCCGCTGGCCGTGCCCGCCGAGAGCAGTTTCAGGGGCAGGGTTTTTCCATCGGCAGAGGTAATCCGGTCCGGCAGGGCCCCATCCAGTTCCGCCAGGTTATAGCGATTATTGGTGGCCAGGGCCAGGTACCCGGCAAAGGCTTCTCCCAGGGGCGCATAAGTGCCGGCATCCAATGCTTCTTTCAGGGCATAAAACTCTTCCCGGACCAGTTTGATGGCCCTGCCCTGGCCTTTGAGCCTCTTCAGCTGCTCATCGGCAAGGTCATAAGCGGTTTGCAGTTCTTCCGTAGACTCTTCGGGCATCCCGCCCTGCAGCTCGGCCAGTTCGGTTTTTAAATCCATAATTTGCTCTTTATTTTTTTGACTCTCACTGCGCATTTCTTTTAACGCGGCAAAGAACAGCTCGGTAGTTTCATATTCTTCGGGCAGCGGCGCCAGGGCTTGCAGTTTATGCTTGATCTCTCCGGACTGCTGCCTCAAGGCGGCCAGTTCCTCGAAGGCCTGATCATAGCTGCCGTATTTTTCTTCCCACTGCCGCAGCTTTTCCTGTTCCTGTTCCAGCTTATAGTTTAAGGAGCTTACAGAAATTCTCGCTTCTTCGAGCTCGGTTTTCACCTGCTCCGGATCGCGGACCCCCTTTTCGGGGCCGGCTGCGGCCACTTCTTTTTCCAGCTCTTCCAGGGAAACCTGTCCCAGAGAGCTTTCCAGCTTGATCCGGGCGCTGTCAGTTTTCTTTTCCAGCTCCTCACGCCGGGAAGCAGTTGCCCTGGCCTGCTCCAGGCCGTCCAAAGAATATGCTTCCAGCCTGGCGGCAAATTCCGATCCGGCCCTGCCGGCCCGGTCAATCAAATCATCTACATCCTCTTCACCGGCCCGGATCTTGATGGTCCAGTCAGCGCTTTCCAGGATCAGCCTTCCGGCCCCTTCCAGGACAGCTTCTTGGTGGACCGCCATTTTCCTGGCTTCCTCAAGGCCGGAGGTAACCGTCAAATCCAAAGCCTTTTTAACCTGGAGGGAAGCTTGTATCTTCATCGCCTGGGCCAGCTCTTTTAACCGCTCCCTTTCTGAGTATTTCTGTTCCAGGAATTTTAGTTCATCTTTGCCAACCGGCGGCAGTTTCTCCAGCTCTGCCTGATTGGACCGGATTTCTTCCTGCAGGGGTCTGGCCTGCCGGAGCAGTTCTCTTTTGCGGCGGGTTTCAAGGACCGCTTCTGATTCCCGGAGCTCATTTTCCAGGCTCTCGAGCCGGCCTTTTTTTTCTTCTATTTCCTTTTTTAACCCCTTTACCCGTTCTTCCACCCGGGGCCACTCAGAAATTACTTCTTTCAGGCCGGTCTCTTTTCCCATAACCGAGTCCAGTTTTGGCTCCAGGGCGCTCCTCTGGCGGGCATCGTCCTCGAGGGCTTCCATTTCCTTTAAGCGGATCGCCATTAAATCCTGGGCCCGGGTTTTATCAATAAGCTGTTGATTCCGGTCGGTAATCTTTTCTTCCAAAGCCTGAGTCTCTCTTAATTTACGGCGCAGCTCTTCCCGCCTGTAATAGGCGGCCAGGATGGCACCGACATTTTTCTTGTGGGGGTTGTTGATATCGCGCCCACCCCGGGGGCCGTCCAAATCCGGGTCCCAGTTCTGCAGGAGGCGATCATGCTCATCGTTTATTTTAGTTTCAAGTTCCTCCAGGGAGACGCCGCCCGATTCATGCAGGGCCGAGCGGAGCAGGCCGGAAACGGTCCCCAGCGCTTCCCGGTTCTCTTTTAACCTCTCAAAAGTGCGGTTTATCTCCTCCTGCCTGGCAAAAAGGACCCCTTTGTAGGTGCCGGCTCCGAAGCGAAGATGTTTCCCCAGCTCCTTCCGGGCCTGGCCCGGATCGTTTATTTCACTGCCATCGGCTAAAACCATCCGTTCCTCTTTGGTCCCTCCCCAGGCACAGTGGTAGGAAAGGACCTGGCCGGAGGCGGTTTCAAACTGGACTTCTGCCCGCATTGTATCCCCGGCCGGGTAAGGCAGGCAGTTTTGCAGGAGATTTTTCCATTCTTCGCTTGATTTCCTGACCCCTGCTGGAACGAATAAAACGGCATAGATGGCGTTGATCAGGGTGCTTTTCCCCGCTTCGTTGGGTCCGAGCAGGACATTTAAGCCCTGATCGAAAGTATATGTTTTGTCGGCCACCCCTCCAAAAGGGGCCAGGCGTACTTTACGAATGATCATCGCTTCACCTCTTCAACCAGGCGGTAAGCGGCCTGCAGGGCCTCCCGGTCCCCTCTTTCGGCCAGCCTGGTCAGGAAGCGGTAAGGAAAAGAGCCTTTGGAATATTTGGCAGCGATAAGGGCGGGGGTAATCTCCACCGCCAGTTCGCCGTCGTCTATTTCCAGGTAAAAAAACCCTTCCCGCAGGCTGTTGTAGATTGCCAGGCGAGCCCGGTAATCCTCTTCGGGCAGAGTTCCGGAAAGCTTCAGCTTGACCAGGGTCTGCAACCCCGCTTCAGGATGTCCCGATCCGGGCTGCAGAGCTACGAGGTCCTCCCTGGCCCGGATCGTTTGGTGCAGTTCCATAAACCTGAACCGACCGGTCTCTATCGAACGGCTCAACGCCCCGCCTGAATCATGCAGTTCCGTAATCCAGGCCCGCCCTTGATGGCGGCAATCAAAACCGTCCGGTTCCGGGGTGCCGCAGTAGAGGAAAGGCCTGTTTTCAGCCTCCTCCTGGTCGGGGTACGGCCCGTGGGTATGGCCCAGGCAGATTAGGTCCAGGTTGAGGGCGGCCAGCTCCGAATCTTCCATGGGATAGTACTGGCTTTCAAAGTCAGGGGAAATACCTTTGACCGCGCCGTGGGCTATCCCGATATGCCATTTCCCTTCCGGTTTTTCTTCGAAGTTTTTAATCCAGTCCAGGCGGTTGGTGGGAGAATGCTTGGCGTCGCAGGGAGCCGGGTAAAGGACGGCNTCGATCCCGAATTCATGCAGTTGATAAGGCCTGTTCTCTGTCAGCAGGAGCAGCTCTTCCGGAGCCCTTTCCTTAAATTCGGGCCAGAGCGAACCAAAGGGTTCGTAGTAGTCATGGTTGCCGGGCAAAACTGCCACACAGCCCTGGAAGCGGTTTAGAATATCCACCGCTTTTTTAATGATAGCAGAAGCCACATTGGCCCGGTGGAAGAGGTCCCCGGCAATGATCAGAAGCCGGCACTGCTCTTCATTGGCCTTCTCCACCAGCCCCGATAAAGTTTCAAACCTGGCCTCAACCAGCTGCTCCCGCACTTCTTCGGGATAACCCCGGTTTCTAAAAGTCATTCCCAGGTGCAGGTCAGCCGTATGCAGCAGTTTAAGGGACAAGTTAAAACCTCCCCGGCTTTTTCTGGCAGGTTAAGGGTAGTTATAATAAATATTCGCGAACAGCCGGCCAAACCCTTTTCAGATCTCAATAAACCGGGCCTCGAACCATCATGTTTCATCACAGGCGGTCAGGTTATAATTGGCTTTCAGGCTGCTGCCCGTGAAGGTCCTGTGAAACCCCTAAAGACCGTGTTTTAGGCAAAAAACCTTAAAGTGGGGCAGCCATAATCTGGTAAGGGGCGATCAGTTTTGCCCCGCCAGTTCAACCGCACTTTTCATCGTATCCCCGGCCTGGCCGTGGATGACCAAATCGGCAATGTCATCAAAGGGTGTCGGCTCCCGGTTGACAATAACCAGGGCCGCGCCCGCTTCCTTGGCCAGCTGGGGCATAAAAGCGGCCGGGTAAACGACCAGGGAAGAACCGATGCTGATAAAGAGATCGCAGCTGCGGCTTCGTTCCTGGGCCTCTTCCAGGGTCCGCACGGGCAGCTGCTGGCCAAAAGCGATGGTGGCCGGCTTGAAAAGCCCTCCGCACTCCGGGCAGTTCTCCGGTATTTTCCCCTGTTCAAGCAGTTTGTAGGCTTCTGTCCAGGGATAGTTGGCCGCACAGTCAAGACAGCGTATTTTCCACATCGTCCCGTGCAGTTCCAGGACTTTTTCCGGGCTGTTGCCGGCCTTCTGGTGCAGTTCTTCTACATTCTGGGTAATTACGGCGCTCAGCCGGCCCCGTTTTTCCAGCTCGGCGATAGCCAGGTGGGCCGGGTTGGGCTCCACACCCCGAAATTCCCTGTAGGTGACCCGAAACAAATCCCAGTACCTGCGGCGGCTCTCTTCGGAGGAAACAAATTTCTGGAAAGTCATTTCCCTGGGATCGAAACGGTCCCAGATCCCGCCCGGGCTGCGGAAGTCGGGCACCCCTGATTCTGTGCTTACGCCGGCCCCGGTAAAAACGACAATATTGCGGCTGCCTGCGATCAGTCCCGCCAGCTTTTCAATTTTTTCTCCGCTCATCTCAGATCACTTCCTCAAAGCAGCAGATTCCGGCCGGGGGCTGGAACCCGGCCCTTTCTGCTTCTTGTGCCTGGTTCCATTATAATCAAACCACCCCCTTTGATGCAAAAACCGTTAAATTACAAATTATCCCCTTTAGCCGCTGCCGGCAGTAAGCCGGACCCGGGCTTCCCTGGACTTATTAGCCTGCATCCCATGCCCGGCTGGTGTTGATCGGATTAGCCATCACTGGTAAAATCTAATCAACTGTTGAACCTGGATATCGTGTCAATGATTATTCAGCAAGCTCAAAAGCTTGCTGTTTTGTTCGGCGGATATAATTAAAACGAGGGTGAGGGATTAGGAGTGAACATGAAAAAGATACTGCTGGTGGTGCTGGTTGTCCTGGCCACTAATATATTGACCTTTTGGGGGGCAAGGAGCCTGGGCCCGGAAACGGCAGGGCCGGTGGGTGAAGAAACCGCGGCCCCGGCTGACCTAACAGAGGATTTTCAGCTCTTCCGGGAAATTATAGACATCCTGGAAAACGAACATATTAATGAAATCGATCAGGATGAACTGCTGCACGGCGCCTTTAAGGGCATGCTGGAGGCGCTTGATGATCCGGAAGCAAGCTACCTGGACAGGGAAGACTTTGAAAACCTGAGGGTGCAAACTGAAGGAGTATACGGAGGGGTTGGAATCGAGGTTTTCCTTGATAATGACTACGTCACCATCGTAGCCCCAATTTCCGGAACCCCGGGCGAGGAAGCCGGCCTGAGTTCAGGAGACCGGATTGTCGCCGTCGACGGCATCAACCTGGTCGGAGAGGATCTGAACAAGGCCGTCAGCCTGATGCGCGGCGAACCCGGGACCGATTTGGAAATGGAAGTAGAGCGGCCGGGTGTAGATCAAGTGCTGGTCTTCGAAATCACCCGGGAACAGATCGAGCTGGATACCGTACAACACGAGATGCTGGATGATCAAGTGGGCTACATCAAGCTGACCAGCTTCTCCGATACTACGGCCCAGGAATTCGAAGCAGCGGTCGAAGAATTGAAACAGAAGAACATGGGGGCCCTGATCATCGACCTGAGGAACAACCCGGGTGGACTTCTGAGTGCGGCGGTCCAAATTGCCGACATTCTCATTCCCGAAGGCCCGATTACCCATATTGAAAGCCGCGAGGGCAGGATCGAAACCCATAGTTCCGAACGGGAAGCACTGGGGATCCCCATGGCCGCCCTGGTAAACGGAGCAAGCAGCAGCGCTTCAGAGGTCCTGGCCGGCGCCCTGCAGGATACAGATGCGGCTGTGATCATCGGAACCCAAACTTTCGGCAAAGCCTCCGTGCAAAATATCAGGCCGCTGAGCGATGGCGGAGCCCTTCGTTATACTGTCGCCCACTACCAGACCCCCGGGGGGAGAACCATTCATGAAGAAGGCCTGACCCCGGATCTGGTCGTAGATCCGCCGGCCATAGTCGAATTGGCCATGCAGCCGATCAGCACCGGCCTGGTTGAAGGGGACGAGGGGGAAGAAGTGGAGACCCTGCAAAAATTATTGGCCGAATTCGGCTACCTTGATCAGGAAGTAAGCGGTCACTTCGATCGGGTTACCAGGGAAGCCCTGGAAGCATTTCAAGAAGACCAGGGCATTTATGTTACCGGCGAAATGAGCGAAATGGTCGTCAGGAAGTTTCATGAAGAAATTGAAGCCCGCCGGAAAGAGGACGACCGCAAGCTGGACCAGGCCCTGGAATTATTGAACCAGGAGCTGGAGTAAACCCTTACCAGCGGGCATGGTGCTCTTCAGCCCAGCCCAGCAGGTTTTCAAAAGTGTAGGCAGTGCCGGCATCATCTTTAACGGTGCCGGAAAAGCGGCCAAACAACTGGGTCATCTCTGAACC
>SL_5KL_010_SEDDRAFT_10000595_pt1 | contig 23204 bp, 20 predicted proteins | sample SodLakKL_010_SED_FD_9118 | JGI IMG/M metagenome (IMG submission 9118) | reverse complement strand
CCCGCCGCACCTCGTCCTTGAACAGCTCGCGCAGCGGCTCGACGAGCTTGAGCTTCATCGTCTCGGGCAGACCGCCGACGTTGTGGTGCGATTTGATGACGTGGGATTTGCCGCCGGCGTTGCCCGCCGACTCCACCACATCGGGGTAGATGGTGCCCTGGGCCAGGAACTCCACGCCCTCGAGCTTGCCGGCTTCCTCGTCGAAGATCTCTACGAACAGGTTGCCGATGATCCGCCGCTTCTCCTCCGGGTCCTCGACCCCGGCCAGCGCGGCGAGGAAGCGATCCTCGGCGTCGACATGGATGACCCGCACCCCCATGTGACGGGCGAAGGTGGCCATGACCTGCTCGGCCTCGCCCTCGCGCAGCAGCCCGTTGTCCACGAACACGCAGGTCAGCTGCTCACCAATGGCCCGGTGCAGCAGCGCGGCGGTCACCGAGGAATCGACCCCGCCGGAGAGCCCGAGCACGACGTGGCGATCCCCCACCTGCTCGCGCAGCCGCGCGATGCTGTCCTCGACGATATTCCCCGGCGTCCAGTCGCCGGGGCAGCCGCAGATCTCGCGCACGAACCGCTCGAGGATGCGCCCGCCCTGGGCGGTGTGCGTCACCTCCGGGTGGAACTGCAGGCCGTACCAGCCCCGGGCATCGTCGCCGATGCCGGCCACCGGCGCGGCCTCGGTCTCGGCGATCACCTGGAACCCCTCCGGCGGCAGCTCCACCCGGTCACCGTGGCTCATCCACACATCGAGCAGACCAAAGCCGTCGGCGCTGGCATGGTCCTCGATGTCGCGCAGCAGCCGCGAATGCCCCCGGGCCCGGACCTGGGCGTAGCCGAACTCCTTGTGATCCGACGGCGCCACCCGACCGCCAAGCTGCGCGCTCATCGCCTGCATGCCATAGCAGATGCCGAGCAGCGGCACCCCCAGCTCGAAGACCGCCGCCGGGATGCGCGGGGTCTCGGCGTCGGTGACCGTCTCCGGGCCACCGGAGAGGATCACCCCCGCCGGGGCAAAGTCCCGCACGGCCTGATTGCCGGCGTCACAGGCACGGATCTCGCAGTAGACCCCGCACTCGCGCACGCGGCGGGCGATGAGCTGGGTGTACTGCGAGCCAAAATCGAGAATGAGAACGCGGTGGGCGTGGATGTCCGCCCCGGACTGTTCGCTCACTGGCAACGGCTCCGAATGATTACTCGACGCGGTAGTTGGGGGCTTCCTTGGTGATCGTCACATCGTGGACATGACTCTCACGCATGCCGGCACCGGTGATACGAGCGAACTGCGGACGCGTGCGCATCTCCTCCATGGAGGCGCAGCCGACGTATCCCATGCTGGCGCGGATCCCGCCGATGAGCTGGTTGACGATGGTGACCATGCTGCCCTTGTAGGGCACACGACCCTCGATCCCCTCAGGGACGAGCTTGTCCACCGACTGCGAGCCCTCCTGGAAGTAGCGGTCGGCACTGCCCTGGCTGCCGGACATCGCCCCCAGCGAGCCCATGCCCCGGTACGCCTTGTAGGAGCGCCCCTGATAGAGCTCCACCTCGCCGGGCGCCTCTTCGGTGCCGGCCAGCAGACTGCCGATCATAACCGTATGGGCCCCACTGGCCAGGGCCTTGGCGGCATCCCCGGAGAAGCGGATCCCGCCGTCGGCGATCAGCGGCACGTCGGTGCCAGCCAGGGCCTGGGAGACGTTGGAGATCGCCGTCACCTGGGGCACCCCCACCCCGGCCACCACCCGGGTGGTGCAGATCGACCCCGGGCCGATGCCCACCTTGACCGCGTCGGCCCCGGCCTCGGCCAAGGCCCGGGCGGCATCACCGGTGGCGATGTTCCCGGCCACCACCTCCACGTCGGGATAGTGCCGCTTGACCCAGCGCACACGCTCCATCACGCCGCGGGAGTGACCGTGGGCGGTATCCACCACCAGGACATCGACGCCAGCGGCCGCCAGCGCCTCAGCACGCTCATCGGTCCCCTCGCCCACACCAACGGCGGCACCCGCCCGCAGGCGACCATGCTCGTCCTTGCAGGCGTTGGGGAAGTCCTGACTCTTTTGGATGTCCTTGACGGTGATCATCCCACGCAGCCGGAAGGCGTCGTCGACCACCAGGATCTTCTCGATGCGGTGCTGATGCAGCTTGCTCAACACCTCATCGCGCTCGGCCCCCTCGCGCACGGTCACCAGGCGCTCCTTCGGGGTCATGGCGACGGAGACCGGCTCGCTGACCCGGCTTTCAAAGCGCAGGTCGCGACCCGTCACGATGCCGACCAGCTCCTCGCCGTCGACCACCGGGACACCGGAGATCCCATGCTGGCGCGTGAGCTTGAGCACCTCACCGATGGTCATCACCGGCGAGACGGTGATCGGCTCCTTGATGATACCGCTCTCGAACTTCTTGACCCGGCGCACCTCGGCGGCCTGCTGCTCGACGGTCATGTTCTTGTGGATGATCCCCATCCCGCCCTGCTCGGCCAGGGCGATGGCCAGTCGCGCCTCGGTGACGGTGTCCATCGCCGCCGAGACCAGCGGGACATTCACCTGAATACGCCGGGTCAGCGGGGTACTCAGATCCACATCCCGGGGAAGCACGTGCGATTCAGCGGGAAGGAGGAGGACGTCATCGAAGGTGAGGGCTTCCTGGGCGATTCGCATGGTGTCGGGACCTCGGGCGCAGACGCTGACGAAAAAGGAGGATAGCCGCACATTTTACGGTGCCCTGGCACCCCCACTCAACAAACTTCCCATGGACGATGGCGGCGTGTAGCTTGTACCCATCCAGCCGGAGCGAGCGCCGCCGAGTATGGAGCGCCACAGCGACGAAATCGCCGTCTACACCCCCTCGCAGCTCAACCAGGAAGTGCGGGGCATGCTTGAGACGGTCCTGCCCTCCATCTGGGTCGAAGGCGAGATCTCGAACCTCGCTCGGCCGTCGTCCGGACACCTCTACTTCACCCTCAAGGACGCCGGCGCCCAGGTCCGCTGTGCGCTGTTCCGCGGCCGCGCCTCGGCGCTGCGCCAGCGCCCCGCCGACGGCGACCAGGTGCGCGTTCGGGCCAAAGCCAGCCTCTACCCCGCCCGCGGCGAGTTCCAGCTGATCATCGAACACCTGGAGCCGGCCGGTGAGGGCGCACTCCAGCGCGCCTTCGAGGCACTCAAACAGCGCCTGCAGGCCGAGGGCCTCTTCGACCCGGCGCACAAACGCCCCCTGCCCCGCCTGCCGCAGCGCCTGGGGGTGATCACCTCACCCACCGGCGCCGCCATCCGCGATGTCCTGCAGGTGCTGCAGCGCCGCTTTCCGGCGCTGCCGGTGCTCATCTACCCAGTCCCGGTTCAGGGTGAAGCCGCGGCGCCGGCCATTGTCCGGGCCCTGGAGCTGGCCGGGCGCCGGGGCGAGGTGGACGCCCTGCTACTCACCCGTGGGGGCGGCTCACTGGAGGACCTCTGGCCCTTCAATGACGAGTCGGTGGCCCGTGCTATCCGCGCCTGCCCGGTGCCGGTGGTCAGTGCCGTCGGCCACGAGGTAGATGTCACCATCTCCGATCTGGCCGCGGACCTGCGGACACCCACCCCGTCGGCCGCTGCCGAGACCCTCTCACCGGACCGACAGACCTGGCAGGAGCAGTACAGCCAACTGGGCCAGAGGCTGGCCAGTGCCGCCCGGCGGCGCCTGAACCGCGACGGCGAGCGGCTGGCGGCGCTCGAGCGCCGGCTGGCGGCGCAGCACCCGGGCCGACGCCTGCGCGACCGCGCGCAGCGTCTCGACGAACTCGAGACCCGCCTGCACCGCCTGGGCCGACAGACCGTCGAGACCCGGCGCGCGCGGCTGCACACCGCCGGGCAGCGCCTGCGGGTCCAGGATCCGCGCCGACGCGCCACCCAAGAGCGCCGGCGGGTCGAGGAGCTGGCGCAGCGCCTGCGTCAGGCGGCGCGGGGCCGGCTGACGGCCTCGCAGCAGCGACTGGGCAACGCCTCGCGCGCCCTGCACGCCGTCAGCCCCCTGGCCACGCTCGAGCGCGGTTACGCCGTGGTCCAACGCGCCGAGGATGCCGCCATCCTGCGCCGCGCCGACGCCGTGCAGGTCGGCGACCGCATCCATGCCCGGCTAGCCCACGGGGCGCTAGACTGTCGAGTCGAAGCCTGCCGCACCACGGAGGAAACACCCCGCGATGCCGACTGAGCCACGCAGCTGCCACCCCCGACGCGCGACGGCCCTGCTCATCGCCTGGATCGGGTTGATGCTGGCCGCACCGCTGCACGCAGCCCCGCTGCCCGACTGGCCGGTCCCTGGTGGCGTGGCGCGAGTCGACTTGGAGACCGACAGCCGCCCCGAGGCCGTCCTTTATGACGACGAGCCGGTCCTCGTGCACTCCACCCCGCAAGGCTGGCAGGCGGTAGTGGGGATCGACCTCGGCGCCGAACCCGGGACCCACACCCTCAAGGTGGACGGCAGCCCGCACCCCTTCGAGGTCGAACCCATTGACTACGAGGAACAGCACCTGACCATCGACGACGAGGACATGGTCACACCCCCCGAGGAGACGCTGGAGCGGATCTGGGCCGAACAGCGTGAGATCCGCGCCGCCTTCCGCAGCCGCGAGGTCGATGCGCAGCCGCAGCTGCACCTGCACACCCCGGTGGCGGAGCACCGGGTGTCGGCCACGTTCGGGCTGCAGCGCTACCTCAACGGAGAGCCCCGCAACCCACACAACGGTCTCGACATGGCCGCCCCCACCGGCACGCCCATCGAGGCCGCGGAGGCCGGCCGGGTGGTGCAGACCGGGGACTACTACTTTAATGGCAAGACCGTGTTTATCGATCACGGCGCCGGCCTGATCACCATGTACTGCCACCTGGATGAGATCGACGTCGACAAGGGGCAGTGGATGGAACGCGGCGAACCGATCGGCACCGTCGGTGAAACCGGCCGGGTCACCGGCCCCCATCTGCACCTGAGCGTCATCCTCAACGGCAACGCCGTGGACCCCAATCTGTTCCTTTAGGACCCCACTGACCGAGAAAGGAGGCATCAATGTCCCAGCGCCGAGTCGTCATCTGCTCGCCCACCCGTACGCCGATCGGGACCTTCGGCGGCTCTCTCAAGAGCGTCCCCGCACCGGATCTCGGTGCCACCGCCATACGCGGCACCCTGGAGCGCTCCGGGCTCGACCCGGCGGCCGTGGACACCGTGGTCATGGGCAACGTCATCCAGGCCGGTTGCAAGATGAACCCGGCCCGCCAGGCCTCGATCAACGGCGGCGTTCCCGCCGAGACGCCGGCCCTGACGGTCAACCGCGTCTGCGGCTCCGGGGCGCAGGCCGTGGCCAACGCCTTCCAGGAGGTGGCACTCGGCTTCGCCGACACCGCCATCGCCGGCGGCATGGAGAACATGGACCGGGCCCCGTACCTGCTCATGCAGGGCCGCTACGGCTACCGCCTCGGCCACCAGCAGATCCTTGATGCGGTACTCAATGACGGCCTCAATGACGCCTTCTCGGACCAGCACTCCGGCTGGCACACCGAGGACCTGGCCGAGAAGTACCAGATCAGCCGCCAGGATCAGGACGAGTGGGCGCTGCGCTCGCAGCAGCGCTTCAGCACCGCCCAGTCCGCCGGCCATTTCGAGGCAGAAATTACCCCGGTGGACGTGCCCGGCCGCAAGGGGCCCACGCGCTTCGAGGCCGATGAACACAACCGCGGTGACACCACCCTGGAGGGTCTGCAGAAGCTGCGCCCGGCGTTCCGCAAGGAGGGCACCATCACCGCCGGCAACGCCCCCGGCGTCAACACCGGCGCAGCGGCCATGGTGGTCGCCGAGGAAGAGGCCGCGCGCCGGCACGGCCTCACCCCGGCGGCGCGCCTGGTGGCCTACGGCGTCGGCGGCGTCGAGCCGGGGATGTTCGGGATCGGGCCCGTCCCCGCGGTCAAGCAGTGCCTGCAGCGCGCCGGCTGGTCCACCGATGAGGTGGGGCGCTGGGAGATCAACGAGGCCTTTGCGGCCATCGCCATCGCCGTTACCCGGGATCTGGGCCTCGACCCGGAACGGGTCAACGTGGAAGGCGGCGCGGTGGCCCACGGCCACCCGATCGGTGCCACCGGCGCCGTGCTCACCACCCGACTGATCCACGCCATGCAGCGCGACGGCGTGGACAAGGGCGTGGTCACCATGTGCATCGGCGGCGGCCAGGGGGTGGCCCTGGCCATCGAGCGGATGTAACGGGTTCCCCGCCCCGGACACCGATCTGCCCGGCGGCCCATGGCCGTCGGGATCGGTGAAACAGCAGGCCCCGCGATGCGCGAGCATCCGGGGCCTTTTTCGCTCCGCCCCGCCGGACCGCGGGCCGGCTACAACGCCTCTCGGCCGTGGGGGGCGTCCAGATCCAACCGCGGCATACGGGCCACCAGCCCCGCGGGATTCAGAAAGGCGTGGCTGCGGTAGTAATGGTGCCGAATGTGCTCGAAGTCGGTGGTCTCGCCGAACGCCGGCATCTGGTAGAGCTCGCGCAGATAGCCCATCAGGTTCGGGTATTCGCGGATCTGGCGCTGCGAGCACTTGAAGTGCACGGCGTAGACGGCGTCGAAGCGGATTAGCGTCGTGTAAAGACAGATATCCGCCTCGGTAAGACGGTCCCCACAGAGATAGCGCTGCCGGCCCAGCACCTCCTCCCAGTGGTCCAGGGCCGCATAGAGGGTGTCGGCGGCCTCCTCGTAGGCCGTTTGACTGCCGGCGAAACCGCAGCGGTAGACGCCATTGTTGATCGGTTGATAGATCGCATCGATGGTCGCATCCACCGTTTCAACGAGATCCGCCGGGGCCAGATCCAGGTCGGTGCCGGCCAACGCCTCGAAGCGGTGGTCGAACATGCGCAGCAGTTCCCGCGACTCATTGTTGACCAGAGTCCCCTCGCGGCAGTCCCATAGCGCCGGCACGGTGACCCGGCCATTGGCCCGCGGCTCAGCGGCGGTGTAAACCTGATGGAGATAGGCGGCCCCGTGGATCGGATCCCCGGTGGCACCGGGGAAGTCGTCGCGCAGTTCCCAACCGTTCTCCAGCATCAGCGGGTGGACCACCGAGACGGAGATCACCGGCTCAAGCCCCTTCAGGCGCCGGGCGATCAGCACCCGGTGGGCCCACGGGCACGCCAGCGAAACGTAGAGGTGGTACCGCCCCGCCTCCGGTGCGAACCGCCCACCCGGCTCGACCCACGCCCGGAACCGGCTCTCGTCGCGCTGAAACCGACCGGTCTCGTCGTGCCTGTACGACTCCTGCATCCACTGCCCGTCCACCAGCAAGCCCATCGCTCCCTCCCCGGGCGGCCGCACGGTGCCACCCTGAATGTCTCAAAAAAAAGGCGGGATGACCGCACCGGCCACCCCGCCCCGTGTCCCCGGGAGCCTGGCTCCCGCCTACTCCAGCCCCTCGGGCATCTGCTGCTGCATGCCCTCCTGGACCCGCTGCTGGAGCTCCTCAAGCTCGGCCATCAGGTCGGCCGTCTCGGGGTAATCAGCCTCCATGGCCGCCAGCAGGTCCTCCTGGAACTCGCGCATGTCCCGCTCCATGCTCTCGCGGAACTCGTCATCGCGCATGGCCTCCTGCTGCTCCTGCTGGAGCTGCATCTGCGCCTCGTGGAACTCCTCGGCCAGCTCCTGCTGCTCCGCCTCGGAGACGTCCCCGGCCTCGAAGCGCTCGTAGATCTCCTGCATGCGCGAGTAATGCCGCTCAGGATCGTAGCCCAGATCCTCCATCTTGGCCGTGGCACGCTCCTCCAGGCGTCGCTGCTTCTCCTGAAGTTCGTCACTGGCCTCGAAGGTATCCTGCTGGATCTGCCCCAGCTGGCGCTGCAACTCCTGCAGGCGCTGCTGCGCCTCCATCAGCTCCGCATCCTGGGCCCCGGGGGCCTGCTGCTCGTCTGCCTCGGCCAGCGAGACGTGCAACGGGGCTGCGGCAATGAGCAGCGCAAGGAGCGCCGCCGTCGTCGTGCGAGTCATTGGTGAACTCCCTTAGCTATTCCCACCACGGAAGCGGCCCGGTGGCTACCGCGCCTCACCATGTTAGCACCAGACGAAGACGGCGCGCCCGCTGCTGCCCCGACGGCCGGGTTACTGGGGCATCTCGCCCTCGGGCATCGGCTGCTCACCGCCCATGCCCTGCTGCATCTCGGCCTGCAGCTCCTCCATCTCCTGCATCAGGTCCTCGGCCTCGGGGTTCTCGTCGTACATGGTGTCGATCAGGTCCTGCTCCAGCTGCTGGCGATCCTCCTGCCACGGCTGGACGAAGTCCTCATCCTGCATGGCCTCCTGCTGGGCCTGCTGCAGCTCCATGTGGATCTCCTGATCGTCCTGCATGCGCTGCTGGACCTCCTCCTGCGACATCTCGCCGGAGTGCATGGCGTCCATGGTCTCCTCCAGACGCTCGATGTCCTCACGGACGTTGTCGTAGCCCATGTCCTCCATCTGGTCCAGCAGCCGGTCATCCAGCTCCTCGGCCCGCTCCTCGAGCTCCGGGTTGGACTCGAGGGTGTCCTGCTGCATCTGACCCAACTGCTGCTGGATCTCCTGCATACGCTGCTGACCCTCGGACATTTGCGGCTCCATGCCCTGGCCGCCCTCAGGCATCTCCTGGCCACCCTCGGGGGCCTGGCCTTCCTCCGGGGCCATCTGGGCGTAGGCACCCGAGGTGGCGAGCATCAGCACGATCGCGGAAGCGGCAGTCTTGCGGAACATATACGACTCCTAGTTAGCAAAAGTTCGGTACGTTCAAACCGTCGCAACGGCCTTACCGGGGCTGACAGCACCCCGGGCGGGATGGTTCCAGAAGGATCCGCAGACACCCTCGGAAAAAGCGCCGCAGGCGGCCGCGAAAGCCCGTCTGACGGCGCGGATCAGGATCTCAGCGGCATTCCATCAGGTTTTCTTATTGCACACCACGGCAGCCCGTCGCCAGAATATGGATAGTTTGGATCTGTTCTTATTACAAACCAGGAGGCAACCGATGTCGCACCCGAAGGAAGGCCAGCCCGTACCGCAAGTCACCTTTCGCACCCGCGCGAACGGACAGTGGCAGGACGTGACCACCGAGGAACTGTTCAAGGGCAAAACGGTGGTGGTGTTCGCCCTGCCGGGAGCCTTCACCCCGACCTGCTCGTCGACCCACCTGCCGCGCTACAACGAGCTGGCCCCGGTGTTCTGGGACAACGGCGTGGACGATATCGTCTGCCTGTCCGTCAATGACGCCTTCGTGATGGAGGAGTGGCGGCGCGATCAGCACGCCGAGAACGTGACCTTCATCCCCGATGGCAACGGCGAGTTCACCGAAGGTATGGGGATGCTCGTGGACAAGAACGACCTGGGCTTCGGCAAGCGCTCCTGGCGCTATGCCATGCTCGTCCGTGATGGCGTTGTCGAGAAGATGTTCGTCGAGCCCGAGAAGCCCGGCGATCCCTTCGAGGTCTCGGATGCCGACACCATGCTGCGCTACATCAACCCGGAAGCGCCGCACCCCTCCTTCGTGACCCTGTTCAGCAAGTCCGGCTGCCCGCACTGCGCGCGCGCCAAGGCGCTGCTCGAGGAGCACGGCTACGACTACGAGGAGATCTGCCTCGGCGAGGGGATCACCACCCGCTCGGTGCGCGCGGTCACCGGTTCCGGCACGGTGCCGCAGGTGCTGATCGACGGGCGTCTGGTCGGCGGCGCTGACGATCTGGAGGCGCGACTGGGGCGGGCCCGCTCGGCGGCCTGATCCGGCTGCGGCCTTGTCAAAAAAAGCCCGGGGCGGGCCCACGCCGCCCCGGGCTTTTTTATTAAGCGACCATCCGGCCTAGAAGCGCAGGAAGGCCCCGGCGTACGGACCGCTGAAGTCGATATCCAGGGTCACGTCACTGAAGTCGTCCAGATCGACGGAGAACTCGCGGTAGCCGATCATCGCACCGGTGTACCAGCGCCGGTAGACCAGGTGGGCGCGGAAGTCGGTGATCGAATGATCCCCCACCGGCAGCGTCTGCAGAGAGCCCTCGAAACCGATCCGCGAGCCGGGGATATCCACACCCACCCGACCGAAGAACATCGGCAGCGTGCCGGAGAGCGAGGTGTCCACCCCCGCATCCGTGGCACGCACCTCGCCGTCGAAGTAGCGCGCGGTGACGCCCACATCGATGTCGACCATCGGCAGCGGCAGCGGCGACCAGAACAGGGTCAGGTCCGTGTGATCGAGGTTGACCACGGTGCTGCCGGCCCCCTCCTGCTCCAGGTTGGTCTGCTCAAGCCGGACACTGGGCACGCCGGGGAGGATATGATCCCACTCGAACCAGAGGTTCCAGTCCCGGTCGCTGTCGAGATCAATATCATTCCCCTCGACATCGATCCCGTTGATCTCGCCATCCGGGTCGTGGAGCCAGAGATTCGCCCCGCCGGAGATGCCCATAATCCCGCCGGTGGCCTGCGCGGTCCCGGCACCGAGAACCAGCGCCGCCGCCGTGAATCCACTGAGTACGGTTCGCCGCATGCGTCACCCCTGCACAGTCGTAAGCGTTGCCGTGAGGATACCACCCCGGTGCAACCGCCCCAATCGCCGAGCGCAGCGCTTCAGGCCACCGGCGCCACCGGGGAGACCTGGGGGAACTCGTTGATCACCCGCTCGGTCTCCGGGTCCACCTCGTAGAGCTTCACATCGTACCCCCACAGATTGGCCAGATGCCGCAGCACCGCGGTGGCCTCCCCCGGGTCCAGGGTCACTCCGTCGCTGACCCGATGCTCGAGGACCAGCGTCCGGTCGCCGGCCAGATCCACGTCCACCACCTGGATATCCGGCTCCAACCGGGCCACGTCGTGGCGTTGCGCCAGGGATCGGCGGACCGCGCGGTAGCCGGCGTCGTCGTGGATGGCATCCACCACCAGCTCGGGTTCGTCGGCATCGTCGTGGACCCGGAAGAGGCGAAAGTCGCGAATCACTTGGGGGCCCAGGAACTGCAGGATGAAGCTCTCGTCGCGATACTCCCGCCAGGCATGCTGCCAGACACCCAGCCAGTCGCCGCTGCCGGCCACCTCCGGGAACCAGCGCCGATCCTCATCGGTGGGATCGGTGGCCATGCGGCGCAGATCCTGGAGGATGGCGAACCCGAGGGCGTAGGGGTTGATGCCCGAGTAACGCGGATCGTCGAACTCGGGCTGGAAGACCACGCTGGTGTGGCTGTGCAGGAACTCCAGGAAGGCGCCGTCGGTCAGCTGCCCATTCTCGTGCAGCCGGTTCATGATGTAGTAGTGCACCGCCGTCGCGCAGCCCTCGTTCATCACCTTGGTCTGCTTCTGCGGATAGAAGTACTGCGCCACGTGGCGGACGATGCGCAGCACCTCCCGCTGCCAGTGCTCCAGGCGCGGTGCGCGCTTCTCCAGGAAGTAGAGCAGGTTCTCTTCGGGCAGGCCGAGGCGCTGCATGCGCTGCTCCACCGGATCCGCACCACCGGGTAGTTCGCCGTCCGGATCCGTGGGCACGGTACGCCAGAGGTCGTTGTAGGTCTGTTCCTCGTAGCGGACCCGCTCGATCTCGCGATCGCGCTCCTCGCGCAGGCTCCGCGTCTGCGGCTTGGGATAGCGGTGCACGCCCTGGCTCATGAGGGCATGGGCGGCATCAAGGACCTGCTCCACGGCGCGCACCCCGTATCGCTCCTCGCACTCGGCGATGTACCCCTTGGCGAAATCCAGATAGTCGAGGATGCCCTCGGCATCGGTCCACTCCCGGAACAGGCGGTTGTTCTTGAAGAAGTGGTTGTGGCCGAAAGCCGCGTGGGCGAGCACCAGCGTCTGCATGGTGAGCGTGTTCTCCTCCATGATGTAGGAGATACACGGCTTGGAGTTGATGACGATCTCGTAGGCGAGCCCGGTGTACCCCTTGCGGTAGAGCATCTCATCGCGGGCAAAATGCTTGCCGAAGGACCAGTGCCGATAGAACAGTGGCATACCCATGGATGCGTAGGCATCGAGCATCTGCTCGGAGCTGATGACCTCGATCTGGTTGGGGTAGACGTCGAGCTCCAGCTCCTCGTGGGCGATCCGCTCGATGGCGTCGTAGACGCGCATCACGTCGCGGTAGTCCCAGTCGAGGCCGGTGAACAGGGGTTGCTGCTGAACCGCCGCATTCGGTGCCATCGGGATCGTCTCCAGTATCTGAAGGTTCAGGAGCTCAGGGTTCAGCGTTCAGGCTTCAGCCCTTGAGTTCAGCCGGTGTGAAGAGCTCCCGGAAGACCGGGAAGATGTCACCCCGCGTTTGCACCCGACGCATGGCCAGGGGCGACTCCGAGCGGGCCAGCCGATCGTAGGCCCGCCACAGGTCGGAAGGGACGTGGAAGGCCTGACCGCCACCGACCTCGATGTAGGCGAAATACTGGCACAGCGGCAGGATCCCGTCGGCCATCAGCCGGGTGGTGGCCGGGTTGTCCGCCGGGGTGTTGTCCCCGTCCGAGGCCTGCGCCCCGTAGATGTTCCAGTCGCTGACGGGATAGCGGTCCTCGATGATGTCACGCATCATCGCCAGCGCCGGCGAGACCAGGGTGCCGCCCGTCTCCCGGGAGTAGAAGAAGGTGTCCTCGTCGACCTCCTGCGCAACGTGGGTATGGCGGATGAAGACGATATCCACATGCCGATAGCGGCGCTCGAGGAAGAGATAGAGGAGCATGAAGAACCGCTTGGCAAGATCCTTCATGTCCTCGGTCATGGAACCGGAGACGTCCATCAGGCAGAACATCACCGCCTGCGAAACCGGCTGCGGGACGTGATCAAAGCGGTTGTAGCGGATATCCACCGGATCGATATAGGGGATGGCCCGGGAGCGCTCCTGCTTGTTCCGGCGCAGCTCGATGAGTTCGCGCAGCCGCTCCGGTTCGGTCCCGGCACGCTCCAGGCGGTCGATCTCCTCATCCAGGGCCTGCAGGTCCTCGCCCTTGGGCCGACGCAGTGCGATGCGCCGGGATAGGGAGTTGCGCATGGTCCGCTCGACGTTCAGGTTCGAGGGCGAACCACTGACCGAGTAGCCCGCCCGCTGCTGCGTGTACTGCTCGGCCTTCTTCACCTGCCGTTTGACCAGATCCGGCAGCTCCAACCCCTCGAAGAAGAGGTCCAGGAACTCGTCCCGGCTGACGGCGAAGGTGAACTCGTCCTCGCCCTCGCCGTCGGGACTGCCCTCCCGTCCGCCACTACCGCCCTGCCCGTCCGGGCGCGGGATGGTGTCACCGACCACGTACTCCTTGTTGCCCGGGACCACGTGCTCGCGCACGCCGCGGCCGGCAGCCTTGCGAAAGCTCGGCTCGTGGAGGCCATCGGCGGGGATGGTGATCTGCTCCCCGCCGGCTACGTCGGTGACCTTGCGGCGACCCGAGGCCTCGTTGACCGCATCCAGCACCTGGCGCTTGGCCCGCCGGAGGAACCGCTGGCGGTTGGCCAGGCTCTTGCCCTTCGGATTGCGGCGCCGGTCGATGATATTGACCAAGGACGCACCCCCCTTGTTGCCGGATCAGCCGGCCTGCTTGACGCGCATGTACCACTCCACCAGACGTCGCACCTGGCGCTCGGTATACCCCCGTTCGACCATGCGCCGAACGAACTCGCTGTGCTTGCGCTCGGTGTCGGAGTCGCCCTTGGTGGTGAAGCTGATCACCGGCAGCAGGTCCTCCACCTGGCTGAACATCCGCTTCTCGATGACCTCGCGGATCTTCTCGTAGGAGGTCCAGCTCGGCATCTGCCCGCCCTGCTGGGCCTTGGCGCGCAGCGCAAACTTGACCACCTCGTTGCGGAAGTCCTTCGGGTTGGCGATCCCAGCCGGCTTCTCGATCTTGGTCAGCTCCTGGTTGAGCGCCTGGCGGTCCATCAACTGCCCGGTGTCGGGATCCTTGAAGTCCTGATCCTCGATCCAGGCGTCGGCGTAGCCAACGTAGCGCTCGAAGAGGTTCTGGCCGAAATCGTCGTAGGACTCCAGGTACGCCTTCTGGATCTCGTTGCCGATGAACTCCGCGTAGCGCGGGGCCAGCTCGGCCTTGATGATCTCCAGATACTTGCGCTCGGTCTCCTCCGGGAACTGCTCGCGCTTGATGTTCTGCTCAAGCAGATAGAGCAGGTGGACCGGGTCAGCAGCCACCTCCTCGTTCTCGTAGTTGAAGGTCTGCGAGAGGACCTTGAAGGCGAAGCGCGTGGAGATCCCGTCCATGCCCTCGTTGACGCCGGCCTGGTCCCGGTACTCCTGCATCGACTTCGCCTTGGGGTCGGTCTCCTTAAGACTCTCGCCATCGTAGATACGCATCTTGGAGTAGAGGCTGGAGTTCTCGTGCTCCTTGAGCCGGGTGAGCACCGAGAAGCGCGCCATGATCTCCAGGGTCCAGGGCGCACACGGCGCGTCGGCGAGCTCGCTCTCCCGGATCAGCTTGTCGTAGATCTGCCGCTCCTCGGAGACGCGCAGGCAGTACGGCACCTTGATCACCGAGATCCGGTCGAGGAACGCCTCGTTGTTCTTGTTGTTGCGGAAACTCTGCCACTCCGACTCATTGGAGTGGGCCATGACCAGTCCGTGGAAGGGGATGGCGCCGATGTTTTCCGAGCCGACGTAGTTGCCTTCCTGGGTGGCCGTGAGCAGCGGGTGGAGCATCTTGATCGGCGCCTTGAACATCTCGACGAACTCGAGGATGCCCTGGTTGGCGCGGTTGAGACCGCCGGAGTAGCTGTAGGCATCGGTGTCGTTCTGGCTGTAGAGCTCCAGCTTGCGGATGTCCACCTTGCCCACCAGCGAGGAGATGTCCTGGTTGTTCTCATCGCCGGGCTCGGTCTTCGCCACCCCGATCTGCCGCAGCTTGGACGGATAGAGGCGGACCACCCGGAAGCGGTTCAGATCGCCGCCGAACTCATCCAGCCGCTTGACCGCCCAGGGCGAGAGCAGCCCGCTGAGCTTGCGACGCGGGATGCCGAAGCGCTCTTCCAGCTCCGGGCCGTGCTGCTCGGGATCGAACAGACCCAGGGGGCTTTCGAAGATCGGGCTGATCTCCTCGCCGGCCTTGAGTACGTAGATCGGGTAGCGCTCCATCAGGTGCTTAAGCCGCTCGGCCAGCGAAGACTTACCACCACCGACCGGCCCGAGGAGGTAGAGGATCTGCTTGCGCTCCTCCAGCCCCTGGGCGGCGTAATTGAGGAAACCGACCAGCCGCTCGATGGTCTCCTCCATGCCGTAGAAGTCCTCGAAGGCCGGGTAGATCTTCAGGGTGCGGTTGAGGAAGATACGCCCCAGCCGCTCGTCCTTCGAGGTGTCATAGACCTGCGGCTCACCGATCGCCGCAACCAGCCGCTCCGCTGGCGAGGCGTAGGCCGTCGGCTCATCCCGGCAGAGTTCCAGGTACTCGGCCAGGGACAGCTGCTGCTCCTGGCGGCGTTCGTAGCTGCGGGCGTAGCGGGCAATCAGGTCTTCGGCGGTATCCATATACAGCACCCCCCTCACGGAGTCTTGAGGTGACGTCGCGAACCAGCGAAAGCGGCTCCAGTTGATTGGACGCAAAAATGCGCACGAATGTTCCGGAAGAAGGGCGTCGGGGGGCACAGCCGGCGGGCGGGTTCGACGGGCTGCACCCCCGGAGGCAGGGCGACTGGACCGCAGAGACGGGCGGGGTCAGGCGAGCCCCCGCTCCGCCAGCCAGTCCGGATTAAAGAGTCTCGAGTAATAGCGGCCCCCTCCATCACAGAGGATCGTCACCACGGTGTGTCCGGGCCCGAGCTCCTCGGCGGCGCGGATCGCCCCGCACACGTTGACCCCCGACGAACTGCCAAGGAATAGCCCCTCTTCCCTCAGGAGCCGATAGACCATCGGCACCGATTCGGCATCCGGTATGCAAAAAGCGTCATCGATGTCCGTATCCTGAAGATTAGCTGTTACACGGCTACTGCCAATCCCCTCGGTGATGGAACCACCCTCGGTCGGCGCCGGCTCGCCGGCGCGGACGAAGTTGTAGAGCGCGCTGCCCGCCGGGTCGGCGAGGAAGATGCGCGTCTGCGCTGAGCGCTCCTTGAGCGCCCGCGACACGCCGGCCAGCGTCCCACCGGTGCCGGTGGCCGCGACGAAGGCATCGACCCGACCGTCGGTCTGCGCCCAGATCTCCGGACCGGTGGTGCGGTAGTGACCCTCGCGATTGGCGGTGTTATCGAACTGGTTCGCCCAGACCGCGTTGTCCATCTCCGCGGCCATGCGCCCGGCCACCTTCTGATAGTTGCCGGGCTCGCGGTAGGGGGCGGCGGGGACGGTATGCACCTCAGCCCCCAGGGTGCGGAGCAGATCGATCTTCTCCTGGCTCTGGGTCTCGGGGATGACGATGACGCAGCGATAGCCGCGGGCGTTGCAGATGTGGGCCAGGCCGATGCCGGTGTTGCCGGCGGTGCCCTCGACCACGGTGCCACCGGGGCGCAGCGCGCCGCTTCTCTCCGCCGCCTGGATGATGGCCAGCGCGGCCCGGTCCTTGACCGACCCGCCAGGGTTCATGAACTCGGCCTTGCCGAGGATCTCACAGCCGGTCTCTTCGCTGAGCCGCGGCAGGCGGATCAGCGGCGTATTCCCGATCGCGCCGACAAAACCATCGCAGACGGACATGCTCGACTCCCGCTCGCTTGATCTTCCCCAATCCAGAGGGGCCGAGGAGACAGCATAGCGCGTCGTCGGTGCGAAAATCAGCGGGGGATTGGCGGGGGAAGGAGCCACCGATGCCGCCGGGCGGGCCAGGCCCACCCGGCGGCCCCGGGGCTTAGGGGCGCTCGCTCGGCGGAACCACCGACTCGTGGTCCTCCTGATCCTCGCCCTCCTTTTCGGGCGGCAGCAGATCCTGCTTGCTCACGCCCATGGCCAGCGATGAGGCGCTGGCGATGAAGATCGACGAGTAGGTACCGACCAGGACACCGACGAGCAACGCCATGGCGAAGCCGTGGATGATCTCGCCGCCCAAAAACAGCAGCGAGCCGACCACCAGCAGCGTCGTGAACGAGGTCACCAGGGTCCGCGACAGGGTCTGGTTGATGGCCAGGTTCATGACGTACTCGGTGGTCCCTTTACGGACCTTGAGGAAGTTCTCTCGAATCCGGTCGGAAACCACGATGGTGTCGTTGAGCGAGTAACCGATGGTCGCCAGCAACGCCGCCAGCACAGTGAGGTCGAAGGTCAGCCGTGTCAGCGAGAAGAACCCGAGGATGAGCACGATATCGTGGATCAGGGCCGCCACGGCACCGAGGGCGAAGCGATACTCGAACCGGAAGGCGACATAGACGAGCACGCCGCCCAGGGCGTAGAGCAGCGCCAGCAGCCCCTGCTCGGTCAGCTCGCGGCCGATCTGCGGGCCGACGAACTCGACACGGCGCAGCTCGACCCCGTCGTGGGCCTCGCGCAGCTTGGCGAGGATCTCCTCGGAGATCGCCGCCTGCTCGACGTCGTCCATCGGCGGGACGCGCACCATGATCTCGCGCGGCGAGCCGAAGTGCAGGACCTGAGCATCCGCATAGTCGGTGCCCTGCAGCGCGGCCTCGACCTCGGAAACCTCGACAGACTGCTCGTAGCCGACCTCAACCAGCGTGCCGCCGGTGAAGTCGATGCCCAGATTGAGCCCCTGCCAGAGCAGCGAGCCGATGGAGAGCACCAGCAGCACCGCCGAGAGCGTGAAGCCGATCCGCCGCCGGCCGAGGAAGTCGATGTTGGGATCGTTCTTGAAGATCTCCATGGCTAGATCTTGAGCTCCGAGACCTTACGCCCGCCGTAGATCAGGTTGATCACGGCACGGGTGCCGACAATGGCGGTGAACATCGACGTGGCCAGGCCAATGGCCAGCGTCACGGCAAACCCCTGCACCGGCCCGGTGCCGAAGAGAAAGAGCACCAGCGCGGCGATCAGGGTGGTCACATTGGCGTCGGCGATGGTCGACAGGGCCTTGCCGTAACCGGCATCGATGGCGGTCTGGATCGGCGCACCGGCCTTCAGCTCCTCGCGGATACGCTGGAAGATCAGCACGTTGGCGTCCACCGCCATACCCACGGTGAGCACGATACCGGCGATGCCCGGCAGCGTAAGCGTCGCCTGGAGCATGGAGAGCACCGCGACGATGATCACCAGGTTGCTGAGCAGCGCCAGATTCGCCACCAGGCCGAAGGTCCGGTAGTAGGCCGCCATGAAGGCGATCACCAGCAGGAAGCCGAGGACCACGGCCATGAAGCCGCGCTCGACGTTCTCCGCGCCGAGGCTCGGGCCGATGGTCCGCTCCTCGACGATGTCGATGGGCGCGGCCAGCGCACCGGCACGCAGCAGCAGGGCCAGGTTGCTGGCCTCCTGGCTGGAATCCAGACCGGTGATGCGGAACCGGCTGCCCAGCCCCTCGCGGATCCGCGCCACCGAGATCACCTCCTCGATCTCGCGGATCACCCGCTCGGGCTCGCCGTCGACCATCTCGGTCTCGGAGACCCGCTCACGGAAGAGCACGGCCATGTGATCGCCGACCCGATCGCGGGTGGCGCGGTTCATGATCCGCCCGCCGGTGCCAGAGAGGCGGATGTTCACCTCCGGCGAGCCGCTCTCCTGATCGAAGCCGGACGAGGCGTCGATGATCCGATCCCCCGAGAGGATGCGTTGACGCTCCAGGGCGACGTAACCGCCATCGCGCTGCGGGAAGACTTCGGAGCCGTCCGGCGGGTCGTCGGGATCGCCGGTGAAGGGGAAGTTGGCGTGATCGACGAAGCGGAACTCGAGGGTCGCCGTGGCGCCGAGGATCTCCTTGGCCTGCCCGGGGTCCTGGATGCCGGGCAGCTGGACCACGATCCGATCCGCCCCCTGGCGCTGGACCACCGGCTCGGCAACGCCCAGCTCGTCGACCCGATTGCGCAATGTGGTGATGTTCTGCTGGACCGCTAGGTCCTTCATCTCCTGAAGCTCCTCCTCATCCATGGAGGCGATCAGGAGATAGGCGTCGTCGTCGGTCTCCTCGCTGTAGGCGAGGCCATCGATCTGCTCCTCGAGCGCGCTGCGGGCCCGCTCGCGCAGCTCCGAGTCCGCGAAGGCCATGCGGATCTGCTGATCGTCGGTGAGCTCCAGCGCGGAGAAACGGATCCGCTCTTCCCGGAACAGGGTCCGGATATCCTGCTGGTGCCCCTCCATGGTCTCGCCGACCATGGCATCGATGTCGACCTGGAGCAGGAAGTGCACACCGCCGCGCAGATCCAGGCCCAGGAACATGGGCTCGGCACCGATGGCGCGCAGCCAGCGCGGGGTGGCCGGTACCAGGGTCATGGCCACGGAGTAGTCCCGGTCGAGCTTGGCGGAGATCAGATCCGAGGCCCGCATCTGCTCGTCCGTCGAGCCGTAGCGCAGCACCCATTGCCCCTCCAGCACCTCCGCCGAAAGCGGCTTGTAGCCCTCCTCCTCTAGGAAGGAAAGGACATCGGACTGGACCTCCTCGCTGGGGATCTCATCATCACCGGTGGTGATCACCACCGACGGATCCTCGCCGAAGAGATTGGGCAGCGCGAACAGGCCGCCGACCACCAGGACGGCGACCACCAGCAGGTATTTCCAGAGCGGATAGCGGTTCAAGGACTACTTGCCCTTCTTGTCCTGTTCCTTGAGGGTCCCCTTGGGCATGACGTTGGCCACAGCGTTTTTCTGGATCTGCAGCTGCACGCCGTTGGCCACCTCGATGGTGGCAAAGGTCTCCCCCACCTCGGTGATGCGGCCCAGCGTGCCCCCATTGGTGACCACCTCATCGCCCTTGGAGAGCTCCTCGACCATCTGCCGATGCTCCTTGGCCCGCTTGGTCTGCGGACGGATCAGCAGGAAGTAGAACAGGGCGATCATGCCCACCAGCAGGATGATGCTGAACCAGACGTTGGGCTCCTCCGGCTGCTGCTGCTGAGCCTGCGCGGCAGAAATCAGAAAATCCATAACGCTCTCCATGGTGTTCACTCAGTGGATTCAGTCGGGGCCTGGCTCTTGCCGCCGCGGGCCTCGTCCAGGGTGCCCTTGGGCAGGACGTTGCCGATCAGATCGCGTCTGATATTCCACTCGACGCCCTTGGCCACCTCGACGCGCACGAACTGCTCGCCCAGGCGCGTGATGCGACCCAGCTCGCCCCCGCTGGTCACCACCTCGTCACCCTCGGCCAGCCCCTCGACCATCTGCTGGTGCTGCTTCATGCGCTGACGCTGCGGGCGGATGAGCAGGAAGTAGAAGACCGCCACCAGCAGAACGGTGAAGATCAGAAAAAAGAGCATATCTCCGCCGCCACCTGCCTGCTGGGCGTGGGCCGGCGAGATGAAGAAGTCCATCAGCATGCGCGCATTCCCCCTTCAGAATCTGTCGGTTAGCGCATCGAGACCGCCCTGCGGCGGTCCGGTTGCGGCGTATTATGTCATAGGGTCGGCGGCCTTTGCCCCCGCCGTGCGTAGAAATCGTCCACGAAGCTGGCGAGCGCACCGTCGCGGATCGCCGCACGCAGACCCGCCATTAATCGCTGGTAGTAATGCAGGTTGTGCAGCGTCGCCAGGCGCGAGCCAAGCATCTCGTTGCAGCGCTCCAGGTGCTTGAGATAGGCCCGCGAGTAATTGCGGCAGGTGTAACAGTCGCAGGCCGGATCCACCGGTGTCGTATCCGTGCGGTAGCGACTGTTGCGCAGGCGCACCAGCCCCTCGGACGTGAACAGGAAGCCGTTGCGCGCATTGCGGGTGGGGATCACGCAATCGAACATGTCCACACCGCGCCGGACGCACTCGACCAGATCCTCCGGCTTACCCACGCCCATCAAATAGCGCGGCCGATCGGCCGGCAGGCGCGGCTCCAGGTCCTCGAGCACGGCGTCGCGCTCCTCGCGCGGCTCGCCCACCGACAGGCCGCCGATGGCGTAGCCGTCGAAACCGATCTCCATCAGCCCCTGCAGCGAGGCCCGGCGCAGCTCGGGGTAGATGCCGCCCTGGACGATCCCGAACAGCGCCGCCGGATTGTCGCCATGGGCGCGACGGCTGCGCGCCGCCCAGCGCAGCGACAGCTCCATGGAACGCTGCACCGCCTGACGCTCGGCCGGGTACGGGGGGCACTCATCAAAGATCATGACGATGTCCGAGCCCAACTCGCGCTGGACGGCCATCGACTCCTCCGGCCCCATGAACACCCGGGCGCCGTCCACCGGTGAGCGAAAGTGCACCCCCTCCTCGGTGACCTTGCGCAGTTCGCCAAGGCTGTAGACCTGAAAGCCGCCGGAGTCGGTGAGGATCGGCCGCTGCCAGTTCATGAAGTCGTGCAGATCCCCATGCAGGCGGACCACTTCGGTACCGGGGCGCAGCCACAGATGGAAGGTGTTGCCGAGGATGATCTCGGCGCCCAGTTCGCGCAGTTCCTCCGGGGTCAGCCCCTTGACGGTGCCGTAGGTCCCCACCGGCATGAAAGCCGGGGTTTCGATACTGCCCCGCGGCAGATGCAGCCGGCCGCGCCGCGCCGCGCCATCGCTCGCGATGCGCTCAAAGCGCAGCGCCCCACTCTCTGCCCCTGCCGCATCCGCCTGCACCGTCTCCTCCGCGCTTGCCCAAAACGGGTCAGGATAGCGATGCAACGGCTGCCGTGCACCCGCCGCGGAGGCCGCTAACGCTGATCCGCCGGCGGCAGTTCACCGGCGTCGGTCAGGCCGTCGAAGAAGCGCACCGCCCCCGTGGGCAGATCGTATTCGGCACCGACCACGGCCAGTCCCTGCTCGGCGCGCAGCCGGGCGAGGATCGGCGACTCCTCGCGCAGCATTCGCGCTGCCATGCGCACGTTGGCGCGCACCGCCTCACGGGACAGATCCGGCGGCTCGAGGGACTCGGCCAGCAGCGGCTCCACCGCCGGGCGCACCCGATCGAGGATCTTGCGCAGCCCCTCGGTGGGGGCTTCCACCTGTTCACGCAGCGCCTCGACGGTGGCGTCGATGGCCCCGCAGCAGGAGTGGCCGAGGACCACCACCAGGCGCACGCCCAGTTTTTCCGCGGCGAACTCCAGACTGCCCATCTGCGAGGGCGCAGCGATATTACCGGCCACCCGCACCACAAAGAGGTCACCCAGCCCCTGATCAAAGACCACCTCGGCGGGCACCCGCGAATCGGCGCAGGAGAGGATGGCCGCGAAGGGTGCCTGGCCGCTGACCAACTGCCCGCGGCGTTCGGCGTTGAACCGGTCCGGATCGCCCGGGGCATCGGCCATGAACCGCCGGTTGCCCTCGATCAGCCGATCCAGCGCCTGAACAGGATCTACCCCCATCAAAACCTCCTTAGCGAAATGTCTGGCTGGTTACCGCCCCGGGCGGCATCGACACTCCGGCCCGGCAACGGCGCCGGTGGTATCACGCGCGCCCCTGGCGCTGCAGCCAGACCACGCGCTGGTGGAAACGGTCGCGCCACGCCGCCGCCAGCTCCGGCATCTCGGCGGCCAGGGCCATGCGTTCGGGATCTGCCTGCGGCTCGCGGTGCAGCGCCCAAAGCTCATCGATGGTCAGTCGCTGCGGGTGGCTCGTACACCGCTCCAGCGCCGCCCCCGGCTCGACCGTGCCAGGCTCAATCACCCGATAGAGCCAGCCGGTGCAACCCGTCTCGACCATGGCCCGCGCCATGCCGTCGACGTCAAAGCGCCGATCCACCTTCCAGCACGGCAGACGCGGCTGCGCCACCTCGATCAGTGCCGTGCCGAGGCGAAAGCGGTCTCCCAACGCGACATCACCCTCCAGCCACCCCTCGGTGGAGAGGTTCTCCCCGAACGCCCCAGGCACGAAACGCGGCGCCGCCGTCGGGAACCGTTCCGGCCACCACGCCAGGTGCTCAGCGGGATAGTGATTGACGGCCCGTTCGGGGCCGCCATGGACCCGCCGGTCGGCGTGGTGATCCCCCGCCAGCCCCTCGGGGCCCAGCTGGCAGGCGGTTGTGATCTCTTGCTTGTAAAAGCCCGTGGGGTGGCGATCCGGTGGCAGCTCAGCGGGGCCGCCGATAAAGACCCGCGCCGTCGTCTTCACGACGCCCCCTCCTCCTCATAGACCCGGTCCAGCGCCGCCCAGAGGGCGGCCAGGGCCAGGATGTCGTCTCCATTGTGGCGAAGCACCGCCGGCAACTGCCGCGGGTCGCCGCGCTGCAGGAAGTCGAGCCAGGCCGCGGGCGCCTCGGCCCCGGGCAGATCGTCGAGCCGCTCGCGGCCCAGCAACCGCC
>SL_5KL_010_SEDDRAFT_10000594_pt1 | contig 23224 bp, 22 predicted proteins | sample SodLakKL_010_SED_FD_9118 | JGI IMG/M metagenome (IMG submission 9118) | reverse complement strand
CCGGACCCGGCGCCGACGGCTTTTCGCGCCGCACACGCGCAGGCTGCCGAGCTCGCCGACTGGCAGCACCGGGTGGTCGATGCCCTGACCCGGATCGCGGATCAGGCGCAGGCGCTCGAGACGCTGGCCGGACGGTTGCAGGCCCCTTCGGCTGCCGCGGCGGAGCGGAACTCCGGATCCGGTGCGGGCGAGGCGCTGGATGAATTGCAGCAACTGCGCCACGCGCTGGGCAAGGCGGTCGGCGATGCCTCTGCAGCCGTCCTGCGGCAGCAGCGGCTGACCCGCATGCTGCAGGACTCGCTCGAGGGGTGCTTGCGACACGACGCCCGCGGGGATTGAAGGAGGCGCGGTCGTCCATGACGGTCAGCCCAGATCGCCGAAAAGGGTTTGCAGTACCGTCAGGCCGGCGATGCTCGCGGTCTCGGTCCTGAGGACCCGGGGGCCGAGCCGCAGGCCCCGGAAACCGGCTCCCCGCGCGAGCGCGATCTCTTCGGGCTCGAGCCCGCCCTCCGGCCCCACGAGGAGCGTGACGGGATCGTCGCGGGAATCGGGTTGCGCGCCCCGCCACGCCTCCGGCGGATCGCCCGCGGGGTCCGCCACGGCCCGCAGTCCGCGTACCGGAAGTGCCTCGAGGACCGCCCGCAGTTCGCGCGGCGGGTCCAGCGAGGCCAGCTCGTTGCGGCCGCATTGTTCGGTGGCGGCGCGGAGCACGCCCTCCCAGTGCCGGTAGCGTTTCTCCACCCGGCGGTGCCCGCCGCCAGACACGCTGCGGGCGCTGAGCACCGGCCAGATTTCGGCGACGCCAAGCTCCACCGCCTTCTGGATGGCCAGGTCCATGTGGTCGCCGCGCGCAATACCCTGAAGCAGGCGAATCGGTCGGGCAGGCGTCGTGGGCTCGGCCGCGACGGGCCCGACCCGAAGGCTGCCCGCCCGCCGACCCGACACCGTCAGCACCGCGTGGTGCTCACGGCCCGCACCGTCGAAGACCCGGCAGGGAGCGCCGTCGCGCAGACGCAGCACCGAGACCGCGTGTCGCAGCGTATCGGCGGGCAGGTCCAGCACGCGCCCATCCGACAGCTCCGACTCGATCAGCAGCCGGGGGACGCGCATGATGCGGTTTCCGGAAGATCAGGCGCCGCCGCGGGCGCTCGGGCTCAGGCGCTGGCCCGGAGTTCACCCAGGCCGAGGTTCTTCCAGATGGCCTCCGCGGCCGTGGCCTGGTTCATCGAGTAGAAGTGGATGCCGGGTGCGCCATCGTCGAGCAGGCGCGCACAGAGTCTCGTCACGACCTCGATGCCGAAGGCACGGATCGACGCGGTGTCATCGCCGTAGGCCTCCAGTCGCTTGCGGATGAAGCGCGGGATCTCGGCGCCGCAGGCATCGGAGAAGCGGGCCAGCTGCGCATAGTTCGTGATCGGCATGATGCCGGGCACGATCGGGATCTCGATCCCCATCGCGCGCACCCGGTCCATGAATGCCACGTAGGCATCGACGTTGTAGAAATACTGGGTGATGGCCGAGTCGGCGCCCGCGGCGACCTTCTGGCGGAAATGCTCGAGGTCCTTTTCGGCGTTCGCGGCCTGGGGGTGAAATTCCGGGTAGGCCGCGACCTCGATCTTGAACTGGTCGCCGAAGTTCTCGCGTATGAACGCGACCAGTTCGGCGGCATACCGGAATTCGCCCGGCCTGCCGCCGGTTCCGGAGGGCAGGTCACCGCGCAGCGCCACCAGCCGGCGAACGCCGTTGTCCCGGTAGGTCTGCAGCAGTTCGAGCAGTTCCTCGCGCGAGGACGAAATGCAGGAAATGTGGGGGGCGGCTTCCACCCGGCCCTCGCGCTGGATTTCCAGCACGGTGTCAAGCGTGCGGTCGCGGGTGGACCCGCCCGCGCCGAAGGTCACCGAGAAATAGGCGGGCTGAAGCGCGGTCAGTCTCTTTCGGACCCGGCGCAGCCGATCCACGCCCTCAGCGTTCTTGGGCGGAAAGAATTCGAAGCTGAACACCGGCGTGAAACGTGTAGCCTGGTTCATTACAGGTTCCTCCTTGGGAAGCGCTGGATAAGGCCATCCCGGCCTTCTCAGCGCACGCTGCGCTGCACAGATGATATGCAGCCTGCTTCAGAATCAACCACCTGCGGTGGTCCATTCTGGCGGCACCTTCCTGTGCCGCAGGGAAACGCCGACAAATCAGCATTTCCCTCGAGTGATCCGAATCACCTCTCTCCGGCCCATCCCCGGTTCGGGAAGTGCAGTGCCCCCTCTCCCGCGAGCGGGAGAGGGGCCGGGGGACCGGACGAGAGGCCCGGGTGAGAGGGACGGTGTTCAGTACCGGTAGTGTTCCGGCTTGAACGGACCCTCGGCCGGCAGGCCCAGGTAGGTGGCCTGTTCCTCGGTCAGCTGGGTGAGCTTCGCGCCGAGCTTCTTCAGGTGCAGCGCCGCGACCTTCTCGTCCAGGTGCTTCGGCAGCACGTAGACCCGGTTCTCGTACCGCTCGCCATGCGCGAACAGTTCGATCTGGGCCATCGTCTGGTTGGTGAAGGAGTTCGACATCACGAAGCTCGGGTGTCCGGTGCCGCAGCCGAGGTTCACCAGCCGGCCCTCGGCCAGCAGGATGATGCGCTTGCCGTCCGGGAAGATCACGTGGTCAACCTGCGGCTTGATGTTCTCCCAATCGTACTTGCGCAGGCCGGCAACGTCGATCTCCGAGTCGAAGTGCCCGATGTTGCAGACGATGGCCTGGTCCTTCATGCGCGCCATGTGGTCGGCGGTGATCACATCCATGTTGCCGGTGGCGGTCACGAAGATGTCGGCCTGGTCGGCGGCCTCGTCCATCGTGACCACACGGTAGCCTTCCATCGAGGCCTGCAGTGCGCAGATCGGGTCGATCTCCGTGATCCAGACCGTCGCGCCGAGTCCGCGCAGCGACTGGGCGCTGCCCTTGCCGACGTCGCCGTAGCCGCAGACCACCGCGATCTTGCCGGCGATCATCACGTCGGTGGCGCGCTTGATCGCGTCCACCAGCGACTCGCGGCAGCCGTAGAGGTTGTCGAACTTCGACTTGGTCACCGAATCGTTGACGTTGATCGCCGGGAAGGCCAGCTCGCCCTTCTGCTCCATCTGGTAGAGACGGTGCACTCCGGTGGTGGTCTCCTCGGTGACGCCGCGGATGTTCTTCTTGATGTTCGAGTACCAGTTCGGGGAGGTCTCGAGACGCTTGCGGATGGCCGCGAACAATGCCCTTTCCTCGTCGTTACCCGGATTGTCGAGGATGGAACGGTCCTGCTCGGCGCGACTGCCCAGCATCACCAGCAGCGTCGCGTCGCCGCCGTCATCGAGGATCATGTTCGGCGTGCCGCCGTCGTGCCACTCGAAGAGCCGGTGGGTGAAGTCCCAGTATTCCTCCAGGGTTTCGCCCTTGTACGCGAAGACCGGCGTGCCGCCGGCGGCGATCGCGGCGGCCGCGTGGTCCTGGGTGGAGTAAATGTTGCAAGAGGCCCAGCGCACTTCGGCGCCGAGGGCCTCCAGCGTCTCGATCAGCACCGCGGTCTGGATTGTCATGTGCAGCGATCCGGCGATGCGGGCGCCCTTCAGGGGCTGTTCCCTGGCAAATTCGTCGCGGATCTGCACCAGGCCGGGCATCTCGGTCTCGGCGATCGCAATCTCCTTGCGACCGAAGTCGGCCTGGCCAATGTCCTTTACAACGTAGTCCTGCTTACTGCTCGGGTTCATCACAGCATTCATGGTGTTAAAGCTCCGTGAGTCTGGACGAGCGCCGTTCCATCGGGAAGACACCGAACTGAGCCTGACGGGGATTCCGCTGCAGCGCTCCTCAGCCGGTATTCTGTCTCTGGTCTTCTATCTCGCTGAGCCGCAAGGGCTTGCGTCCGTCCTGTCGTTTTCGGGTGTCGGCAGCACGGATGCTGCCGTCAAGCCCACAGGGATGTGTTCACGGCGTCCCGAAAACGACAGGACGGGCGCAAGACCAACCCCCCCAGCGTGGTTCCGGACCCCTTAACGGAGTGCCGCGGCATCGGCGAGTTCCGCCGCGCGGTCGGTCTTTTCCCAGGGCAGTTCCACGTCGTCGCGGCCGAAGTGCCCGTACGCAGCAGTCTGCCTGTAGATCGGACGCAACAGGTCAAGTGCCTGGATCAGGCCCCATGGCCGAAGATCGAAGTGTTCGCGGATCAGCGCCGCGATGCGGTCGTCGGCAATTCGCCCGGTGCCGAAGGTGTCCACGCTGATCGACGTCGGCTGCGCGACCCCGATCGCGTAGGAGACCTGGATCTCGCACTTGTCCGCCAGCCCCGCAGCGACGATGTTCTTCGCCACATAACGGCCCGCGTAGGCGGCAGAACGGTCGACCTTGGACGGGTCCTTTCCCGAGAAGGCGCCGCCGCCGTGCCGGGCCATGCCACCGTAGGTGTCGACGATGATCTTGCGGCCGGTCAGGCCGCAGTCTCCGACCGGGCCGCCGATCACGAACTGCCCCGTGGGATTGATGTGTATCTGCTCCCGGGCGCACCGGGCGAGCCACTCGGCAGGAAGCACCGGCTTCAGGATCTCTTCCATCACCGCCTCCCGCAGGCTTTCCTGCGTGATCGCGGGGTCATGCTGGGTGGACAGCACCACTGCGTCGATGCCCACCGGGATCCCGTTGTCGTAGCGCAGCGTGACCTGGCTCTTCGCATCCGGGCGCAGCCACGCCAGCGATCGGTTCTTGCGCACCTCGGCCTGGCGACGCACCAGACGGTGCGCGTAATAGATCGGCGCCGGCATCAGCCCTGCCGTTTCGCGAGAAGCATACCCGAACATCAGCCCCTGGTCACCCGCGCCCTGGTTCGCGCGGTCCGACACGTCGCGGTCCACCCCCATCGCGATGTCCGGAGACTGCTGCCCCAGCGCGTTCAGCACCGCGCAGGTATGGCCGTCGAAGCCGACGTCGGAATCGACATACCCGATTGCGCAGACGGTGTCCCGCACGATCTTTTCGTAATCGATCACCGCAGTCGTGGTGATCTCGCCGGCCAGCAGCACCATGCCGGTCTTCGTGACCGTCTCGCAGGCGATCCTCGCGTGCGGGTCCTCGGCAACGATCGCATCCACCACGGCGTCCGAGATCTGGTCCGCCATCTTGTCGGGGTGTCCCTCCGAAACGGATTCGGAAGTAAACAGGTAACTCGTTGCCATGCGCGTGTTCCTCGAACCTCAGGGCGATCGACCGGGGTGGAAAGCGCGATAGTCTAACCGCTGGGCGCAAACATTTCTAAGCGCGGCGCCGCAGGCTCTGCCCGGAGCGGCAGCCTTCGCCGGGCCGCCGACTTGCCCCGGGACTCGAAACTGTACAAAATGCACCGCCTTTAAATGGGGCTGAATTCGGCTGAAAGTCGCCGGCCGGCCAAAACCGGTTTCCGGGGCCGTCGACACCAACAATAAAGAAACGGCCGGCGTCCGTGCTCAATTGGCACCCAGTCCTGACCCGTCAATACGATTATTCAGCTAGGAGATCCGCATGTCTTCCCGCAGAGAGCTTGCCAATGCCATACGCGCCCTGTCGATGGACGCGGTCCAGAAAGCCAATTCCGGCCACCCGGGCGCTCCGATGGGAATGGCGGACATTGCCGAGGTCCTCTGGAACGACTACCTGCGGCACAACCCCGCGAATCCGGGGTGGCCCGATCGCGACCGCTTCGTGATGTCCAACGGGCACGGCTCGATGCTGGTGTACTCCCTGCTGCACCTGACCGGTTACGACCTGCCGATGGATGAACTGAAGCAGTTCCGGCAACTGCACTCGAAGACACCGGGGCACCCCGAGTACGGCTACACCGCCGGGGTGGAGACGACCACCGGCCCGCTGGGGCAGGGGGTGAGCAACGCGGTTGGCATGGCGCTGGCCGAGAAGGTTCTTGCCGCGCATTTCAACCGGGACGGCCACAATGTCGTCGATCACCACACCTATGTCTTCCTCGGTGATGGCTGTCTGATGGAGGGGATCTCCCACGAGGCCTCCGCGCTGGCCGGAACGCTTGGGCTGGGCAAGCTGATCGCGTTCTACGACGACAACGGGATCTCCATCGACGGCGAGGTCGACGGCTGGTTCACCGACGACACGCCGGCTCGCTTCGAGGCATACGGCTGGCACGTGGTAAAGGGCGTGAACGGTCACAGTGCTGACGAAGTGAAGGCCGCGATCGAGCAGGCGCGTGCCGAGAGCGGCAAGCCGACGCTGATCTGCTGCAAGACCATCATCGGTTTCGGCTCGCCGAACAAGCAGGGCAAGGAGGAGTGCCATGGCGCCCCGCTGGGGCCGGACGAGATCGAGCTCGCGCGCAAGGAGCTCGGCTGGACGCACGGCCCGTTCGAGATCCCGGACGCGATCTACGCGGGCTGGGACGCGAAGGACGAGGGCGCGCGCGCCGAGGCCGAGTGGAACGAACGCTTCGAGTCCTACAAGTCCGCGCACCCGGAGCTCGCGGCGGAGTTCGAACGGCGCATGAACGGTGATCTGCCTGCGGACTGGGCGGAAAAGGCCGAAGCCTTCATCCGGCAGACGCTGGAAAAGGCGGAGAAGGTCGCCAGCCGCAAGGCCTCGCAGAACGCGATTGCCGGATACGCGCCGGCGCTGCCGGAACTGCTCGGCGGCTCCGCGGACCTCGCAGGCTCCAACCTCACCATGCATCCGGGCTCGAAGGGTGTGAGCCGCGAGGACGCGGCGGGGAATTACATCTTTTACGGGGTGCGCGAGTTCGGCATGGCCGCGATCATGAACGGGATTGCCCTGCACGGCGGTTTCATCCCCTACGGAGGCACCTTCCTGATCTTCTCCGACTACGCGCGCAACGGCATCCGGATGTCGGCGCTGATGGGCCAACGCGTACTCTACGTGCTCACCCACGACTCGATCGGGCTCGGCGAAGACGGCCCCACGCACCAGGCCGTCGAGCAGACGCCCAGCCTTCGGCTGATTCCGAACCTGAATGTCTGGCGTCCCTGCGACGGTGTCGAGACGGCAGTCGCGTGGCGGGCCGGCATCGAGCGTACCGACGGGCCATCGGCCTTCATCCTGTCGCGCCAGGGGCTCGCGCCGCAGCAGCGTGACGATGAACAGCTCGCCGGCATCACCCGCGGCGGCTACGTGCTGCACGACAGCGATGGAACCCCCGAGCTGATCCTGATCGCGACCGGTTCCGAGGTGGCGGTTGCGATGCAGGCCGCGGAGGCCCTTGCCGGCAAGGGCCGCAAGGTGCGGGTGGTATCGATGCCCTGCGTCGAGCTCTTCGAGCAACAGGACCCCGCCTACCGCGACGCCGTGCTGCCGCCGGAGGTGCGGGCCCGCGTGGCGGTCGAGAGCGCCGCCACCACCGGCTGGTACAAGTACGTCGGCCTCGATGGCGCAGTGGTCGGCCTCGACCGCTTCGGCGAGTCGGCCCCCGGTGGCGCGCTGATGGAATACTTCGGTTTCACCGCGGAAAACGTCGTCAGCGTCGCGGAGTCACTGCTGGCCTGAACACCGGCGAGCGACTGCAAAACCACAGATGTTTCCGAGCAAGATCACATAACCCTGGGAGATAGTGAATCATGACGATCAAAGTCGGTATCAATGGTTTCGGCCGCATCGGCCGCATGGCATTCCGGGCGATTCACAACGAATTCCCCGAACTCGAGGTGGTCGCGATCAATGACCTGCTCGACCCCGAGTATCTCGCCTACATGCTGCGCTATGACTCGGTGCATGGCCGCTTCGACGGCGACGTGTCGGTGGAAGGCAGCAACATGGTGGTCAACGGCAAGAAGATCCGCCTGACCGCCGAACGCGACCCGTCCAACCTGAAGTGGGACGAGGTCGGCGCCGACGTCGTGGTCGAGTGCACCGGCTTCTTCCTGACCGAGGAGACCTGCCAGAAGCACATCGACGCGGGTGCGAAGAAGGTGGTGCAGAGCGCGCCCTCCAAGGACGCGACGCCGATGTTCGTCTATGGCGTGAACCACAAGGACTACGCCGGCCAGGCGATTCTGTCCGCGGCTTCCTGCACCACCAACGCGCTGGCGCCGGTGGCCAAGGTCCTGCACGACAACTACGGCGTAAAGCGCGGTCTGATGAGCACCGTGCACGCCGCCACCGCGACCCAGAAGACCGTCGATGGTCCCTCGCAGAAGGACTGGCGCGGCGGCCGTGGCATCCTGGAGAACATCATTCCGTCCTCCACCGGCGCCGCGAAGGCGGTCGGCAAGGTGCTGCCTTCGCTGAACGGCAAGCTGACCGGCATGGCCTTCCGCATTCCCACCTCGGACGTCTCCGTCGTTGATCTGACCGTGGAACTCGAAAAGGGCGCGAGCTACGACGACATCTGCAAGGCGATGAAGGCGGCCTCCGAGGGTGAGCTGAAGGGCGTGCTGGGCTACACCGAGGAGAAGGTGGTCTCCACCGACTTCCGTGGCAGCAGCACCCCGTCGATCTTCGACGCCGGCGCCGGCATCCAGCTCGACGACACCTTCGTGAAGGTGGTGGCCTGGTACGACAACGAGTACGGCTACACCTGCAACATGCTGCGCGTGGTGCAGCACGTCGGCCAGTAGCGAGGATTCCGCCTGACCGGCGGCGGCGAGGCCCGGTGGCCCGCTGCCGCCGGGCATCCGGTCCGACGCACGCAGAGAGGCTCGGCAAGGCGGATCGCGCCCCTTGCCCAACCTCTTTCCGTTCCCTTTCCCGTCCCGATAGGAGTGGTGTGATGTCCGTGATCAAGATGACCGATCTCGATCTGAGCGGTAAGCGCGTGCTGGTCCGCCAGGATCTCAACGTCCCCGTCAAGGACGGCAAAGTCACCTCGGATGCCCGGATCCGCGCCAGCCTCCCCACGGTACAGAAGGCCCTGGAAGGCGGTGCCCGGGTGATGCTGATGTCGCACCTGGGACGTCCGACGGAGGGTGAGTTCTCCGAGGCCGACTCGCTGGCCCCCGTGGCCGCCCACATGGGGCAGTTGCTGGGCCGCGAGGTTCGTCTGGTGCGCGACTACCTCGACGGCGTGGACCTGGCTGACGGCGAGGTGGTGCTGCTGGAGAATGTGCGCTTCAACGCGGGCGAGAAGAAGGACAAGGAGGAACTGGCGAAGAAATACGCCGCGCTGTGCGATGTCTTCGTGATGGACGCCTTCGGCACCGCGCACCGCGCGCAGGCTTCCACCCACGGGGTCGGCCGCTTCGCGCCCGTCGCCTGCGCCGGCCCTCTGCTGGCGGCGGAACTCGAGGCGCTTGGCAAGGCGCTGGAGCACCCGAAGCGGCCGCTGGTGGCGATCGTCGGCGGCTCCAAGGTCTCGACCAAGCTGACCGTGCTCGAGTCCCTGTCCGGGGTGGTCGATCAGTTGATCGTCGGTGGCGGCATAGCGAACACGTTCATCGCCGCCCAGGGGCACCCGGTCGGCAAGTCGCTCTGCGAACACGACCTGATCGATGAGGCGAAGCGCCTGATGGAGGCGGCGCACGCGAAGGGCGGCGAGATTCCGGTGCCGACGGACGTGACCGTCGGTCAGGAGTTTTCGGACTCCACGCCGGCCGAGGTCAAGCGGGTGGCCGATGTGGACGAGGACGACATGATCTTCGATGTCGGTCCCGACACCGCTTCTTCCTATGCCGAGCTGCTGCGCAAGGCCGGCACCATCGTCTGGAACGGCCCGGTCGGCGTCTTCGAGTTCGATCAGTTTGCGGCGGGCACGCGGGCGCTGGGCGAAGCGATTGCCGAGAGTGATGCCTTCTCCATCGCCGGCGGCGGCGACACACTTGCGGCCATCGACAAATACGGCCTGACCGAACGGGTCAGCTACATCTCCACCGGCGGTGGCGCCTTCCTCGAGTTCCTCGAGGGCAAGACCCTGCCCGCGGTCGCGATGCTCGAAGAGCGCGCGCGGAACTGAACGGCCAGACTGGAATTGCCGCCTTGATGAGACGCACGAAGATCGTGGCCACGCTGGGCCCCGCGACCGACAGTGAGCGGGCCCTGGAGCGGTTGGTGCAGGCCGGTGTCGACGTGGTCCGCATCAATTTCTCGCACGGCGATCCCGCGAGCCATCGCAAGCGCGTCGGTCTGATCCGGGAGATTGCCGCCCGGACCGGACGCTGTGTGGGCGTGCTCGGGGACCTGCAGGGCCCGAAAATCCGCATCGCCCGGTTCCGCGAAGGTTCGGTGGAACTGAACGAGGGCGATGCGTTCGCGCTGGACGCAAGCCTCGGCAGCGATGCCGGAGACCGCACCCAGGTCGGCCTGACCTACCCCGACCTGCCGCGCGACGTGAACGCCGGTGACACCCTGCTGCTCGACGACGGGCGGCTGGTGCTGCAGGTCGACGAGGTCCGCGATCGGCGTATCGAGGCCACGGTGCGCGTCGGCGGCATGCTTTCCAACAACAAGGGCATCAACCGGATGGGGGGCGGCCTGTCCGCACCCGCCATCACCGAAAAGGACCGGGAAGACATCCGGCTGGCGGCCGAACTCGAGGTCGACTTCCTGGCCGTGTCCTTTCCGCGTTGCGCGGAGGATATCCACCTCGCGCGGTCCTTGCTGCACGATGCCGGGGGCGATGCCTCGATCTGCGCGAAGGTGGAGCGGGCGGAGGCGGTCGAGCAGGCCGACGAGATCATTGCGGCCTCGGACGTGATCATGATCGCGCGCGGCGATCTCGGCGTGGAAATCGGCGATGCCGAGCTCCCGGCCGTGCAGAAGAACCTGATCTCCCGCGCCCGCAAGCTGAACCGGGTGGTGATCACAGCGACCCAGATGATGGAGTCGATGATCCAGAACCCGATCCCGACCCGGGCCGAAGTCTTCGACGTCGCGAATGCGGTGCTCGACGGCACCGACGCGGTGATGCTCTCCGGCGAGACCGCCACCGGACGCTACCCGGACAAGGCCGTGGGCAGCATGGGCCGCATCTGTGCCGCGGCTGAACGCCAGCGTGCGGCGCGGCAGTCCACGCATCGCATGGACAGCTATTTCGGCCGGGTCGACGAGGCCATTGCGATGGCCACGATGTACACCGCCAACCACCTGGACGTCGCGGCGATCGCGGCCCTCACCGAATCGGGTTCGACGGCCCTGTGGATGTCCCGGATCAGCTCCGGCATCCCGGTCTTCGCATTGACCCGGCAGGCCCGGACCAGCCGCCGCATGACCCTGTACCGGGGCGTTTATCCCGTTGTTCTGCCGACCATCCCCGACACCCACGCGGAAACGAACCGCGAGGCGATACGCCTGCTTCTCGAGGAAGGGGTCGTGAAGGACGGCGAACTGGTGATCATCACCAAGGGCGACCTGGACGGCGTCCCCGGCGGCACCAACGCTTTGAAGATTCTTCGTGTCGGCGAGACCGTCACCCTTCCCTGATACCATCTGCGCGAGAGCAACGATGCAGCCCCACCCGAGTCCTGTAAGGAGGAACCCATGGCTCTGATTTCCCTTCGCCAGCTGCTGGATCATGCCGCCGAGCACGGCTATGGCATGCCCGCCTACAACGCCAACAACATGGAGCAGGTCCACTCGATCATGGAGGCGGCCGCCGCGGTCGACTCCCCGGTGATCATCCAGGCCTCTGCGGGCGCGCGCAAGTATGCCGGCGAGCCCTTCCTGCGCCACATCATCCTCGCTGCGGTTGAGCAGTATCCGGACATTCCGGTGGTGCTGCACCAGGATCACGGCTCCGAGCCCGCGGTCTGCCTGCGCTCCATCCAGTCCGGCTTCACCTCGGTGATGATGGACGGCTCCCTGATGCCGGACATGAAGACCCCGGCCACCTACGACTACAACGTCGACGTCACCGCCAAGGTGTCCGAGATCGCCCACGCGGTCGGTGTGTCCGTCGAGGGCGAGCTGGGCTGCCTTGGTTCGCTCGAGACCGGCATGGCGGGTGAAGAGGACGGCTCCGGCGCCGAGGGCAAGCTCTCGCACGACCAGTTGCTGACCGATCCGGACGAGGCCGCCGATTTCGTGAAGAAGACCGGCGTGGATGCCCTCGCGATCGCGATCGGCACCTCGCACGGCGCCTACAAGTTCACTCGTCCGCCGACCGGTGACATCCTGGCGATCCAGCGCATCAAGGAGATCCATCAGCGCATCCCGGACACCCATCTGGTGATGCACGGCTCCTCCTCGGTGCCGCAGGAGTGGCTGGAAATCATCAACAGGTACGGCGGCGACATGGGCGAGACCTATGGTGTGCCGGTCGAGGAGATCCAGGAAGGCATCAAGCACGGCGTGCGCAAGGTCAACATCGACACCGATCTGCGCATGGCCTCCACCGGTGCAGTCCGCAAGTTCCTTGCGGAAAACCCGAAGGAGTTCGACCCGCGCAAGTTCCTGATTCCCTCGACCAAGGCGATGAAGGAGATCTGCCAGGCCCGTTACGAGGCCTTCGGCTGCGCCGGCATGGCCTCGAAGATCAAGCCGATCAACCTCGCGACCATGGTCAGTCGCTACAAGGCCGGCGAGCTGGATCCGAAGGTCAACTGAGAGACCGGCCAATCCGGTCTCTCCCGGTCTGGGGCAGGGAGGCCCCGGATCGGGTCCCGGATGATCGACTGGGGGGCCGCTGGCCCCCTTTTTAATGGGAAGTGCCGAATGCAGTCCTGCTGGTTTGAGGACACGCCGACAAATCAGCGTTTCGCATGTGCGAGAATACCCGCAGCCGTTGCACCCGACGGCGGTCCGGGGGATCTGACCGCGTGCGGCCAGCCCCGCCATCGATCGCGCGCGCAGCGGCACGCCAGGCCCGTGCCGCATACCCGAGGAGGTTTCCGGATGAAGAAGTTCGCCCTGCTGCTCCTGCCGTTTCTGCTGTTTGTCTGGGTGCTCCCGACGATGGCCCAGGCCCAGCTGCTCACGCGGGACGTCGACCCGCAGGAACTGATCGAAGACGCGCGCGAGACCCTTCGCGACATGGCGCGGCACCCGGAGTACGAGGCCCTGCAGAGCGATCTCGAGACCGCCCGCGGCGTGTTGATCTTCCCGAGGGTGATCCGGGGCGGCTTCTTCGTGGGCGGCTCCGGCGGCCTCGGGGTCTTCATGGCCTGGGACGAAGAACGCGGCGACTACAGTCCCGTGGCCTTCTACTCGCTCGGCTCCGTGAGTCTCGGGATTCAGTTCGGTGGCGAGGTCGCGGAGGTGATCATCATCGCGCGCACCCGGAACGCGGTGGACTCGATGTTCGCTGACGTTTTCCGGCTCGGCGGCGACGCCTCCGTGGCTGCGGGGCCGGTGGGTGCCGGCCGCAGCGCGACGGTGACCGCCGACTTCGTGTCTTACGCACGCTCCCAGGGGGCCTTTCTCGGCATGAGCCTCGAAGGCTCGCGGCTGCGCATCCGGGATGACTTCAACGAGGCCTACTACGGAGAGGAACTGCGCCCCGTGCACATCATCGAGGGCCGTCGCGTCGACCATCCCGGCACCCACGCACTGCGCGAGGAGCTTGCGTCCTACCGTCTGCAGCCAGCNGCCGTGCCGGAGGAAGNGGCGCCNGAGGCAATCGAACCCGAGGCAATGGAAGAGGGTCCCGCGGCTCCGTCCTGGGAGGAGCCTCAGCCGGTCGAGCCGGGTTCGGGCGGGTTGACGATCGAGGAGCTCGAGGCCGAGAGCATCTGATCCACGACCACCGCGGGCACTCCCTCCGGCAGGCTCAGGACGGGCAGGCCACTGCGGCGGGCCAGCTCGGCGCGGTTGTCCATCGCCGGGTGCGCGTCCGGCCGGCGCCGGTTCAATACCACCGCGACGACCTGCAGACCGCGCCGGTCCAGGGCTTCCAGCGCGAGCAGGCACCCGCTCAGCGTGCCCAGCCGATCCTCGGCCACCAGCAATACCGGATCGCCCAGCGCTTCGGCGAGATCGGCGTTCAACCCGTCCTCGCAGAGCGGCGAATAAATCCCCCCGGCGCCCTCGGTGATGCGCCAGGCGTCGGCCGGTCGCGCGCTTGCGGCCACCAGGTCGGCCAGGTGCAGCGGTCTCCCCTCCAGCCGGGCCGCAAGGTCCGGTGCCAGCGGCTCGGCCAGGCGGTAGCGGTTGACCTCGGACAGCCGCTCCGGCGGCAGTCCTGCCGCTGCGGCGAGCAGCGCGGCATCCTCCGGAAAGCGCCGCCCCTCGCGCAGCGCACAGCCGGATTCGACGGGCTTTCGCGGCGCGACCTTCAGGCCCCGCGCGCGCCAGATGCGTGCGATCGAACAGGCGATGAAGGTCTTGCCGACACCGGTGTCGGTCGCGGTGACGAAGAGACCGCCCGCTCGCGGCAGCGGGGTGGCGCTGGTGTTCATGCCGGGTCGGCGGTGAGCCGCCGCAACGCTTCCTGATAGCGTTCGGCGGTGCGAACAGCGATGTCCGGGGGGATCTCGGGGCCGGGCGCCTGCTTGTCCCAGTCGAGGCTTTCCAGGTAGTCCCGCACGAACTGCTTGTCGAAGGATTCCGGGCTGATTCCCGGCCGGTAGCGTTCCTCCGGCCAGAAGCGCGAGGAGTCCGGCGTCAGGACCTCGTCGATCAGGTGCAGTCGCCCCTGTTCGTCCAGTCCGAACTCGAACTTGGTGTCCGCGATCAGGATGCCCCGGCGCCGCGCATGCTCGCGGGCCATCGCGTAGATGCTCAGCGTGGTGTCGCGCACTTCCTCCGCCATCCGGCCACCGAGCAGCGAGACCACGGCCGCGAAGTCGATGTTGGCATCGTGGTCCCCCTGCTCGGCCTTGGTGCTCGGCGTGAACAGCGCCTCCGGCAGCCGGGCGGCGAGAGCAAGTCCCTCCGGCAGTTCGACGCCGCACAACGCCCCGGTCGCCTGGTAGTCCTTCCAGCCCGAGCCGATCAGATAGCCCCGTACCACTGCCTCCACCGGCAGCGCGCGCAGCCGCCGGACCACGAGACTCCGGCCCTCCAGCGGTTTGCGGATGCCCGGTTCGGGCACCACCTCGGCGAGCGGAATATCGGTGAGCTGGTTCGGTATGCCAAGCACCTGCTCGACCTTGCGCATCCAGAAGACCGTAATGGCGGTCAGGATCCGGCCCTTGTCCGGAATCGGTGTCGGCAGGATCACATCAAAGGCCGACAGCCGGTCCGTGGTGACCATCAGCAGATGATCCTCTCCCACCGCGTAGAGATCGCGCACCTTCCCCCGGTGGATCAGCGGCAGGCCGGGGATATCGCTTTCGAACATCGCATCCGTCATGCGCGAATCTTAGCGTGAAGCTCACGCATTTGCTCTCCTCCCCTAAGCGGGGGAGGAAGCTTTCATGGTCCGGGGCGCCGCGGGTCGAGCAGCGGAGCGGCTTCCGGCGGGTGTCGGCAGCAGGGAGGCTGCCGTCAAGCCTTCAGGGAGGTATTCACGGCGTCCTGCCGGAAGCCGCACCGCTCCGCTCCTCTGCAACAGCGCTCGGCCAGCCCGCGTGCGCAACGCGACCCCCACGCCTTGCCCCTGCCCGGCGTGGGGGCTATCTTTGGCCTCCTATGGACGCGACAGACGCAAAGGTGGGCGTGGTGATGGGCAGCAGCTCCGACTGGCCCACGATGGAGCACGCCGTCGCCATCCTCAAGGAACTCGCGGTTCCGGTGGAAGCGCGCGTGGTGTCCGCGCATCGCACGCCCGACCTGCTCTTCGAATATGCCGAACAGGCCGCGGATCGGGGGCTGCAGGCAATCATTGCCGGCGCGGGCGGGGCCGCCCACCTGCCGGGGATGCTGGCGGCCAAGACCCCGGTGCCGGTGCTCGGAGTGCCGGTGGCGTCGCGGCACCTGAAGGGACAGGATTCGCTGCTGTCGATCGTGCAGATGCCAAAGGGCATCCCGGTTGCGACTTTCGCCATCGGCGAGGCGGGGGCGGCGAACGCAGCCCTGTTCGCAGCGGCGATGCTCGCCAACGGGGATGCCGCGCTGCGCGCGCGCCTCGAGCAGTTCCGGGAACGCCAGCGCGATGCCGTGCTGGCACAGGAGCTGCCTACGGTGCACGGGTGATCCTCCCTCCGGCGACCCTCGGGCTGCTCGGCGGGGGGCAGCTTGGCCGCTATTTCACCATCAGCGCCCGGAACATGGGCTACCGTGTCTGGGTGCTCGATCCCGATCCCGACAGCCCCGCCGGCCGGCTGGCCGACCGCCATCTCTGTGCCCGCTTCGACGACCCCGGCGCGCTCGCCGAGCTGGCAACGCAGGCGGCGGTGGTCACCTGCGAGTTCGAGAATGTCCCGGCCGACAGCGCCGGTTGGCTGGCCGGGCGGGTCCTGCTGCGGCCGGATCCCCGGGCACTCGCGATCGCGCAGGACCGGCTCGCGGAAAAGCGCTTTCTGGAGGATGCCGGCGTTGCGGTCGCCCCCTGGTTGCCGGTCGAGGACCTCGAAGCCGCGCGCGCCGCGGTACCCGATTGGAGTCTGCCCGCGATCCTGAAGACGGCCCGTCTCGGCTACGACGGCAAGGGACAGCTTCCGGTGCGGACCCGCGACGACGTCGCGCAGGCCTTCAGCCGGCTCGGCGAGGTCCCCTGCGTGCTCGAGCAGCGGGTGGATCTGCAGCAGGAGGTCTCGGTCGTGCTGGCGCGGGCTCCCGACGGCAGCTGCCGCTGCTTCCCGCTCGCCGAGAACGAGCATCGCGGCGGTATCCTGCACCTGAGCCGGGTGCCGGCCCGCGTTTCCGACGCAATCCGCGAACAGGCGGAGGCGATTGCGCGGCACATCGCCGAGCGCCTCGATTATCAGGGTGTTCTGCCGTCGAGTTCTTTGTCACCGCGTCGGGGAAGCTGCTGGTGAACGAGGCGGCCCCGCGGCCGCACAATTCCGGACACTACACGCTGGATGCGGTGACCGTCTCGCAGTTCGAGCAGCAGGTCCGGGCGATCTGCGGGCTGGCCCTGGTGCCGGCCGAACGCGTTGCGCCGGCGGCAATGCTGAACCTGCTCGGAGACCTGTGGCCGGCGAACGGCGCCGTGCCCGATTTTTCCGGCCTGCTCTCCCATCCCAGGGCCCGGCTGCACCTGTACGGGAAGCCGGTTGCCCGTCCGGGTCGAAAGATGGGGCACGTGAACATCCTCGGGGCGCCCGGGGAAGCGGACGCCTCCCGGCCGGCGCGGCTCGCCGAGATTCTCTGGACGGAGTTGCGCGACTCCGCGACCGAAGGTGCTGGCGATGGGTGAGGGCCGCGACCTGCGCAGCCCCGGGGAACGGCGCCGGCTGCAACGCGAACTGAAGGCGGATATCCGTTTCACCGACGTGCTGGCCGGAGAGCGACTGGAATTCGTGACCACCTGGGGCCTGTTCTCGCCGCGACGCATCGACGACGGCACGCGGCTTCTGCTCGCCCATGCGGAGGTGCGCCCCACCGATCACTGCCTCGATCTGGGTTGCGGCTACGGGCCGATCGGCCTCACCTTCGCGCGCAAGGCGCCCGAGGGGCACTGCACGCTGGTGGACAAGGACTTCGTCGCGGTGGAGTACAGCCGACGCAACGCCGCGCTGAACGGGCTCGCGAATGTCGACTGCCTGCTCAGCAACGGCTTCGCCCAGATCGCCGACCGGCGCTTCGACGTGATCGCATCCAATCTTCCGGCGAAGGTCGGACGGGAATTGCTCTATACCTACCTGCTGGACGCATGGGACCAGTTGAACCCCGGGGGATGTCTCTATGTCGTAACGATCACAGGCCTGCGCCGTTTCATCGAGCGGGGCTTCAGGGAGGTCTTCGGCAACTACGACAAGCTGAAGCAGGGCCGGGACTACACGGTCGCCGTTGCCCGGCGCGCAAGCGACTGAATCCAGAATCTCATCCGGTGGGCGCCATCCGGATTCAAGCGAGCCCCGCAGATGCATCACATCGACGTTGCGTTTCCGTTGTGGCTTCAACTCTTCTCGGCCGCCGGGCTGACCGTGCTGCTGGTCTGGATGTTCCGCGGCATGACGTGGGACGAGCTCTTCGTTCCCGGCCGCCTGCAGCATTTCGTACTGGCAACCCTGGCGCTGGTGCTGATCTGGAGCATGAATGCGGCATCGGTAGAAGGTCTGGCGATGCACTTTCTCGGCGTGGTCGTGGTGACCCTGGTGTTCGGCTGGCAGCTGGCGATCCTGATGACCGTGCTGGTGGTTGCCGCGCTCGTGCTGATCGGCGTCGTCGACCCGATGATGGCGCCACTGAAGGTCCTTCTCACCGGGGTCGCGCCGGCACTGACGACCTGGGCGCTGCTCCGTTTCAGCGAGCGGCGTCTGCCGCCGCACATGTTCATCTACCTCTACGTGGTTGGTTTTTTTGGCGGGATGCTGTCCGTCGTGGTGGTGATGGCGGGAAACGCGCTGATCTTCGGCATCTTTACGGATGCGGCGTGGGAGTCTATCTTCAGGGAGTACCTGCAATACACCCCCCTGCTGGTCCTGCCGGAGGGGGTGCTTAACGGGATGGTGATCACCGGACTGGTGATGTTCCGTCCGGAATGGGTGATCACCTATTCGGATGCCCGGTACGTGGACGGCCGTTAATGTTCCGTTCAGGGTTGCCGGCGTAGTCTGCCGGTGAAAGTTCGTATTGATCAAAAAAAACAGGCGTCTTACCCGCAGATCCTTGAAGGAGGATACGAGATGAGGAAATTGATGTTGGTCGCCGCGAGTGTGGCGATGGCCGTCGGAATGACCGGTGTTGCGCAGGCCGGTGATCCCGTCGCCGGTCAGGCGAAGTACGCGACCTGCGTAGGCTGTCACGGTCCGGAAGGGCAGGGGCAGGCGATCTTCCCGAAGGTGGCTGGCAAGGATGTCGATTACCTGGTCGAAGTCATGAAGCAATACCGTGCGGGTGAGGAGGTCGGGCCGAACACCGCGATGATGAGGCCGCACGCGATGAACCTGAGCGACGAGGACATTGCCGATCTGGCCGCGTACATGAACACCCTGGAGTGAACTCCCCCCGGCAGACCGGTCTCCGGCCTGCCGTGTGGAGGACTGACAGGGCCGCCCCGGGCTTGGCTCGGGGCGGCCCTTTTCGTTCGGGGTTGCGCGCTCGCCGGTTTTGCCTCGCGCTGGGCCTTCCGGTAAAGTCTTGCGGCTACCCCGTCTGCCGCCACGGCGCGGGTGCATCACTGGTTCCTACCGCGAGGTTCCCATGGCCCTTCCCGACCTGATTGCCCCGTCCATCCTGTCCGCCGATTTCGCCCGCCTCGGGGAGGAAGTCGAAAACGTGCTGCGCGCCGGCACGGACATCGTGCACTTCGACGTGATGGACAATCACTACGTGCCCAACCTGACGATCGGCCCGCTGGTCTGCGAGGCCCTGCGCAAGCACGGCGTGACCGCGCCGATCGACGTGCACCTGATGGTGAAGCCGGTCGACCGTATCGTTCCGGATTTCGCGCAGGCCGGGGCCACGTACATCACTTTTCATCCCGAGGCTTCGGACCACATCGATCGCACCCTGCAGCTGATCAAGTCCGAAGGCTGCAAGGCCGGCCTCGTCTTCAATCCGGCTACGCCGTTGTCCCACCTCGACTACGTGATGGACAAGATCGACATGATCCTGCTGATGTCCGTGAACCCGGGCTTCGGCGGCCAGAAGTTCATCCCCGCGACGCTGGACAAATTGCGCGAGGCGCGCCGGCGGATCGACGAGTCCGGGAAAGAGATCCGGCTCGAGGTCGACGGCGGCGTGAAGGCGGACAACATCCGGGAGATCAAGGCCGCCGGCGCGGACACCTTCGTTGCGGGATCTGCGATCTTCGGTGCGGCCAGCGACACCGACCCGAACCACTACGACAGCGTCGTGCGGCGGATGCGCGAAGAGCTCGCCCAGGCCTGATCGGGACCGCCGCCGTGTCCCTGCCGCGCCCCCGCATGATTCTGATCGACCTCGATGGGACGCTGGTCGACAGTGTGCCCGACCTCGCTTTCAGCGTCGACGCGATGATGGACGAGCTGGGTCTGCCCCGGCGGGGCGAGCCGGCGGTGCGCAACTGGGTCGGCAACGGGGTCGAGCGCCTGGTCAAGCGGGCGCTGGTCAACGATCTGGAGGGGGAGCCCGATCCCGAACTCTACGCCCGGGCACTGCCGGCGTTCATGCGCGTCTATCAGCAGAACACCTCGCTGCGCAGCCGCCTGTACCCGGGCGTGCGGGAAGGGCTCGACCGGCTCCAGGCCGAGGGCTTCCGACTCGGCTGCGTGACCAACAAGGCCGAGCGCTTCACGCTGCCGCTGCTGCGCGACAAGGGCATCCTGGATCGGTTCGCGCTGGTCGTCGCCGGGGATACGCTGGCATTCAGCAAGCCGCACCCGGCGCCCCTGCTGCACGCCGCTGCGGAACTTGGCGTGACGCCCGCGGAGTCACTGATGGTCGGGGATTCCCGCAGCGACGTGAAAGCGGCTCGGGCGGCCGGCTTCCGGATCGTTTGCATGAGCTACGGATACAATCACGGCCACGACATCCGCGAGGAAGGTCCGGACGCCGTTCTGGACCGTCTGGACGAGTTGCCGGCCCTGCTCCAGCCCGAGGCCGCCTGATGCAGTGCGGCGAGGGCGGCGGACCGCCGCCGGTCGGCCATGGCACCTGAGCATTACGATCGGCTGGTGGCCGAGGGGCACAACCGCATTCCACTGGTGCGGGAGGTGCTGGCGGATCTCGACACCCCGCTGTCCATCTTCATGAAGCTGGGCAACCAGCCCTTCACTTATCTGTTCGAATCGGTACAGGGCGGCGAGAAGTGGGGCCGCTACTCGTTCATCGGCCTGCCGGCGCGCACACTGCTGCGCGTGCGTGGTCATCGGATCGAAGTGGAGACCGACGGGGTCGTCGTCGAGAGCCTCGAGCATGCGGATCCGCTGGCCTGGATCGAGGAATTCCAGGCCCGCTTCCGGGTGCCGGATCTCGGGGGATTGCCGCGTTTCACCGGCGGCCTGGTCGGCTATTTCGGCTTCGAGACCGTGCAGTTGATCGAGGCACGGCTAGCTGGTCGGGACAAGCCCGATGCGCTGGGCCTTCCGGACATTCTGCTGATGGTTTCCGACGAGGTCGTCGTCTTCGACAACCTTGCCGGCCGACTCTATCTGGTGGTGCACGCAGACGCCTCGCGGGCCGATGGCCAGGCGGAGGCTTCGCGCCGCCTCGACCGGCTCGAGGCCCGGCTGCTCGAACCCTTCGACCGGCCTCAGCTGCACCCGCGGCCGCACGCAGTGCCGGAGTACTCCGCCGGCTGGTCCGCCGGCGACTTCAAGTCCGCGGTCGCGCGGGCGCAGCAGTACATCGTCGACGGCGACGTGATGCAGGTGGTGCTGGCGCAGCGCATGAGCGTGCCGTTCAGCGCACCGCCACTCGATCTGTATCGCGCGCTGCGCGGCCTGAATCCCTCCCCGTACATGTACTACATGGATCTCGGCGATCACCACGTGGTGGGCGCGTCGCCGGAGATCCTGGTGCGCCTCGAGGACGAGCGGGTCACGGTGCGCCCCATCGCAGGGACCCGTCCCCGCGGCCGCAGCCCGGAGGAGGACCAGGCCCTCGAGGCGGAGCTGCTTGCGGACCCCAAGGAACGGGCCGAGCACCTGATGCTGATCGACCTTGGACGGAACGACGTGGGGCGGGTCAGCAGCACCGGGACCGTGAAGGTCACCGACACGATGGTGGTCGAGCGCTATTCGCACGTGATGCATATCGTGTCCAACGTCGAGGGCCTGCTGAAGCCCGGCCTGAGCGCGATGGATGTGCTCCGCGCAACCTTTCCCGCCGGCACGGTCAGCGGCGCTCCGAAGATCCGGGCGCTGGAGATCATTCAGGAACTGGAGCCGGTCAAGCGGGGCGTTTATGCTGGGGCCGTCGGGTATCTGTCGTGGTCCGGGAACATGGATACCGCGATCGCGATCCGCACCGCGGTGCTGCACGATGGCGTGCTGCACATCCAGGCGGGTGCGGGAGTGGTTTACGACTCAGTGCCGGAGAACGAGTGGCAAGAGACCTTGAACAAGGGGCGGGCGGTGGTGCGTGCCGCGGAGATGGCGATCTCCGGATTGACTTCCCGCCGCGCCTGATCCGCGGCAGCGTTTCCCGGCGCATGCTGCGCGCATTCCTTTTCCTGCTGCTGCTGTGGCTGTTGCCGCAGCCGGTGCTGGCGCAGGTGATGCTGCTCGTGCCCGGTTTCCAGACCGAGCAGCAGACCCACCCCTTCCGCGAGGCCGGTGTTCCCGTCCCGCTGCTGGCCTCGGGCTGGACCGACGGCGGTCAGATGCTGCCGTCGCTGCAGGGCGTGGAGTTCGACCGTTCGCCGGAGGCGCGCAGCCGCCTTTTCTATACCCTGGTGATGCCGACGGACCGCCCGATCTCGATGCAGGCCGAGTGGCTCAACCTCTATCTCGATGCTGCCACACGACGTCACCCCGACGAGCCCGTGATCCTGGTGGCCCATTCCCTTGCCGGGGTGGTGGCGCGGTATTCGCTGGTCACGCGCAAACGCCCCGAGGTGTCCGCGCTGATCACCATCGCGAGCCCCCATGTCGACGGAACGATGATCCAGCTCGGCGATTTCTTCTGGCAGTCGCCACTTGGCACCTATGCGCCCTTGATGGGTCAGGCGGATCTGCGGCGACTTCTGGAACTCTACACCGGGATCAGCCCGGATCAGTCGGGGAACGTGCTGCGGTGGCTCAGCCATCAGACGCACCCGGAGATCCGCTATGTGGGTATCGTTCGGATGGCGGATACGGTGGTGGAGCCGATGCTGCAGGATCTCAACCGCGTGGCCGATCTGCGGGGACGCGCCGAGCGGCTTCTGAGCCCCGGCGGCCATGCGCTGACAGCGAGCGATGGCACGGTGCTCGCCGCGTTGTTCTCGGAGATCGTGGCCCAGCCCGGGCGGTGAGCCCCCGGTAGCGAGAAAGAATACGACGTGCGCCGCGCGCGCCGGACCCGCCAGCCCGGCCGTGTGTTCCGGTGGTGGGCACACTTCGTTTCGCCCACGCTACGGGTCTGATCGTCTGACGCTGTACCCGGGCCCCGGGCTTGCCGGGGCCCGGACGCTCAGGCCGCGTGATCGAAGATGAAGTGATGCCGGGGCCGATGCTGGCGCACCTCCGGCTTTCCGAGCACCTTCAGCACTTCCGGATGGTTGGCGAACTGATCCAGCGTGATGCCGTCCAGGAAGTCGTGCAGCTGTTCGTCGAATTCCCGCCACAGCATTTCGGTCAGCGGCGGTTCCTCCTCCGCCTCGGCCTCGTCCTGATGCTGCTTCAGCCGGGTCAGGTTCATCGTGTCGCCGAGCGCGTCGATGATG
>SL_5KL_010_SEDDRAFT_10000591_pt1 | contig 23283 bp, 23 predicted proteins | sample SodLakKL_010_SED_FD_9118 | JGI IMG/M metagenome (IMG submission 9118) | reverse complement strand
CCCGCCAGCCGTAGCGGCGGGCATCGTAGCCGCCTTTAAAAATATTCTTGGCCGGCGCATACCCGGCCATAGCCTTGGTCATACTCATGAAGGGGTGCTCCACCACGTAGCGTGGAGTATACTTGACCACCAGGCCGGCCTGGATGCAATCGTGGATAAAAACCGCTTCCTCTCCGTACTGGATCAGGGGACTGCCGAGGCCGAAACGCTCATCAAAACGGATCCCTTTGTTCCGGATCCGGTCTAAGCGGAAGGCTATTTCCAGAGAAGAAATGTAATGGCCGTTGGTTCCGTTTAAAAAGAACTCGTGCACAGAGTAATCCTTGTACTCCCCTTCACCGTCAGGAGTGGCGATTTTAAAGCAGGCCACATCCACCCGGGTGTCGCTCTGAAAGGCTTCCCGGATCACCTCGATGTTTGCCGGGGTATAGCGCACATCATCATCAGCCAGCAGGGCCACATCCCCATCTGCCAGATCCAAGGCATTGTTGCGGTTGCGAGAAATGCCCCGCCCCGGAAGCTGGGAGACGATCACATCCGGGCGCTGCAGTTCCGGCGGAACCGGTCGGAACTCTTCGCTCGTCACCTGGTGCGAAACAATGTAGTTGACGTCATCCCGCTGCTCCAGCAATATCCTGGTGACCTCTTTTAGGCCTTGATCAATTGTGGCAATTAGAATGTTGATTTTCATCGGTTTAAATTCTCTCTGTACCAGTCTACCGTCCGCTCCAGCGCTTCTTCCAGGCTGAACAGCGGGGCCCAGCCCAGAAGCCGCCGGGCTTTTTCGGCGCTTAAATACTGATGGACTATTTCATGATCCGCTTCCCCGCGTACGTCCGGTTTCAGGCTGGAATTCATCACGGCCAAAATCTTTTCGACCAGTTCCAGCACGTTCAGCTGGTTCTCGTTGGAAAAGTTAAAGGCTTCCCCGGCCAGCTCCGGGTGCCCGACCAGCTTTTCTGCCAGATGCATGTAAGCCGCCGCTCCGTCCTCAATGTAAAAATAATCGCGGATGTAGCTGCCGTCTGAGCGGATGATCGGACGGCTGCCGCGCAGCACGGAGCGGATCGTACCCGGAATAATCCGATTCCAGTTTAAGTCCCCGCCCCCAAAAAAATTGCCGCACCGGGTCACACCTACCGGCAGGTTATAAGTCAAGTAGTAACTGCGCGTCAGCAGGTCGGCGCAGGATTTACTGACATCATAGGGAAACTCGCCCTCAAGGGGCAGTTCTTCATGGTAGGGCAGGGTTTTCTGCCGCCCGTAAGCCTTGTCGGAAGAGGCCACCACCACCTGCTCCACTTCCGGGCTGCGGCGGCAGGCTTCAAGCAAAGACCAGGTGCCCTTGATGTTGCTCTCGAAGGTGGAAAGGGGGTTGCGGTTGGCAATGGGCACGATACTCTGGGCGGCCAGGTGGAAGACTGTTTTCACCTCGTACTCGCCCAGGCAGCGTTCCAGGAAGTGCTGGTCGGTAATGCACCCGCGGGCCATATTGACCCGCTCCGAGAGGCCGCCAGTAACCAGCGCTGTCGCCGGCACCCAGTCGCGGACCGGGCAGATCAAGTCAGCCCCGGCCGCCAGCAGCCTTTTCACTAACCAGCCGCCCAGGAAACCGCCGGCGCCTGTTACCAGGACCGGGCGATCGAGCCAGAATGAACTTGGTCCGGCCACAACCAGCACCCCCGTTTAAATCCTTCCTAAATTAACCTTTGAGCGGAAGCTTCCTTTTCCTTTTAACCAGCCAGGAGTTTTCTTTTAACGAAGACTTCTTTATAGGAAGACTCCTTAAAAGAAGGAAGCTTCCGTCTCAAAGGGGAGAGACCGGCCATTTTTACCATACCTTCCAGGGCGCTTCCCCGCTCTTCCAGTACGTCTCCAAAATTTTAAGCTCCCGGTAGGTATCCATGCACTGCCAGAAATCATCATGCCGGTAAGCCACCAGCTGGCCGTCCGCGGCAATGTTGCGCAAAGGCTCGCTTTCCCAGGGCACATCGGCCTCGATATATTCCAGCGCCTTTTTTTCGACTACGAAAAAGCCGCCGTTGATCCAGCCTTCGCCGGTCAAAGGTTTTTCCACAAACTCGGTAATCAAATCGCCTTCGGTAAAATTGATACTGCCGAAACGGGCCGGCGGGCGCACCGCCGTCACCGTCACCAGCTTGCCGTTTCTACGGTGATAATCAACCAGGTTCCTGATATCGACGTTGCAGACCCCGTCACCGTAAGTGAGCATAAAAGTATCTTCTGTAATCCAGTCCTCCAGCTTCTTGATCCGCCCGCCGGTGTTGGAGTAGAGCCCGGTCTCGACCAGGTGGACCAGCCAGTCTTCCTTGACCTCGTCATGAACTCTTGTCTCACCACTGGCCAGGGAAATAGAAAGACTGCCGTTCATGGAAAAATAGTCCTGGAAGTAACGCTTGATCATTTCGCCCTTGTAGCCCAGGGCCACGATGAATTCTTTAAAGCCGTAATGGGCATAATGCTTCATGATATGCCAGATAATCGGCCGCCCGCCCACTTCCACCAGCGGTTTGGGACGGGTAATGGTTTCTTCGGCCAGGCGGGTGCCCATCCCGCCGGCTAATATCACCACTTTCATCAGGCTGCCTCCCAAATCTTGTTTTCTCCCTGTCTTCTCTCTCACTCCTATAATTCACTGCCCGGGGGCAAATTCCCTTTTTTTGATTAGATCAGGCTTTCATAAACAGACAAAGTCTTTTCAACCATTTGGTCCAGGTTAAAGTATGCTTCGAAACGCTTCCGCCCCACTTCACCCATGACGCGGCGCTGCAGGGGATTGTCAATCAATCTTTCCAAATGTTCTTTTAAGCTCCCGGACTCACCCGGCGGGAAAAGCAGGCCGCTTTCCCCCTCTGACACCGCCTCGGGAATGCCGCCTGCGCGTGCGGCCACTACCGGCAAACCCGCCCGCATCGCTTCCAGGATGCTTAAAGGAAAACCTTCCCTCCTGGAACTGAGAATAAAGACCTGCGCACCGGCTAAAACCTGCGGCACATCGCCGCGGTGACCTAAGAAGGTCACTCTTTCGCTCAAACCCAGCTTCCCGGCCAGTTCCTTTGCTTTCTCCAATCCCGGGCCATCTCCGACCAAATCCAGCGTCCACTGCTTATCTGTTAAACCGGCAAGGGACTTAAACAAAGTTTCATGGTCCTTGGGGGCGGCAAAGCGGGCTACCATGACCAGCCGGGGCGGTTCTTGTCCCGGCTCAGACCTGAACGCTTTCCCCAGGTCGGGCAGGCCGTTATGGACCACGGCCATTTTTTCAGCCGGGATTACGCCCAGCTTACGGGCCACTTCAAATTCGCTCTGTGCAACGGCAATGACCCTGTCCCCCACCCGGGCGGCGGTTTTTTCCATGAACCGGTAAAAACGGCCACCCGGGGAGCCCAGCTTTTGATTAAACAAAAATCCGTGCGAAGTATGGATTACCGGGATATTGAGCGAGCGGGCTGCCAGGCGCCCCAGGAACCCGGCCTTATTGGAGTGGGTGGTCACCAGGTCCGGCTGCAGCTCCTGCAGGGTCCGGCGCAGTTCCTTCAATGCGGCCAGGTCCCGGCCGGGCCTGATCGGATGGACCAGCCGGTTTAGTTTCCGGCAGGTTATACCCAGCTGTTCCAGGGCTTCAAAAAGGACCCCACCTCCGCCGGCTAAAACCTGCACCCCGTACCCGCGTTCCTTTAAAGCCGAAGCCAGCTCCAGGACGTGGACCTGGGCCCCGCCCAGGTCATCAGCCCGGGTGATCACGAAACAGATGCGTTCCAGCTCGGGCCGCCCCGGGTCTGCTACCGGTTCAATCCTGTTTTCAGCAAGGGGCCTCTTTCTACCGGCCCGGTTTTGATCACCAGTTGTTATGAGCTGCCGGCCGGCTGTTTCTTTTGCCAGTGCGGTTTTGTTTTTTTCACTCACCCGTATCCAAACCCCTCTAACCTGCTTGCTTAAAGCTGATCCAGAGTAAAGCACAGCTGAGCCAGCACCAGTATTTAAGCGGCCGCTGCCGCTCGAGGTAAAGCCGGCCTGGTTCAGCTCGTCGCTGGTCAGCATATTGCACCCGTCCACGATGTTCTTGCTCTTCATGGTTTCTCCCAGCTCCGCCCAGGGCCGGTGGCGGAACTCGTCCCATCCTGTCAGGATCAACACGGCGCCGCTTTCCCTGGCCGCTTCCGCCGCCCGGGCCTTTACTCCCGGCCCAGCTTTTTTTTCCACCAGGCCAGGGATTCTTTTAGCCCTGCATCCAAACTCCACTGTTCCTGCCAGCCGACTACGTCTTTTAAGCGCCTGGTTTCGGCTAAAAGCAAAGGCGGGTCGTCCGCCGCTGCCGATAAAGCGTCCAGCCGCACCAGCTCCGGCCTTCCGGCCAGCTGAGCCGCCCGGCCGATTAAATCTTTTAAAATAACCGGCCGACCGGAGGCGATATTAACTGGCCCGCTAACCTCGCTGTCCAGCAGCGCGCAGAAAGCGTCTGCTGCATCCTTGACGTACATATAGTCGCGGACCTGTTCACCGTGGGTACAGAGCACCTCTTCTCCCATTAGCAGGGAGGTAATCACGGCAGGAATCAGGCGGTCGGGATGTTCGCCGGGACCGTATAAAAAGAAAAGCCGTCCCCAGGCCGAGCTGAGCCCGGCTTCGATCGATGCGGTGCCAGCCATATTGTGCAGGGCATTTTTACACACCCCGTACAAGGTGACCGGATTCAGAGGAGTCAGGGTTTCCTTGCAATAACCGTACTCCCAGTCGTACTCGGCGCAGCTGCCCGCCATCACCACCCGGCTGCCGCCCGAGTCGATAAAGGCCTGCAGCAATCCCAGGCTGGTCCGGACCCAGCGCAGGTTTTCCAGTGAGCTCCAGTAAAAGCCCGGTGTAACGTCCCAGGCCAGGTGCAAAAGGTACTCAGGTTTCACCTCGACCATAATCCGCAAAACATGTTCGGCATTATGCAGGTCGGCGTGATGCCACTGCACTTTCTTCCTGGAAAAGTTGCGCTGCTCTTTTGAACTAACTGCATGCACCTCGAACCCTCTACGCACCAGCGGTTCCAGGCAGTGCCTGCCGATGAAACCGCTGGCCCCGGTTAAAAGCACTTTTCTCATCCTTCATAATCCGGCCACTGCCGGTCCTTCTCCGAAATAACCGGATCAGAAAGCGGCCATTTAATGCCGAAGGCCGGATCGTCCCACCTCACTCCCCGGGCATATTCTGGAGCAAAAAACTCGAACATTAAGTAATATACCGCACTATGGTCCTGCAGGGTCTGAAAGCCGTGCGCAAAACCTTCCGGCACGTACAGGATCTGCCCGCTTTCTGCTTCGAGCTCCACTGCCAGCCAGTGCCGGTGGGTTTTTGAGTCCGGGCGCAGGTCAATGATCACGTCATAAACCGATCCCTGCAGGCACTGCACCAGTTTGGCCTCCGCAAAAGGGTGCTCCTGGAAGTGCATCCCCCGCAGGGTGCCTTTTTTGGTATTAAAAGATAAGTTGGCCTGGGCAATTTCTGTTTGCAGGCCATAACGTGCAAATTCTTTTTTACAGAAGGTGCGGGCCAAAAAACCGCGCTGATCCTGTTTCGGTTCCAGTTCGATGACCACGGCGCCGGCCAGGTCGGTTTCTTTAAACAGCATCTACCTGCCGCCTCCTTCCGGGCATGCCTTAGTCTGTCCTGAAAATAACCGAACGCACCGCTTCAATTTCAGGTTCAATTTCCTCGATCAGCTCCAGGACCCGCTCCGACTGCTCCATGTCCAGCTCGCCCTCTTCAGCCAGGATCATGTCGATTACACTGATCACCTCACCGGTCAGCTCTTCCAGCTGCTCCAGCGCTTCCAGCCACTCTACGCCGTCCAACTGCCACTCCCGGTCGCTGCGAACGATGATCACATCCCAGGAGGCGATCTCTTCTTCATCCGGAAACTGGGCATTGAGGTGCCGGTCCCTGACTGCTTCAATTTCTACTTTATGCTCCCGCAGCCACTCTCTTCTTTCCTCATCGTATTCAAAAGGCATATCATCATCAGAGTGCGGATCCCTGCTCCAACCCTGCAGGTCAATCTTGACCTCGGGCAAAAAGGCGGTTATTTCTTCCACGTAGTTGTTGATGGCCACTATCGCTTCTTCATCGACTTCCGGCTCTTCTTCCTCCGGTTCGCAGCCCCCGGCGGCAAAACCAAACAGGACCAAACCGGCGGCAAGCAGCAGCGGCAAAAACGGCTTCTGCACCATCTATACACCCCCTGTGGTTTATGGCTTTTAATCTAGAATACTTCCACTTCCGGGATCAGGGTCACAAATTCTCCGCCCCACTGCCTGATCCCCGCCATCTGAGCGCTGATTTCTTGTTTTAAATTCCAGGGCAGGATCACCAGGTAATCCGGCCTGGTGGCAGAAATGCGCTCCGGGGCGTAAATCGGGATCCGGCTTCCCGGCAGGTAGCGCCCCTGTTTAAAGGGGCTCAAATCGACGGTATAATCAATAAACTCTGGACCAATTCCACAGTAATTGAGCAGGGTGTTACCCTTGGCCGGGGCCCCGTAACCGCAGATCGTTTTATTTTGTTCCCTGGCCCGGATCATAAACTTCAGGATCTGACGCTTGCTTTCCTGCACCTTCTTTGCAAACTGCCGGTAGGTCTCCAGGTCTTTTAAACCCCGGCTTTCCTCGTTTGCCAGCAGTGCAGTTACCCTTTCAGTGCGCTCAAAACCTGCATCTTCTTCCCGGCAGGCATAAATGCGCAGCGACCCACCGTGGGTTTCGAGCAGTTCGGCATCATACAGCTTTAGACCAAAGGCGCTGAAAATGCGCTCAACCGTAGTCAGCGAATAATAGGAGTAATGTTCGTGGTAAATGGTGTCGAACTGGTTCTGTTCGATCAAGCTGAGCAGGTGGGGAAACTCCATGCTCACCACCCCGCCCGGCCTGAGCAGGGTTTTTAAGCCCTGCATTAAGTCGTTGATAGAAGGGATATGGGCCAGCACGTTGTTGCCCACCACCAGGTCGGCCTGTTGGCCCTGTTCAGCCAACTCCCGGGCCAAACCTGAATTAAAAAAGCGGGTAATGGTTTCAAGGCCCCGCTCCCTCGCTTTTTCCGCTACGTTTGAAGCAGGCTCAACCCCTAAAACGGGGATCTTTCTTTCCATAAAAAAACGCAGCAGGTAGCCGTCGTTACTGCCGATCTCGACCACCCTGCTGCTTTCGTCCAGGTTAAAACGCCCCACCGCCATATCAGCAAACCGGCGGGCATGCTCCAGCCAGCTTTCTGAAAAAGAGGAAAAATAGGCGTAGTCGCTAAAAATGGCCTGCGGACTGCTCATTTCTTCAAGCTGGACTAAAAAACATTCTCTGCACACGTAAACATGAAGCGGGTAAAAGGGCTCCATGTTCTTTAAATCACCGGGCTCCAGGTAGGAGTTGGCAAGAGGCGATACCCCCAGATCGACAAAAGTATGCTCCAGCGGTGTCCGGCAAAACCGGCAGCGCCGCTCTTTTGCCTCTTCTGTCTGCAGGGACTCCTCCCTGTTTCCCGCTGGTTTCAATTGCTAAGTTCCCCCTGCCCGAAATCAGTTTACTTCCGATGCCTCCACCGGTATATCTTTCACCTCGACCAGCTTGCCCCGGGCCATCAGACGGTAATCGGGGCCGGACACGTGCGGCGGCTCACAGGTCTGCAGGGTAATGGCCGGGTAATCAGTGCTTTTAATCGGCCCCCAGTCGTACTTGTCAAATACTTCCACCCATTCCACTTCGTAGACAAAACGGTAGCCTGCTTCCATTACATCCAGGTAGATCTCATCGCCTTCTTCCAGTTTGTCGATATCAAGAAAGAAGTTCCAGCGCCCGGCCCGGTGCCCGGCAAAGGCCACGTTGCCCCCTTCCGTACTCGGAAGATCGCCTGAGCTGGGAATCCCCCGGTCGGTTAAATCGTTAAAGTGAGTCGGCCCCTGGTCGAGCAGCTGATCATCGAATACATCGCCGCCGCCAACCGCGGCCAGTTCTACATCAATGGCCGGGATGATCAGCTTCATCGGCTGCCATTCGGTGATCTCGATCACCTCCGGCGGCTTTTCAAAAACATTCCTGAAGCCGGCGGTGCGTTCATATTCTTCCTGCAGCTGCTGCTGCCGCTGACTGACTGTGAGGCGCTCAAACCCGGTATAACCGAGGATGCCCAGGCCGGCCACAATCAAAACCGCCGCCAGGATGCGGTAGACCTTGTTCATCCCGGCCGCCTTTCTTCTTCTCCTGCTTTCACTGCGCGAACCGCTTGAATGAATTCTTCGCGAAGCGCCCATTTTGCTTTCCTCCCTGTGTGGTGAATATCTTTTTATTTCTCGCTGCCAGTCCTTTGAGCTGCTGTTTTTTCCAAACCCATTCCTTTAAAAGCACTGTCGTAACCGGCAATCAAAGCCTTTTCATCTTCTGTGTCTTCAATCACGCTGATCTTGGCCCGCTCGACCCAGCGCTCCTTGATCTTTTTGGCAACTTCTTGATCAAGGGCGATAATGCGGCCTGCCTTTTCATATATGTCTTGCTCCAGGCGCTTTAAAGCCTTGATAACCAGGGCGTTTTTTAAATGCCCCCTTTCGATCAAAACATCGGGCCACAGTTCCCTGCATTCGACTACCAGTGCCGCCCCGTAATATGCGCTCAGCCGCAGTGCCGGTATAGCTGCCGTCAGGGGCGGTGATTTAACCATGATCAGATCAGGACCGGGCAGGCTTCTACCCTGCATCCCGGCCATCCGGGCAAACTTGAGGCTGGCATAAGCCTTTTGCACCCCTGTCATCTCGCTTGCGTACGGCACGTTAAAAGCAATTACATTCAGGCCGTTTTTCTGAAACAGGCCGATCTTTTTGCGGCCCAGGTCCATATCTACGGCCCCGTTACTGGTTAAAGTTGTTACTGTATGGCCCCGGGAAACCAGTTCCCGGCCCAGCTTGAAAAAACGATCGTCTCCTTTCCCGTCTGTATCAAGGTACTGGGAAATGATTAATATATTCATTTAGATTGCTAAACCCTTCCTGTGATGTAATCTGTTTAATTTGCTTCGATTAATATTATACAATATCCTGGCAAACTTTGCTTTAAAAAACAAGTGCTTTTTTGCAGGAGGCGAAGCCTATAACGATTTATAAGCGCGGGCCTTAAACCACTCAGCGGTCAACCGCAAGCCCTCCTTGAAACCAACCTTAACTTCATATCCCAACAGCTTTTTTGCCCTGGCGATATCGGCCTGGGAATGCTTAACATCCCCCGGCCTAGGGTCGCTGTAAGCCGGATCAATAGCGGTACCAAAAATATCATTTAAGGCCGCAACCAGCTCATTTAAAGAGTAGCGTTCTCCGCAGGCCACGTTTATTACCTCACCTTTGCCCACCTGGTTTGACTTACAGGCCAGCAGGTTTGCTGCCACCGCATTGTCGATATAAGTAAAATCACGGGACTGCTCCCCGTCCCCGTAAATAACCGGCGCTTCTTTCTCCAGCAGCTTTAAAATAAATTTCGGGATTACCGCCGCGTATTCTGAAGCCGGGTCCTGGAAGGGCCCGAAAATATTGAAATAGCGCAGCGATACCGTGGAAAGACCGTAAACATCGGCAAAAACTTTCGCGTACAGTTCACCGGTATACTTGTTTACCGCATAAGGAGAAAGCGGGTCTGCGGGCATGCTTTCCTGCTTGGGCAGCACTTCCGTATCACCGTAAGCAGACGAAGAAGCGGCATAAACAACGCGCTCTACCCCTTTATTTCGTGCTGCCTCCAATAGCTGCAGGGTCCCTGTAACATTGGCTTCGTTGCTTGAAAGCGGATCTGCCACCGAGCGGGGCACAGATGGGATCGCCGCCTGGTGAAGCACGTACCTGACCCCGCCAAGCGCTTCTTCCAGCTTCTTTCGCTCAAGCAGGCTGCCCTCGACTACCTCTACCTGCTCCAACCCGCTTAAGTTTTCCCGCTTTCCGGTTGAAAAATCATCGAGCACCCGCACTTCATTGCCGCTTTTTACCAGCGCTCTGACGATGTTGCTGCCGATAAAGCCTGCCCCGCCGGTTACTAAGTACATTGTTTCCTCCTTCTATGCAAATAGTTTAGATCCTGGTTTGATCAGCTATGCTAAAGCCTGCAGTAGAAAAGTGCTTGTCGTAGGCAAAAGCAGTCTTGATTCCCATATTTTTCATAATAGCAAAGCTGACTGCATCAGCATAAGAAATCTCGTGTTCAGCATATTTATAAAGCAACTGCCCTGCCTGCTTCTCTAAGACGGGAGCAGCATAAATCAGGTCGAGCTGGTTTAATTCAGCTTTTCTCCAGATCGACTGTAAAAAGCTATAAGCTGATTTAAAACTGTTTCTTTTACGCAGCCAGGTATAGGTTTCACTGAGGACATAATTTGAAGTAACAAGCTTAACATCCTGCAGCAGGCTGTATATGTTTACAGCTTCACTGTGCTGCTGTTCAGATTTATTTATTAGCATAATCCAGGCTGACGTATCCACAAAAACTTTTCTATTCATAGATAACCTCGTCATGATTTTCTGCTTCTTCGGAGCCTGTTTCGACCGAGCCGATTATTTTTATAAAAGGGTCTACTTCTGTTTTACCCTGCAGGTTTCGGACCGCTTGCCTGATTACTTCTGATTCAGACAGGCCTTTTTTTTGAGCATATTCACGAATAAAAAGAGTATCTTCAGGATCTAGATGATACAGCTTTCTGATCTTTACATCTTTCTTTTTCCCGGTCGATTGTTTTTTTCCCATATCAACCCCTCCCTGTTACATTATAGCATTAACCGATATCGTTATCTACAGTTAATATATATCGTTCTTTGCTTTTTGCCGCCGCCACTGCCACTTTGTTCTCAAGTCCTGAACTGATCTGCCTCTAAGCCGAACCTCTGGCGCAAGCTTTCCAGCTCTTCTTCCACCTCTACTTCATCTCTATCGGTATCGGGAGCGATAAAGATCCGTTCGTGCCGGGTCAGGGCAAAGTTTTCGCGATCGCTGAACAGCTCTTCATTCAGCTTTTCCCCCGGGCGCAGGCCGGTAAACTCGATCTTAATGTCTTCCTCAGGTTTCAAGCCCGACAGGATGATCATGTCCCGGGCCAGGTCGGTTATTTTAACCGGTTCACCCATATCAAGGACAAATATTTCCCCGCCTTTACCCAGGGCGCCGGCCTGGATCACCAGCTGGACCGCCTCCGGGATGGTCATGAAATAGCGCTGCATGTCCGGGTGGGTAACCGTTACCGGCCCCCCCTTGGCGATTTGCTCCCTGAACAGCAGCACCACGCTGCCTTTGCTGCCCAAAACATTGCCAAAGCGCACCGCACAGTATATACAGCTATCGCAGCTGCGGGCCTTTTTCTGCAGGTATATTTCCACCGCCCGCTTGGTCGCTCCCATAACGCTGCTCGGGTTGACCGCCTTGTCGGTGGAAACAAATACAAATTTCTTAACTCCATACCGGGCAGACAAATCAATAATATTCTTGCTGCCCTCCACGTTATTGCGCACCGCCTCTTCGGCGTTCATTTCCATTAACGGCACATGCTTGTAAGCAGCGGCATGAAAAACGACATCCGGCCGGTGATCCTCCATCACCTGAGCCAGCGTTTCCCGGTACTGGATATCCCGCACCAGGGGCAACACTTCCACCCCGTTCTTCTGCCTTACCAGTTCCTGCTCTATATAAAAAATACCGTTTTCATCGTGATCGAGCATGATCAACTTTTCCGGTTTCATCCTGATAATCTGCCGGCACAGCTCTGAGCCGATCGAACCGCCGGCGCCCGTTACCAGCACCGTCTGTGTGGCCAGGTACGCTGAAATTGCTTCCAGATCCTGCTGCACGGGCAAACGCCTGAGCAAATCCTCGATGTCCACATCTTTCAAAGCTTTCAGGCTGACCTGTCCCTGGAGAATTTCAAATATTCCCGGCACCGTTTTGATTTTGACCCCGAGCTCGCCGCACAAACCGACCAGCTTCTGCAAAGTGCTGTACGGCGCTGAAGGCATGGCAATAATCACTTCGTCTATTTCTTTCTGGCGCACTAAACCCGGCAGATCATCCCTGCCGCCGAGCACCGGCAGACCCTGGATTATCCGTTTTTGCTTGGATGGATCGTCATCAATGAATCCGACCAGTTGGAGTTTTAGCGCATGGCCGTGCCTTTTCAGTTCGCGGGCCACCAGCACTCCCGCCTCCCCGGCTCCGACCAGCAGGGCTTTCTTTTTTTCGCCGCCTGTTTTGAGTTTGCTCAAATAAGTATCCAGCAACCGGACCGAGATCCTGGAACCCCCGATAAAAAATAACAGTAAAAACCAGGCAATGATATAAGAACTGCGCGGCAGGATGCCTGCATAAAGGCTGTAGAGGTAAGTTCCGCCCAGTCCTACTGTTACAGAAACTACGATCAGCATCAACTCATCAAGGCTGGCATAACGCCAAACCCGCCTGTAAAAACCGAATAAATAATAACTGGCCAGGTTGATAAGCACGGCGGGAACAAGCATGTTTTCAAGCCTGCTCATCCACATGGCCGGCACGTTCCAGTCAAAACGCAGGTAAACCCCCAGGGCCAGCGCTGTCAGTATAAGCGCTGCATCGATTAGAACCAGCCCCAGCTGTTTTATCTTGCCGTTTAAATTAACCAAGCCCGATCTCCTTTATATAAAACCTTTTCTACCGGGTACATATTATTTCAGAATCAGCGCGAATGCAAGGCATGCTGCAAGATAGAAATTATCAGGTCCTGCTCCTCAACTTCCAGGCTTGACCCGGAAGGCAGGCATAATCCTTTTTCAAACAGGGTCTCCGATACACTTCCCCCTGGATGCTCATAATATTTCGCGCCTCTGTAAAGCGGCTGCAGCTGCATCGGTTTCCAGAGCGGCCGGGCTTCAATATTTTCTTCCTCCAGGGCATCGATCAGCTGATCCCGGCTGACACCGCATTTATCCTGATCGATGGTAAGGGCTGTCAACCAGTGCGAGGAACGCCCGTAGCCGGGATCGGGCATGAACCTGATCCCCTCTATGGCACCCAGGGCTTTCTGGTAGCGCATAAAAATATTGCGCTTTGCTTCCACCCGCTTTTCAATCACTGCCAGCTGGGCCCTGCCGATAGCAGCCAGAATATTACTCAAGCGGTAATTATAACCCGCTTCGGTATGCTCGTAATGCCGGGCCTTCTGCCGGGCCTGCGAGGCCAGGTAACGGGCTCTAGCCAGCGCATCCAGGTCATCTGATACCAGGGCTCCTCCGCCTGATGTGGTAATAATCTTGTTGCCGTTAAAAGAAAGGATTCCAAAGCGGCCAAAAGTGCCGCTTTTTTGGCCGCGGTAGGTGGCCCCCAGCGATTCGGCGGCGTCTTCAATCAAGATAACCCCGTATTTTTCGCAAAGCTCCAGGATTGGATCCATATCAGCGCTTTGCCCGTAAAGATTAACTACAATGACCGCCCGGGGCAAAGCGCCCTCAGCCCTGGCTTCTTTTAAGGCCCACTCTAAAGCTGCAGGGCTCATGTTCCAGGTTACAGGCTCAGAGTCGATAAAGACCGGTTCCGCCTCTACATATAAAACCGGGTTGACAGTGGCGGCAAAAGTCAAAGCTGAGCCAAAAACCCGGTCGCCCTGGCCCACTCCGGCCAGGAGCAGGGCCAGGTGCATCGCGGCCGTCCCCGAATTTAAGGCCAGGGCCCCTTTCACCCCCAGGTAGGAAGATAATTCGGCTTCAAATCCGTCCACATGCGGCCCCAGGGGAGCAACCCAGTTGGAGGCGAAAGCCTCTTCAATATATTGTAGTTCTTTCCCGGTCATATGGGGCGGAGAAAGATAGATCCTTTTATTACTGCGCACCGGGTATCACCCCTCCCGCTTTTCGGTTAATCCATTTTATTAATCGCCCTGCCTTCTTGCTGCGGGCCGGTTTAAGTTGATCACTTTTCTTGATTTCCCTGTGCTTCTTTTTTTTCGGCTGCCCTGACCACCTTAGCAGGAACCCCGGCCGCCGTAGATCCCGCCGGCAGATCCCTGGTTACAACTGCCCCCGCGCCGATAATACTGTTTGAGCCAATCTTTATTCCCTGTAAAACCACCGCACCGCTACCAAGGGTGCAGCCCTCTTCAATAACAGCCGCCCCGGAAATGTTCACCCGCCACATCAGGGTTGAATAAGCCCCGATTTGCGCATCATGCCCCACCCCGCAGCAGGGATTGATTGAGACATGATCGCCTATTCTAATACTGGTAGTCAGCACAGACTGCCTGTTGATTAAAACCCCTTCTCCCACTTCTACATCATCACCCAAAGCTATTTCAGGGTGAACCAGGGTTGCAAACCGGCGCCCCTGGGCCGCGGCCTTTTCCACCAGGCCCTGTTTATCAACCGGGTCGCCTACAGCGCTGATCACCCGGGTCTCCGCAGAAAGAGCGGCTAACTGATCAAAGCCGCCCAGGACCGGGTAACCGCGCAGGATCAGGCCCCACTTGGCCCGGTCTTCATCGATAAACCCGAGCAAATTCCATTTTTCGTAATCGGACCTTGCTTTATTAATCTCTTCCACCAGCAGGCTTGCTTCCCGGGCAAAGCCCCCGGCCCCTAAAATAATTAAATCTGCCATCATTTTCTCCCCCAGCTGGTTATTGTTTTCTTTCCCCTTCGCCCGGATCTTCTTGTTCTCTATCTTCCAGTTCTCTTCTCTCAACATCGGTGCTCTCACCCATAAATTCGGGCATGGTCGCCCACCCTTCCTGGCTGATTCCTTCTGCTTTTAAAACTTTCAGCAGCGTCATCACCAGGATCTTTAAATCAAAAACCAGGCTCTGGTTGTCCACGTAAAAAAGGTCTAAAGCAAACTTTTCCTCCCAGCTTAAATCATTGCGTCCGTTTACCTGACTCCATCCGGTTATGCCCGGTTTAACGTCATGGCGCCGGGCCTGCTCCGCTGTGTAGCGCTCCAGGTAGGCCATCAGAAGCGGCCGGGGCCCCACTATGCTCAGTTCGCCTTTAAGGACATTGATTAACTGCGGCAGTTCATCCAGGCTGTACTGGCGAAGCCACCGCCCCAGGGCGGTCAACCTTTCTTCATCACCCAGCAGTTTGCCTTCAAGATCAACCTGGTCGGTCATGGTCCTGAATTTATAAAAATTAAATGGCCTGCCCTTGTAGCCCGGCCGCCTTTGGGTAAATAAAACCGGCGGACCCATTTTAATCCTGATGGCCAGCGCCAGTATTAAAAACACGGGGGCCAGGATTATTAACAGCAGCAGGCTCATTACAATATCAAGTATGCGTTTAACCATGTTCAAGCCGATCTCCGCCTAAAAAGATTGTTCGGTTACTTCCGGCTGCCAGCAGGACCTGCTCCAGCTCCCCGGCCAGCCTGCTGTACTCAAAGTTATTTTCAGCCAGCTTCCTGGCGGCCTGCCCGGCTTGCTCCAGCCAGGTTTGATCCCCTATTTTTTCAGCGATCATTTTAGCCGAAAGCGCCGGATCGTCCGGGGGCAGTACCAGGCCGGCCCCGCTTTCTCTTAAATGCCGGGCCTGCCAGCCGTTGTAATTAATGGCCACCGGTTTCCCTGCCGCCAGGGCGTCGAAAAACTTGTTGGCCGAATTAGCCTGCATCTCTTCTAAATCCAGGAACAGCGAGGTAGCTAAATCAGCTGCTGCCAGCCAGGCCGGCATGGCCTGCTTCGGCACCCCGGGCCTGACAAAGAGGTTTTTTTCCAGGACATCCTGCTTTTTGGCCTCGGCGATTAACGCCTGCTCGCCTTTGCCGCTTCCCAGCACCAGGAAGCAGATCTCCGGGTTAAGCTCCTGCATGGCCCCGGCCACCCGGGCCAGGTAATCCACCCCGTTTATTATACCAATTGTTCCGGCATAAATAACCAGGGGCCGGTCTTGAAGCCAGGGATGTTCCTGCCTGATTTTTGGTCCCGCTTCCTTTCCAGCGCTGAAAAACTCCAGGTCACAGCCGTTAGGAATAACTGTAACTTTACCGGCCGGATACCCGGTTTTTACGATGCCCTCCTTCATCCCCGGTGAAAGGGCCACAATAGCGGTGGAATTCTTGTAGGCAAACAGCTCTAATTTTTTTGCCGCCAGCCTGGCAGCAGGATTTTTTAGGGCCCCGATAGCAATGGGCAGCTCGGGCCATAAATCACGCACTTCAAAAACCAGGGGAAGCTTCTTTTTCCTGGCCGCATAAACTGCCGGCAGGGCAATGGTAAGCGGGGTGCTGGTTGCAAAAATAAGGTCACCCTGCAGGGATGCCGCTTTTAAAGAAGCTTTCCAGGCAAACTGGAAAAAGCTATTAATCCTTTCCCGGTAGCTCATTTTATTAGAATAGGACAGCGGCAGCCAGTGGACCGTGATCCTGTCTTCCACGGTCTGAAACCACTGCTTTTCCCTGCTTTTGTCCTGATCGCGCAGGGTGGTAACCATCTCTACAACATGGCCCCGCTCCACCAGGCGCCGGGCCATTTCATAAGACCTGGTGCTCCCTTCCATGACCGGAGTATTGAAATACTGGTGCAGGTAAATAATTCTCAAGTCCCATCAGTCTCCTTTTCCAGCAGCTCCCCGTAGAACCTCTCCAGTTTTAAAGCTTCATTTTCCCACTTAAACTGATCTTGAACGCTGGCCCTGCCTTTCCTGCCCATTTGCTGTGCCTGGTCCTGGTTAGAAAACAGGAATGTCAGGGCTTCCTTGATCTTATTTTCATCAAGGGGATCCACGCAAATCCCGGCTCCTGTTTGCTCGAACAGGTTTTTCCAGGCCGGAAAATCAGAACAAACGACCGGAATTCCCGCCCCCATGTACTCGAAAAACTTGGTCAGCTCCTTCTTCACGTAATGATCATTCGGCGGAAAGAGGGCCAAACCTGCCGTCCAGCCGCCCCGGGCGTAAAAGGCAGTGATTTCTGAAAAAGGCACGAAACGACCCTTACCCACGATAGTCAGCCGGTCGCTGCCTGACCCGGCAACCCGGTAGAGCTCCTCTGCAAAATCCGGATCGCATTTACCGATTAAATAGACCCGGGCTTGATCTAAGTAGGTGAGGGTCCGGGCATGGGCGAGCGCTCCACGGTCGGCGGTAATGTTCCCGGTATAGATGAGCTGCAGCTTTTCGGAGTGCGGTTTTTGGAGCGGCAGTTTGAGCAGGTCGGCCGCCGGGTAGTTTAAAACCGTCACTCCGTCCGGATAACTGTCACGGTAGTACTTCTCGGCCAAAACTTTTGCAAAGCCGCGGGTGAGCATCCTTTCCAGGCGACAAAAAACAGCAGCAATGATCGTGCGCAGCGGACGCGGCAGGTAACCCTTGATCTTGATCAGGCTGTAGTAGTCCTCGTGAACATCATAGACAATCCTTTTCATCCCTTTTCGCTTTAAGGCCAGGGCGGCCACGCTCAGCTCCGGGTCGTGAAAATGGTAAATGTCGGCTTTTTCCTGCAGGGCCAGCCGGTAAGCACGCCGGACCTGGCAAAAAATACGCCTGAGCCGGCCCTTTACCGCAGGCAGAGCCTTAATTGTAACCCCTTCAACCAGCTCGTCCCGGTCATGGGCCGCAATTAAGGTGACACTGTGCCCCATGCGGGCCAGGCTGCGGCACTGCTTGTAAAAGATCCGGATATCAAAAGGATCGTGGACTGTTGTCATATGCACTATTTTCATTACTAAACCTCAGGATTCAAAAGTATCGTACCGGTTATTTGGCCCTTAATTCTAAAATCCCTGCCCAAATCTGGCAAAGCTGTTTTAAGCGATCCCGGAAACGCAGATTATTTATCACGTACCTTTTGTCTTATAAGTATTAAAAAAATAGATCCCCGCTACTAATAAAGCGCCGGCCCCGATCAGTTCTAAGGATTCTTCAACAACGTAATTCATAAAGTTATAACCGGCCCTGGAGTTTTCACTGGCAATTTCATAAGCCCTTGTGGTTATTTCATCCCTGATAAAAAATGTTTTTAGCAAGTACTCTCCCATCGCTTCATAAATGTTGAAACCGATTAAGACCCTGGAAACATTACCGCTAAATGAAGCTGACACACCGGCAGCATAAAATATATACCCGGTAAATAAATACTTTTTTATGTCGCGATGTGGCCAGTAAACCTCCCTGTAGCGCCACAGGGCATAAAGCATAACGGCGGCTATGAACCCGAAGTAAAACAACTCAAAAACCGTTCCAAAATAACCATAGCCTGTCTCTCCCACCAGTATTCTGCCCAGGGCCCTCCTGTAGGCGTGCCTGACATCACCGGCATCTTCAATCAGCATCAGCAGAAGCCCGGCGCTGAGCAGGATCAGGAAATAAAAGGTTTGCCGGTCCTTTCTTTCATAAGCCATCCCGGCAGCAAGCATAAAAAAAAGGGCGGTGAGAGCTAATAATATCCACTGAAGCGGGATTTCCACAGGAGTTGTAAACCAGTGATGCCAGAAATAGGGAACCTCCAGGGTCTGGATCATTTGGGCTTTGATCCCGAACATATTTAATATGTCAATTAAGTAAATCAATAAAAATGACAGGGCAATAAAAATTAGGACCCCATAAAATATTAGATCAGGCTTTACTTTTCTCATTAAATGCATTTTCGCTCTCCTACCAGCCCTGACCTGGACCGCCCTTTGATCCACAGGGCGATGCTTATTATTCTGCTGCTCGATTTAACTTTTTAAGTAACCACTGCAAGCCCGGCCCGCTCAGCCGCAAAATACAGTTCCACCTTTTTTCCATCGCCATCAACTGTCAATCAGCTCCCGGTATTTTTCAAATGCTTTTTCCACACTAAACTCACTGGCCCGGTTTTGCAGAAACCCGGGGTCAGGTGGATCTTTTAAAACCGCTGCTACTTTGCGGGCAAGGCTTTTGGCATCACCAACCGGAACTAAAGGCCCGTACTTGCCATAGCCCAGTATTTCAGCGGGGCCGCTTGGACAATCGGTGGCAACTACAGGAGTGCCGGTAGCCATGGCTTCGACCAGAACATTTCCAAACCCTTCCCATACTGAAGAAAGCACGAAAACTGAAGCATTGTACAAGTAATTGTAAGGGTTATTAACAAATCCCGGCATAGATACATAATCATCCAGGTCAAGGGCTGCTATCTTTTGCTCCAGGGCAATCCTTTCTTCGCCTTCGCCAAGGATAATCAACCTGGCCTCAGGGAAGGATTTTCTTATTTCTACAAAAGCATCAAGCAGGGTNAAAAACCCTTTTTGNCCCGAAAGNCGCCCGCTACCCAGGATCACGGGACCGCCGGGCTGCTTGAGCCAGGGGTGGTCAACCGGTTCTTTCATTTTTACTTTAAGATCGGGGGTAACGATAGGGTTATAAATAACCTTGATCCGCTCCGGCGGAAGCTTAAAAAGCCTGCTCACATCATCTGCCACCCCCTCTGATACAGCGACCACATCATCGGCCCATTTATAAACCAGCCTGGCCGCCATTAGGACTGCCCTCCTGTAGAGGTAAATGGCCGGTCCCCTTTTTTCATTTTTAATCTGCTCAGAATTATTGATATGGGTGCTTACAATAACCCTGGTTTTTACTCTAAATAGTTTTTTTGCCAGTACGGCCACAACATTAATTTTTTCATTGGCGGCAATCAAAGCATCGGGTTCAACGTGTTTTAAATAAGCCCCTACTGAGTGCAGGCTAAATACGACCCTGGTATTCTTTTTTTTGACCACTTTTATCCCGGGCGGCACCTGGGATAAATAATCACCCTCGGTTTTGGCCAGCAACAGGCTGACATCGTACCCTTGATCGGCACAGTATTCGGCCAGGAGCAGTGTCAAACGCCCGATCCCGCCCAGCCCCAGGGATTCCAGGAAAAAGACCACTTTCTTAGCACCGGTTTCGATCCCGCTCATCCTCCAGTATGTTTTGAAGCTGTCCCACTAAAGAGTCTACATTATCCTTAAAGAACCCGTTACCCTCAATATTAAACACGACGGGATTGTAAATCTCTTGTAAAGTCGAAATTATGCCCGGGAAAATGCCCTTTTGCTCACAAAAAAGCTGTTTTGTATCAGCAGTGCTCAAATGGTCAAAGATGCAGCTGCTCTGGCGCTCCGCTATTCTTCGGGCAGCAGTATCCGGATCAGTGTGCACGTAAACTATTATAGCAGGAAAAATCTGCTTTTTTAAAGCTACGCACCTTTTTAAAAACTTTTTATGCACTGAACCGCTCAGTGAAGTGATCGACCAGATGCACTGCACCAGGCCCTGGTCGAAGATCATTACCGGAGCTGTGCCCGCTTTTTCCAGGCTCTTTTCAAACATGACGATCATTTTCATGAGCTGCTGCAGCCTTCCGAAGTTATATTGTAAATGCCCCCGGTTCAGAGGAGATGAAAGCAGGGTATAAAGGAATAACAGGGCGGTGAATTTTATATTTTTCAAGTAGAACCACATTGCATTTAACCATTTGTTAGAAATTGCCGGGTTTTTAAAAACCTGTTCATGATTATGGCAATAATAGCCAGTTTTTGTTAGTTCAGCGATCACTTCTGAAGCCAGGGTGGTCTTGCCGGCCCCGGGCAGGCCTATGAACTCTATAATTTTTACTTTCCTGTTCCTGTTATTCATGACCAACCCTGCCCCCCGTGATTAACGGGATTACTGGTAGCACATTCAGGCAGCTTGCAGGTTTCCTGGTAGATCCGCAAACAGCACTGCCCGTCAAAGGTTTCCACGTACTGAAAAGCCCACTGCCGGTCCTTTTCTACCCTGTCCCGGTAAAAATCGCTGTCGTCAACCAGCTTTTTTAAATAAAAAAGCAAATCATGGTTGTCGTGTACCACCAGGAGCAAGTCCTGGTCCAGGAAATCTTTGAACAGGCCCTTGTGCTTGATATATGCATCCCGGTCAGGTTGGAATAATATGGTAGGAATCCCTGAGAGTGCAGCATCAAAAAAAACACTCGAATAATCGGTGACCAGTACGGAGCTGTTACAAATCAGCTTTTGTGGATCTTGCTCTGTCCCGTATAAATCTATTTCTCCGACATTAAGCCCCAGGTCAGCCAAACCTCTTTTCGACCAGCCCGGGTGCATCCAGAACTTGACCGTTAAGGCCTCGTTCCCGGACCTGATCTGGTTCAATTCTTTTAACCAGGCCAAAAGGCTCTCTCTGTAATGATCAATTTTTTCCGGGTCAGCCCAGGACCTGGCGGTCGGGAGATAGAGGATCCCCTGGCGAATGGGGTTGTCATTAAGCCTTTCCAGCAGTTGATCATGGCGGGCCAGGCCGGTAATCTTTATTTGGTCCGCTCTGATGCCCAGCTGGCTGCTCATCAAATTTTTCTCTTTGCTGGAGCTGGCGCAGATCAGGTCATATTGCCCGGACCGGGCAATTTTTGCCGTAATTTTACCGATCGCGATTACCCCATGCTGTAACCACACTGTTTTTGCTTTTGATTTAGATACGATGCTAGAAGGGCCCAGGTCTTCCAGGGTATGGGTGGTTAAAAGCACCTCCGCCTGGACAATCAGCACGTAACTGAGCAGGCTGTTGCGGCGCACCCAGCTGCCGGCCTCAGGCTTTAAAGATACACCGTTTTTTACCACCGCAACCGCCTTTACCTCGGGGTGGTTTTTTCCCAGGTAGCGCCAGAAGGCGTCCGCATTATCTCCCCACCTGTTTCCACCGCATCCGATCAACCAGATCCTCTGGTTCCTGGTCCAAAACAGCAGCCGCCCCAGGATAAGGATGACTAAAGCCAGGAAATGCTGCATGATCATTAAAAAAAAATTCTTTTCGCGAGCTTTGCTTGCTGTAGCCATCAGGTCGCACTCAGGCCCCCACTCGTTAATGGATTAGAGATTTTCTCTTATCTTATCGAGCATATAAGAGCACTTATTGTCCCAGCTGGCTGCCCGGGCCCGATCGATCCTGCTGATCGTAAGCGGATCCCGGTCTTCTTTCGGCCAGGAAAGCGCTCTTTTGCAAGCTTCCCCAAATTGTTCTCTTTCCACATGGGCATAGATGCCTTCCCGGCTGTGCCGGGCAGTAGAAGGAAGCCCGCACCCCACTACCGGAATGCCCTGCGATAAATATTCATAAAACTTGATCGGGAAAACCGCCTTATTGTATTCGAGTTCCCGGTAGGGCAGCAACCCCAGATCAAGGTCTCTTATGCAGCCGGGAATAAGCTCCGGTTCGATCTCACCTGTCCAAAAAACATTATTCATCCCCAGCAAGTGCTTAAAAGTTTCCTTCCTGTTTAAACAGTCAGGTCCAACCAGGACGATGCTCCATCCGGGATTACGCTCGGCCAGCTTACCTAACAGCGCAAAGTCTATTTTAGAGCGCATCGCCCCCACGTAACCCAGGCGCGGCGGCGGAATATAATTTAACAATTCGAGCTGTTCAGGCCCGGTTTCATTAAAATAAGCAAGATCGACTCCGTTTTCAACAGTTATGGCCTGCTGCCCGGTTCTTACTCTAATGTTCTCGGCCAAAAATGTAGAAGAAGCAAAAACAAGGTTGCTCTTTTTGATGATCCTGTTTTCGGCAGAAGCAATCAATCCACCGGCCAGCCTGGCAGAAAAAGTATTCGACCGCGATCCGCCTGAAGGCTCAACCCACAAATCACTACAGTCATAAATAATATTATCCCATTTCATTAAGCCATCCAGGTACGGAAAAGCCGGGTAAGTGAATACCAGCACTTTTCTAGCCCCGGTCCTGTCCAGGTATTGTTTTAGCCGCTTTAAAGCAGGATGGGCAACTCCCGATTTATAGAGCATATACCTTCCCGGAAGCAAATCGGGCAGTGCGCATTCGATGATTTTTTCCTCCCCCGTAGCGCTGCAAAATCCTGTTCGCAGCTCTTCCCCGGCTACCCTGTAACTGCCCCTTTTTCTTATCGAGGCGCTAACCGGGTAGATCCACAGCACAACCGCTGTATCTTCTTGCTGAGCCAGAAACCGGGCCAGGCGATGACGCCTGTATAAAATACCGCCCCGGGGCCACCGCCTGTCATCGATGATTACATAGACGATTTTACTATCCATGATGATGGTTACTTCCTTCCCGGATCATCAGTCCTGCTCGCTTGCTAAAAGCAATTTGGCAGCTACTGAACCTAGTTTTCCCTGTTAAATGATCAGCGGCTCCATGGGGACGGCTCAAATCCATATTCTACCATTATCCCCCGGGTCAGTTCTTCTTGAAGCTATACCTTAAATACCGCTTTACTATATTCTACCACCTTCTATATTCTATCTCCATATAAAGGAGAAGTCCAACATAATACTGTAGAA
>SL_5KL_010_SEDDRAFT_10000590_pt1 | contig 23284 bp, 26 predicted proteins | sample SodLakKL_010_SED_FD_9118 | JGI IMG/M metagenome (IMG submission 9118) | reverse complement strand
CTCTCTCATCTGTGGTAAAGACAAAACCCTCGCGGAGCCGTTCATCTGAGACAAGACGGGTCGTTGAGAACGGATCGCCAAAAATACGATAGAGATGCAGATTAAAAAGATCAACAGACGGGAGATCGGCCAGGAGAACGATGATGTCCTCCTGTTTGCGTTCATGAAACGCTAACCTGCATGACGAGATCCGGGGATCACCCGGGGGAGGTTCGATCCTGATAGTCCCCAGATACTGTCTGCATGCATCAAGGACATGGGAGATACAGGTATCAATCCCGTCAATCCCGCGGTGGGTCAGAAGAAAGGAGGCTGCATCGCCACACCGGAAGACAAACGAGTCGATGAGCGTTGTACCTTCTTCTTTCTTCAGGAGTCGTGACGCGATCTCAAGCATACCGGGATGGACCCGGTGGCCCGTGGGAAACCCACCAGGCCGGGCTGAAATAAGGGTGCAGAATAATTGATCTGATCGTTTCATATCAGCTATCCTGCTCCGGCATCGCCTCGAGACGCTCGATTAACCCCCTGCTCCCAACATAAATCGGGGTCTTCTGGTGTACTTTTTCCGGAATAATATCAAGGATATCAGATTGTCCATTGCTGATTCTGCCTCCGGCCTGTGATGCGATAAAGCCAATCGGCTGTGCTTCAAAGAGCAGACGTAGTTTTCCTTCGGGCTTTCCTACAGCCCCGGGATAGGCATACAGCCCACCATATTTCAGGATCTGGTGGAAGTCGGCGACAAACGATCCCGAATACCGGCATTTCCCCCCGGCGTCTTCAATTTCTGCAATGAACGAGGCATGCTTCATGGTCCATTTCGGCCGCTCGCCCCCGCTTCCATACAGGTTCCCCTCAGGCATCCTGACGCTGTCTTTCATCAGGAGATATCGACCGTCTTCTGTGAGGGCAAAGATCGCAACACCTGAGCCAACCGAGAGGGTCAGCGTCGTCATTGGTCCATACAGGAGATACAATGCCGCCCTCATCTCTTTTCCCTTACGGAGCACCGGGCCTCCTCCTTCATAAATCCCAACGATTGTACCGACTGCAAGGTTCACAGCAATCAGCGATGAGCCATCAAGGGGATCCATCACAACCGTGTAGCCGTCAGGGCTCTGTTCGCATTCGACCACCTCATCCTGTTCTTCTGAAGCGATCAGGGAGACAAGACCACATGCAGAAAAGATTTTTATCAGGTGGGCATCAGACCAGGCATCAAGCTCGGTCTGTAGTTCACCAGAGACATTAAGCGATGTTGCATACTGCTGGTTTGAGAGAAACGCAGCGCGTATGGGACCGGCCTGATCTGCGATCAGGTGTATGAGACGGGCAAGTTCTTCTTCACAACCCTTCTCTTTAAGATATTCCTGTAGAGTTATCATACAATCACCCGGAGTGGTTCATATGGGAGTGCTTCTGCAAGCAGTTCGTGGTGTACTGTTGTTATATATAACTGATAGCATCACGCAGTGGCCGCCGCATCAAGGAGGTCGTTTAACCGTTCAAGCGCCATGATCGCATCAAGCCGTTTGCGGTCCACGGTAGAGTGAGCTATACACGACCTGAGGCGTTCTCCAGGGTCACCACCAACCTCCCTGATAATACGCTCGTATGTGCGTTCAGGATAAAAAAGAGATTCTGCTATCCGGAGAAAGAGAGCCTCCTCAGCACCTGTAATGACGCCTGATTTTTGTGCATGCCTGAGTGTGCACCTGATATTGACAAGCGGCTCAGAGAGCGGGGAAAAGGTCTCCGGGTCAAAGATCAATGCAACCTCGTCATCTGAGATAAGTGTCCCATTGCGATAGAGCGAATAGATCGTTCCAACCCCCTCCATCCCGAGGGTATCGAGTTCTGCTGCCCTGAGCGCCCCCATACTCGATGCTCCGAGTACCTGTTTACCTGATCTGATAACAGAGAGGATCTCACGGTGCCCGACAGCTGCATCCTGGTGAAAGTACCCATCGATAATACAGACGATAGAAACATCAGAATCGATGATCCTGACCAGATCTCCACGCCGGATGGGAGGAAGGACGGTGGCAGCAGGGCAGAGCGCCCTGGCTTCTTCATGAGGAAGACTTGGACCGAGATAGACGACTGCGCCTTGCATGTTTGCACCGATCCCCTAAACGGTCCTGATCCATTGCATATACTTCAAGACCAGGGACTACCACCCTGACAACAGGGACGCCGATATCCGGTCTTGTCAGATCGAAAACGATCACTCTTCCATATCCGGCAGAGTCAAGGAGCGTGCAGACCTGCTGTATGTCGGTGAGGAGATCGTCACTAACGTACCGTTGCAGATCTTCATACGAAATATCCCCATTCTCACGGAACCAGTAGCCGTTAAACCGTTTCGTCCGTTCGTACCCTATCTGCCGTCTCATATCGGCAACGACCGTGTCTTCACGCGCGCCATGGATCTGGGTAAGGCGGCTCTGGGCCACTTCGGTCAATGCCCGGAGAATGGCAATCTCCGGGGTGGTATGGGTACCCATCCCGGTGACGAGCAACGCAGGATCACAGAGGACAGTATCATCTGCGACTGCCGCGCATGTTGGAATCCCAAGATCGCTGGTGATATTTCTCAGGATGAGATCAACTCCCGCCTGAGAGAAGCGGTCAATGACCTCCGAACAGAGCGAATCTCCGATATCGACAATACGCTCCCCGGTATAGCGTGTTGCCTCGACAATGGACCAGGCGTCCCGTTCGATCACTTCCATCAGCCCATGGAACACCGCCTCTTCAAGCGTATTACCTGAGGCTATTCCGTTCGTATTCGTCCGGAAGAGAGGATGGTATCCAGGAGGAAGCGGGTGGAATACAGCATGAGCCGGGACATATACCTCTTCATTCCGGATAATATCATATCCGGGGACCCAGGGGATGATAACATCCGGATCCGCATCATCGGGCAGGATCAGATCGACTGGATCAATCGCGGCGATTTCAGAAGAGACCTCAGAAAAGCGTCCAGCTATAGCAGGTTCACGATACATCTCGGCTGAACACCGCTCGATCCCCTCCATAATCGCAGAGACCCTGGCTGAGATCGGTGTTGCGCCCTTTCCATTATAGACAGAGATCGCACCCCCCGCAGCTGTTGGACGGATACAGGAGAAGACCGGAATTCCAATACGATCGAGACCGGTAATGTCAGCAACCCGCGTTATGCCGGCCTGTGGGAGGAGTGGTTCGATCCGCTCAAGGGTATCTTCAGGGGAAACCGCACGGTGCGTCTCCAGCCGGTACCCTTTCGGACAGGATTTCAACTGCATTTGATCCTCATACATCTTCTCTCCCGGGATTACTACTAATTTTCCATTGAAGAGCCAGATACTGCAAGGCAGATCATTATACGATCAAACATTGATACATGCCAGTAATGGAGTCAACACCGGTTTCAAACCGGGATGTTTCGCTGGACGCTGCCCGTGGTGCTGCGATCGTGGCGTTGATCGGCTACCACATTCTCTTTGACCTGTGGTACTTTGATGTGGTATCATTTGACCCCATCGTCCGGTACCTTGCATATCCAATAGCCGGATCATTCATCGTTATCGCCGGGATTTCTCTTCACCTTAAATCAGAATACATCAGAAGAAGAAGAAGTGATTATCAGAGGTATACTTACGCCTTTTTCAAAAGAGGCGGACTATTGCTTGTGATCGGAGCTGGTATTACCCTGGCCACATGGATATATCCGCATGAGGGCTTCATCATCTGGGGCATTCTCCACCTTATTGGAGCAGGGACAATCCTGGCCATTCCATTTATTCATCTTGGGAGATGGAATGTACTTGCGGCAGCACTGATAATTATCATCTGGCTCATCTTCTTCCCGGTATATGGCCCTGATTATCTCATGCCGTTTGGTATCTACAGCCAGGAGCTGTACACACTTGATTACTGGCCGCTTATTCCATGGTTTTCGCTCATACTCATTGGCATTGCTTGTGGATCAGCCCTCTATCCGGAAGGAGTTATCACACGCACAGGCAGAGGAACAGTGCTCCAGGTATTGGCGATACCCGGCCGTCATTCATTACTCATCTACCTTGCCCATCAGCCAATCATCATCGGACTGCTTGCGGTAACCGGCATCATCACTCTCTGATAGCAAAACCACAAGAAATAATCATCCAATTGTCCGTGGAGCCAGGATTTTGCCCTGCAACCCTCGTTGCAGGACATGGACAATTGTACATCCAGTGCTGGTATCCCGCATCCAGCAGAGCACAACAGCCTGCAATACTCATTCGGACGAAACAGAAAGATATATTGTTCACCCTTGAGTATCGATCTGTATGTGCGCCGGTTTTTTATCGCGGTTCTTTGGAAAGAAACCTCATATTGTTCATAGCCCGCCCCCACCTGTCATATCACATGATGCCGGCATGCAGATACCTGAATACAGAAACAAACCGTATTTTATCGTTGCATCTGTTGAGATGGGAAATACCACCACAAAATGTATCCTGACAGGCACAAGTCTTGAGACCGGTGCATGTTATGTCATCAACAAAACAGTGGGTATGAGCCGGGATATCCGGCCTCCAAAACCTGGTGAGCAGATCTTTGGTGCAACACTGGATGGAACACAGTTGACGCGCGAATCAATTACAGAGCTCGTGCGCGACACCCTCATCCAGTGCCACCGGGAAGCAGGCCTGAGCATCAAAAACGATCTTGACTTTGTGGTGAGGAGCACCGGCGTTGTTGCCGCAATGGAATCACCTGACCAGATCGGTGATTTCATCATCGCACTTGCAAACGGGTGCCTTGACGCCGGAGTCCCCCCACGAAAGATGACGCCCCCCATGTCAATCAATAATCTTCCACCCAAACTAAGAGATCACAGTTTTTCTGATCGCCTCGTCTTCACCGGAGCAGTTGCCGGCGTCCTACCACCAATCGGAAGCACAGGAATTGAGATGGTGGCAAATGAGATGGAAGGTGAACTTGCGATGGCCGGAATCAAAGAAGGAGCAAAATGGACTCCGGTCGACTTTAGAAACCCCTGTATTTCCCTTGATTTTGGTACCACCCTTGACGGAAGGATCACAAGCGACGTGACACGGGACGCTGAGAATCCTTTTGCAAAGACGATTGGAAATTTCTGTGGTCTTGCCGGTGCAATACCTGATGCACTTGTCCGGGGAACGGGACTGGTTGGAGAAAAAACGGGAACCGCGCTCGAAGTGTTTGGAGAAGGAAGAGGAGGCGGAATATCTCTTGGAAGAAATAACAGGGCAATAGGGGAGTATATCGATCGCTGCCATGAACACATAGATATCAGGATTGTGCCAAAAGACCGCAAACGGTTCGGCCGCGTCCCGGTGTATGCTGATGTTGCCGCAGAGTCCGGAGTTGCACTTGTTGGATGCGATTGTGGAGTTGACGGAGATGCAATCGACAATCTCAAAGCGATCGGCGCGGAGATCTATAAGAAATACAATATATCGTTTGTAACAGAAGTTATCGATCGGGTCTGTGCCCTGATGGCGCTTCGGATGATTGATGTGTGTATAGAGAAGAATATGGTACCAGAAAATGCATCGATAGGATTTACAGGACGGGCAGTGATATCAGGGAGAAAACCCGACTATATTCTGGAAGGTATCACAGAACGTGAGATCTTTTCCGATCCGATCGATCACCTGGTCTTCGTCGATGACGGCCTCGCCAGAGGTGCAGCATTGATGGGGCGGTGCATGAATTCCCTTGGAAAGCCAAAGAACCCGCTCGGGGGTGTCCGGGAGGGACCATGCATCATGGGCAGAAGGATAAAAATCGGGAGATAAACGATGGAAGAAGAGGAATTATTTGATCTTGTCATCCCTCCGGGTGTGCCGCGATCCATCATTCGTGATGTACTGGAAACATTTGATGTTGAGCTTGTCAACCGTGAGACCAGGCTCTATTTTGCAAATATGGAGGGAGATGAACGCGATCTCCTTGCCTTCCGCGGCAGGATTGACGAAGTGAAACGTGTGGAAGCGTTCATGCTGGAAGAAATCCAAAAATTCATCAACTAATTTTTCCACTCATGCCAAAGAGGGAGAGCAGAAGCGCTTTTTGTGCATGAAGTCTGTTCTCTGCCTGGTCCCAGACAGCACTTCTGGGCCCGTCTATAACCTCGTCAGTAATCTCACATCCACGGTGAGCAGGGAGGCAGTGGAGGACGATGGTTTCGGGTTTCGCAGAGTTCAGCAATGCAGAGTCGATTCGGTAGGACGCAAATGCAGCCATCCTCTCATCCTCCTCCCCTTCCTGACCCATCGATATCCAGGTATCTGTATATATTGCATCAGCACCGGCAACTGCCTCCTCTGGTGTATCATGGAAAATAAGAGACCCGTTCTGTTCAGCGAGACGGATGCAGTCGGCATCCGGTTCATATCCGGAGGGAACAGCGAGAGAAACCTCCATCCCGGTTCGAATAGTTGAAAGTATGAGAGAATTGCAGACGTTATTGCCGTCTCCAATCCATGCGATCCGAAGTCCTCTGAGGGTTCCAAAACGCTCCTTGAGTGTCATCAGATCTGCAAGAATCTGGCATGGATGCTCCTTATCTGAGAGACCGTTAATGACGGGGATGGTTGAGGCAAGAGAGAAGGCCTCAATTGCAGAATGGTTGTTCGCACGGATCATGACCACAGAGAGATATCGGGAGAGAACACGCGCTGTATCCTGTATCTCTTCACCCCGGCCAAGCTGCATATCCCGGGGATTGAGGTAAATTGCATACCCACCAAGTTCGTACATCCCCACATCAAACGATAAGCGGGTTCTGGTGGAGGACTTCTCAAAGATCATCCCGAGTGTCCTTCCCTTCAGGAGATAATTGGGGATACCGGCTTTCCGCGCTTCTTTCAGCCTGATGGCATCCTCGATAATTGTCTGGATCTCTACAGAGCTAAGGTCCAGAATGGATAAAATATTCATCTTAACTCCTTCATATGGTTAATACGGCGCTCCAATACCTCTTCTGTCCCGATGTCGGATCTGTACCTGACATTTCCTTTGACCGACGATGCCGCATCCTCAGCTGATCGTTGGGCCTCATCAAGCGTATCTCCCAGACCTACAAAGGCAAGTGATCGGGAAGTCCGGGTAACAATCTTTCCTTGCCTCTCTTCGACATTGGCATAGTAGAGCAGTGCGCGATGGTGTTCTGGGAGACTGATGGGATCCCCTGCCTGCGGGCTCTCAGGATACCCGGCAGGAACCACATATTTGCAGACCGTTGCTTTTTCTAAAAATGTGACATCCGATTGTCTCAGATGTCCATCAGCCACGCGGACTGCTATTTCAGAGAAGTCCGAGGAGAGGATGGAGAGAACATTCATTGCCTCCGGATCACCAAACCGAGCATTAAATTCAATAACTTTCGGGCCGGTTCTGGTATTCATGAATTGCCCATACAGGATCCCACGGAAGGGTGAGCCGGTCCGGTCCAGTGCCGAGACAACATCATGCATGATGCGGAGTGCAGCTGCATAATCTGCTTCAGAGACGAACGGAAGGCCATGGTCAGGAAGGCTGTATGATCCCATGCCACCGGTATTTGGTCCGGTATCTCCTTCATATGCACGTTTATGATCCTGGACAAGCGGCATCGGGATAATGGACCTGCCATCAACAAAGGACATCAGGGTGAACTCCTCACCAATCAGCCGCTCCTCGATGACCATGCCACCAGAGAGAGACATGACATACTCAATGGCAGCTGCGCGGTCCAGATGCTCACCCATCACTTTGACACCCTTGCCTCCGGTAAGGCCGATTGGTTTGATGACGAGATCTTCTTCATGGGATACAATGAATTCTGCTGCGTCTGATTGATCAAAAAAGATCCGGTACGATGGAAGGCCGTCGACCTGAAACTCTTTCATCAGCCTTCGACAGAATGCTTTATCAGTTTCTATCCGTGCAGCTGCCTGTGTGGGGCCAAGGCATCCGATGTTATGATCCAGAAGTGCATCAACGATACCGGCCTGGAGCGGAGCTTCAGGGCCAATCACAGCGTACTCGATCGCATTATCCTCTGCAAATTCAACAACCTGATCGTGATCGCTTTCTCCTGCGATGAGAAAATCACGGCATAATCCAGCTATACCCGGGTTTACAGCAGGCATCGCGGCAAACAAAACGGTCTCTTTATTGGAGGAAAGCGACCTGGCTATTGCATGTTCCCGCCCGCCGCCACCTACAACCAGAAAATGCATGGTCATGTATATACATCCTTCTTTTATATACTATCACTTTGCGAGGAGATCGCTCACCCGTACAAGTGATATAAGCTGAATCCCATGTTCTGCAAGGTAGGACTCTGCACCCTGCTCGCGATCAACAACGGTTATGACAGAGTCAACCGATGCACCCGCCTGCCGCAGTTCTTCAACTCCATAATAAGCAGACCCCCCCGATGTCGTTACATCCTCAATGAGAAGCACATGCCTGCCGGCAACATCACCAATGATCAGAGAAGATTTTCCATGATCCTTTTCTGTTGCACGGATGATAGCGTAGGGTTTCCCTGATGCAAGAGATACGGCTACAGCCAGAGGAACACCGCCAACTGCAACACCGGCAATACAATCAAATGCAAACCGTTCAGTTACGACCCGCCCAATCAGTCCAAGAAGTTCGGGTTGTGTCATTGCACGTTTGATATCCACGTAATAGGTGCTTGTCTGACCGGATGCAAGCCTGAATTCACCAAATTCGATGGCATGATACTTCTTCAGCAGATGTGATACATCGTCTACCATGGTACCTCTTTTATACCAAGTATATACCCAATAATATTTGCTCCGCGATGGAGAACCGGCGTTATAACCACAATCGCAATGATAATCGGAAGTGTGATGGTTGCCATAAACCATGCCGGTGCACCAATAAGAAGACAGATGAGCGCTCCGATAACCAGGTCATACTGGTCGGCTATCGGCCATTTATCTCCCCGCTCAATACCTATCCTCCTCTTCAGGAAGCTTTTTGCAAGATCTCCAAGGAGCGCGCCGGTTGAAAGCAGGACAATTGTGGAAATGGAATGTTCCGGCAGAAACGAGAGTTGAAACCATGATCGGGCAAGAATCAAGATAATCCCGATCAGAATTCCGGCGCCTATACCTGAAATGAGACCCCGGATTGTCTTTCCATCTCCAAAAATCCGGTTTCCGTCACGTAAGAGCCTTCCTCCGTCGATTGCCCTCCCACCACCACATGCTGCCGCAACAGGGTTTGGAATATACGCTGGCAGCATGATCCAGAGTGCCGACAGTATCGTTACAATAACAAAAGCAAAATCAATACCATTCATCTCTCAACTAGATTGGGTGTAAGGTTTAAAAATAGTGTATCACATACTACAATAGCATAAATGACCGGTGATTCTGGAATGATACTGCGTATAACAAAGAGCATATGTCCGGTCTGCCTGACAGTTCTTGACGCCAACATCATTGATGAGGAGGAAATGATCTGGATTGTACGGGAATGTCCGGAACATGGCTTATTCAAATCAATCTATTGGTCGGATTCCGCCATGTACAGGCGGTTTGATGCATATAACACGATTGGGCAGGGGGTATACAATTCCAGGAAACCGTTAGATGCAAAGGGATGCCCACAGGACTGTGGCATCTGCGGTTCACATGCATCGGGAACGCTCCTTGCAAATATCGATGTTACAAACCGGTGCAATCTCAACTGTGATTTCTGTTTTGCAAATGCCAGAGCATGCGGATTTGTCTATGAACCGACATTTCAGCAGATTGAGGAAATGTTTCGCCTCCTTCGATCCCAGAAACCGGTTCCACCACCGGCAGTCCAGCTATCAGGCGGAGAGCCAACGATGCGCGATGATCTCGTGGATCTTGTGAAACGGGCAAAGGAGCTGGGGTTTAAGCTGGTTCAGGTGGCAACAAACGGCATAAAGCTCGCACAGGACAGTACACTGGCTAAAAAGCTCAAAGATGCTGGTGTATCAACTATATATCTTCATTTTGACGGAATATCAAAAGAGACAAACACCCTCTTTGAAATGAATAAAAGGGCTATCGAGAGCTGTCGTCAGGAGGGGGTTGGCATGGTACTTGTCCCGACCATAATTGGGGGGAAAAACGATCATGAAGCCGGTGGCATAATCCAGTTTGCTGCAGACAATATCGATGTTGTCAGGGGAGTGAATTTTCAGCCTATTGCCTTCACCGGTGCTGCAACCAATGATGATCTCAAAAGAGAGCGGATTACCATACCCGATCTTCTGCACGGGATTGAAGATCAGACCGGGGGAATATTGAGAGCAGATGATTTCTATCCAATCCCCTGTGTTGGTCCGATCATCGATCTCGTTGAATCATACACCGGAACACCCCAGATTAAATTCACTGCCCATCAGCACTGCGGAGCTGCTACCTATGTCTTTGTAACCGAACAGGGAATAGTGCCGGTTAATCAGATAGTCGATGTGGAAGAATTTTTCCATACAATCGACACAACCGCAAAAGGTCTTCGGAAAGGAGGGAAGATTAACAAATACCTGACGCTTATTGAAGGGGTCAAGCATCTTAAACACACTCTTAAATCTGAAAGCAGGCATAAAATTGATTTCTATGGGCTTATTACAAACGCTCTTATCCACCAGAATTTTGATGCACTCAGGGCTTTTCACTGGAATGCCCTTTTCATTGGAACGATGCATTTTATGGACAACTACAATTACGATCTCAACAGGGTAAACCGCTGCTGTATCCACTATGCCACCCCTGACGGCAGGATCATCCCCTTCTGCACCTACAACAGCGGCCCTGTCTGGCGGGAGGAAGTCTGGAAAAAATTCGCACACCCAACAGGGGACAGTCCAGAGTGAGTATGANCAACAGCCATGATTCGNATTATTCCAAAACCAACCGACACTCCTGATGACAACTCAACACAGATGGTTATTGACGCGCTTGAGACAATCGGCGCAGATTTTGAGATTTTGGCATTGGAGGAACAGAATCCGTTTCGGATTCCATTCAAAAACGACCTTATCTGGGTGTGCGGCATACGGCAAGACGGAATTGAATTTGAACTGATCAGAGCACTCTCCCTGAAAAACCGGCTCATCAATACTCCAGAGGCTATTGTAACCTGTGCAAGCAAGACCATGACCTCTGCACTTCTGGTCCATCATGGCGTGCCAACCCCGGATACGCTCTTCACCGGTTCAATGAGAGAGGTTGAATTATTCCTGCAGAAGCATAAAAAAGCTGTGTATAAACCGGTCTATGGATTTGACGGCGACGGTATCTTTCTTTTTTCAGATCCTGCTGATCTCTCGCACCCACCGTACTATGTCCAGGAATATATCAAAAATGACCGTGACTTCCGGATTTTTGTCATCGGATACAAAGCAGTCGGAGCGATATACCGCCAGTCACCGCATCTCACACATAACATTCATAAAGGCGGGATAGGGACTCCTGTCGAAATTGATCCGGAGATGCGCTCCATCTCTGAAGCAGCCGCAAAAGCGATTGGAATCGACTATTGCGGTGTTGATCTGTTACATACAAATGATGGCTACACCGTTCTTGAAGTAAATGGAACGCCAAACTGGCACTGCATGTCTGCACCGATTCCACAGTTGCTTGCAGAGTATCTTGTGCAGGAAGAAAAAAAGATGGAAAAATAAAATCCTGTTATTGAGAACACTCAATCTCTTTTAATGTTTTCTCGGCAAGTTCCTTCATTCGTGAGGAAATCCTCCCTGATGAGGCGAAATCAACATCATTCATCGCATTTGCCAGTTCAGTGGCGAGGATAAAAATCGCGTACTTATGTTCCAGTTTGCTCTTATGAACCTGAGAAGGGTTGATCTTCAGTGCATGGTACTGGGGAAATAACACTCCTGAGCTTCGTTCTTCAAAGTAATCCTTGATATCAGATAACCTCTGATGGAGGGCGATCAACTCATCTTTATGCATCGGTATCACCAGCAAGTACGATGGTGATGGCATCGAATAAAAGGATATGGATACAAAAAAAAATAGTTATATAGCACTACATAGTTACCATACGTAAAGCTGCAGGCCTTTTTACTATGCCAGAAAATTCACGTGCAGCTATGAACTCAAGTCCCTGTTCTGCGCAGTTATCAAGGGTCTTCTGATCAACAGTCATGTCAAGGATAACACCGGCGCTATCCGGACCTACCTCCTCAAGGATATCCATTAAGTCTGCTGGAGGAAAGTCACGAATTGTTAAGAGATCCGGTGAAAGAAACCGTCCGAGGCCGCTTCCCCGGATTGCCTGCATATGCCAGCCGAGTGTGGTGTCTCCACCCTTATCAGCCTCCTCTCTTGATGGAGATATATCATTTGAGTCATTCTCAGTCAATTTTTCTTCAGGCTCCCCACCTGTTAATTCAAGTGAATCTGAAGAGAGAGCTGGCTGGACCATATGGTGGGGTGGCACCATTTTCCGGCTCTCCCTATCGAGCTGATCGCGCACATACTCAACCGGTACTTTGTTTCTGAGAGCTTTGACAATCTCCTTCCGGCTGAGATCTTCAACACTTTTACCACGAGGTGGATATGCGACAAAATCGACATCCGCAATCTGGAGAAGTTCCCGCAGGATGAGCTCCCCTCCCCGGTCTCCATCCAGGAAAACTGTCGCAGTCTTCTTTTCACAGAGATTGACAATGATTGCCGGGACATTGGTTCCTTCAACCGCTACACTGGTTTTAATCCCATAACGAAGGAGATTGAGAACATCAGCTCTTCCTTCAACGATGATGATTGCATCAGACTCTTCGACATTCGGGCCTGCCGGAACCCTTTCCTCACCAATAAGCCGGACTTTCTCGATCCTGATCGATTCCCGCACCTCCTCGAGAAGATCCTGGGAATCGATAGACTCCTCTTCAAATGCATCATGAAGGAGTTCTTTGGCACGCTCAATGATCTTTTTTCGTTTTGCGACTCTGATATCTTCAATACATTCAACATGAACCCGGGCGACACAGGGTCCGACCCGGTCAATTGTTTCAAGTGATGCGGCCAGAATAGCAGTCTCAGCACGGTCAAGTGATGAGGCGATAAAGATATCACCTACGGTCTCGCCGCGCCTGCTGATAATCTGGACATCTATTCGTCCTACTCTACCGGTTCTCTGGAGATCACGAAGATCGAGGTCTTCACCGAGTAATCCTTCTGTCTGGCCAAATATGGCACCGATTACATCGGATTTTTCGACCACCCCCTCCGTTTCGAGATGAATCTGAATAAGATACTTTGTCGTATCAGGTGAATACATGGAATCGCACCCCCATGGATCATGCAATGATTATGACGCTTGATCATAGGTGATAGATATAGAGAATTCGAAATACTTAAAGAAACCTATGAAAACAATCATATAAAAAAAAGAAATATAACGATATTTTTACAATTTATCAATATATGACCCGAGAATTGCACAAACCTCATCCGTATCCACACCGATTATCCCTATTACTTTTCTCCTGGACTGATGTCCTGAGATAAGAGCAACATCCAATCGATGTACACCAAGCACCTCTGCGACCAGATCGATGATCTCAGCATTGGCACGCCCTCCGATGGGAGGTGCGGTTACTGCAATGCCAATGGCCTTTCTCCATACGTTATAGCCTGTAGGAAATGCTTTCCTTCCTGATCCTGCCTGGACCTCCAGGCTGATCAGAAGGAGATCTTCACGCTGTTCTATGGCATCTCCAAAAGAAGACATATCAGAATTGTTGGTGTCACCCGGTGATAACTGAGTGCGGTCATCAGTGGCTGACGCCGTCCCTACCGCTTCAAACCCTTCACCGGGCGGTGCCTGTCCCGCTCCTGGGTTGTCCCATGGTTCATCTCTTGATCTCCGTCAATACGATCACCAGGTGACGTATGGAAGCGCATGGTGGCACATTAGAGTATATGCCTCGTGCGATAATAACCTCTCCCGTTCACCCAGCACCCGGGTTCCATGGAGTAGTTACCATCATGATACGCCACACGCCCATCACAAATGACCATGGTGGGAAATATCCCTTTCATACCTTCAAACGGGGTCCAACCAGATTTGGAATGAAGGTTCTCTGAAACGATCGGTTCCGGCTGCATGGCATACAGTGCGAAATCAGCCCTCTCACCTGGTAGAAATCCTGCAGGCGGAATTCCAAGCACCCTGCAGGGTGCAACCGCTGTCTTACGGATCACCGAAGAGAGCGATAACGAACCCTTATCAACCTGATTCATAAGGAGCGGGAGCATCGTCTCGACACCAGGGATCCCAGACGGCGCATCGGCGAAAGCGACATCCTTATCAGATCTGGTATGGGGGGCATGATCTGATGCAATGATATCAATCTCATCCCACAACGAGAAGAGTGATCGTCGGATTGATTCAGGCCGTATTGGAGGATTCACTTTGACATACGTATTATCGGGTTCAAAACGCTCAAGAGAGAGGAAGAGATGGTGCGGTGTTACTTCTTTTGACCCCGGCGCGNCTTCAAGAGATGCAGGTGAACTGAGATGACAGACATGCACTGTCATTTTTTTGGGAATACACCGTCGGATCTGATGAAGCGATCGTGCTTCACCCTCAGGAGATCGGCTCAGGTGGTGCTGGCTGAGATTGCCGGGAGATCCGGGTGACACTTCTTCAGCATGGATGGTTGCAAGGGCCGAAAGAGAAGCGATTTCAGTGAGTGCGTTCTCTAATTCGTGTAGAGATAGTGCATCACCATAACTTGAGGGGGCGGCAAATATCTCACCAAAAGCCATCGCACCCTCTCTCCAGAGAGAACACAGATCACTGCCCGGAGAAACCGCGCCATTTACAGCAAATGAGCAGAGGGCGCCAGCTTCAGCCTCTTTGACCCGGTTCCGGTAAAGCTCTGGTGTGGTAAGGGGTGGAATGGTGTTTGGCTGGTCGACGACCATGGTAACACCCCCTGCAAGGGCGGCCATTGTCCCAAAACGCCAGTCCTCTTTGGCAGACTGCACTCCTCCACGCATATGAACATGCATATCGGTTGCAGCGGGGATGCAGAGGAGATCCCGGCAGTCGATCGTCTCATGGGACCTCCCGGCAGATCCGATATGGTGTAATCTGCCGTCTTTAAACGCAAGATCGGCTACTCTGCCATCAGGGAGACGGGTATTGCAGAGTACGAGATCTAACATACTCTTGGCACCGGATCTCCAAGGGGCGGCTCGATGAACCGTTCACCCCCAATACGTGTCTGCATGACAACCCGTCTTCCGGAGATGACCCGACCGATGATTCGCGCATTCTGCCCAAGCGGATGTGATCTGATGGCAGAGAGGATGGAGTCTGCATCGTCAGCTGAGACACCCATCACCACTTTGCCTTCGTTTGCGACCTGGAGAGGGTCAATCCCCAGGATCTCGCCAGCAGACCTGACGCTTCGTGAAATCGGGATCTGCTCTTCATCAAGGAGGATGCCAACTCCGCTCTTTCTTGCCATTTCATTAATGGCGGCTGCAAAACCGCCCCGTGTCGGGTCTTTCATGGCATGGACATCTCCTGCAGACAGCGCACGATCAATGATCGGCCAGACCGGTGCACAATCGGACCTGAGCGCGTCACCAAGATCAAACCCTTCCCGATAGGAGAGAAGTGAGATACCATGATCTCCGAGGGTCCCGGAGACGATGATCAGATCACCTTCCTGTAATGAGGAGTCGCGTATGGGACGATCTGCAATACCAATGCCAGCAGTATTGATGATGATGCCATCAAGTGAGCCTCGTTCAACGACTTTTGTGTCTCCTGTTACGATGCATGCACCTGCCTCACCGAGTGCCTGGTCCATTGATGCAACAATCCGGGCAAGATCTTCCACAGAAAAGCCCTCCTCGATCACCATGGCAGATGAAAGAGCAACCGGCCGTGCACCCATAACCGCAAGATCATTGATTGTACCGCATACAGATATCCGTCCGATATCACCACCGGGAAAAAAGAGGGGCCGGACAACATGTGAGTCTGTGGTAAAGACGATATTGTTTCCATTGATCGGTATAACAGCACCGTCATCAAGAGATTCAAGGCCAATTCCTCCTGCATTATTATGGGAGAACGCGGTGAGAGTACTGAGGAGTTCGCCCATAACCTCTCCACCAGCTCCATGCATGAGACTGACTTTCATTTATTCACCTGTATCTATCTCAATAGTATTGACAACAATCTCTTTTCCCGCTATAATAGTCGGCAGCTTCCCACAATCAGGGCAGACATAGATCTCCTGGCCTTCATACCCGCATGAGCACGAGGTTTTCGGCGGTACCGTCTCACAGATGAGCCGGGACCCGGCAAGGATGGTATCATCTTCTGCAATGATATCAAAGAGAAAACAGACCTGTTCAGGGTTGACCATGGCAAGTTTCCCAAATAAGACGGTGATGGTATGTACTTTCTGTGCACGGTGATCAAGTGCGGTCCTCCGTGCTGTTGCATAGATATCGTAGGCTATGCTGTATTCGTGCATCAGGATCCCATGGCCTCATAGACCTGCCGGAACAGTTCACGGGTCTCAAGACCTTCTTCCCGGGATAGCCGCTGGATAGCAAATCCAACATGTACAAGAACAAATTCCCCAACCTTTACATCTACAAGATCAAGCCTGACTTCATGCTGGAGATCTCCAAAATCAACAAGGCCGATGTTTCCGTCTCTGATTTCTATGACCTCTGCCGGTACTGCGATACACATGAACGTTTCCTCTTATCCATTTTGTTTTCACAACGTGATAAAGAAAACGAATGATACACATAATGAAACATGCAGCATCGAAAAAATTATCAGCGTAAATGGTGTTGATTATCCTTTTGGACCGTTATGATCGAGCAGCAGTTTGCATATTGATCACCTTGTTCTCGCAATACAATGTATGTGTTGTTTCCTATGCTACGCACCAAAGTATCAGATTGCCAGTTGTGATGGACAGAAGTACAGGAAAGGGTGTTGTGCTATGATCCATAATCAGAAGGGTCTGGTCTTTGCGTTGCGCCCCCTCACCCCGACAATAAAAAACAGGCAAAAAGCGCCGGGGGGGAGATTTGAACTCCCGAGGTGAGACACCAGTGGCTTTCAAGGCCACCGCCTTTCCGGACTAGACTACCCCGGCCCTTCTATGTATTGGTTCTTGTGAAATAAGAGATTATGGTCTCCTGGCATAGATCACGATAAGAGCGCCAACTGCAATGAGTGGCAGAAGGACACAAACAGGTGACTCTTCAGCAGGAGGTTTACTCGTGGGCTTGAGTTCTCCAAACATCCCCTCGGGTGTGCTGCTCCTGGTGATTGAGGCAACATTCTGGCCATAGAGGTAAAACGTATCGGTTTTATCTGTATCAGGGTATGCCCTGATATAGACGGTTCCTCCATGCCCTTCGAACGTAACCGTTTCGGGCGTATGGGTACCGCCGATATCGGCGATGTGCAGTGTGCCTGACTCATCAATATACTCGATCACCCAGTCAGCGCCAAGCAAGGTACTCAGAGTAACNGGGCCGCGTTCTGTTCTCATGACAAAGTGCGCAGGACTCTCCCGTGATGCAGTGGCAGAAGCTGAGACGATCTGCGGCGGAACAGGGGTTGAGACAGGGGGGGTCGGGGTTGGAATAATCTTTCTGTAGATCTCAAAATCAACTATCCCGATTAAACCTCTTCGATCGGCAACATGAACAGAATAGAACCCCGGATCATGAGCAGGCACCATTGTGGAGAACCAGCCCCTTTGGCTGGTTGAGATCCATTCGGGACCAAATATAATCCGGTCTCCCTGATCATATACGGTCAGCTCCACTCCGGCAGCGCCATGATCGGCAACTTCTCCATCTATAGAAAGCCAGCCAGTGAGCTCCTGGCGGATAGGTGAAGTTATCCTGAGGGTATCACTGCGATCAATCAGATTGACCATGAACCAGTTCCGGGCAGATCCAAGCGGATAGCTGGGTGGAGATTGTATCTCAAAACGGTAGACTCCTTCCCTGAGTCCTTTTGTATTGAAGGTGGTAGAAAAATAGCCTCCATGCTGAACGACCATGGGAAAGGTTCTGTAATACCCTAAGGGGCCTTGTACCTGAAGCGTCATCGTGACACCGGGAGGAAGATTTCTGGACTCTGCCTCGATGATAATTGGCTCACCCACATACCCGGTCAGGCTGCCGGAGGTCCTCGGCGGCCCGATGAATTGGAAAGAATATGCTCCTGCAATCGTGACACAGAACAGGAGCACCAGGACGATCAGTACGACCTTTTTCATGATCGAAATATCATCATTATATGGTTTTAATGGTATCCCGTACTGAAGAAAAACCCGTTGCCGCATGGACTGGCAGAGATCTCATGAANAATGAGATCAGAAAAACTCTCACGATCATCCTGAAATCAGGGGGGTGCCGATGGAACCGGTGCAGAATGTGTGGCTACCGTTTTGAACGATATCCCGCAATGAACAGTGACGACCTGGCGTACCGGATGCTCTCCCAGGTCCAGTGGATTGAGAATAATTATCGATCTGAAGAGTATGATCTGGTGAAAATCTTTTCTTCAGGCAGTATCTTTGATCAGGATGAGGTGCCAGCGAAAGTTCTAAAACGGCTTGGAACGCTCTTTTCCGGAAAAATAATTGTGGCAGAGACCCGCCCTGAGTTTATATCCGGTCCGGTGATCAGGGAGTTTCTGGAGAGCATCGATACAGGTGAACATGAGATACCGCTCTACGTTGCAATGGGACTTGAGACGACAGATGACCAGATACGGGAGAAATCTATTGACAAGGGGTTTTTATTCGCTGATTTTATCAGGGCATCGTCTACCGCACGGAATGAAGGCGCCGGGGTCAAGGCATATCTTATGATGAAGCCACCCTTCCTCACTGAACGAGAGGCAATAGCAGATATGAAGACCTCAATTGCGGGTGCGGCTCCCTATGCCGACCTCATCTCTATGAATCTGTGTACTGTCCAGAAAAGAACGGATCTTGAATATTACTGGAAAAGGGGTGGATACAGGCCACCATATCTCTGGAGCGCACTTGATGTCCTCCTATCAATATCCCATCCGGTCAGTTGTGATCCGGTGGGAGGGGGATACGCCCGCGGGCCGCATAACTGTGGGGAATGTGACGCAACAATCAAAAAAGCAATTGACGAGTATTCACTCTCGTTTGATCCTGCCATTCTCAGGGAGGCATGGGAAAAAGAATGTGGATGTATTGAAGAGTGGCGATATGTCCTGGATTATGAGATGCCCTGGTGTATGCCACTCACACGGTAGATCTTTATAGATGGATTGGTCCAAAAAGGGAGTACCTTCTCCTGGGATTGGACTGAGCGGAGTATGTCAGATAGTGTTGTTTCGGAGTGCCTTAAGTAATGCAGGAACGAATGTCCCTGCATCCGAGACAACACCAATCGCCTGGGTTGTGCCACGATCCATCAGTTTGGTGACTGATGCCGGATTAATATCAACACAGATCGTCTTCACATATGACGGCAGACAGTTTCCAACTGCGACCGAATGCAGAAGGGTGCCGATCATCAGTACCATCCCGCACCCCCTGATATGCGCCCTCATCGCATCCTGAGCCTCTATCACATCGGTGATCACATCAGGAAGCGGGCCATCATCCCGTATTGAGCCTGCAAGTACATACGGAATGCCTGATAGGACACATTCGTACATGATCCCGTGTGTAATGATCCCGCGTTCAACGGCCTGAGCAATGGATCCTGCCCGCATAACCTCGCTGATCGCATAAATATGGTGTTTATGACCGCCGGTTACGAGATCGCCTGTCTTCAGGTTCATGCCAAGTGAGGTACCAAAAATGCTGTTTTCAATATCATGGGTGGCAAGGGCATTGCCGCTGAAGAGGATATCAATGTAGCCTTCACGTATCATTGCGGCAAGTGCATCTCCTGCACCGGTATGCACGATCGCAGGACCACCGACAATGGCTACCTTTTCACCTTTTGCCTTTACTTTCAGCAACTCTTCGGCAATCTTTTTGACGATTGTCTCACTTGGCCGCTCAGACGAAACCTGCCCGTGCATAAACTCAAACATCCCGGTTTCCCTGGGTCTTTCCGGGTAGATCACGCGGACACCATGTTCACCAATGACAACACAATCGCCCTTTCGCAACTTTGAGAGCGGAATGCAAAACGCTTTGCTCGAATCGGTATCAACCACAAGAATACAGTCCATCTCGATATCTTCAACAGGGATCCATTCATCCTGGTACCGGAGATATGTCGGATGATTTGTTGTTGAGTAAAATCCTTTTGGAACAACACGATCGGCTTCTGCTGAGACCAGTCTGATATTGTCAGCCTCAATCAGTCGTACACCATACCGGTGCAGTTCACTTGTAATAAGGTCCAGTTTTTCTTCCGTTGCTGCAGTGATCAGCAGCCGGGCATAACTTGTGTCAGTTTTTCGCTTTCCAACGTCAAAGGTAATGATCTCAAAATCTCCACCCATATCCATAACACGATCAAACACCCGTGTCATGATGCCCGAATCAATGATATGACCCTCGAGTTCGATCTCACGCGAATGGTCCATAGGTACTAATCAGCAGATTTCGTTATATGTATTCTGACTGTTGTTTCGGAACTAAACGACACGATGATGTCGGTCCATCACCTGGTGAAAGTGATCGTGGAGCAGTGCAAGTTCCGATCGGGTGTTTACATTAAATACAAGCCCGGGTTCATGTAAAAGAAGCTTCAGTTCCTCCTGCTCCTGATGCATCCGCGATCCATTCATGATGTTGATTCCGGCCGGGCTTGCGGGAATGCCATCGACATCCAGCTGATACCGTGGCTCTGTCCCATACTCATTGCATAGCGAGAGAGGAACCCATGTGGAGCAGGCATCCATGCCAGAATCCTGATAGGCATCATGTATCGCGCGTATCGTACCTGCACGAAGGCAGGGGATATCAGAGACAGATATAAAAAAAGCGCCATCTTCCCCCAGAACTTCAACTGCCATCGAGAGATCGTTCAAATAACCAAGACCCTCAGTTGAGACAAAGGTAAGATCGTTGGTCCTGCACCAGTTTTTTGTATATGGTGTCCTCTCTGAAGTCACAATAACGGGGTTGAAACCTGCTGTCCGGTATGCGTCAATAACCCAGGATATCATCGGCCGATCAGCAATCCGGACAAGCGGTTTTTCACCCATATTAAGACGTGATCCCTCTCCACCTGCCATTATCAAGACGCGCATGCAGATAATGCCTCCAGAAGCACCTGGTTCTCATCTTCAGTTCGAACGGCTACACGTATCGATTCGGGGAGGCCAAACGATGTGCAGTCCCTGACGAGGACGCCCTTTGCCAGCAGTTCAGCTGTGAGTTCCGATGCCTGCCTGCCTGTATTGATGAGAATATAATTTGTATCCGATTGATGGGGTGTAAATCCAAGAGATTGGATGCTTTTACCCAGGGATTCCCGATTGCGTGCAATAAACTGCCTGGATTGTTCCAGATCCGAGAGATGGCGGATCGCAGAGATTGCAAAGATTTCAGCATACCTGTTGACTGTCCAGGGTGGACGGGTTCTCTCAATTGCATCAATGAGTTCTGGATCTCCGAAGCCAAAGCCAAAACGTATGCCCGGAACAGCAAATGATTTTGTGAGGGATCGAAGGACGAAAAGATCGGGATCCCGCAGATCTGCCACGCTTGCACGCGGATCTGCAAGATCGATGAACGCCTCATCGAGAAAAAGGGATGAACCCATCTCTCTGCAATCATTGAGGATATCCAGAATATCGTTTTTTTGAAGAAGTACACCGGTCGGGTTATTCGGGTTGCAGAGGTAGCGGACGGTTGCACCTGCTGAAGGAGTGTCGGTAATGATTCCCCCTGCAAGAAGCACAGACTGCGCATATTCACCAAAAGTGGGGCCCTCTATACATGCGATTGATCCGGGAGGAACCATGACCTGCGCATAGATCCGGATGAGTTCAACTGAGCCATTTCCAACAGCAATTTCTGCCGTATCCCGGTTAAATACCGATCCAATGGCTTCTTTTAATTCGGCATAGGTATCATCAGGGTAGGCACCGAGGTCACATGACTCAGGAGACCAGTCTATGCGGGGCGGAAACGGGTTCATGCTGGCGCTAAAATCAATGATCTCTGTGTGCCTTCCATCTGCACGAATTCTCCTGATAAAACCTCCATGTTCCTGTTTTTGTGGAATCTTCCGTATTTTCATCTGATAAGCCACCCTGATTTGTTATTGCATGTGTCTTCAACAGAGTAAATATTTTGGCTCATACTCAATTTAGATTGTATTGTTTCAGATAAAAGAGTTCTGGAGAGGCCTCATAGATAGTCGGGAGTGGCCACATACCAAAGCCTGAAGAGAACACATCAACTCTTCGGGAGATATTTTTCATAAAGTATATATACAATGGTGATGTATCTACAAGCATCTGATGTTAAAATCAGACTAATGTACGCTANATGTCTGACATATGACATTCATATATATGACGATTGTTGGACAGGAGGAAAAATGGACAGGATCACAATTCGGTTACCCAGACAACAGATCGAGATGCTGGAAAAACTGGTTGCGGCTGGAGAATTTCCGACACTATCTGAAGCGGTACGATATGCGGTTCGGGAACTCCTTTCAAAGCATGGAGACAGGGTAATGCGAGAGAGCGATCAGATCATGTCCTTAAAATTATAAAAGAGGGGTAGTACGATGCAGACAATCATAAATGAAGCTCTAAAGCACGCAGAACTGGATAAAGAACGTCTTAAATCTTCCATTATTGATGATGACGATATGCTTGGAAATCCACGCATCGTCATTATCGGGTGTGGCGGTGCCGGAAACAATACGGTCAACCGGCTCCATCATATGCAGGTATCAGGTGCTGAAACAATCGCGATCAACACAGATAAACAGCACCTTGATATGGTTCAGTCTGATAAGCGCGTACTGATCGGCAAATCATTGACAAAAGGGTTAGGAGCAGGCGGTTTCCCTGATGTTGGCAGACGCGCAGCCGAGATGGCACGGCCCACACTTGAGGGGCTTCTCGAGTCAGCTGATCTGGTATTTGTCACAGCTGGAATGGGTGGGGGGACTGGAACCGGATCCGCTCCTGTCGTCGCACAGATTGCAAAAGAACAGGGTGCAATCGTTGTGGCTATGGTGAGTTATCCATTCCAGGTTGA
>SL_5KL_010_SEDDRAFT_10000589_pt1 | contig 23300 bp, 25 predicted proteins | sample SodLakKL_010_SED_FD_9118 | JGI IMG/M metagenome (IMG submission 9118) | reverse complement strand
GGGGCGAGCCGCCGCCAACCGTACCGGTGTTGCCCGACTGCGCCACCACCGCGGCGCCGTGCTGGCGGCACAGGGCTACGGTGGTGGCCACCGCTGCGGGGTCGGCGGGACGAACCACCAGCCGCCCCTGGCCCGGATACCGGCCACGCTGCTCGGCCATGTAGGGGGCGATGCGGGCCGGCTCGGTGAGCACCGCCCCGGGGTCCAGGTGCGCGCGCAGCGCCGCCGCCAGCGGGGATTCTGTGGTCTCGGCCATGGCCGGCATTATGCCCCTATAGGTAGGGGGACGCGAGCCAGCAGGCTGCATCCCGCACCCGCTCCAGGGCCGGGCGCTGGTGCAACTCCTCTTCGGTGATGGGCCTCGAGCGGGCGCGGATGCGCTCGCAATCGGCGGCCATCTCGCCGGCAATGGTATGGTCGTAAAGCTCGGCGTTGAGCTCGAAGTTCAGCCGCAGGCTGCGCGGGTCCATATTCGCGGAGCCGATCTGGGCGTAGCGCCGGTCGACGACGAACAGCTTGGTGTGGGCGAAGGGCGGCGGCTGGTAGTAGATATTCACGCCCCAGTGGATCAGCTCGCCGAGCATGTGCCGGGTCGCCCAGTGGACGAAGGGCAGGTTGTTCTGCTCGGGCAGCAGCACGTTCACCTCCACCCCGCGCAGCGCCGCCGCCTCCAGTGCGGTCATCAGCGAGCGCATGGGCAGGAAGTAGGGGGTGACCACCCAGATCTCCTCGCGGGCTGCCGATAGGGCGCCAATGAGCGTCATCACCAGCCGGTCCAGATCCTCATTGGGTCCATCGGTGATGATCCGGCTCAGGGCGCCATCCGCGTGGGGGCGGCCGCGGTGCGTGACGCCCAGCGCCTCGCCCGTGGTGAAGGCCCAGTCCTCCAGGAAGACCTGCTCCATCTGGCTGACCACCGGCCCGTCCACCAGGAAGTGGATGTCGGCCACCCGGTGCTCGCGGTCGGACTGCAGCAGATGGCGATCCCCCAGGTTCATGCCGCCGGTGAAGCCGGTCTGCCCGTCCACCACCAGGATCTTGCGGTGGTTGCGCAGGTTGATCGACATCTGCGGCGGTAGGATGCGCGGCGGCAGGAACCGTGCTACCGGCACCCCAGTGCGGCGCAGCAAGCGGCTAGGTCGGGGCCAGGAGTAGAGCTCGCCGACCCCGTCGATGAGTACCCGCACGTCGACGCCGCGACGGTGTGCCGCCGTGAGCGCGCGGATGAACTGTCGCCCGCTGGTGTTGCTCTCGAAGATGTAGGTGCTCAGGTAGACGGTGTGCTGTGCGGCCTCGATGGCCTCAAGCATTGCGGGGTAAGCCTGCTCGCCGTTGTGCAGTACCCGCACCCGGTTACCGTACTCCAGCGGTCGCCCGGTGACGGCGTCAGAGATGCGGATCTGCTCGGCATACTCGGGGCCCAGGGAAGGGCTATGGGTCTCCATCGAGGGCCCGGGACTGGGCGGGATGCGCTCTTCAGCCACGAGCTTGCGGGCACGGGTCTCAACCCGGTTGATGCCGAAGACGTAGTAGAAGAAGGGGCCGCCGAGTGGGAAGATCACGCATACCGTCATCCACGAGGCGGCCACCTGGGGCTCGCGCTTGGTCAGCAGGGCGTGCACGGCGGCAATCGGACCCACGACTGCGGCGAACAGGCTGGCTGCGGCGATTATCCAGGCTGCTGGGTCCATGGGCGCCTAGTCTCGACGTTTTCGTCGCAGTTGGGAAGACGGCGGGCAGCTTGAGCCGGTCACCGAATTTGGATTAGACTAATTCTGTGTTTTTGCGCACTGGCGCCCGCTGACAAGGAACCGACATGACCGAAACCCGAGACAATCCGATCCTCAGCGAGGAGCAGGGTGCCGGCTATCTGCGTTCGGTGGGGCTGCGCCCGACCCAGCAGCGGCTGGCTCTGGCCGGTCTGCTGTTCGCTGGCGAGGACCGCCACGTGACCGCCGAGTCCCTCTACGAAGAGGCCACCGCCCACGGCGTCAAGGTCTCGCTGGCCACCGTCTACAATACCTTGAACCAGTTCAAGGACGCCGGCCTGCTGCGCGAGGTGATCGTGCACTCCGGCAAGTCGTACTTCGACACCAAGACGCAGGCGCACCACCACCTCTACGATGAGGACAGTGGGCAGATCGAGGATGTCCACCTGGAGGTGGACGAGCAGGAAGTCCGGCGCAAGGTCGAGGTGCCCGAGGGCAAGCGGATCGCCGGCGTGGATATTGTCGTGCGCCTGCGGGCCGAGCGAGGTTAGCCCGGTGCGTACCCGACCGCTGCGCGTCCCTCCGGCGCAGCGGCCGCCCCTCCTTAACGGGCCAGGAGCCCTTGCAGCCGTTCGGCGTGGACGCACTGCTGCCGTCGGCAGGTCAGTCGTTGCGCCTCCACCAGGGTGCGTAGCTCGTCCAGGGCGCGGCTGAACGTATCGTTGATCACCAGATAGTCGTACTCCGGGTAGTGGGCGATCTCATCCACCGCCTCGGACAGGCGGCGCTCGATCACCTCGGCGCTGTCCTGGCCGCGCTCGCTCAGACGCCGGCGCAGCTCGTCGCGCGAGGGCGGCAGGATGAACACCGAGACCGCCTCTGGCAGCACATTGCGCACCTGCTGTGCCCCCTGCCAGTCGATCTCGAGGATCACGTCCGCGCCCGTGTCCAGGCGAGCCTCGACGGCGTCCTGGGAGGTGCCGTAGAGGTTGTCGAAGACCCGCGCGTACTCCAGGAACCGACCCGCCTCCACGCGTTGCAGGAAGGTCGCCTCGTCGAGGAAGTGGTAATCCACCCCTTCACGCTCACCCGGACGCGGGGCGCGGGTGGTGCTGGAGACCGAAAGCTCCAGGCCGTCGACCTGCTCGAGCAGGGCCCGCACCAGGCTGGTCTTGCCGGCGCCGGAGGGGGCCGAGATGATGAAAAGCGTGCCGCGGGGGGGCGTGGGGTCACTCGACATTCTGCACCTGCTCGCGCATCTGTTCGATCAGCACCTTGAGGTCCAGGGCGGCGTTGCTGCTCGCCACGTGGCCTGACTTCGAGGCGATGGTGTTCGCCTCCCGGTTGAGTTCCTGCATCAGGAAGTCGAGTCGCCGGCCTACCGGCTCCCGGGCCTCCAGCAGGCGCAGGACCTCCTGCAGGTGGGTGCCGAGGCGCTCCAGCTCCTCATCGATATCCTGGCGCTGGGCGATGTAGGCCAGCTCCTGCTCCAGGCGCCCCGGGTCGGCGGGTTCGGGGAGCTCGGCAAGCCGCGCGGTGAGCCGTTCGCGGATGCGCGCATTGATCGTCGAGCGTTGGCCGGCCAGGTCGGCGACGATCTCTCGCGCACCTTCCGCGCGGGCACGGATGTGAGCGGCCAGTTGCGCCCCTTCGCGCCCGCGGGTCTCGCGCAGCCCTTCCAAGGCGTCGTCGAGCAGCGCCACGGCGGCCTCGCGCACCGGACCCAGGTCCATAGCCGACTCGCCAAGCACGCCGGGGAAGCGCAGGATCTCGGCCGTGGTGGCCGGCTGCGCCGCGTCGCCGAACCGCCGGCCGATCTCCGCGGCGATCCCCGCCAACTGCTCCACCCGGTCCCAGTCCACGTCGAGGTCGCCTTGCCCGCGCGCCTCAAGGCTGAAGCGCAAGGTGCACTCCAGCTTGCCGCGGCCCAATCGCTGCCGCGCCCGCTCCCGCACCTGAGGCTCGATGGCGCGCAGTTCATCGGGCAGGCGCGGGTGAACCTCCAGGTAACGGTGGTTGACTGAGCGCAGCTCCCAGATCAGGCGGCCCTCCCGCCCACCCCAGTCGCCCTGGGTCTCGCGGCGCTCGAAGGCGGTCATGCTGTGGATCAACGGTGCAATCTCCGGCCGAGGGGGGTAACCCCCAAATGCTACTGGCTTGGGCGGTGCCCATGCCAGGGCCGGGTGCCCCTACTTCTGGCCGGCGAAGCGGTGCACCAGCCGCGCCGCGTGGTCGATCTCACCGGTCAGCAGCTCCATCCGTTCGCCCGCGTGCTCGGTATGCCGCTGGACCTGCTGAGCCAGGCGGTCGATGTTGCTGATGTTGCGGTTGACCTCCTCGGCGGTGGCGCTCTGCTCCTCGGTGGCGCTGGCGATCTGCATGCTCATCTCCTGCATCGAGGAGACCGCCTGGTTGATCGCCTCCAACGCCCCGCGCGCCTCGTCGGAGAGGGTCAGGGTGTGCTCGGCGCGCTCGCTGCTCTCGTCCATGGCGGCTACGGCCCGCTGGGTGCCCTCCTGCAGCGAGTCGATGATCCCCTTGATCTCCTGGGTCGAGGAGGAGGTGCGGTCGGCCAGGACCCGCACCTCTTCGGCCACCACCGAGAAGCCGCGGCCGACTTCGCCGGCGCGCGCCGCCTCGATGGCGGCGTTGAGCGCCAGCAGGTTGGTCTGCTCGGTGATCTGCTGGATCAGGTCCAGGGCTGCGCCGATGCGATCGGTCTCCTGGGCCAGTTGGTGGGTGGTCTGTGAGGAGCTGCGCACCCGCTCGACCAGCTCACGCACCGCATCGGCGCTCTGCTGGACCGTCTGCATGCCGTGGCGGGTCTGGGTCTGCGCCTGCTCGCTGGTCTCCGCGCCCATGGAGGCATTGCGCGCCACCTCCTGGACGCTCTGCGACATCTCCTCCATGGCCGTCGCCACCTGCTGGGTCTCGGCGGTCTGCCGCTGGGCCTGGCTGCGCGCCTCGCCGATGGCCTCACCCGCCTCGTGGCGCACCGCCTGCAGGTGATCGGTTACGCTGGCCAGGCGCCTCGGGACGGCGGTCATCTCGGTGCGCAGCTGCAGCATGGCCAGGCCCAGGCGCCCGGCCTCGTCCTGGCGGTTGGTGTAGAGCCGTTCGGCCAGCGGATCGTCCACCAGCTGCCGCGCCTGCTCGGTCGCCGCCCCCAGCGGGCGCCAGAGGTAGACCGCCCCGCTCATCGCCGCTGCCGTAACAGCGAGTGTTGCCAGGGCCAGGGCGCTCGTTCCGAGGCCGGCGGCGCTCGCCGCCACCGCCGCCAGCGGGCCCGGCAAGAGCAGAGCGAGGAGTCGTTCGCGCAGCCCGAAGCGCCGGGTCGGGCGCGGTACTGGGGTGACTTCCCCCTTGTCCGGTTCGCTGGCGCGCACCCGTGCATAGGTGGCCTCCGCCCGCTCCACCGCGGCCTCCAGGGGTGGGGCGGTGCGCACCGACTGGATCTCGACGATCTCGCCCTGGGCATCGAGCACCGGGGTCGCGTAGGCGTGGACCCAGTAATGATCCCCGTTCTTGCAGCGGTTCTTGACCAGGCCCATCCACGAACGACCCGATTGCAGCGCCGACCACATCTCGTAGAATGCAGTGCGCGGCATGTCCGGGTGGCGGATGACATTGTGCGGCTGCCCGATGAGTTCCTCGCGGTGGTAGCCGCTGATCTGCTCAAAGGTCTCGTTGACGTAGGTGATGCGGCCCTTGGGGTCGGTGGTCGAGAGGATGATGGCACCGCGGGGGACGGCCACCCTGCGCTGCGTGACGGGCTTATTGGTGCGCATGGACGCTCCTCGGGTTGCGGGTGCGGGCGCGCGCCTCCCCGGCCGTCCCGTGCCGGTGCGGTGTCCGCCGCCCTGGCGTTGCGGGCGCGGCGCCGTAGAAACCCCAACCTGTATAATCCAATACCCGGGCAACCACGTCCATACCCTCTATCCGGGGCGGTAGACAAGCCGCCCCCCAGTTCAGGAGGTGCCATGCGCCCAAGCGGTCGACGGGCCGATGAGCTTCGCCCGATCTCCATCCAGCGCCAGTTCACCAAGCACGCCGAGGGGTCGGTGCTGATCGGCTTCGGCGATACCCGCGTGCTGTGCACGGCCAGCGTCGAGACCCGGGTGCCGCCCTGGCTGCGCGGGCAGGGGCGCGGCTGGGTCACCGCCGAATACGGCATGCTGCCACGCTCGACCCACACCCGCTCGGATCGCGAGGCCGCCCGTGGCAAGCAGCAGGGCCGGACCGTCGAGATTCAGCGCCTGATCGGCCGCTCGCTGCGCGCCGCCGTGGACCTGGAGGCCTTGGGTGAACGCAGCGTCGTGGTCGACTGCGATGTGCTGCAGGCCGACGGCGGGACGCGGACGGCAGCGATCACCGGCGCCTTCGTGGCCCTTACCGATGCCCTCGAAGGGCTGGTGCGCCAGCGCGCGCTGTCCGCCTCGCCTATCCATGGCCAGGTGGCGTCGGTCTCGGTGGGGGTCTATCGCGGCGAGCCGGTGCTCGATCTGGACTACGCCGAGGACAGTGACGCCGAGACGGACATGAATGTCGTCATGAACGATGCCGGCGCCTTCATCGAGCTGCAGGGCACCGCCGAGGGGCACGCCTTCCGACGTGTCGAGCTCGAGCGCATGTTGACCCTGGCCGAGCAGGGCGTCGGCGAGCTGTTGCAGCATCAACGGGAGGCATTAGCCGGATGAGGATCGTGCTGGCTACCGGCAACGCCGGCAAACTTGCCGAGATGACGCGCATGCTCGAGGACTACCGCGCGGAGGTGGTCAGTCAGGGGCATCTGGGTATCGACTCCCCGGCGGAGACCGGGCTGACGTTCGTCGAGAACGCCCTGCTTAAGGCGCGTCACTGCGCCGAGCAAAGCGGCCTGCCGGCGATCGCCGACGACTCCGGGCTCGCCGTGCCGGCGCTCGGCGGCGAGCCCGGCATCTACTCGGCGCGTTACGCCGGCAGCGACGCCGGGGATGCCGCCAACATCGAGCGACTGCTTGCCGAGCTGCGTGAGCGCGGCCATGGGGATCGCCGCGGCACCTTCCACTGCGTCATGGTTTATCTGCGCCATGGCGCCGATCCGGCGCCGGTGATCGCCCACGGCAGCTGGACGGGGCAGATCGTCGAGACCCCGCGCGGTCAGCACGGCTTCGGTTACGATCCGATCTTCGAGGACCCGGAGCTCGGCCGCACCGCCGCCGAGCTCGATGCCCCGGAGAAGGATGCCCGCAGCCACCGCGGGCAGGCGCTGCGTGGGCTGCTCCAGGGCCTGGCCGCAGAGATGGCCGGATGAGTCGGTTCCGGCGATGAGTACCGGGGCCGGTGGGGCGCTGCCGCCGCTGGCGGTCTACATCCACCTGCCCTGGTGTCTGCAGCGCTGCGGCTATTGTGACTTCAACGCTCACGCCCTGCGCGGTGAGTTGCCGGCCTGGGCCTATCAGGCGGCCCTGGCCCGGGAGCTGCGCCGCCAGGCCCCGGCGGCGCTGGGCCGCCGCGTGTGCAGTGTGTTCATCGGCGGGGGCACGCCGAGTCTCTTCCCGCCGGCGGTGATCGGTGAGCTGCTTGGCGATCTGGACGCTGTCCTCGGTCTCGAGCCGGGGGCCGAGATCACCCTGGAGGCCAATCCCGGGGCCAGCGAAACCGCCCGGTTGCGCGGCTTCCGTGGCGCCGGGGTGACGCGTCTGTCGCTCGGCGTGCAGAGCCTGGATGACACGCTCTTGGCCCGCCTGGGGCGGATCCACGACGCCGCCGCCGCGCGCGAGGCAGTCGCCGAGGCGCGCACCGCCGGTTTCACGGGCGTCAACGTCGACCTCATGTACGGCCTGCCCGGGCAGGAGGTCGCCGGTGCCGAGGCCGACGTGGCCGCGGCTATCGAGCTGGGGGTGGATCACCTCAGTCACTACCAGCTGACCATCGAGCCCGACACACCCTTTGGGCGCCGCCCGCCGCCGGGTTTGCCCGGGGAGGAGACCCTGCTGGCGATGGAGGCAGCGTGCCGCCAGCGGCTGGCGGCGGCGGGGCTGGAGCGCTACGAGGTCTCCGCCTTCGCCCGGGCCGGTCAGCGCAGCGCCCATAACCTCGGCTACTGGACCTTCGGCGACTACCTCGGGCTCGGGGCCGGGGCGGCGGGCAAGCTCACCGGCCTCGATGGCCGGGTGCGCCGCACGCGCCAGCGCCGTTCGCCGCAGCGCTGGATGGGGGTGGCCGGCAGTGACCAGGCCGAGGTCGAGAGCATCGAGCTGACGCCGGGGGAGCAGGCCTTTGAGGTGTTGCTCAACGGCCTGCGTCTGCTCGAGGGCATCCCCGAAGATTTGTTGCAGGCGCGCAGCGGCTGCGACCGGCAGGCGCTGCGCGCCTGGCTCGCCCCGCTGTACGAGCGTGGCTGGTTGATCTCGGAGAAGGGGCGGATCCGGGCCAGCGCGGTCGGCTACGAGATGCTCGATACCCTCTTGCTCGAGCTATTGCCGGGACCGCCGGCAGCAACCGGCGGGAGACCTTCCGCGAAGGGCGACAACGCGCTAGACTGACGTGTCAATCTGCTGAATTGTGTCTGGAGGAGCGCGATGGCTCGCGTCACCGTAGAGGATTGCCTGGACAACGTGGACAACCGCTTCGAGCTGGTGCTCGCCGGCGCCAAGCGGGCGCGGCAGCTGGCCAAGGGCGTCGAGCCGCTGGTCGACTGGGAGAACGACAAGCCCACCGTGGTGGCGCTGCGTGAGATCGCCGCCGGCCACGTCACCTCCGAGATCCTGACCAGCGCCGAGGAGAGCGCGGCGGAGGGCCTGAGCCTGGGCGGCTTCAGCGCGGCCGATGTAGAGGCCGAGGTCGGCGGTGGCCCGGTGCAGCCGGACCCCGGTGCCAGCCAGGAGCGCGCCTTCGGCGAGCCCGAGAGCGACGTCGGTTCGGGGCCTGTGGATCCTGACTCGCCCACCAGCTGAGAGCCCGGTCCGGGAAATGTATGGCGCGCGCCGCGAGTGTCATCAACGCCGGTGAGTCGGCGTCGGCCTCCGACCCGGAGCGGCGCATCCAGGAAGTCTGTGCCCTGCTCGAGCGCTACCTCGAGCCCCACCAGATTGAACAGGTCCGCGAGGCCTACCGATTCAGCGCCGCTGCCCACGAGGGGCAGCGGCGCCGCTCCGGCGAGCCCTACATCACCCACCCGATCGCCGTCGCCCGCATCCTGGCCGAGATGCGGCTCGATGCCGAGGCCATCGTGGCCGCGCTGCTCCACGATGTCATCGAAGACACCGCCACGGGCAAGGAAGGCATCGCCGAGCGCTTCGGCGAACAGGTAGCGGAACTCGTCGACGGGGTTTCCAAGCTCGGCGCCATCGACTTCCAGAGCAAGGAAGAGGCGCAGGCGGAGAGCTTTCGCAAGATGATCCTGGCCATGGCCCAGGATATCCGCGTCATCCTGATCAAGCTCGCCGACCGTCTCCACAACATGCGCACCATCTGGATCATGCGTCCGGAGAAACGGCGGCGCATCGCCCGTGAGACCCTCGACATCTACGCCCCCATCGCCCAGCGGCTGGGCATCAACAGCCTGCGCACCGAACTCGAGGATCTGGGCTTCGCCGCCCACTACCCGCTGCGCTACCGGGCGCTCAAGGAGAAGCTCGCCCGCCAGCGTGGCCGCCGGGGGGTGATCCTCGATACCGTCTGCGATCAAGTGCGTACGCGCCTAGAGCAGGCCGGGATCCACGCCGACGTGGCCGGCCGCGAGAAGCACCTGTGGTCTATCTACTGCAAGATGGTCCACAAGCAGCTCAACTTCCGCGACGTCTTCGATGTCTACGGCTTCCGGGTGGTCGTCGACACCGTCGATGAGTGCTACCGCGTCCTCGGTATCCTCCACGGGCTCTACAAACCCCGCCCGGGGCGGATCAAGGACTACATCGCCATCCCCAAGGCCAACGGCTACCAGTCGCTGCACACCACGCTGGTCGGCCCGCACCGCATCCGGCTTGAGGCGCAGATCCGCACCCGCGACATGCACGCGGTGGCCGAGTCGGGCATCGCCGCGCATTGGTTCTACAAGGACACCGGCGAGAGCGGCAACACGGCCCAGGTGCGTGCCCGGCAGTGGGTGAAGGACCTGCTGGAGATGCAGCGCAGCGTCGGCACCTCCGAGGAGTTCATCGAGAACGTCAAGATCGACCTGGTCCCGGACGAGATCTACGTCTTCACCCCCAAGGGCGACATCCTCGAGCTGCCGAGCAACGCCACACCGGTCGATCTGGCCTACGCCATCCACTCGGACGTGGGCAACTCCTGTATTGCCGCCAAGGTCGACCACCGCCTTACGCCGCTGCGCACGCCCCTGCAGAGCGGGCAGATGGTCGAGATCATCACCGCCCCGGTGGGGCGGCCCAATCCGGTGTGGCTCGATTTCGTGGTCACTGCCAAGGCGCGCACCGCCATCCGCCATGCGCTCAAGCGCCTGCATGAGGACGAGGCCATCGAGCTGGGCCGGCGCATGGTCGAGCGCGCCCTCTCGGCGCTGGCGGTGGATCTCGATGCCCTGGATCCGGCGCGCGTCGATGAGGCCCTGGCCGGCACCGGTGTGGCCAGCCTCGACGACCTGTTCCGGGACGTCGGCCTGGGCAACCGGGTGCCGTGGCTGGTGGCGCAGCAACTCAGCGGCCTGGAGCAGGGCGAGGTCGAGCTCGAGGAGCGTCCCGATGAGCCCGAGCCCCACGGCACCCTGACCATCCGCGGCAACGAGGGCACCGTGGTCTCGTTCGCGCGCTGCTGCCGGCCGATCCCCGGCGATCCGATCGTCGGCTTTGTGAGCACCGGCCGGGGCGTGGTCATCCATCACCGCGACTGCAAGAACGTGGCCAGTCAGCGCAAACGCTCGGAGAGCTGGGTGGATGTGGGCTGGGAGGCCGACATCGACGCCGAGTTCCCCACCCTGATCGGCATCGACGTGGTCAACGAGCGCGGCGCGCTGGCCCAGCTCGCCCACGGCATCTCCGAGCAGGGGGCGAGCATCGAGAACGTCACCATTGAGGAGCGCGACGGCATGATCGCCACCGTCCGCTTCCTCATCCTGGTTCGTGACCGTCGCCACCTGGCGGCGGTGGTGCGCCACCTGCGGGCCATGCCCCCGGTGCAGCGCATCGTGCGCAAGAAAGACGGCTGAGGAGAGAGAGCGCGCATGTCCCGAGAAATCATCCATACCGACGCCGCGCCGGCGGCCATCGGCCCCTACAGCCAGGCGGTGCGGGCCGGCGACTTCGTCTACATCTCTGGTCAGATTCCCCTCGACCCGCAGACCGGTGAACTGGTCGGCGCCGACATGAACAGCCAGGTGGCCCGGGTCTTCGACAACCTCGGTGCCGTCGCTGAGGCCGCCGGCGGCAGCCTGGCCGACGCGGTGCGCATTGCCATCTATCTCACCGACCTCAGCCACTTCGCCCTGGTCAACGAGGTGATGACCCAGTACCTCTCCGAGCCCTATCCGTCGCGGGCCGCCATCGGCGTGGCCGCCCTGCCCAAGGGCGCCGCGGTGGAGATGGACGCCGTGCTCTACCTGCCCCGGGAGGGCTGAAGCCCGGCCGTGGAAGGGGCACAGCGGCGGCTGACCAGTCTGCCGGGGGTCGGCCCGCGCCTGGCCGAGCGCCTGGCGCGGCTGGGGCTGCATACCGTGGGCGACCTGCTGCTCCACCGCCCCATCCGCTACGAGGATCGCACCCGACTGCGCCCCATCGGCGGCCTGCAGCCCGGCGAGCGGGTGCTGATCGAGGGGCGGGTGGAGTGGTCGGAGGTGGCCCGCGGGCGGCGCAAGCGGCTGCTGTGCCGGCTCAGTGACGGTACCGGGCAGCTCGACCTGGTCTTCTTCCATTTCCACCCGCGCCAGGCCGAGCGGCTGACCCGCGGCGCGGTCCTGCGCTGTTTCGGCGAGGTGCGCGGCGGCTACGGCGGCCTGCAGATGGCCCATCCGGAGCACCAGCGGGTGGCCCCCGGCGATGTCGACGGCCCCGGCGAGGATGCCCTCACCCCGGTCTACGCGAGCACCGACGGCCTGCATCAGGGGCAGCTGCGCAAGCTGGTCGACGCCGCCCTGGGGCTGCTCAGTGAAGCGGCCCCGGAGTGTCTGCCCGAAGCAGCCCGGGCCGAGGAGCGCTGGCCGAGCCTTGCTGAGGCCCTGCGCACCATTCACCGCCCGCCCCCGGAGACCGACACCGAGGCCCTGCTCGCCGGCAACCACCCGGCGGTGCGTCGCGTCGCGTGCGAGGAGTTGCTGGCCCACCACCTGACCCTGCGCCGCCGCCGTCAGGCGGTGCGCGCCGAAGCCGGTGCCCCGCCCCTGGATCAGGGTGAGGCGCTGGCCCGGCGGCTGCTGGAGGGGCTGCCCTTCTCGCTGACCGGTGCGCAGCAGCGGGTGGACGCCGAGCTGGCCGCGGACATGGCGGATACGGTGCCCATGCTGCGCCTGCTCCAGGGCGACGTCGGCTCGGGCAAGACGGTGGTCGCCGCCCTGGCCTGCGCCCGGGCCGTGGGCAGCGGCTACCAGGCGGCGCTGATGGCGCCCACCGAGCTGCTCGCCGAGCAGCACTGCCGCAGTCTCCAGGGCTGGTTCCAGCCGCTGGGGGTTGAGGTGGCCTGGCTCTCCGGCGGCGCGCCGGCGAGCGAGCGTCGCGCGGCGCGCCAGCGCCTGGCCGAGGGGCGCGCCGGGATCGCGGTGGGCACGCACGCCCTGTTTCAGGAAGAGGTGCAGTTCCGCTCTCTGGGCCTGGTGGTGGTCGATGAGCAGCACCGCTTCGGCGTGCACCAGCGCCTTGCGCTCAAGGACAAGGGCGGGGGCGCCGAGCCCCATCAGCTGACCATGACCGCCACCCCGATCCCGCGCACCCTGGCGATGACCGCCTACGCCGACCTGGACGTCTCCTCGCTGGACGAGCGACCGCCGGGTCGCACGCCGGTGCAGACGGTGGTGGTCGCCGAGCAGCGCCGCGGCGAGGTCATCGAGCGCATCCGCGCCGCCCTCGATCAGGGCCGTCAGGCGTACTGGGTCTGTACCCTGATCGAGGCCTCCGATGAGCTCGAGGCCCAGGCCGCTGAGGATACCGCCGCCGAGCTCGAGCACGCCCTCGGCGATGTCCATCGGGTGGCCTTGGTTCATGGGCGTATGCCCCCCGCCGAGAAGGAGCGGACCATGGGGGCCTTTGCCCGAGGGGAGGTGGCGCTGCTGGTGGCCACCACGGTGATCGAGGTGGGCGTTGATGTGCCCAATGCCAGCCTGATGGTCATCGACAACGCCGAGCGTCTCGGTCTGGCGCAGCTTCATCAGCTGCGCGGTCGGGTCGGGCGCGGGCGCGCGGCGTCGAGTTGTGTGCTCATGTATCATGGGCCGCTGTCCGAGAGCGCCCGGCAACGGCTCGCCGTGTTGCGAGAGACCGATGATGGATTCGCCATTGCCCGGCGGGACCTGGATATCCGCGGCCCGGGGGAGCTGCTGGGTACGCGGCAGACCGGGGCGTTGAGCCTGCGCGTGGCCGACCTGCGCCGCGATGCCGATCTGCTTGAGGCCGTCCAGCAGGCGGGGGCTGAGCTCCTGGAGCGAGCCCCGGGGACCGCCGAGCAGCTCATCCGCCGCTGGGTCGGCGAGGCCGAGCGTTATGGTCAGGTGTGACGGCTGCGCAATGACGGGTGATGGAGTGGCAGTGGCAGATGCGGTGAGGCGACGAACGCCCTGGCAGCCCCGGACGGCAGCCTGGCGGCCGCAGGTGGCCGTGGCGCCGGGGCGACCGACGCCGACGGTGCGCCGACTGCTCAACGAGCGTGGCTCCCTGACCGCGCGGCTCGAGCGCCTGGGTGCGGTGCATGTCCACGTGCTGCGCGAGGCCTGGCAGCGGCCGGGAGCGGACGAGGGGGTGGCCCTGGGGTTGGCCGTGGGGCGACACGCCTGGTTGCGCGAGGTTGTGCTTGACTGCGAGGGTGGCCCGACCATCTACGCCCGCAGCGTGGTGCCGGGCCGGATGCTCGGGCCGCTGGCGCGCCTGCCACGGCTGGGGGAGCGCCCCCTGGGCCGTCTGCTATTCTCCGCGGCCGACGTGCAGCGCGGACCGCTGGCTGTCGCCCGTCTGCGCGGCGATGAGCCGCTGGCCGGGCGGCTGCGTGGCCACGGTCTGCCGAACCCCAAGGGGGGGTGGGCACGGCGCTCGACCCTGAGCGTCGCCGGGCGGCGCCTGCTGGTAACCGAAGTCTTTTTCCCGGAGGGTGTTGAGGGTGAGCAGCGAGGTGCACAGCGGAGAGCCATCGGGCCCGGGGCGGGTCCTTGAGCGCTTGCGGACGTATGCACAGCTGGCACGGCTCGACCGGCCCATCGGCAACTTCCTGCTGCTCTGGCCGGTGCTCTGGGCGCTGTGGATCGCCGCCGGCGGGTTGCCCGATCTGGATCTGCTGGTCATCTTCACCCTGGGCGTGGTGATCATGCGCGCTGCCGGGTGCGTGATCAACGATTTCGCCGATCGGCACATCGACGGGCACGTCAAGCGGACCCGCCAGCGGCCCTTCGCCACCGGGCGCGTCTCCGAGCGCGAAGCGCTGACCCTGTTCGTGGTCCTCTGTCTGCTCGCCTTCGGCCTGGTCCTGCTGACCAACCCGCTGACCATCCTCATGTCCCTGGTGGCCGTCGTGCTGGCGGCCACCTACCCCTTCACCAAGCGCTATACCCACCTGCCGCAGGTCCACCTGGGGCTGGCCTTCGGCTGGGCCGTGCCCATGGTCTTCGCCGCGCAGACCGGCACGGTGCCGGTGGTGGCCTGGCTGCTGCTCATCGCCACGGTCCTCTGGGCCACCGTCTACGACACCATGTACGCCATGGTTGATCGCGATGACGATGTGAAGATCGGCGTCAAATCCACGGCCGTGCTCTTTGGCGATCTGGACCGGCCGATGATCGCCCTGCTGCAGGCGCTCATGCTCGTCGCCATGCTGCAGGTCGGCCTGCACCTGGAGGCGGGGCTCGCCTACTACCTGGGGCTGGCGGGGGCGGCCGGGCTGTTTGCCTATCAGCAGTACCTGATCCGTCGGCGCGAGCGCCAGCCGTGCTTCCGTGCCTTTCTCAACAACGCCTGGCTTGGCGGTGTCATCTTCGCCGGGCTGGCGGCCGACCTGCACCTCTAGCCCCGCCTCCGGGCGCGGCGGCTACGGCGTCCGTGCCAGTGCCCACAGATCGACCCGGTGCACCCCGGCCACGCGCAGGGTCCGTGCCGCCTCAGCGGCCGTAGCACCGGTGGTGACCACGTCATCGAGCAGCGCCACGTGGCCCGGCAGGCTGCGTCGGCGGTGGACGGTGAACGCACCGCGAATCCCGCTACGGCGCTCGCGGGCGGCGCGGGTGGCCTGCCGGGCATCGCCGCGGCGCCGGCGCAGTGCCCGGCATAACGGCAGCGGATCCAGGGCGCGGCGCAGGGCCTGGGCCAGCTCCGCGGTCTGGTCGAACCCGCGTTGGCGCAGCCGTCCGGCATGCAGGGGCACCGGGACCACCGCCTCGGGCAGGACGCCCTCGCTGCCCTCAAGGGCCTCGGCCAGCAGGGTGCCGAGCAGCTGGCCGTCGGCAAGCCGGCCGTGGAACTTGAAGCTCGAGATCAGGCTCTCCACCGCCCCCTCGTAGCGCAGGGGCACCACCGCGGCGCGGAACGGCAGCGGCTGCTGGTGGCAGGGGCATGCCCGCATGCCGTCGGCGGGGAGGGCGCAGCGCGGGCAGCACGGCGTGTTCCACGGCAGATCGGCCCGGCAGCCGCGGCACAGATCCACCCCGTCCGCCCCGGGCGCGTCGCAGAGTCGGCAGCGGGGCGGGTAGAGGGTCAGCGGGATATGAAATAACCAGTTGTTGATTGCGCGAGCATGTCGAGAGTTGACCATGGTGGCCTCCTTGCTACCATGAGCACTTCCTGCGCGGCACGGCCCGCGGCCAATCAGCAGTGAGCCGATCATGACCGAGACCGACGCCCCGAGCTGGGATCCATCGCAGATCCAGGCCCTCTTCGAACTGCCGCTCCCGGAGCTGCTCTACCGGGCTCAGCAGGTGCACCGCCGCCACTTTAACCCGGGCCAGGTCCAGGCCTGCACCCTGGTCTCGATCAAGACCGGCGCCTGCGCCGAGGACTGCACCTACTGCTCGCAGAGTGCCCGCTACGACACGGGGCTCGAGCGGGAGGCGCTGATCGACGTCGAGGCCGTGCGCGAGGCGGCCCGCCGCGCCCGCGCCAGCGGCGCCACCCGGCTGTGCATGGGTGCGGCCTGGCGCGGTCCCAAGGAGCGCGACCTGGAGACGCTGGTGGCCATGGTCCGGGCGGTCAAGGACGAGGGACTGGAGAGCTGCCTCTCGGCCGGTCTGCTCGCCGAGGGNCAGGCCGAGCGGCTGGCCGAGGCCGGGCTTGACTACTTCAACCACAACCTCGATACCTCGCCCTCGTACTACGATCAGGTGGTCACCACCCGTAGTTATGAGCAGCGACTGGAGACCCTCGAGCGCATCCGCGCCGCCGGCATGCGCGTCTGCTGCGGGGGGATCGTCGGCCTGGGCGAGTCGCGCGCCGACCGCGTCGAGATGCTGGCCACCCTCGCCAACCTGCCGGTGCAGCCGCAGAGCGTGCCGGTCAACCGACTGATCCCCATCCCCGGCACTCCGCTCGAGCAGACCGAGCCGGTGGACCCCTTCGAGATCGTGCGCACCATCGCCGCGGCGCGCATCGTCATGCCGCGCTCTTATGTCCGCCTGGCCGCCGGGCGCGAGCAGATGAATGACGAGCTCCAGGCGCTGTGTCTGAGTGCCGGGGCCAACAGCCTGTTCCTCGGCGAACGACTGCTGACCACCGGCAACCCGGAGGCCGATGCGGACCGCCAGCTGCTCGAGCGGCTGGGGATGGGCCTCGAGCCGCGGCCTCACCGCTGCGCCGAGCTGGAGCCGTGAGCGATCCCGCGACCCGGCTCGACGCGCGCCTGGCACCGCGTCTCGCCGAGCGTCGCGAGGCGGGGCTGCATCGCCGCGCCGAGGTGCTCGACGGCTACGACGGGGCCACCGCGGTGCGCCCCGATGGGCGGCGCTGTACCGTCTTCTGCGGCAACGACTACCTCGGTCTCGCCGCCGATCCCCGCCCGGCGCGGGCGCTCGCCGAGTGCGCGCAGCGCCTGGGCAGCGGCGCCGGCGCCGCGCATCTGGTCACCGGTCACCGCCCCGAGCACGAGGCGCTGGAGGCGGAGCTGGCGGCGTTCACCGGACGCGAGGCCGCGCTGCTCTTCTCGACTGGCTACATGGCCAATCTTGGCGTGGTCACCACGTTGCTCCGGCGCGGCCAGGCGGTGGCGGAGGACCGCCTGAATCACGCCTCGCTGATCGATGCCGTGCGCCTGGCCGGGGGGCGCCCGCGCCGCTACCGTCACGCCGATCCGCTGCACCTGGCCGAGCGGATCGACGGCGGGGCCGGGATGGTGGTCACCGACGGGGTGTTCAGCATGGACGGCGATCTGGCCCCGCTGCCTGAACTGGCCGCCGCCGCCGAGGCCGCCGGGGCGGTGCTGGTGGTCGATGATGCCCACGGGCTCGGGGTGATCGGCCCCGGGGGGCAGGGCAGCGTACCGGCCACCGGCTGCGCGCCGGAGCGGGTCCCGGTACTGGTGGGTACCCTGGGCAAGGCCTTCGGTACCTTCGGCGCCTTTGTCGCCGGCAGCCGCACCCTGATCGAGGCGCTGCGCCAGTGGGCGCGCACCTACATCTATACCACCGCTCCGCCGCCGGCCCAGGCCGCGGCGGCCCTGGAGGCGGTGCGCATCGCTCGGGCTGAGGCGTGGCGGCGCGAATGGCTGCAGGCGCTGATCGCGCGTTTTCGCGCCGGTGCCCGGGAGCTGGGGCTGCCGGTTGTGCAGCCGCCGGGGGTGCCGACGCCGATCCTCCCGGTGCTCGTCGGCCACAGCACCACCGCCACAGCCTGGAGTGCCGAGCTCGATCGTCGCGGCTTGCACGTGGCGGCGATCCGACCGCCTACGGTGCCGGCGGGGACCGCCCGGCTGCGCGTCAGTCTCACCGCCTGTCACGGCGAGGAGGACATCGACCGGCTCCTCGAGGCCCTGGACGCGGCCGCCCGACGCCACCCCGCCACCGTGGAGGCGGCGCCGTGAGCTCGCCGCTGTTGCTCGTCCCCGGCTGGTCCTTCGATGCGCGTGTTTTCGCCCCCCTGCGGGCCGCGCTGGAGGCGCCGGCCGAGGTGCTGGAGCTGCCCGGCCATGGCGGCTGCGCCGACCCGGGCACGACGGATCTCGACGGGGTGGCGGCGCCGCTGATCGATGCCGCGCCGGATGACGCGGTATGGCTGGGGTGGTCGCTGGGCGGCACCGTGGCCCTGGAGGCCCTGCGCCGGGGTAAGTCCCTGCGCGCCGTGGTCCTGATCGCCGCCACGCCACGGTTTACCATGGATGCCGACTGGCCGCACGCGGTGCCGGCCGAGGAGCTAGACGGGATGCAGGCGGCGTTGGGGCGCAGCCCGGCGGCCACCGTGCGGCGCTTCCGCCGGCAGCTCGGGCGGGTCTCGCCGGCCGATGCCGAAGCCGTCGCCGCCGCTGCCCGGGCCTCCAGCGACGGCTTGGCCGCCGGCCTGGCGGCCCTGGCCGAGGCCGACCTGCGGGAGGCGCTCGCGGATCTGAGGGTGCCCTCGCTGTGGCTGGGCGGTGACCGGGACCCCCTGGTGCCCGCACAGGCGCTGCAGTGCAGCGCCGCGGCCTGCGGTGGCCGGGTGCAGGTTCTCGATGGCGCCGGGCATCTGCCGCACTGGACCCACGCCGCCGCGGCCGCGCAGGCCATCCACCGTTTTCTCGAGGAGGTCCGATGCTAGATCCGGGTGATGCCCAGGGGGTCGATCGCCGCCGAGTCCGACGCAGCTTCGAGGCCTCGGCCGGGCGCTACGATGAGGTGGCCGTGCTTCAGCGCGAGGTCGCCGACCGTCTGCTTGAGCGCCTCGATCCGATCCGGGTCACCCCGCGCCGGGTCCTCGATCTCGGTGCCGGGACGGGGTATGCCACCCGCGCGCTGATCCGCCGCTACCGTAAGTCCGAGGTGCACGCCGTGGACATCGCCCCGGCCATGTTGCAGCGCGCGCGGCGGCGGGCGCCGTGGCTGCGCCGGCCCCGCTGCGTCTGTGCCGATCTCCACGCCCTGCCGTATCCCGATGACAGCTTCGAGCTGGTCTTCTCCAGCCTGGCCTTGCAGTGGGCCGAGGACCTGCCGGCGGCCCTGCGCGAACTGCAACGGGTGACCGCGCCGGAGGGGGCGGTGATGTTCGCAAGCTTCGGCCCAGATACCCTGCACGAACTGCGCGGGGCCTGGGCCGAGGTCGACGACCACCCGCGCGTGCACCGCTTCCCGGACAAGCACGACGTGGGTGATCGGATGCTCGAGGCCGGTTTCGTCGATCCCGTGCTCGACGGCGAACCCTTCACCCTGACCTATGCCCATCCGCGCGAGGTCATGCGTGATCTCAAGACCCTGGGTGCTTCCAACGCCGCCCCCGGCCGCGCCCGCGGTCTGCTCTCGCCCCACCGTCTGGCCCGGGTGGAGGCCGCCTACAGCCTCGCCTGGCGTCAGCCCGATGGCCGGGTGCCGGCCACCTATGAGGTGGTCTACGGACACGCGTGGGGCATGACCGGTACGCCGCAGCGCGCTGACGACACCGGCGAGGTCCGGCTCAATGTCCACGGCATCCGGCGGAGGCGGCGGTGAGGGGCGGGGCGGCCGAGCCCCAGCCGGCGGGGGTGTTCGTCACGGGCACCGACACCGGGGTGGGCAAGACGGTCTATGCCGGCGGGTTGATCTGCCTGCTACAACGCAGCGGGATCCCGGTGGCGGCCATGAAGCCGGTGGCCGCCGGATGCCGGCGCACCGCCGCCGGGCTGCGCAACGACGATGCCGAGCAACTGCGCGCCCTGCTCGAGTCGGCCCCGTCCTACGCCAGCGTCAATCCGTGCGCCCTGGAGGCGGCGGCAGCCCCCCATCTGGTGGCCGCCGAGCAGGGGCGAACCATCGATTGCACCGCGCTGGCCGGGGCGGCTCGGGCGATGGCCCGGGAGCGGTTCACCGTCGTCGAGGGGGCCGGCGGCTGGCGAGTGCCCCTGGGGCCGAGTCAGGATATGGCCGATCTGGCCCGTGCCATCGGCCTGCCGGTGGTGCTGGTGGTCGGTGTACGTCTGGGCTGTCTCAACCACGCCCTGCTCAGTGCCGAAGCCATCCGTGCCGACGGCCTGCCCCTGGCCGGCTGGGTGGCCAGCGAGCTGGATGCCGACGACCCCCGGCGGGAGGCACAGATCGCCAGCCTCGATGCGCGCCTGCCAGCACCCCGGCTCGGTCGCATCCCCCCGCTGGCCGACCCCGACCCGCAGCGTGTGGCCGAGCACCTGGCGTTGCCGTGGAGGGGGCTGGGTCCGGACTACGACGCCCCGCCGCCGGCATAGGCCGGTCGGGTCTGCACGTGGCGGTGCCAGTCGCCGCCTTTGATCAGGCGGGCGTAGGGCGGGACCCGGTTGATCCAGTAGATCTGGCAGGTCAGCGGCTGTTCCGGGTCCTGGGCCGGGTGCACGGCAACCTGTTCGCGGCGGTACATCCCGGCTCGTGGTCGCTGTGGGTCGCAGTCCTCGTAGGGGTCGAGGACGCGAAAGACCCGGCGTGGGTCGAGCACGGTGAGGATCACCCCGTGCACCCAGGCCTCGCGGGTGTCCTGGGGCAGGCGGGGGACGGCGCCCGGGAATGGCCCCAGGTCGTAGAGCCGCCCGGGCACCCAGCCGTCGTCGATGCGCTCGGTGTAGCGCTGGATGGCCGCCTCGACCTGCGGGTCGTCGGACCCGGCCAGGAGGGTGCCGTACGCGAACAGTCGCTGGTGCATCGTCACGCTGCGCCCGTGGGTTTTACAATCGGTCCGAGGGTAACCCACATCACAGCAGGAGGGGCAAACGATGCGCCTGACCAGTCAGAGCCTGACCGATGGTCAACCGGTCCCGGAGCGCTACGCCTTCGGCATCCCGGACGCCGACAACCACATGGCCCTGGGGCGAAACCTCAGCCCCCAAATCGGGTGGTCGGACCTGCCGGCGGGGACGCGCTCGTTGGCGCTGATCTGTCACGATCCGGACGCCCCGAGCCACGCCGGCGACGTGAACCGCGAGGATCGGGAGATCCCCTCGGACCTGCCCCGTGTCGACTTCTACCACTGGCTGCTGGTGGACCTCGACCCGGCCCTGGGCGAGGTGGCCGAGGGCGCCTTCGCCGAGGGGGTGGTCCCCGGTGGCAAGGACGCGCCCGAGGGCCCCCACGGTACCCGGCAGGGGGTCAATGATTACACCGATTTTCTCGCCGGCAGTGATGAGATGCGCGGCACCTACTACGGATACGACGGCCCGTGTCCGCCGTGGAACGACTCCATACCGCACCGGTACGTATTCACCCTCTACGCCCTCGACGCGGCGCGCGCACCGGTGGAGGCAGGCTTCCGCGGCCCCGATCTGCTCGAGGCCATCCGTCCCCACATCCTCGATCAGGCCAGCATCACCACTACGTACAGCCTCAACCCCCGCGTACCGGCCTAGGCGCGGACCCGCTCCGGGGGGCTCGTGCCCCCCGGCGGTACCGTCAGTCCTGGCCGTAGGGGTTGTTCATCACATCGAACCAGCGCCGATGATGCTCGGCGGCCTGGTCGCGCCAGCGCTGGACCTCCTCGCGGGAGTGCTTCTGGCGGATGCGATGATCGGACAGCGAACGCGGGTCGTCATCCTGGGGGTGCTTGTCGGTGTCGGCGCTCATGGCTGCCCTCCTGTCTCATCGTCGTCTTCCCCGGCCAGTAGGCCGAGTTCATGTAACAGCGTCTCGATGGCGCGGCGGGTCGGCTCGTCCATGCGTACGAAGCGGACCCCGGTGGCCGTGTAACTCGGGTTGAGATCCGGCCCCGACCAGCGTGCCTCAGCGGTGACATCGACGCGCACATCGCCGGCGATCTCGCTGCCCGGCTCGCCGCGGATCTGCAGCTGCAGGCGCTGACCCGGGGTGAAGGCGCGCTCACCGATGAGCAGCAGCCCCTCGGGCGAGAGATCGCCAAGCACGCCGAGTCGGGTCCCGTCGTTGCCGTCGTGCACGGGTAGATAGTAGAGCAGGTGCGAGCGTTTTTCGCCTCGCCGCAGACGTTGGATTTGCGGCCGGTAGCCGGTCTTGCCGCCGCGCTGGTTCATGGCGATCTCTCCTTGGCTTCAGGGGCGATGGGGCTCGGCCAGATAGTCGTGGCTCTGCATCTCGTGCAGGCGGCTGGCGGTGCGCTGGAACTCGAAACCGAGCCGTCGGCCGGCATAGAGGGCCTCCGGCGCTGCCGCCGCCGAGCAGATCAGGTTGACGCGGCGCTCGTAGAGCTCGTCGACGAGCGCGATCCAGCGTCGTGCCTCGTCCTCGCGGCTGGCGTCGAAGCGCGGGACGTCGCTGAGCAGCACCGTATGGAAGAGCCGCGCCAGCTCGATGTAATCGGACGCCCCGCGCGGGCCGTCGCATAGGTCCGCGAAGTCGAACCAGGCGACACCATCGGCGCAGCGGCGCGCCCGGATCGCCCGCCCCTCGATCTCCAGGGTCACCTCGCTACGTCCCGGTTCCGGGGCCAGCCGCGTGAAACGCTCCTCCAGGCCGGCGTCATGTTCGCCGGTGCCGCCGACCCGATAGACCGGGGCCTGCTCCAGGCGCTCGAGCCGGTAGTCCCGCTCGCCGTCCAGATTGACCACCCGGCAGTGGCGCTTGAGCGCGTCGATGGCAGGCAGGAACCGGGCTCGCTGGAGCCCGTCGCGGTAGAGGTCGTCCGGGGGCACGTTGGAGGTGGCGACCAGGGTGACCCCCTCGCCGATCAGCTGCTCGAGCAGGCGGCCGAGGATCATCGCGTCGGCGATGTCGCTGACGTGGAACTCATCGAAGCACAGCACCCGGTATTCAGCGGCGAAGTCCCGGGCCAGCTGGCCGAGCGGATCGCGGTGATCCCGGAGCTGGTGCAGCGCATCGTGGGTGCGCCGCATGAAGTGGTGGAAGTGCAGGCGGCGCTTCTGCGCGAAGGGCAGGGCGTCGAAGAAGGCGTCCACCAGATAGGTCTTGCCTCGGCCCACCGGGCCGTAGAGGTAGAGACCGGGTACGGCGCCGTTGCGCGGCCTCCGGCGTAGCCAGTCCAGCCAGCCGTTGGCCGGGCGCGCCTGCAGCTCGTCGTGGAGCGCCTGCAGCGCCTGCACGGCGTGCTGCTGAGCCGGATCCGGGTGGATGGCGCCCCGGGCCAGATCGTCCTGGTAGCGGGTCTGCACCGGCATCGGCGGCTCTAGACGGTCAGATCCAGGCGGCCGCCGCGGCCAAGCACATCGGGCTGCGACATGGCCTGTACCTCGACCAGTTGTTGCAGGCCCCGCGGCAGGTCTTCGCTGTCCGGCCGCGGGCCGTGGCCGCCGGCCGGGCCGCCACCGCCGGAGCGCATCTGCGCCTGGGGGGCAAGGCTGCCCTCTTCCCCGCCGTAGCGGACGGCGATCAGCTCCGGCGGCTGGAAGTTGCCGATGCCGCTGCCGTGCGGGCTCGGTGGCGGGGTC